>Ga0070741_10009800_pt1 | contig 18407 bp, 19 predicted proteins | sample Coa_R1_4_FD_66440 | JGI IMG/M metagenome (GOLD analysis project Ga0070741, IMG submission 66440) | Surface soil microbial communities from Centralia Pennsylvania, which are recovering from an underground coalmine fire - Coalmine... | ecosystem: Environmental > Terrestrial > Soil > Unclassified ...
GATTTCGTGGGCGATGCCGTCGCGGACGAAGGCGATGGAATTGAGGTTCTTGATCTCCACCTTGGTCCCGAGGGCGGTGGTGCCGGCGGGGCGGATGGAGACGTTGGCGTCGCAGCGGAGCTGGCCCTTCTCCATGTCGCAATCGGAAATGCCGCCGTAGATCATCGTCTGGCGCAACGAGGTGAGATAGGCGAACGCCTCCTCGGCAGTGTGCATGGCGGGCTCGGAGACGATCTCCATCAGCGGCGTGCCGGCGCGGTTGTAATCGACGAGCGAGTCGCTGGCGTGGTGATTGAGTTTGCCCACATCCTCCTCGAGGTGGATGCGGGTGAGCGGAATTTTTTTATGCTCGCCCATGATGTTGCGCGCCGGCCCAGGCAGCTCGATTTCCACCGCGCCCCCGCGGCAGATGGGCTGGTCGTATTGCGATATCTGGTAGTTTTTCGGCGAGTCGGGATAAAAATAATTTTTGCGGTCCCATTTGCAGACCGGCGCGATTTCGCAGCCGAGGAGCAGGCCGGCCTTGATCACGGCGTCGAGCGCGGCCTTGTTCATCACCGGCAGGACGCCGGGCAGCGCGAGCACCACCGGATCGGTCAGGGTATTGGGCGGCTCGCCGTAGCCGGCGGCCACGCGCGTGAACATCTTTGAGCGCGTCTTGATCTGGACGTGCACTTCAAGACCGATGACGGCTTCGTATTTCATGAGCGGAAACTATTGAACCACGGAGGCACGGAGAGCACGAAGAGTTAATTGGCCAGACGCTTGATGCCTTGTTTGAGAACAGGAACTTTGAAATTGAGAAGCAACCCGACTTTAAGACCGGTCAATTTCAGATAGGAAAGCAGTTGAGGTTCGTGAATGGGCAAAAGGGCGTCGACGCATTTCAGTTCAACAATGACCTGATTGTTCACGAGCAAATCGAGCCTGAACCCTTCGTCGAAACTCAATCCTTTATAGACGACCGGAACGGACTTCTGCCGCTCAACCGTCAGACCGCGTTGGACCAACTCGTATGCCAGGGCCGCTTCATATACCGACTCCAACATTCCGGGGCCGAGATGCCGATGCACTTCGATGGCCGCCCCAATGACCGTCTCCGTGACCTCTGTGTCTTTGTGGTTCAAATTTTCAGAGCTGCGGATGCTGCGTATTCCAATCGTGGCCCTGCTCGTAGGCGCGGGCGATGGCAAGCAGTTCGGCCTCCTCGAATGGCCGGCCAATGATCTGCAGGCCGATGGGCAGGCCGGTTTTTGAGAAGCCGCACGGCACGCTCACGCCGGGCAGGCCGGCCAGGTTCACGCCGATGGTGTAGATGTCGCTCAGGTACATGGCGAGCGGGTCGGCGGCCTTTTCGCCCCGCTTGAAGGCCGGCGTGGGCGAGGTCGGCGTGAGGATGGCGTCGACCTCCTTGTAGGCGTCAAGAAAGTCCTGGCGGATAAGGGTGCGGACTTTCTGCGCGCGCAGATAATACGCATCGTAATAGCCGCTGCTCAGCACGTAGGTGCCGAGGATGATACGGCGCTTGACCTCGGCGCCGAAGCCTTCGGCCCGCGACTGGAAATATAGGTCGACGGCGTCAGCCGCGCTCTTCGCCCGATGGCCGTAGCGGATGCCGTCGTAGCGGGCCAGATTCGACGAGCACTCGGCGGTGGCGATGATGTAGTAAACGGCGACGGCGTGCTTCGTGTGCGGCAGCGACACTTCGCGGATTTCGCAGCCGGATTTCTGGTAGTAATCGATCGCGGCCTGCACCGCCGCGCCGACTTCCGGATCGAGGCCTTCGCCGAAATATTCCTTGGCGATGCCGAGCTTCCACGGGCCCTTCCGCTTCGCCAGCTCGGCGCGGTAGTCGGGAATTTCAGCTTTGAAAGAAGTGGAGTCTTGCGGATCGTGACCGGCAATGGCGCGGAGCAGGATGGCTGCGTCCTCCACCGTCCGGCCAAAGGGCCCGATCTGGTCGAGGGAAGAAGCGAAAGCGATGAGGCCGTAGCGCGAGACCAGACCGTAGGTGGGCTTGAGGCCGACCACGCCGCAGAGCGCGGCCGGCTGGCGGATCGAACCGCCGGTGTCGGACCCGAGGGTGGCGATCGCCTCGCCGGCGGCAACCGCCGCGGCGCTGCCGCCGGACGAGCCGCCGGGCACCCGCGTGGGATCCCAGGGATTGGCGGTGGTCTTGAAGGCCGAGTTTTCCGTGGACGAACCCATGGCAAACTCATCGAGGTTGAGGCGGCCCCAGCAGATCGCCCCGGCCTCCTTGAGCCGGCGCGTCACGGTCGCGTCATACGGCGAGACAAAGTTGGCGAGCATCTTGCTCGAGGCGGTGAGCGGCTGGCCGGCGACCGAAATGACATCCTTCATCCCGATGGGAATGCCGTCGAGCGGACCCCTCGCCTGCCCCGCAGCCCGGCGGGCGTCGGAGGCGCGCGCCTGGGCAAGGGCGTCGGCCTCGTCATAGGAATTGAAGGCCTGCACCGCCGGCTCAACGGCCTTGGTGCGGGCGAGCACGGCCTGCATCAGCTCGACCGACGAAAGTTTCTTCGCCGCGAGCTGCGCGGCAAGGTCGGCGACGGACTGGAAAAAAAGTTCGGCGGCGGCCATCGTCACTCCACCACCTTGGGCACGACGATCATGTGATCGCGCTGGGCCGGGGCATTTTTGAGCGCGATGTCCACCGGCAGGCCGGGTTGCGGCACGTCGTCGGCCCAGACATTGACCACAGGAAAGGCATGGGCGGTGGGCTCGACCCGGGAAACATCGACCTCCTTAAGTTGCGCGATGTAGGCGAGGACATCGCCGAGCTGGGCCGAAAAGCGCGCCTTTTCCTCCGGCGTGAGGGCGAGGCGGGCGAGATTCGCCACGCGGTCGATGTTGAGATCAGCGGGCTGGGACATGGCTATTTGCGAATGGTGCAACCGGCGGTTTTGACGATTTCGTCCTGCACCTTTTGAAAAGCCCCGTTCACTTCCTCGTCCGTCAGGGTGCGGTCGGAGGCGCGGAAAACCAGGGAGAAGGCCACGCTCTTTTTGCCCTCGGGAAGCCCGTCGCCCTGGTAAACGTCGAAAATCCCGACGGATTCGATGGCAAAGGCATTGCCAGCCGCGGCGCGGGCGGCTCGCCACAGGTGGGCGCGAATCTCGCCCGCCGGCGTGCTCGCGTCCACGACCAGCGCAAGATCGCGAAGCACGGGCGGGAAAAGGCTGAAGTCGGCATAACGCGGGCGCGCCGCGGCGGATGGAAGTTTCTCGGGCAGGATGGAAAAAACACCCCCGTAGATTTTGCCCTCGAGTCCGAGCGACTTGACCATGGCAAGATTGAGCAGGCCAAAGCGCGCCGACCAGCCCTCGGCCATGAGGTCGCCCGCCGCGGCGGAGTGGCCTTCCTGCCAGCCGTAGTACGGCCCGGATGCCGGCGTGAACGATTGCTGCGCCAGGTTCACGCCGGCGGCGGCAGCAATGATCTCGATGTCCCGCTTGGCCGTATAGAAGTCCGGCGGCGAACGGCGCAGCCATGCGCGGTCGGCCTCGTTGTGCACGAGGAGAAACGAGACGCACGCCGCCTCGAAGATTCGACCGTCGTGTTCGACGAAGATGCGGCCGGTTTCGAAGAGCCGCGATACCGCCACGCCGCGCGATTGGTTGAGCTTGACCGCATCCAGCAGTCCGGTCGCAAGCGTGGAGCGCAGATGCGACATATCCTCCACCAGCGGATTGGCCAGCGCGAGCTCCTGCGCCGAGGCCTGCGAGATCCAGGTCTGCTGCTCCTGCCGCGAGCGCAGGGTGTAGCTGATGCATTCGTGGAAATGCTGGCCGACGAGATAATCGGTGGCGCGGCGGGTAAAGGCCACCACCGGCGCGTCATCGGCAGCAAGACCGGGCGCCAGCACGGGGCCGGCCGGCACTTTGTCCGAACCGTGGAGGCGGAGCACTTCCTCCACCAGGTCGATCGGTCGGTCAAGATCGTCGCGCCATCTCGGAATCGAAACCGTCCATTGCAGACCGTCCGGCATCTCGTCCTCCCGGGCAATTTTCAACTCGAGGGATTCGAGCGCAGACCGCATTTCGGCGTCGGGGATGTCGAAACCGAGCTTGCGACGGACAAACGCCGGCCGGAGCGCGATCTCGCGCTTCCACGGCACATCGCCGCCCACCTGATAAAGCGGGCCGACGACCTGGCCGCCGGCGGTTTCGAGCAAAAGATCGATCGCGCGGTGGGCCGCCTCCAGCGCACTGTGCGGATCGACCCCGCGCTCGTAACGGTAGGACGAATCCGAGGCGAGGCCCAGACGGCGCGAGGTCCAGCGGATGGACTGCGGCTTGAAATAGGCGACCTCGAGGACGAGATCGGTCGTGGTCGGGTCGACCTCGGCGCTGGCTCCGCCCATGATACCGGCGACAACCAGCGGCTTTCCCCCGTCGGCGATGACGAGCATACGCGAGGATAGCGTGCGTTCCTTGCCGTCGAGCGTGACGATTTTTTCGCCGTCGCCGGCGCGCCGGACGATGATCTTGCGGCCGTCAATTTTCTTGGCGTCAAAGGCGTGCATTGGCTGGCCGGACTCGAGCATGACATAATTGCCAACGTCCACGACGTTGTTGATGGGGCGCAGGCCGACGGCCTTGAGCCGCCGCTGCATCCACTCCGGGCTTGGGGCGATTTTCACCCCGGCGATGATGGTGGCGGTATAAAGCGGGCAATCCTCGTCCATCTCGACCTCGACGGAGGAAAGAAAATGCGGATGCGGAGCGGCATCGGGCGCATGGCCGCCGAACTTTGTCGGCGGATACACCAGGTCGCGCTTGAACCAGGCGGCAAGCTCGCGGGCAAGGCCGAGATGGGAGAGGCAATCGGGACGGTTGGGCGTGATCTCGACGTCGAAGACCACGTCGCCGGCCGGCAGGATGTCGTTGATCGGCGCGCCGAGCGGCGGCCGGCCGTCAAGAATAAGCAGCCCGGTGGCATCCTCGGCCACACCGAGCTCCTTGGCTGAGCACATCATGCCATCGGAGAGCTGGCCGCGGATCTTTGATTGCTTGATCTGGAAATCGCCGGGCAGGACGGCGCCGGGCAAGGCAACCGGCACGCGGTCGCCGATCTTGTAGTTTTGCGCGCCACAGACGATGGTCTTGACTCCGCCGGCCGGTCCGAGGTCGACGGTGCAAACGGAAAGCTTGTCGGCATTAGGGTGCTTGTCGCGGGTGAGGACCTCGCCGACCACGACGTGGGCAAGCTTCGGCGCGCCGGTCTGCCGCACCCCCTCGACCTCGAAGCCGAGAAACGTGATGGCGTGGCAGATCTCGTCGACAGAGGCGTCGAGCGCGACGTAATCCTTGAGCCACTCGAGGGAAATTTTCATTGGAAAGAAGCGAGGAGCTGGAGACGAGAAACGGAAATCATTTTTTGAAGGCGCTCATGTAGGCCGCTACTTTTCACGCAAACTGCTTCAAAAACCGCAGGTCGTTCTGATAAAAATAGCGGATGTCATCGATGCCGTAGAGGATCATGGCGAGGCGCTCGAGGCCCATCCCGAAGGCGTAACCGCTCCAGACCTCGGGGTTGTAGCCGACCACTTCAAAGACCGCGGGGTCGACCATGCCGCAGCCGCCGATTTCGATCCATTCCTTGTTCACCTTGGGCAGGTGACGGGCGCTGAGATCGACCTCAAAGCTCGGCTCGGTGTAGCCGAAATAGTGCGGCCGGAAGCGGGTCTTGGTGCCGGGGCCAAGCAGCGCGGTGAAAATGTAATCGAGCAGCGCCTTGAGATCGCGCACCGTCACATCGCGGTCGACCGAGAGGCACTCCAGCTGGTGGAAGTTGGCCGAATGCGAGGCGTCGGTGGTGTCGCGGCGGAAGACCCGGCCGGGCGAGACGATGCGCACCGGCGGCGGCTGCCGGAGCATGGTGCGGATCTGGACGGAGGAAGTGTGGGTGCGGAGAAGGTAGCGCTCCCCGGGATTTCGGGGCGGAACGTTGCCGAAACGCGCGGTTTCGGGAAAATAAAATGTGTCCTGGGCATCGCGCGCCGGGTGGTCAGGCGGCGTGTTGAGCGCGTCGAAGCAATAAAACTCGGTTTCGACCTCCGGACCGTCGGCCACGGTGAAGCCGACCTTGCGCAGGATGCGGCACATCTCCTCGCGGACCTGGGTGAGCGGATGGAATGAGCCCGGCCCGGAGTCGGGCGACGGAAGCGTGGGATCGACCGCCGGTCCAAGCTGGCTGGCGATCTCGGCCGCGGCGATGCGGCGGAGGGCATCGTCGAGCAGTCCCTGCACTTTGGCCTTGGCCTCATTAAATATCCGGCCGAGCGCCGGACGCTCCTCCTTCGGGACCGAGCCCATCTGCTTCATCAGGGCGGTGAGCTCGCCGTTCGGCCCGACCAGGGCCGCCTTGGCCGCCTCAAACTCTGGGCGCGTTTTCAGTGCGGCGAGGTCGGCGGTGGCACGAGCGAGAAGCGCAGTGAGTTGGTCTTGCATGGAGGAAGAATGGGTAACCACGAATGCCGCCTCTTGGCACGGATAAAGTGCGGGCGGAAATCCGCCCAAGCGGCGGCAAAAAAAAGGACGGCGCCTCGCTGGCGAGGCCCGTCCTGAAAGCTGGCGGCGCCGCGGCCGGCGTTCCGCCCGGGGCGAGTCCGCCGGGCTCGGCAAAGGTCAGCTCTTTTTCGCAGCCTTGGCCTGCAGCGCATCCCGGGCCTGCTGGACCAGGGCGCCAAAGGCGGCCTCATCGCGGGCCGCGATATCGGCGAGGACCTTGCGGTCGAGCGCGATGTTGGCGGCGTGGAGGCCCTCGATAAAGCGGCTGTAGCTGATGCCGGCGGCACGGCAGGCGGCGTTGAGGCGCACGATCCAGAGGCCGCGCCATTCCGCCTTCTTCTTGCGGCGGTCGCGGTAGGCGTACTGCCAGGCGTGCTGGACGGCTTCCTTGGCGTAGCGGAAGAGCTTGGATTTGTTGCCGAAATAGCCCTTGGCGTATTTCAGCGTTTTCTTGCGGCGCTTGCGCGACGCGGGGGAGTTGGTGACACGAGGCATGTTGGATGATTCCTTTAGGTTTGATCGTCGGCGGGTCGTCTCGATTCACCCGCCAGGCGAGGTTGAGGAGGGCGCTTGGCCGGATCAGAGCCCGAAGGGCAGGCAGCGTTTGAGCGGCGCGGCGTGGCCTTCCGCGACCAGCTTGTCCCTCGAAGCGCGGCGTTTCTGTTTCGTCGTCTTGGAGGCGAGCAGGTGGCGAAAGCCCGGCGTGCGGCGCACGAGCTTCCCGCGGGCGGTGAGCTTGAAGCGCTTGGCGACGGATTTTTTCGTCTTTTGCATGAGTGAAGCGGATAAACACACAGGTCGGCGCGGGGATTGGCAAGGGGATTTTTCACGGGACGGGCGCGGACCGGGCCGGCCGTCAAAACCGCGCCGCCATGGGGAAATGCAGTTGACAACGCGGGTCGGTTGCTGAGTTTTTGTCCCTTCGGTTTTTGCAGTTTTGGCTTCCTAGCTCAATGGTAGAGCAGCTGACTCTTAATCAGTAGGTTCGGGGTTCGAGTCCCCGGGGAGCCACCAGCCCGCTTCCGCGGGATGGCTGAAAGATTTTGCCAGATTCTTCCCGTTATTTCTCAAAATATATCTTCTCTATTATTTGATATAGTGAGCGCAGCGTTGCCGGCGTAGCTCAATGGTAGAGCACCTGTTTTGTAAACAGGCGGTTGCGGGTTCGAATCCCATCGCCGGCTCCAGTTTTCGCCCTGCCGGAAAGAGTTTCTCCCACTGCCCGATGGTGTAATGGTAGCACAAACGACTCTGACTCGTTTTGTCTAGGTTCGACTCCTAGTCGGGCAGCCAGGATGAATAATTTTTGTCGCCAACGACAAAGGTGTTTGACAGCTTGGCCGCAATTTTTCCAAGTTTGTCTTTCTTCATCTGTTTTCTTTTTCGCTTTTCATCCCCACCAGCTTCACTTCGCTTTCGGATCGTCCACCGATTTGCGCCTGACAAGAATAAGCCTTCATAATTTGGCTAATACTTCATTCCCTAAAAAAATTTTGATTCTCTTTCACCTCCTTGCTGTCAAAGGTAACACCTTAATACTTACGCAAGGCCCCAGCTGCCCTCCTGTACAAACCCCATCCCCAACCCTTTTCCCTTCTCTTCTTATAAGAGCTTAACTAACCTGAAAACCAACTCACACCTGATATGATCACCCCATCCCTCAACCTGGCCTTCCTGCTCGGCGACGCTACGCCCCTGCAACTCTTCAAAGAAGGCGGTCCCGTCATGTGGGCCGTCCTGGTCGTCTTCCTCGTCGGTTATACCGTCGTGATCGAGCGAATCTTCTTCCTCGCCCGCGAAAACGGCTCCCGCCAGCCCGAGGTGGTGGAAAAGATGCTGGAGAAGGTGGAGGCCCGCGACATCGAAGGCGCCCTCGCCATCGGCAAAAAGAGCAAGGACTACGTCGCCCGCATCCTGAGCTACGCCCTGACGAACAAGGACCTTTCGATGTCCAACGCCTTCATCCGCGCCGCCAACCAGGAAATCGCGCGCTTCCAGCAGGGTCTGGCCACGCTCGATACCGTCATCACCGCCGCCCCCCTGCTCGGTCTGCTCGGTACCGTCACCGGCATGATGCGCACCTTCGGCTCGCTCGGCAGCGGCGACATCAGTTCGGCGGCCGGCCAGATCACCGGTGGTGTGGCCGAGGCCCTGATCGCGACCTGTTGCGGTCTGGCCATCGCCGTGACCGTCCTCTTCCCCTACAACATTCTCAATGCCCGCGTCGAGGCGGCCAAGCACGAGGTGGAGGATGCCTCCAACGCCCTCGAAATCATCATCAAGAAATCCGAGACCGCGCCTCCCTTCCCGCAATAACCCGGAAATTATCCCCGGTCCCTTCCTTTTTTTCACCTCAGTGTTATTTTAACCCATGCATGGTGGAGGTTCCTCTTCCGAAGGCAGAAAACGGGCGCGTATTGAGATCATCCCTCTCATTGACGTCATCTTCTTTCTGCTCGCGACCTTTGTGCTCTTCACGCTTTCGCTGAGCAAGTCCAACGGCTTGCAAGTGCGCCAGCCGGACGCCTCGACCGGTGTCCCGCGCGATCCGAACGGCACTCATACCATCACGGTGATGAAGGAAGGCACTTTGGCGTGGGACAAGGAGCCAGTGGATTTCAGCCAGTTCCTCGAGCGCCTCCAGACCTACCATACCACCGATCCCGAGGGGCGCGTCCTGATCAATGCCGACCAGGATGCGAAGTTCTTCGCGGTCATTTACGCGATGGATGAAGCGCGCAAGGCCGGTTTCCACAAGGTTTATGTGGAAACGCGGGCCAAGCCCCGTCCGGTGGAGTGATCTTATTCTAAGTTTTTTCCTCTTTCTGCGTTTAAGTTAACACCAACCCCTTTATCCATGGCCGGCGGCAGCTTTAAACTCGTTTCCAAGAAGAAGGCGCGCATCGAGATCATCCCGCTGATCGACGTCATCTTTTTTCTGCTCGCGACCTTCGTCCTGTTCACGCTCTCGCTGAACAAGCTCCAGTCGGTCGACGTGCAGCTGCCTCCATCGGCGCCGCCCAACCCGAATCCTCCGAAAATCGTCACCCTCCAGGTTTCGGACGCGGACACACTTTTCTGGGATCACGAGCCCATCACCATGGTGCAGCTGAATCCCCGCCTCGCCAACTACAAACAGGCGCATCCCCACGATGCAAAGATTCTCATTACCACCGACGACAAGGCCCTCTTTGGCCAAGCCGTCGCCGTGCTCGATCAGATCCGTCTGCTCAACTTCGACCAGGTGACGATCGACACCACCCATACTTACACAACCGGCAGGTAGTAACGTTTCATCATGCGCCGCGATCTCATCGTCTCTTTCGTCATTGTCGCCTCCGCCACCACTGCGATTGCAGTGGTACCGGAATTCATAAAAAGCGGCCCGAAGAAAATCGTCCACAAGGAGGATACCACGATCAAAATCGATCTGCCGCCTCCGCCGCCGGTCGAGCCGGACACAGAAGACGTCAAGGAGCTTCAAGACCAATCCACCACCATGGCGCCGCCGAGCCTGGTCGACGTGCCCACCAATGTGCCGCTCGATACCATCAGCGTGAAGGCCGAGCCTCCCCCACCGCCTTCCCTGAAAGTTGGCGGCACGATCAGCGTTCCCGTCCAACACAGCAGCTTTAATGGTGCGCAGATCTTCAACCTTGCCGATCTGGACCAGCCGCCCGAACCCCGCCTGCAGCCCCCGCCACAATACCCGTTTGAAATGCGACGCGCCGGCATCGAGGGTGCGGTGGACGTCGGTTTCATCTGCGATACCCAAGGCCACGTGGTCAATCCCACCGTCCTCAAGAGCTCCGGTCATCCCGAACTGGATCAAGCCGCGGTCAACGCCATTGAGCGCTGGAGTTTCCGCCCCGGCAAACGCGGCGGCCAGGTGGTCAACGTCCGGATGTCGGAACTCATGACTTTCAGCCTCGAGAACAACTGATTCCATGCGTAAGCCCCTTTTCCCATTGTCCATCCTGCGCCTTCTGCTCGCCGCCGGCCTGATCGCGGCCGGTCGCCCGCTGCTTTACGCCCAGGATGACGCCGCCGCCCAAGGCTCGAATACGCAAGAAGCGCCGCAGCCGGACGAAGGATCCCCCGAAAACCAGGGTGGCGGCCGGAATCAGCAGCCGCATGAGCTTTCGGACAAGGTTTCCACGACCCTGCAGAACGTGCAGAAGCTCACCGATGCCAAAGATTACAATGGCGCCATCGCGCAAATTGACGCGCTGCTGCCGACGGTCGGTCCCACCAGTTACGATCTGGCCGTGCTTTCCGCCACCAAGGCCCAGATTTTCTTTCAGAAAAATGATTATATGGCGGCGCAGGATTCGATCGAAACTGCGCTCAAGCTGGGCGACACCTACGGATATTTCGATCCCAAGACCCGCCAACAGTTCCGCTACATCCTGGTCAGCCTCTACAGCGAGAAAGCCCAGGAAGCGAAGGATCCTGCCATCCAGAGCGCTTTTTACGACAAGGCACGCTCCACCATCGAACGGTGGTTTGCGATCTACAAAAAAGACCCGCAAAGCCATGCCACCAGTGCGAGCTACAGCAATGAGTTCGCCCAGGCCGAGGCGGCCTACGCCTCCCTTCTCTTCAATATCGCACTGCGCGATCCCCACAATCCCGACAAGGCGCTGATCCAGAAGGCGCTCGACGCCATCAACGTGGCCATGCGCTCGACCCTCCACCCGAGCGACACTTACTACGTGTTGAAGCTCGCTGCCTACCAAAACCTGGGTGATTTTTCCGACGCCGCCGACGTCCTCGAGTACCTGCTCAAGAGCAAGCCGGACAACAAGAGTTACTGGCAGCAGCTCGCCGCCTTCTATCTCAACCTCGCCGGCATGGCCGAGGAAAAGCAGGACGACGCCGGGGCCCGGCAGAATTATATCCGTGCGATTTTGACCATGGAGCGCGCCCAACAGCATGGCGCCATGAACACCTCCAAGGATAATTTCCGGTTGGTCAGCCTGTATTTCAACGTCGGCCAATACGATCAGGCGGCCGCCCTCCTCGACAAAGGACTCCACGACGGATCGATTGATTCCACTCCGGACAATTGGAAGACCCTGGCCGCGGCCTATCAGCAGTCGCATAAGGATCTCAAGGCCGTCGAAATCCTTAAAGAAGCAGCCCAGCTTTACCCGAAGTCAGGTCAATATGACTTTCTTGCCGCGCAGATCCTTTATGGGATGAACGACACCGTCGGCGCCCTCAAAGCCCTGCAAAGCTGCGTGGCCCGCGACGGCGGCGACAAGCCTTCCGAAGCGTGGCGGTTCCTCATCTATCTTGCCTTCGAACTGCAAAAGTTCGATTTGGCCAGCGATGCGATCGAGCATTACGCCAAGTATCCCGAGGCCAAGCCCAAGGAGGTGGAAAACTTCCGCGAAGCGGTGAAATCGTCCCTTGCCCAGCGCGATCGCGCCAGCCAGAAAATCCAATAATTTTCCCCCTCAAAATTTCTCCCCTATGAAGAAAAGCCACATCTATGCGCTCGGACCGATCATCGGTCTCATCGTTTTCTGCGCGTTCTACATACCCTTTGCCCGACGCTTTGATCAGGATCAGGCGGCAAAACAGGCTGCGATTGACCAGAAAAGGCAGCAGGATGCCATGGCCCAGGCCGAAGCCCGGCGCGAGGCGATCATCAAGGCCAATGAAGACGCCGATCGCCGTCGCAAGGAGCGCGAGGCCAAGGCCGCTCAGGAAAAGGCCGAAAAGGACGCTTTTGATGCCGCCGACGCCGAACGGACCAAGGCCTTCAATGACGAGAAAAAGTTCCGCGATCAGGCCGATGCCGTGCAAAAGCAAATCGAGGGCGAGCAGAAAGCGATCGCCGACCTCGAGCATCAAAAGCAGGAAGCGCAAAAAGAGCAGGATTTCCTCAAATCTTACATCCAGCAGGCCCAGACTAATGTGCAAAACATCAGCAGCCTGCTCGACAAGCTGGCCGCGGCGGAAAAAGCCCGCGCCGACGCGGATGCCGCGATCAAGAAGGCCGCTGCGAACAATTCCTAAGCTCCCGCCCCACCCTTCACATGAACAAGTTCTACTTTATCCTTCCCGTCGTTCTGCTGGTGGCGTTCATCGCCTACTACCACCAGTTCAGCCTGCATGAGGCTGAGATCGAACACCAAAAGCAGGTTGCGGCAGAGCAGCAAAAGGCCAAGGAGGATGCGGACAAAAAAGCCGCCATTGCCAAGGCCGCTGTCGATGCCCAGCAGCGCGAAGCGGAGCAGCGGGCCAAGGACGAGGCCGCCCTGGCCGAGCACCGCGCCAAGTGGGAAGCCAACATGAAGCAGATGGCCGACGAGAAGGCCAAGTATCAGGCCGAGGCGGATCGTTTTGCCAAGGAAGCGAGCGATTTGGATATCAAACTAGATCAGCTGCATGAGGCGCACTCCAAGGCGTCGGAAGAGCTTTTTGATCTGCAAAAACAAATCGAGCAGGCCAAGATCGACCGCCGGCTGGCTGACTTGGAAATTCAGCGCACCTACGACATGGTGACGCAAAAAGTCGTTAGCAGCAATCTGGCCACCTACGCTCCGCCGCCCGCCAAGAAGTAATTTCGGGCGGTTGCGGCGCAGGACCCTTCCCGGCAGGAAAAATCGCGGCACGATGCGCGCTTACCGGCTCATCCTCCTGCCCTTGCTTCTGGCGCTCTCGGCCGTTTCCGCCGCGGGCGCTTTGACTTGGCCCTCGATCAAGGTCGAGGCGACGGCCAAGGGCGGCCAGGACACCTTTGAAACGGCGTTTCCGTTCAAAAACACCGGCGCCAAACCGGTCAATATCACGGCCGTGCAGACCAGCTGCGGCTGCACCACGGCGAGCTTGACCAAGAAAACCTATGCTCCTGGCGAAAGCGGCGAGCTGAAGGCCCAGATCGACCTGCGCGAGCGGACCGGCTGGCAGGAACGCACCGTCACGGTGACGACCGATGACGGCACTCCTCCCACCGTCCTGACGCTGCGGGTGAACATCCCCCAAGTCATCGAAATCGCCCCCCGCATGGTGGTCTGGAGCCAGGATAGCAAAAGAGATACCCGGGAGGTCACGATCACGGCCGGCACCGACGTTGCCATCAACCTCCGCGATGTGGTGTACAGCCCGCAGTTTACCGTTGAACAGATCACCGATGTGCCCGGCCGCCGCTATCGCCTGCGCATTACTCCCCACTCCACCGATTCGCATTACCGCGATGAAATTCTCGTGCAATACGAGGCGGTGGTCGGCCATCCCGAGGAGATGATCGTGTACGCGATCGTGCAGTAGCGGAAAACACGCGTGGGGGCTGTCGATTCTGCTTGCTGGCGGCTTCAAGCCATGACTGGATTTTTCTTCCGCCGGCCTGCCGGCCGGAGTTCCTTTCATCCATCCCGCTCCTTTGGGAGCGCCATTCCCTCGGGGCGTAGCTTAGCCTGGTAGAGCGCTACGTTCGGGACGTAGAGGTCGTGAGTTCGAATCTCACCGCCCCGACCATTTGACCAGCGGCCTCGGGCCGTTTAGACGATAAAAGGATTGAACTGCCGCTCGTTTCCGATCGTGGTCAGCGGCCCGTGCCCGGGCGCGACCACCGTGTCCGGCGGGACCGCTTCGAGGAGACGGGCCAGCTGGGCCAGCAGCCGGCGATGGCAGAAATAGCCGCCGCCGACCGAACCGGCGAAAAGCAGGTCGCCCGAGACGAGCAGTGCCGGCCCCGACGAGGCCGAAGCGCGCACCAGGTAGCAATTATGGGCCTCACAGTGGCCCGGCGTGCTGAAGGCGGTCACTTCCAGGCCGCCAAAAGCCCGCTTCGCTCCTTCGCTCAACGGCTCGGTGCAAGGCACGGCCGCTCCCTCGGGAACGAAGGCTTGGGAGGCGTTGAAGGCCGCGACTGCATCGCACAGGCCGCCGGTATGCTCGGTCTCGACGTGAGTCAGGAAAATGGCGGAAATTTTCTCGATCACCGGTGGCCAGGCGCGGCGGAGAACGGAGAAGTCCGCCCCGACGTCAAAGAGGAGGCCGTGGGTGGCGCCAGCCTCGGCCACCAGGTAGGCATTGGCCACTCCGATGCCGTGGCTCATGCGCAGCGCGTGCAGGACGAAGGGCAGGCCGGCAATCGCCGGCCGGGGATAACAGCCCGCCCCCAGCGCACACAGGCCCACCTCGTTGAGCTTGAGCACCGCCGCCACCCGCCGCAGCTCGTCACAGGTGAGGTCGGAGCGATAATCGATCGCATCGCGAATGCGTGCCGCGTCCACCCCCGCCCGCTCGGCGAGGAGACGGGCGGTCAGCCCGGCGCCGCGGAGCGCCTTCTCCAGCACGTCGCCCAGTTCATCTTCGAGCGGTAGTGCAGCTGTGACCATGAAATCAAGACTACGAGAAAGGCCGCCCACTGCAAAAATGATTTTATTTTTCCCCGGCGCCCCGGCAGCGTGGGGAACCATGGATGACGTCCAAAAGGAAGTGCTCGAGATCTTCAACCGCACGAAGGCCCTCTTGCAAGGGCACTTCGTCCTCCGCTCGGGCCTGCACAGCGGCCATTATTTCCAATGCGCCCAGGCCTGCCAGGACATGGGTGCGGTGGAGCGCCTCGCCGAGCTGCTGCTGGCCAAATTGCGGGGCTGGCAATTCCAGACCGTGCTCGCGCCGGCGATGGGGGGCCTTGTCATCGGCCAGGAAGTGGCGCGGCGGGCGAAGGCCCGCTTTGTTTTTGCGGAAAAGGAAAACAACGTGCTGGTGATGCGCCGCGGCTTTACCTTCGCGGCAGGCGAGCGCGTACTCGTGGTCGAAGATGTGGTCACGCGCGGCGGCCGGGTGCTGGAGTGTCTGGAAATCCTCCAGCGGGCGGGCGCCGCGCCGGTGGGAATCGCCATGTTGGTCGATCGCAGCGCGGGCGCGGCACGTTTCAACGTCCCGACCGCCTCGCTGCTCGAATTAAGCTTTCCGACGTACCCGCCGGACCAGGTTCCCGACTGGCTGGCTCGCCTGCCGGTGCAAAAGCCCGGCAGCTGAGCATCTCCCTGCGAACCGGCGCGACCTTTCCGGTCGATCGCGCCGCGGGAGAATGTCAAAAGGTCATTTCACCTCGATGCGCAGAAAGCGATAAACGCCTTGGTAGTAGACCAGAAAGAGATTCGGACCGCTGGCCAGCTGCTGCTTGGCCATCTGGACATCGGTGACCGGGGCACGGTTGATTTCGAGGATCACGGCGCCTTCGACCAGACGGTCACTGTAGGGCGAACTATCGTCGACATGGGTGATGAGCACGCCCGTCACCTGATCGTCGATGTTGAGGGCCCGGCGCTTGTCCGGCGTCAGATTGGAAATGGTGACCCCCGGCAGAAGCTCGTCCTGGGCGACTTCGTTGCTCAGGGTACCCAAGGCGGCTTCAACCGTCTTCTCTTTGCCATCGCGCATGAAGCTGACCGCCACGTTGGTGCCCGGAGGCTCTTCGGCGATGAAGAGACGAAAATCCTCGATTGACCCGACCGGCCGGCCGGCGATGGAGATAATGACGTCACCACGTTTCAGGCCGGCCTTGGCCGCAGGGCTGTCGCGTCTCACGTCAGTGATAACCACACCCTTGGTTTCCTTGGTGACGCCAAGCTGGTCGGCGAGTTCGGGCGTGACCGCCTCGGCCGTGACGCCGAGATAGCCGCGCGAGACCTTCCCGGTCTCAATCAGGCTGCGCATGATCCGTGAGGCCAGGTTGACCGGAATGGCGAAGCCGATGCCAATGTTGCCTCGCGAAGTCGAAATAATGGCGCTGTTGATGCCGACGAGACGGCCCTTGGCATCGATCAATGCGCCACCGGAATTCCCCATATTGATGGCTGCGTCGGTCTGTATAAAATCTTCATAGCCAGAGACATTCTCGAGCAGGCCAAGATTTTTCCGGCCGGTGGCGGAGACAATGCCCATGGTGACGGTCTGGCCGATGGCGAGTGGATTGCCGATGGCGAAGACCACATCGCCAACCCGAAGCTTGTCGCTGTCGGCGAGGGTGACGGTCGGCAGATGGTCCGCGTCGATCTTGATCACCGCCACGTCAGTCTGCGGGTCGGTGCCAATGACCTTGGCCTTGAATTCGCGGTCATCGGGCAGCATCACGTTCAACTCGTCTGCTCCCTCGACCACATGGTTATTGGTAAGAATATAACCGTCGGAGGAAACGATCACGCCTGAACCGAGGCCTTCCTGCTTGCTTTCGCGTTCCGGGGCGTTGCCACCGAAAAAAAACTGCCGGAAGAGCGGATCCATCGGCACGCTTTCGCGCACGATCTTGGTCGAATAAACGGAAACGACCGCCTTCTGCACCGGTGTGACGACATCCGCGTAGCTGGCGACAACGGCCGACTTGCCTTCCGATACCGGGGTGGCATCGACGTGCAACACCGGCATGGGACGGGAGGTCGCGGCGTCCTTCGCGCCGACCAACAGGCCCGCCGCACCCGCCGCCAAGGTCAAAGTGAAAACGCTGGAAACAGTTTTGAATTTCATGAAACAACCCCTGACACACTGCAGCGGACGAAGGTTCCGCCCCTTTAGGCGTTAGAAGCCTTTGACCCTGAACAAGCTGGTAACGCTCTCGTTGTTGTGAATGCGAAGGATGGCTTCGCCAAGGATGCCGGCGACGGAAAGGACGCAAATGGGCAGACCGCGCGGATCGATGGGAATGGTGTTGGTCGTGACCAACTCGTCGATATGCCGTTGAGCGAGGCGCTCGTAAGCCACCGGACTGAGCAAGCTGTGGCTGACTGCGGCGCAAATACTCCGGGCACCGTTCTCGCGCATGAGCTTGGCGGCATTGACGAGCGTGCCTGCGGTCTCGGTAATGTCATCGACGATGAGCACGTCCTTGCCGGCGACGTCGCCGACGATGCTGATCGATTCAACAGTGGTGGCACTGGTGCGTTTTTTCCACACCATGCCGAGGCTGGCGCCGAGAATGCTGGCGTAGGCCGCGGCCATCTTCATGCCGCCGACGTCCGGCGAGATGACAACAACGTTTTCGCCCTTCAATCTTTCGAAGTGCTTGAAAAAAACCGGCGAGGCATAGAGGTGATCAACCGGGATGTCGAAGAAGCCCTGGATTTGCTGGCTGTGCAGATCCATCGTGAGCACGCGGGCCGTGCCGGCGGCCACAAGGAGATTGGCCACGAGCTTGGCCGTGATCGGGACGCGCGGCTGGTCCTTGCGGTCCTGGCGGGCGTAGCCGTAAAATGGAATGACTGCGGTGATGCGCAGGGCGGAGGCGCGTCGGGCCGCATCGATCATGATCAGCAGCTCCATCAAGTTGTGGTTGGTCGGCGTGCAGGTCGACTGGACGATATAGACATCCTGACCGCGGATATTTTCGTTGATTTTTACGAACGATTCCCCGTCGGGAAAGGTGGAGACAGAAGCCTCGCCGAGCGGGACGCCGATGGCCTTGCAGATCTCCTCCGCCAGTGGCCGGTTGGAAGTGCCGGAAAAAATTTTCAGGCCGGATTTGCTGCTCATAAGATGATGGTTGTGCAGTTCAAGGCAGGGCGGAAGATTTTTTTAACTGCTCTTCCAGCGCCTCCACCCGGTGGAAAAGCTCGGGCAGACGGTTGCGGAGGACGGTGAGCCGTTGCTCCAGCATGTAAGGCAGGCTGGGCGTGCCGCGCACATAGGCTTTGGCGGGAAGGTTCTCATTAACGCCGGATTGGGCGCCAATCTTGGCTTCGCGTCCGATGGTGATATGGCCGACCAGCCCGACCTGCCCTCCCAGGACGACATAGTCTTCAAGCGTGGTACTGCCGGAGATACCGGCCTGGGCGCAGATCAAACAATGCTTGCCGATAATCACATTGTGGGCGATCTGGACGAGATTGTCGATCTTGGTGCCCTCGCCGATGA
>Ga0070741_10009801_pt1 | contig 18403 bp, 15 predicted proteins | sample Coa_R1_4_FD_66440 | JGI IMG/M metagenome (GOLD analysis project Ga0070741, IMG submission 66440) | Surface soil microbial communities from Centralia Pennsylvania, which are recovering from an underground coalmine fire - Coalmine... | ecosystem: Environmental > Terrestrial > Soil > Unclassified ...
GCAACGGCGCCCAACGCGCCTGCGGCGTTCTTCAAAAAACTCCGGCGAGATTGTTTTAGGGCAGAGATCGAGCCACGACTTCGGTTACCAGATTCGGCATCCTTCGGCCAACAGCATCCCTTCTCCTCAGCGGTCCCAGCCGCCGACTGGAGCGAAGTATACCATTTGCGCGAGCGTGAAAACACGCAGAGAGCCTCTAATCGGACCGGCCGAATAGCGAGGAAATACACAAAAGGTAACCCGCGGCGCTTGCGTCGATGCGGCGCCGTGTCCGGCTGGAAGCCTCTACACCCCCGCAACCAGGTAGCGTAAGCCGAGATTTACAAGGCTCAGGATGATGCCGCCGAAGAACGCCGGCAGAAACCCGCGGATCGCAAATCCGGGTACCAGGGCCGCGGCCACCTTCAACATTAAGGCGTTGATAATGAGCCAAAAGACTCCGAGGGTGACAACGGTGAGGGGAAGGGTGACAATCTTAAGGAAAAATCCCAATGTCGCGTTGACGAAGCCTATAACAATGGCGGCCACAAGCGCCGTTCCCAGGCCGCTGATTTCGAACCCGCGAATCACATGAGCCACAATGAGTAGGCTAACCGCGCTCAGAAGCCAGTTCACAAGGACCTGTGCCATAGTCCGCCTCTTATCTAACAGACGTGCCCGGGTTCACCAGCGTAGCACCCAAAGCGGCAATCCTGGTATGCCAACGGACCAGATCACGGATCGAGGCACGCCGGATCCGCAAGCTGAAATCCGGAGAGTATCGCCTTTACTCCCGAAAAATCGATCCAAGAACAGGCCGGCGCAGAAACCTGGGAACTTTTGCAACGCGCGAGGCCGCCGAGCAGCACGAGCGCCAAATCCAGTTTTTCAAGCGCCGGGCGGGCGGCGGCCATTAAACCGCCGGCCCCTTGCTCTTTTCGGGCTATTGCGCGCTCCAACCCGGCAGCGGGACATGCGCCTGCTCGATGGCGCGCTCCCACTCGGCCCTCTCGGCCGCGCTCCCTGCCACTCCATGCTCGGCAAAGAGGCCGGGCAATCCACGCGGCTCGCAGATCCGGTACACCTCGGTAAGCTCGAGTCCTGGGATTGCCTGGACAAACGGTATCCGCATTGGCTTGCCGGCTTGCAGGCTCCGCTGCGAGGCGGCGTGAAATACGGCGTCCCACCCGAACCAGAAGGCCGGCTGGTTTATAGGCTGCGCGAGGAGTTCGTCGCGATGGTGACGGGCCACGGAAAGCTGCGAGCTCAGATAGCAGAGCGCTAGCGCGGCCGCCGCCAAGGCGAGTGCGAGCCGCAGGCGCGGCCGCTTTTGCCATTTCCGCTGAAGCCCGTCCCACACGGCTCCGGAGAACATCGCCCAAAGCGTGAAACTTTGGTACGCATAACGGCTGATTTTCCAAACCTCGGGCTCCGCGCGGACCAGCATGATGACAAACAGGGGAGGCAGCGTCAGGCAGGCCGATGCCAAGACCCAGCGCAGGTTGGTCCAGCTCCACAACGCAGCCAAAATGAGCGCCGGAACGGCGAACAAGATCGAGAATCGATAAGTTCCCGGCAGGACACGAATCGCGAGGCCGAACTGATAGATGGACGAATGCAGCGTGTCTCTTGCGGCCCATGCCAGCCGCAGCAGGACTCCGGCCGAAGCGCCCCCGGCGCGCCAATAATGCCGCAGATTCGCCGACCTCGGAACCAGCGCCAGCCAGGAAACGGCGCCGAGCGTCCATGCGGCGCCGGATGCCCGAAGGGCCCGGGTCGCGGCCGCCGGCTGGAGCAGCGCCACAGCCGCAATCACACCCGGCAAAGCGAAAAGAGCTCCCGAAAACAGGCCAACCGAGCCGAGCAGGGACGCGGCCGCAATCCACTCCGACATTCCGGTGTTTTGCGTCAGCAGCCAGATCCCCAGCAACAGGAACGTCCACGAGAGCGCAAACGGTGATGCCGCTTTCCAGGCTAGCGCCTCATCCCCGGCCGTTGACCAGGCGAAGGACGCCGCGGTCGCCAGCGCCGCCCACGGGCTGCGCAGGTAGCGGCGCGCCAGGGCATAGAGAAGAGCCGCGCTTGCCAGGTGCGCGGCCTCCACCACCGCGTGGAAGCCGGCATACCAAGCCGGGAAATGCAAATCGAACGGCAAGCGAAGCAGCCGGAACAGGGGCAGGACGTGGATGTGCTGCGGGGTCCAAAGCAATTTCCGGATCTCAGACCAATCGCCAGCGATTTTCCGGCTGACGCCCATCAGGAGGATGTCGTCGGGCAAAATTTCAAACACCTGTGCGTAGATCCAGTGCAGGCGGGCCGCTGTTAACAGGACGCACGCCAGCAACGCCGGCGGGATCAGCCGGGAGTCGCGCACCGAATGCCAATACACGGAGCCATATGATAGCAGCGGCCGCTGGCCGCCGGCCGGAAGCCCCGGACCGGAAGAGCGCCGATGTAAAATCAATCATGGCTGCCGATACGGCCGGCTACGTACTGGTAGGTGGGCGCAGTTCCCGCTTTGGGTCGAACAAAGCGTTTTTCTCCTGGCAGGGGCGCCCTTTAGCGCTTCGGGTGGCGGAACAGGTGCGCCAAGCCGCGGGTTCCGTGGTGCTCATAGGCGATCCTGAGACATATCGGCCGTTGGGACTGCCGGTGATCCCGGATCCGGTCAGCGGAGCAGGCCCGCTGGCGGGCCTGGCGGCTGCTCTTGGTCACTCTTCCGCCGCGTGGAATCTGGTGGTTGCGTGCGATATGCCTCACTTGCGCGCCGATTTTCTGGAGTTCCTGCTCTCGCTTGCCTTCCGCCGCGCTGGGGATTGCGATGCCCTCGTGCCGGTCGATCAGGCCGGGCGCCCGGAGCCGCTCTGCGCTGTTTATGCGAAGCGCTGCCAGCCGGCGATTCAAGAGGCCTTGCTTGGCGGAGTCAGAAAGATCACTGGCGCCTTCCGGAATCTCCGGGTGTACGAGACGCCCTACGCCGACTGGGCGGCATACGACGCCGGCGGGCTGCTCTTTGCCAATGTGAACACCCGGGCCGACCTGGACGCGGCGCACGCCGCCCCGTAAGGGAACCATGCCCGAGGACCAACAGTACCCTCACTACATCGAGTTTCGCGGCGTATCCAAGGCCTTTGAGCAGCCCGTACTGATCGACTGTAGCTTTCATCTGGACAGCGGAAAAACCCTGTCCATTATCGGCCGCAGCGGAGTAGGGAAGTCGGTGACCCTCTCCCACCTGATGGGTTTTCTCAAACCCGACAGAGGCCGCGTCATCGTGGCGCACGAAGATATCACCGACTATCCGGAGAGCGAGCTGAACCGGATCCGCAAGAAGGTAACGATGGTGTTCCAGTCCGGAGCGCTGTTCGACTCTCTGACCGTCGCCGAGAACGTAGCGTTTCCTCTGGAGGACCAAGGTGAAACAGCGCGCAACATCGATGAGGTCGTGCGCGGTCTGCTCGATATGGTTGAAATCGGGCAGTACGCCGATATGTATCCCGCCGAGTTGTCCACGGGAATGAAGCGCGCGGTGGCCATTGCCCGCGCTCTTGCCGCGCAGCCGGAAGCGATCCTTTACGATGAGCCGACAACCATGGTGGATCCGCCCGCCTCCGAGCACATCGGGGATCTCATCCAGCGCTTGAAGAGCCAGTTGAAGCTCACCTCAGTAGTGGTGACGCATGATCTTGATTTGATGCGCAAGGTGGCCGACGATGTGGTGTTCCTGCACGAAGGCCACGTGATATTCTTCGGCCCTCTCGATGAGCTGGAGAGCAGCCAGAACCCACATATTCGTGAATTTCTGACTCTCGATCGCTTCGAAGTTCCGGATTAAGACACAGCAGGATTCCAGATTGCAAAGCCGCCGGCGGGTCCTGCTGACGGAAGTGCGGGGCGATCTGCCGGACAGCGGAGGCTACGCGCCCTTTTTCCGCGCCAGCGCCGGAGAGGGCCGGCGGAAGAAGCGCAGGGAAGGGAAACGAATTTGGCCGGATTTTTAAAATCTACCCCTGTCCGGATTTGATATTGGTGTGCGCCAGAGGCGCGGCCTCTGCGGGCGCGGCGAGGACCCTATCGGCGGCTGATTTCGCAGTGCGGATGCAATCCGGAATTCCGATCCCGCTATAGGCATTTCCGGCCAAGTGAAGCCAGCGGAAAGGCGCCAGCCGGCGCTGAATCTCCGCGATACGGCGTTCGTGGCCCACGTTGTATTGGGCCATCGCGCGAGGCCAGCGATAAACTTTGAAAAATTCGGGCGCCGCCGCTACGCCCATATATTGCGCGAGCTCTTCTCGAACTCCCTCGACCAGTTCCTCATCGTTGCATTGCAGCAGATCGCCCTCATTTCCAGCGCCGATAAAGCCGCGGAGCAAGACGCGGCGCCCGGTGACGCGGTTGGGAAATTTCGTGCCCACCCATGTGCATGCCGTAAGCCTGCGGCGCTCGACCTTGGGCGTCAGAAAGCCGAAGCCGTTCAGCGGGTGCGAGAAGTGAGCGCGATTGTACCCGAGAGACACAGTCAGCGAAGAATGATATCGGACGCCGGAGAGCAACTCGGCGGCGCATCCCTCCACGGCTTGCAGCAAGCGGCCGGCGATGTAGGCGGGCGCAGCCACGATGACGTCGGAAGCCTCGATCCATTGTCCGCCGAAGAAAATGCGGCAACCTTCGCCCGTCTCCTCGATTCGCTCGGCTTCGCCTCGAAGCACCGCGACCCGCCCGGCGATGGCTCGCGCAAGGGCGTCGACGAGCTGCTGCATCCCGCCCCTGAGGCTGAGAAAAATGGCCTGCGGCTCGCTGCCCGATCCCGCCGCCTGGGCGCGGCTTGCCAGCGCCCCGCGAGTCAGGCTGCCGTAGCGGCGCTCCAACTCGACCAGGCGCGGTAAAACGCTTCTGGCGCTCAGGTCGGCGGCGTCACCGCCGTAAATGCCCGCCAGGAGCGGTTCGGCGAGATAATCGACCGCCTCGTCTCCGTAATGGGCGCGAAGAAAGCTGGCTGCTGACACGTCCGCAGTCGAAGAATCAAATGGGGCGCCGGATTCTGCGTCTTCTCCCGGTCCCGGTTCCTCGGCCCGGCCCGCCGCCGGGCGCCGCAGCATATCAGCCGCCATCCGGAGCTTGGTTCGCCAGCCGAGCAAGCGCGTAGTGAGTATGGGGCGCATGGCTGTCGGGATCATCAGATACAAGCCTTCCGGCATGGGTATGAGCCGGCCCCGCCGCAGAATGTAGGTCTGGCGCAAATGATCGTTGGAACCGATGACGTCCCGCTCGATTCCCAGTTCGCGGATCAACGCCAGCGCCCAGGGCTTTTGCGAGAGAAAGCTATCCGGCCCGCCCTCAACGACGCAGCCCTCTATGTGTTCCGTGCGAATCACGCCGCCCAGGCGCGCTTCGCGCTCAATCAGCGTGCAGCGGCATCCTCTACGAGAAAGGTAATAGGCCGCCGCCAAGCCGGAAATGCCGCCGCCGATGATGCATACATGCCTCATCGCAAGTGCTCCCGCGCCACCGCGGCCAGCGCTTGAATAAACAGCGGCGAATCATTCAGCGACTCCGGCCGCCGCAGAGTCATGCCGCGTTCCGACGCGTATTGCCGGAACACAATATCCACGTCGTACAGGATCTCGACATGATCGCAGACGAAGCCGATCGGATGAAGCACAAACTCTTTCGCGCCGGCCGCACACAGCGTATCGATCCGCGACTCCACAGTCGGCCCCAGCCATTTCTCTTCCGTGAGACCCTGGCTCTGATAAGCGAAATCCCAGTGCTGCAATCTTAGCTCGGAGGCCACGGCGGCCGCTGTGGCGCGCACTTCGGCATCATAGGGATCGCCCTGCGCGAGCACTTTCGCGGGCAAACTGTGGGCGGTGAATAAAACAGGGCAGGAATGCGCGTGCAGAGCCGGGCGCAGGCGTTCGGCAAAGGCTGCGATCAACAACGGATGCCGGTGAAAACTTTCCACCCAGGAGACCTCGATGCGGCCGCCGATCTGCTCGAGCGCTTCGCGCGTGCGGCGGAAGTAGAAGCCCACGCTCATCGTCGAATACTGCGGAGCCATGCACATCGCCACGGCCCGCCCGATGCCGTCGGCCGCCATTTGGGCCACGGTATCCCGAATATAGGGCTTCCAGTTGCGCATGCCCACGTAGACGGGAACCCCCAGTTCCGCCTCGAGCGCCTTGGCCTGCCGGAGAGTGATCGCCAGCAGCGGCGAGCCGCCTCCGATCGCCGCGTAACGCTGGCGGATCTCCTCGACCACCGCAGGGGCGAGCGGCCGGCCGGCGCGGACGTTCAGGAGGTATTCGTCGATTTGATCCAGGCTCACCGGCGCGCCGTGAGCCAGCAGGAGGACCGCTTGTTTCATCGGTTTTGCCGTATCTGTTCCGCCGCTTCAGGAAGCTCCATATTCATGGACCATTTCCACCACCGCCTTGACGTTCTCCACCGGCGTCTCCGGAAGAATGCCGTGGCCAAGATTAAAGATGTGGCCCGGCCGGCGCCCTGCCCGGCTGAGAATGTCTTCCACCCGAATCCGGAGTTCCTTGAGCGGCGCAAACAGGGCCGCCGGATCGAGGTTGCCCTGCACGCCGGCCCGATAGCGGATCGAGCGCCAAATCTGATCCAGTTCCACCCGCCAGTCGAGACCCAGAACATCGGCGCCGGCCTTGTGCAGCATCGGGTAATAAGATCCCACGCCGGTGGCGAAGTGGATTACGGGAACGCCCGCGCTGCGGACGCTGCGGATCAGAGCGCGCGAGTGCGGCAGTACATAACGGTAATAGTCTCCAGGCGCCAGAGCGCCGGCCCAACTGTCAAATACCTGAATCGCCGCAGCGCCGGCGGTGGCTTGCAGTCTGGCGTACGAAGCGAGCACCGAGACCAGCTTTTCCATTAGCAGCGACCACAGCTCGGGCGTCCCGAACATCATCCGCTTGGTGTGGAGATAATGCCTCGACGCGCCGCCTTCGATCAGATAGCTGCCCAGGGTGAATGGGGCGCCGACGAAGCCGATCACGGGAATTTTGCCGTCGAGCGAGCGGCGAACGAGTTGGATCGCCTCGGCGACGTAGCCGAGATCGCCGATATGGTTCGACTCGAGCGCTGCCACGTCGGCGGCCGTGCGCACGGGATTGGCAATGTGCGGCCCTTCGCCGGCGACAAACTCCAGCTTCAGGCCCATCGGCTCCGCAGGAAGAAGCAGGTCGGCGAAAATAATGGCAGCATCTACGCCGAGAGCCGCCACCGGCTGTAAGGTCACTTCCGCCGCAATCGCCGGCCGCTTGCACATTTCGAGAATCGTGTGCCGCGAGCGAACCGCCCGATATTGCTCCATGTAGCGGCCCGCCTGGCGCATAAACCAAACCGGCGTGCGCTCCACCGGTTCCCGGCGGCATGCGGCTTCGAACAGCGAGGGCACGCTTTGAATATAGCCGATCTGGCGACTCCAAACGAGGCTCCTCGCCGTGCGGCTTCCGGCGGCTCACGCGCAGTTTTTCCGCTTTCAGACCCCCTGTAAGGGCGAGTTCCCTATTTCTTGGCCCCGACTACGGAGCAGCGATACAGCTCTCCAGTGGGCGTGAGGGTGATCTCGCCGCTTTGAGCCGCCTCAACAATCTGGCCATCTGAGGTGAACTGGCGCGGCGGGTTGCTGCTGTTGAATGTGATTTGCACTTCCGCCCACAGGGGATTGAAGCCGTCGCCTTGGATCGCGTCGATCACCGCGATAAATAGGAAACCCGAAGCGCCCAATTCGCACTGGTCGCACATATAGATCGTGTTGATTGAGCCGTTGTGTTGCAGGTTCGCGTTTTCTCCGCCGGACGGCAACTGCTTGAAGTTGATGGTGAAGAGTTGGGCGTCGTAGTAAGCCGGCATGTCGCCGGCCGAACCATTCAGGCTGCCGGCGAAAGCGGCCGCGCCGGCGAGCAGGCCACAAGCAGCCAGGAAGCCGAGACGCTGGACCGATACATTCATAAGTCCCCCTTTTGTGCCGAGGCTAGCACGCCGGTAGTTGCGCCCAACCCGCAGAACCCGCTTCTTTACACCTGTTGCGCTACCAGATGTGCGCTTGCCCACCGCTTGCAATATCGCTTTGCGAAAAGCGAAAGCGCCTGGCTGAAAGCCTCCTTCAGCCCGAGAAGGTATTGGCGGATGTTTCGTCTGCTTTCTCACCCGCGCCCGCGTCGGGGTGTGAAAATTCGCATCCAATGTAATGGCTGAGGTTTTATGAAACGCAACTGGAAGCAAGTTGGGCGAACCGCGCCGCTATTGCTCCTTGTGTTTGTGGCGGCAGGGCTTCTTTTCGCCCAAACAGCATCTATGCCTGCGCCAGGCGCCCTGAATTACATCGAGGGCCAGGTTTACGTGGATGGGCGGCCATTGCCGCCAGGCGCCGTGCGTTCCACCGTGCTTGCGCCGCATCAGGTGTTGCAAACAGGCCAGGGAAAGGCGGAATTGCTTTTGACGCCGGGCGTGTTTCTCCGCGTCGGTGACGGGAGCGAGATGCGCATGAGCTCGGCCGGCTTGGCTGATGTGAAAGTGGCGGTGATTCGGGGATCGGCAATGCTGGAAGCCGCCGAACTGTTCAAGGAGAACAACCTGGCAGTCTCGGTCGGCGAGGCGACCGCCAAGGTGGAGAAGAAAGGTTTATACGAATTCAGCGCGAGCCAGCCGGCAATTGCCGTCCTAGACGGCAAGGCAGTTGTTTATCAGGACGACTCGCATGTTACGGTTCAGAAGAACGAGGAGGTCTTGCTGGAGCAGCATCCTCTAAAGGCGCGGAAGCTCGACGAAAAGACAATCCAGGCCGATCCTCTCTATCGCTGGAGCAAGCTGCGCAGCGAGTATCTGGCGAGGGCGAATATCGACACGGCCAGGACTGTGGTCATGTACGGGGGCTGGTACGGTCCGGGCTGGTATTGGGACCCCTTCTGGGGTTTCTATTCCTATGTGCCGGCCTGGGGCGTCATATACAGCCCGTTCGGCTTCGCGTTTTACGCGCCGGCTTGGGTTTGGAACGCCCCCATAGTGTATTACCACTATCCCGTGATAGCGGGCTCTTACTACCGCCGGCGGGTCCCCGGCAGAGGCTTCCGGAGTGTGCCGCGTATCGCGCACGCCTTTCACGGTGTTCCGCCCGGCGGGTTCCGGGCGGCGACGCCGAGAATCCCGCCTCGCGGTATTGCTCTCGCGAGTGGCAGCTTCCGCCCCGGGGGTGTTTCCGGCGGCGCCGGGCGCCGTTGAGCCTCTGCGCACTCCCGCCCCTCGAGCTGGCGTGCGATCTCCGAAAGATCCATCGCAAACACAACAACTCCGATGCCGCTCCCCAATCCCTCCAGGTAAAAAAAGATGTAAAAAGATTTCGGCGGGCCGCCAATGATTGTCAGGGAGCGGCAAGGGGTGTATGCTAGCAACGGTCGCATGTTTCCGGCACGCTCGGCGGTTGCTTCCTGCTGCTTTTTGTCGTTCTCGGTCCTGGCAGGTTACGCGCAAGGTCCTCCGGTTGCTGCTCCGGACGCCGGTTCTTATGTCGGGTCGGCGGCCTGCAAAACCTGCCACGCCTCCATCTACGCCCGATGGGTCAAGACCCGAATGGCGAACGTAGTGCGCGACCCGCGCGAACATCCGGACGCCATTATTCCCGATCTTTCCCGGCCCGACCCGCTCGTCAAGTTCTCTAAAGACGATATTGCGTTCGTTTATGGCAGCAAGTGGAAACAGCGCTACTTCAAGAAGGTCGGCGATGATTACTACGCCTTTCCGGCCCAATGGGACGTCACGCACCGGATCTGGAGGCCCTATGTGGTCCAACCCGGGACTGACTGGTGGGTTCGCTTTTACCCTGGCGATAATTTCCAGCGCCCCACCGGCCCTCTGTGCGACGGCTGCCATTCTGTAAATTACAACATCGCCACCCACAGAGTATCCGAATGGAATGTGGGCTGCGAGAAATGCCACGGCCCCGGAGGCGAGCACGTGAAACGGCCGTTGCGATCCAACATTGTGAATCCGGCCCGGCTAGACTACGTGCAGGCCAACGACGTCTGCATTCAGTGCCATTCGCAAGGCCAGCCCTTGAATAACCCCATCCAGGGAAAATACTACGACTGGCCTGTGGGCTTTCGGGTTGGCCTGAGGCTGAGCGATTACTGGAAGCTCGAGGAGCACAAGCTCGGCGAAACCTCATTCACCCATTTCGCCGACGGGACCGCCCATAAGAACCGGATGCAAGGAAATGATTTCGTGACGAGCCTGATGTATACGCGCGGGGTCGCCTGTTTCAGTTGCCACGATGTGCACGGCACGGGCAATAACGCCGATCTGGTGAAACCCGCCAGCGTGCTTTGCCTGGAATGCCATGGCCCCAACTCTCCGAACGGGCCGCACGCCTCCAGCATCGAGCAGCACACGCATCATAAAGCCGGCAGTTCGGGCAGCGAGTGCATCGCCTGCCACATGCCGCAGATCCAGCAGACCATCGCGGACGTGAACGTTCGCGCCCACACTTTCCGCTTCATCACTCCGGCCAAGACCGAAACTCTGAAAGTCCCGAATGCTTGCAATGCCTGCCACAAAGACAAATCTACCGCATGGGCCTCGGAAGCCTTGAAGAGCTGGCGCGACCGCTCGCCCTGGCGCATGGCCGAGTGACGAGTTGCAGCAACAGTTCGGCGGCTGATCGACGGCCCGCGCCGCGGCTTGGCGTGTTCGCTGCCTCGCAAGCCGGGATCGTGTCGAACTGGATGGGGAACAGCCGGGCCAGGAGCAGATGATCCGCCGCAGCGCTGACGGCGGGATACCGGCGGATTTAAGGATCAGGCTCTCCGCTAAGCCCGGTTGGACTGCGATGCAGGGGCGAGAATGTCCGTCAGCCTCTGGGCGATGATTTTCTCCTCGCCCGGCTTCAGCGTATTCGAAACAATCGAAATGAGAGGTGCCGGGCCCGACTGCACCCCCTGCTCGCTGAGCATCGCCGAAACCCTGGGCAGCACGATTCCGCGCTCCTCGCCGATTACCTCGATCTGCGGCTTGCCGCGCCGCAGCGCATCGATGCACTGCTGCCGGGTCAGCTTGAATTCTTTTTCGTCCCAGCGTATGCCCACATGGGGCACTTCATTGCCGAGCCGCCGGTAAAAAATTTCCGCCTTCACGCCCGGAATTTTTGACAGGGCCGTAACGATCTGCCGCATCTGGATCTCCCAGACCCGGCAATCCGCCGCGTAGTTGCGCTTCGACGACCATTGCACGGCCGCGAGCACGCCGATGATTTCCTCCTTGCCGACTTTCATCGGCCGGCAAATCGAACCCTCATAAGGCGATCCGTTCCGCAGCGCTGCCTCGATCAGGTGAGAACGGCCGAAGAGGATCCCGGTGCAGTCGGGGCCGCGCAGACCCTTCCCTCCGCTCACGCAAAACATGTCCGGACCGAGGCTTGCCAGAAATCGCAGACGCTCAAAAGGCGGACACATGGCCGCGGCGTCCAGCAGAAACGGCACTCCGTGGCGCTTGCAAATCGAGATGGCCTGCTCCAGGGGCACCGGGCCGGGGTCGCCGTATTCGAACTCCATCATAGCGGTGCGCTCGTTAATCGACCGCTCAAGGTCGGCCAAGCTGCTTACGACTACCAGCTTGGCGCCGGTCAGCGCGATGCTCCGGTCCCAAACGCTGCGGCGGGTGATAATGACCTCGTTTTTCATCCCGGTGGTGTCCGGCAGCCGCGCGATTTTTTCCGGATCCGTGCCCGCCATGCAGCCGGCCGTGGCCTGTGCGATGCAGGCGGCGGCTCCGCTCGATACCATGGCGTCTTCGGTTCCAGCGAAACGCGCCAGCCGCTGCCCCACTTCCTTCTGCAATTCCACGATTTCCACGAAGTATTGCGAGGCCCGCCGCATCGCCTGGTGCACTTCATCCGGCATCAGTGTGCTCGAATAATAGGGATCCACGCCCCGGGCGTTTATCAATGTCCGCACTCCCAGTTCGGCGTAGATGTTGTCTGGAGCGGCCTGAACTTGGGCCGTTTGCTGCCCGGCCAGCCGGGCAGAAGCGCCGGCCGCCAATCCGGCGGCCACAGGGCTGATTCCTGCGCCTTGCAGAAAGCGCCGCCGGCTCCAAGCCGATTTTCTATTTTTCATAAAGGCTGCTCCGTCGGTCGAATTATACACCCGTTGCACTGCTATAATCCGGTGGGAGGCCCGCCATGCGGCCCTTTCGGGTTTGTAGTCTCATCCTGATCGTCTTATCTATTTTCCTGCTGTGCCTGCCTGCTCCTTCCCAGCGCAACGCCGAATATATGTGGCCGCTGCGCCCCGTCGTGCGCGGCACTCGAGGGGCCGTCGCCGGTGGAACTTCCATGGGCACCGACGCCGGAATGCGGATGTTTCATGCCGGCGGGAATGCGGTCGATGCCGGAGTCGCCGCATTGTTCGCAGGGGCGGTGGTCGAGTATTCGCACTTCGGCTTCGGCGGCGAAGCCCCGATCCTGATCCGCACCAAAGACGGCCACGTGTACTCCATCCCGGGCGTCGGCACTGCTCCGAAACTCGCCACGCTGGACTATTTTCTTCACCGCAAGCTTTCCCCGGAAGAAAAGATGAACCCGGACGCGGACGAACGGGAAGGCCCGATTCCGTCGTTCGGGATTCTGCCGGCGCTCGTGCCCGGCATGGTCGACGCCGGGCTGGTGGCTCTTGAGCGCTTCGGCACGAAGAGCTTCGGCGAGATAATCCAGCCGGCCATTGAGCTGGCGGACGGCGCTCCGATCGACGAAACGCGCAGCTCCGCCATCGCCCACTCGGTCCGCTATTTCCAGAAGTGGCCGACGTCGCAGCATGTATTCATGCCCAACGGCCGCGTTCCTCGTCCTGGGGAGATCTTTCGGCAGCCGGACTTGGCTCGCACCCTGCGCGCTATGGCGGCAGCCGAAAAAAGCGCCCTGGCGCGCCATAAGGGAGACCGCGTCGCCGGCATCGAGGCGGTGCGCGATTATTTTTATCGCGGCGAAATCGCCCGAAAGATTGACGCCTTCATGCGCGCCAACGACGGCTTGCTGCGCTACGAAGACATGGCTTCCTTCCGCATCGAGCCCGAAGAGCCGGTGCACACCACATACCGGGGCTATGAAGTCTATAAGAGCGGCTTCTGGTCGCAAGGGCCGGCGTTCCTCGAGGCCCTGAACATGCTGGAGAAGTTCGACCTGGTCGGCATGCGCTACAACTCGGCGGATTACCTCCATACCATGGTGGAAGCCTTGAAATTAGCTTACGCCGACCGTGACGCCTACTATGGCGACCCCAAGTTCTCGCCGGCCCCGATGGAGCTTTTGACCAAAGAGTACGCTGCGCAAAGGGACAAACTCATCGATCCTCATCTGGCATCCGCAGAATTCCGGCCGGGGGAAATCAGCCTCCGAAAGCCGATGCACCCTTCCGCCTACGCCGGCCGGATCAATCCCCTGAGCGACGTGCTGGCCGCCCACGACACCACTTGCCTGAACGCGATCGATCGCGACGGCGTGATTTTCTCCTCGACGCCTTCGGGAGCCTGGCTGCTGCCTGTCTCGGTGATCGCCGGCGACACGGGCATTCCCTTAACCCAGCGCGGCCAAAGCTTTTTGCTGATTCCCGGTCATCCTAATGTCATCGAGCCGGGCAAACGCCCGCGCGTGACCCTGTCGCCAACGCTGGTGACGCGTCAGGGCCAGCCCTATATGGCTCTTTCCACCCCCGGCGGCGACAATCAGGAGCAAAGCCTGCTCCAGATTTTCCTGGACGTCGTGGAGTTCGGCATGAACCCGCAATTGGCCGTCGAGGCTCCGCGATTCCAGACCCGGCATCTCGTCTCCAGCTTCGACGCCCATGCGACGCATCCCAACAGCCTGCTGCTTGATGAGCGCATTCCTACGGCTGTTTTCCGCGAGCTTGCCGCCCGGGGGCACAGGGTGGAGCGGCGGCCTGCGTGGCAGAACGGAGCGGCGCCGACCGCCATTCGGATTCTTCCGGAAACCGGCGTAATCGAGGCCGGCGCCGACCCCTATGGTATGCGTTACGCGGATGCCTGGTAACGGGCGGCGCGCCGGTCCGAGGATTGCCGCCAGGCAGCCGCAGGCCGGCTGATCGTGCGCCCGGGCCTCCGGGCGTGCCTTCATTTCATGGTAATGACGGCTTTCCCCACGCCATCGTCATAATTTTCGAGGAGTTGAAAAGCCGCGGCGATGCTTTCGAGCGGCCGGGTGTGGGTCACGATCTCGCCGGCGCGGAGCCGCCGCTCCACCAGAAGCCAGATTGCGGCGGCAGCGTTGCGATTCTGCCGCCGGACGTTGAATAAAGCGAGCTCTTTCCTTCGCATCCCGTGAAACTCCACAGGCACGCTCAGTTCGGCCGGAATGCCGATGAGCACGACGCGGCCCGCATTCCGCGCCACCCGCAAGCAGTGGTTGATGGCTTCCGCCTTACCTGCCGCCTCGAACGCGACATCCACGCCGCGCCCACTGGTTTCGGCCAGTATGGCCTTATCAGGAGGCACGGCTGAAAAATCGATGGCGCAGTCCGCGCCCACCTGGCGCGCCAGTTCCAGCCGGGCGGGAATGCGGTCCACAGCATAGATCCGGCCTGCCCCGCACAACCTCGCGGCTGCCATTGTGAGAAGACCAATCGGCCCGGCGCCGAACACCGCCGCTGTCTCGCCGGGCCGCAGATCGGCCAATCGCATTGCATTCAACGCTACGGCCAGAGGCTCGTGAAGCACGGCCTCTTCCATCGAAATCGTACGCGGCAGGGGCGTTACGTTCGCGGCGGGCAAATTGATCACTTCCCGGAAGAAACCCGGTTCCCCGGGGTTGCTCAGAAACCGGATCCGCTCGCAAACATTCTGACGGCCCGCAAGACAATACTCGCACCTCCCGCAATAGATCGCCGGTTCCAAAGCCGCCGCCATGCCCGGCTCCAATCCGGTTACGCCCGCACCGGCTCGCAGCACCTCGCCCGCGGGCTCGTGCCCCAGAACCATCGGGAAGATGCACGGCGTATCTCCGATGCCTCCTTCCCAGTAACAGTGCAGATCGGAGCCGCAGATGCCGACCGCCCGCACGCGTACCTGAACTTCCCCCGGCCCGGGATCGGGCGGGTTTGAAATTTCCGCGACGCGCAACTTGCGGACACCCACGAGTTCGGCGGCCAGCATAGGCGAGTTTCATCATATCAGGCGGCGAAGCCGGTCCAATTTCGGTAAACTGTCCGGCGGCGCTGTTTCCGCGGTGACACGTGTCCAAGCGCAAGGTCAACGAATCTATAAAAGAGTTTCGCGTTAAGCCGGGCGCCAAAGTGCGGCTTAAGAACTTTGATCCAGCCCGCCACTGGAGCCCGCGCCACGACCCCAAACTTTCCAAGGCTCTGGCAGACGATATCGGCCGCATGGCCGAACTGGAGGTGCGACTCTACGCGGAGCACCGGCGCTCCTTGCTGATCGTGCTGCAAGGCATCGATGCGTCGGGTAAAGATGGGACCATCAAGCACGTCATGTCCGGTCTGAATCCGCAGTCGTGCCGGGTTCACAGTTTCAAGAAGCCGGCAGGGGAAGAGGCGGAACACGATTTTCTGTGGCGCATTCATCGCGCTTTGCCGGGAAAAGGGGAGATCGGCATCTTCAACCGTTCTCACTATGAAGATGTGCTCGTGCCGCGCGTGCACCAGCTCGTGCCGAAAGAAGTTTGGGAGCAACGCTACCAGCAGATCAATAATTTTGAGCAGGAAGTGGCCGAAACCGGGACCGAGATCCTGAAGTTTTTCCTTCACATCTCGAAGGACGAGCAGCGCCAGCGTTTTCAGGAGCGCCTCGACGATCCTTCCAAGCACTGGAAGCTGAGCCTGCCCGACTTCGAAGAACGGCGCCTTTGGGGCGCCTACCAGGAAGCATTCGAGGACATGCTCTCACGATGCTCTACGCCCTGGGCGCCCTGGCACGTCGTTCCGGCCAACCATAAGTGGTTCCGCAATTATGTTGTGGCAGGGACGATTGTTGACAAGCTCGAGGAGATGGATCCGCAGTTTCCGCCCGTGACCATAGATATTTCTAAAATCGTCTTGCGATGAGTTCCCTCGCTCGGCCCTGGCAGCGAATTGATTCTTTCCGGCTCAGGGACTGCGGCCGCCTCCATCTTCATGCTTCAATTGTGCTGTGGCTGCTCCTGACGTTCTCCCCCGCCTGGTTCTGGCGAAGCTCCGGGAGCAGATCGAGCGGACTGAGCACCTGATCGCATTGATCCCGCCGGACAAACTCGGGTGGAAGCCCGATATCCCCGGCGCGCGCTCAATAGCAGAACTGCTGGGCCACTTGCTGGATTGCCTGGCAGGCTTCTGCGCCGCTTTGTGCGCGTTTGACCCGGTGCGCCTGGCCCGCTTCGCCGATCTGCGCGGCCGTAAGGTCAATCATGCCTGCGGGACCGCGGAGGCCCTCGATCGCGTGCGGGAATACGCGGGCTGCATCGAAGAAGGTTTCGCGTTGCTCGCCGGCCAGGACTTGGTGCGGCCCGTGCAAACGGTCTTCGTGCCTGAGGGCGAGCCGCTGTTGACCCTGCTGCTCGGCAACCTGGAGCACTTGATCAACCACAAGCACCAGCTCTTCTTCTACCTGAAGCTGCTCGGAGCGCCAGTGAGCACAGCCGACCTCTACCGATTTCGCGGCCCCGCCCCAGCAGCGGAGTGACGCGCCGCAAAGCCAGCTCTTCGTTTGCCCTGATTTCCTTGTAATGTATCACGCTTGTCTTGCTTGCCCCTTTTCATGAATGCATCCTAAAGACGGGCCCGAGCGGCGGCGCTGCGAGCAGACTGCCAAACTTTTTAATGAACCTGCCCATCCCTCGCGTCAGCGGCGCCGCCATAGGCAGGCTGGTGGGACGCAGGGTTGACGGATGAAGGCGGACACAAAGGCTTTCCTGAATACATCCGAATACTTCATATAAGTGTTTTTCGAGGGATTTGCGACGGCCCTTGGCGGGCGCCGATATAAAGCTCAATCTCCGGCCCTGCCGGATTTTTCGAGCTGTTGTAAAGCCGGAATGTCGTGCTACAATGCTGCCACCCAAAAGGGCCGCTGAGGAGGTGATATGCGGTTCCAACCGAAGTTCCTTTTGCCCGCCTGTATCTGGCTGTTTATCTTTCCCGCCGCGGCGCAAGTCGATCGCGCAGCCATCAACGGAACCGTGACCGATGCTAGCGGCGGCGTCATCCCGGGCGCCAGGGTGGAGGTCGTCGCCCTGGGTACCGGCCTCCGGCGTGAAATGCTGACGGGTCTCAACGGCGGGTACGACATCCCTGGGCTGCCCATCGGCAGCTATAACGTCACGATTTCGAAGGAAGGTTTCAGAGCGGTCCAGTTCAAGGATGTCTCGCTTTTCGTCGGCCAAACCCGCACCCTGGATGCCCAATTGGATGTGAGTGCGGTGGCCTCGCAGGTCGAGGTGCAGGCCACGGCAGCCGCGATCAATCGCAGTTCGGCTGAGATCGGCGGGGTTATCGAGTCGCAGCAGGTGCGGGACATCCCGCTGAACGGGCGGAACTGGGCCAGCCTGATGACGCTGGCGCCGGGGGCGATCAACGTGGGCGGAGGGGACCAGCGAAGTATCCGGTTTGTGGGCCGCTCGCGCGACGACAACAACTACACGTTTGACGGCATTGACGCCAGCGGCGTGCAGGAGCAGCCGCAGAAGTCGGACGTGCGGCTGAATATTTCACTCGAGTCCATCGCCGAGTTCCGCGTAAATGCCGCGGCGTATACAGCCGAAAGCGGCGCCGCCGGCGGAGCCGAGATCAACGTGGTTTCAAAGACCGGAACCAACCAGTGGCACGGCGGGGCGTTCGAGTTTCTGCGCAACGACAAGCTTAACGCCCGGACCCCCTTCGACCCTTCCCAGTTGCCGCCCTTCCATCTGAACCAGTTTGGGGGCAGCGTCGGCGGGCCGATCGCCAGGGACCGGACGTTCTTCTTCGTAAATTATGAAGGCTTGGAGCAGCGGCTGGGACAGACGTTGATCGGATTTGTGCCGAGCCCCTCGTTCCGTCAGCAGGTCATCGCCGCCTCGCCTGCGCTGCAATCGATGATGCAGGCCTATCCGGCGGGCCAGACGCCCGTGGATGCCAATACCTATCAGTTGACCGTGCAAGGCCGCAACTCGCTCCGCGAGGACAGCGGCATGGTCCGAGTCGATCATCGCTTTACGGACAAAACTTCCATGTTCGCCCGCTACAACGTGGACGACGGGCTCGTGCAATCGCCAAGCGGCGCCCTCGGGGCCAAGGATACTATCGCCATCCGCCCTTCGAACCTTGCCCTCCAGTTGATGCACATTTTTTCGCCCACCATAATCAATGAAACCAAGGCTGGTATGAACCGTTCGGCGTACGTTCACACTGTTGTGGGGATCTTCCCG
>Ga0070741_10009802_pt1 | contig 18403 bp, 20 predicted proteins | sample Coa_R1_4_FD_66440 | JGI IMG/M metagenome (GOLD analysis project Ga0070741, IMG submission 66440) | Surface soil microbial communities from Centralia Pennsylvania, which are recovering from an underground coalmine fire - Coalmine... | ecosystem: Environmental > Terrestrial > Soil > Unclassified ...
CGCTATTCTTCCCAAGTAAGACACGGGTGCCGGCATATCGGCTGAGATCACACCGTCGAACCTGATCCGGTTAATTCCGGCGTAGGGAGTCAGCATGACCACGCAGATGCATGCCGCGCGAAGCGGCGAGATCACCGACGCCATGGCGTTCGTCGCGAAGCGCGAGTCGCTCGCCCCAGAAATCGTCCGCGCGGAAGTCGCGTCAGGCCGTCTGGTGATCCCAGCGAACATTCATCACCTCGCTGGGAGGCTCGAGCCGATGGCCATTGGCAAGGTCGCCAAGGTCAAGATCAACGCGAACATCGGCACGTCGGCCGTGACGTCGAGTCTCGACGAAGAAGTCGGGAAGCTCGAGCTGGCCGTCAAGTATGGCGCCGATACGGTGATGGACCTGTCGACCGGCCACGATCTCGACAACATCCGGCAGGCGATCATCAACGCCTCGACGGTACCCGTCGGCACCGTGCCGATCTATCAGGCCGTTTTGATGGGCAAGGAGCTCGAAGACCTCACGATCAATGACCTGCTCGGAGTCATCGAAGCCCAAGCCAAGCAAGGCGTGGACTACATGACGATCCACGCCGGCATTCTGTTCGAGCACCTCCCGCTCGTGCACGGTCGCATCACCGGTATCGTCAGCCGCGGCGGCTCGCTGCTCGGCGTCTGGATGATGCACCACCGCCGCCAGAATCCGCTGTACGAGTTCTACGACGATGTGCTCGACATCCTGCGCCAGTATGACGTGACGATCTCGCTCGGCGATTCGCTGCGTCCCGGCTGTTTGCACGATGCCAGCGACCGCGCGCAGTTCGCCGAGCTGGATACGCTGGGCGAGCTCACGCGGCGCGCGTGGGAGCGCGACGTGCAGGTGATGGTCGAGGGGCCGGGGCACATTCCGATGGACCAGATCGAGATGAACGTGCGCCGCATGAAAGAGGTCTGTCATGGCGCGCCGTTCTACACCCTCGGCCCCCTCGTCGTCGATGTCGCTCCGGGCTACGATCATATCTCGAGCGCGATCGGCGCGGCGATGATCGGGTGGTACGGCGCCGACATGCTGTGCTACGTCACGCCAAAGGAGCACCTCGGCCTCCCGAACGCCGAGGATGTCCGGCAAGGCGTGATCGCGTACAAGATCGCGGCGCACGCGGCGGATATCGCGCGCGGACGCGCGGGTGCGCGCGATCGTGACGATGCCCTGTCCAAGGCTCGATACGGATTTGACTGGAATGAGCAGTTCCGACTCAGTCTCGATCCGGAACGCGCCAGGGAATATCACGACGAGAGCCTTCCGGCCGAGTACTTCAAGAGCGCCGAGTTCTGCGCGATGTGCGGGCCCAAGTTCTGCTCGATGCATCACTCGAGGACTCTCGATGAAGGCATTGCCGAGCTGGCCCGGGAACAGGAAGCGGAAGCCGTCGCGGGCGACTAGCGTCGTCGTCGCGGCGGCGCTGGTCACCGCCTGCGCCGGCGGCCCGCGCCCCGAGACGGCGCCGGGGCCGGCGGAACTTCCGAGCGCCCGTGCGGTCGAGCGGGCGATGGCGACTGACACCGGATACCTGAGGTCGCGTGGACTCATGGTCCCGGTGCTCGGCGTCACGCCTGATCACCTGAATGACACATTCAATGACCCGCGCAGCGAGGAGCGCGTCCACCGCGCGATCGACATCCTGGCGCCGCGCGGCACACCCGTTCTCGCGGCCGACAGCGGCACGATCATTCGGGTGTCCAGCAACACCCTCGGCGGCCTCACGATCTACGCGATCGACCCACAGCGGCGGCTCGTGTATTACTACGCGCACCTCGACCGGTACGACGTCCTCGCGTATCGGGGCAAGACGGTCGCCAAGGGCGACGTCATCGGCTACGTCGGCGCGACGGGAAATGCTCGGGGCGGCCCAGCCCATCTGCACTTTCAGGTCATGCGCTACCGCGACGAGCACCGCTACTGGGAGGGTGAGCCGATCGACCCCTTTCCGTACTTTGCGACGGCCGGACAAGACCACTAGCTTTGCCAACATGCCCTACGTCATTACGGAAGCCTGCATCGGCGTCAAAGACAAAGCGTGTGTCGACGTGTGCCCGGTGGACTGCATTTACGAGGGAGAGCAGCAGCTCTTCATCCACCCGGACGAATGCATTGATTGCGGGGCATGCGAGCCGGAGTGTCCGGTGACGGCGATCTTTCCCGAGGAAGACGTTCCCGGCGCGTCCAAGCAGTACGTCCAGATCAACCGCGACGTATTTAAAGGCCCGACGCCTCCGGGCAGACCAACTCGGTAGGCAGGGTCCGCGCTTGCGGCGTCGGACGTCGATTGCCGTCGCGCATCTCCGCTGAGTAGCAGCGTTTCGCGCGGTTGCATGAAGAAGTCGTTTGCAGGACGCCCAAGCGACTACAACTGCGAAGCGAAGCGAGCCGTGATCAGAACTTGTAGTGAGCCTTCACGACAAGCAGAGCCACGAGCGCAGCATACTGCATGAACGTGCTGCGCTCGCTCCACCACGCCTCACGCCAGTGCTGCTCGCCGGTGGCGTAGCGCGCGCCGAAGCGCGGCCACCAGCGCGCGACCTTGGTCTTGTAGGCTAGGTACTCGGCGCCGAACGTCGACTCAAGGACGCCTTCCTCGTACGCGACGATGAACGTGTACTCGATCGCGAACAGAATGGCCGCGACGAAGGGGAACCACTCAATGCCGGACATCACGGCGAACCCGATCCAGATCAGAAAATTGCCGACGTAGAGCGGGTTTCTCGTCAGGCTGAACACGCCCCACGTGACGAGCTCCTTCACGTTCCGTGAGCGCCGCCGGGTGACGGTGCCCGCGGCGGCGACGCCGGCCAGGCGGAGTCCCTCGCCGCAGATGATGAACCAGGCGCCACCCAGCCATGTGCCCTGGTATTGATATCCGGGCACGAGCAGCCCGATGATGACAATGGGAACGGGCAGGAAGCTCCGGTAGCGGAACAGCCATGCCCCGATGCGAGCCGGACGGCTCTGCTCCGCGGCGCTAGTCATGCGGGCGTCGCCGTTCGCGACCCAGCGAGACCCAGCCGAGGGCGCCGAGGAGCGGAAGTATGAGGACGATGGTCGTCCAGAGTCCCTTCGCTTTGCGCGAGTGTACGGGCGAATGCCAGATCGAGTACAGCGCCGCGAGGTCGCAGAGGACCGCGACGGCGATAAGCCAGCCCACGGTGCTCAGGCTAGCAGGGTGCTGAACAACGCACCCTGTAGCCTGCGTTGGTTGAACTGAGCTCGACTACGTCTCGCTCTAGGTCGCGGGTCGATCGCACGTCGCCAAATCTGACGTGAGGGCCCCCGCATTGAAAGTGACCCACAGTAACGCCGGCCCCCGCGCGGCTCGCGCGACCGCCGCGGCTTTTGTCATGTACGTGTCATCTAGCGCCAATCCGATCTCTTTGGCCGCCTGGCGTCCTCGCTCCAACGGTTTGCCGTATGCGCCGCCATAGGCCGTGTTGTCGATGCTCACCGGCACCGCCCGCAGCCCGGTCTTCCGAATGAGGCTGGGAATCCGCCACGGCGGTGTAGCGATCCAGGGTACCACTCGTACGGCCGTGACCGACGTCTTGATGCCTTCGACGCCAAGTCCAATGGCGATGCCCGCCGCTGTGCCGCCGGTGCCCATTGGCACGATAACTGTTTCCGGTGTGGGCAACTCGCCTCGGCGAATCTGTTCGGCCAGCTCTCGACCAGCCTCGATGTGTCCCCGAATGCCGACGGGTGATGTTCCTCCGATGGGGACATAACATTGCGCACCCCTATGGAGGGTGAATAGCGCGAGCGCGGCGAGCGCGCTAAAAGCGGGAATCACGCGAGAGCAACGGGTCTCAATCTGATCAGCCACGGTATAAGCCGTCGGATTCATGACCTGAGGCCAGGTGAAGGCGACCGTCCGAGCCCCGAGTCGGGCGGCGTGCACGGCGGTAGCCAGGATGTGAGTGGACCCACGAGAGCCGAGCGTGACGACCGTGTCACCGGGCCGCACGGCGCCCAGCAAGAACTCCAGGGCGCGGACTTTGTTACCCCCGCAGACCTCGGCGTTGAGGTCATCGCGCTTGAGCCACAGCGCCCGGTCACCGTGCCCGTAGACCTCGACGGGCGTCGGGAACGTCCCAAGCGTCGCTCTTAGGCTAGATTCCTCGAACCGTGCCTCTACCGTCACGCGAGACCTCGCTCGTCTATCTCGACAGCCAGGCCGAAGTCGACAGCTTTTTGGCGTCGATCGCCGCCACGCGCGAGCTGGCCCTCGACACCGAGGGCGCGAGCTTCCATCGCTTCGTGGATCGAATCTACCTGCTGCAGCTCTCGACTCGCGAGAAGAGCGCGATCATCGACCCGCTCCCGATCGGCTCGCCGGCCGGACTCGGCCGGCTGCTCGAGGATCCCCACGTTGAGAAGGTCTTCCACGACGCCGACTACGACCTGAGACTGCTCCACCAGGACTACGGCTGGAAAACCACGAACATCTTCGACACGCGCGTAGCCGCGCAGCTGCTCGGGCTCAAGGCGTTCGGCCTCGCGGCCCTGCTCGAGCGCTACTTCGACATCAAGCTCGACAAAAAGCATCAGCGCGCCGACTGGTCGCTGCGTCCCCTGACGCCGGGCATGCTCGACTATGCGGCCCAGGACACCCGACACCTGCTGGACCTGCGTGATCGCCTCAAGGAGGAGTTGCACGCCGCCGGCCGGTGGGCGTGGGCCGCGGAGGAGTTTGCGCGGCTCGACGGAACGCGGTGGGATGATGAGAGTGACGGCCTCGCGTGGATGCGGATCAAGGGCGCCCGCGACCTGACGCGGCGCGAGCTCGCCGTGTTCCGTGAGCTCGTCACGTGGCGCGACAGCGTCGCCAAAATTCTGGACCGGGCAACGTTCCGTGTCGTCGGCAACGAAACCTTGCTCGCCATCGCGCACGAGAATCCCCGCAACCGCGAGACGCTGGCCGCGATCCGCGGCATGCCGCGCGGAATCGTCGAAAGCCGCGCGCATGATGTCCTGGCCGCCATCGAGCGCGGCCTGGCCGAGCCGGATGCGAACTTGCCGCGCTTCCCCAAGGCGCCGCGCTGGGAGCGCGACCCGGACTTCGACGCGCGCGCCGCGCGCCTCAAGGTCGTCCGTGACGCCGCGGCATCCCGGCTCTCACTCGATCCTGGCGTTCTTTTCTCGCGCGAGCGCCTCGAGGCCGTGGCCCGTGCCAACCCGAAGAATGCCGACGACCTGCGCCGCGTGAATGATGTGCGCCGCTGGCAGGTCGACGTGTTGGGCGCGGATTTTCTCAAAGCGCTGGTCGAAGCGCCAGCAGCCGTCGACGACTCGCCGTACCGCGACGCCTAAGAAACGACGCCTAGAAGCCGAGATAGGCCCGGACGCGGGGCTCGATGCGATCCGGCGACCAGAAGGGCGTCCATACGAGATTGATTGACGCATCGGCGACGCCCGGCATGCCGCGCACCTGCTGCTCCGCCTCCGTCATGATCTCGGGACCGGATGGACATCCGGGTGACGTCAGCGTCATGTCGACCGCGACTTTCGATCCGTCGACGCGCACGTCGTAGATCAGTCCCAGGTCGACGATGTTGAGATTCAGCTCAGGATCCTTCACGCGACGGAGCACAGCCTTCACGTGATCCGGCGTGAGAGCCACGTCGGCGGACGGCGTGGTGTCGCTCGGAGTGGTCTCGCTCATAAGCGAAACCTAGCTGTGATGCTTTGCCTGTGCTTTGCGATGAGCCCGGTGGGCCGCCCGCGAGCGCCGCGAGCGATGTCGGACGCGGCTGTTCCAGCCGGATTCCTTGTCCGCGCGGAACGAGACCGGCATCGAAAGGACGGCGCCAGGCTCGTCGGTGCAGGCGACGGCGGCGGCGTCGGCCAGATCCGCGCGCACATCCGCGATCACGCGGGCGGGACGGCGCGCGCGGGCCGCGTGCACGCGGTTGGTCAGCAGGATCACGAACATCTGCCGGTCGGGATCGATCCAGATCGACGTGCCGGTGAATCCGGTGTGTCCGTAGGCATCGCTGCCGAGGAACCGTCCGCAGCCGGCTTCGCCGTCGCAGGTGTCCCAGCCCAGCGCGCGAGTGCCGGCGGCGCGGCGGGTGAAGAGCTTGACGACCGAGTCGCTCACGATGCGCACGCCGTTGTACTCGCCGCCATTGAGCAGCATCTGCGCGAACACCGCGAGATCCGAGGCGGTGGAGAACATGCCCGCGTGGCCCGCGACGCCGCCCATCGCGAAGGCGTTCTCATCGTGCACTTCGCCCTGCAGCGGGTAACCGCGTGGCGGGTTCAGCTCGGTGGGCGCGATGCGGGCTTTGAGCGACTCAGGCGGGCGATAGTACGTGTCGGTCATGCCGAGCGGTCCGAAGACGCGCTCCTGGAGGAACACATTCAGCGTCTCACCCGTGACTGACTCGACGATCATGCCGAGCAGATCGGCGCCCAGGTCCGAGTAGATGTAGCAATCGCCGGGGCGGCACTCGAGCTGCGTTTCGAGGATGTACTGTTTGGCCTGTTCGGGATCGTGCGTAAGACGCCACAGGTCACGTCCCGCGGGTAGGCCGGAGCGGTGTTCGAGCAGCTGACGGACGGTGACCGAGTCTTTGTAGCCGCCAGTGAAGCCGGGCAAATACGAAACGACAGGGGCGTCGAGCGAGACGCGCCCTTCGTCGTAGAGAATCATGATCGCCGTCGTCGTGCCGACGACCTTCGAAAGCGATGCGAGATCGTAGATGGTGCTGTCGGCGGAGACGTGAGAGCTCGAGGTCTCCCAAGACAGGCGACCGAATCCGTGCTCCCACACGAGCGCACCCTTGCGACCGATCACGACGCTGGCGCCGGGAAATCCTCCGGCCTTGATGCCACGGGCAATAACCCGGTTGATGGCATCGAGACGCCGTTCGGACATGCCGACGGCGGCCGGAGTTTTGACCGGTAGACCAGATGCGAATACGGCCGCCACTACGAGGTGCAGCACCAGCGACTCCTAAAAGACGATAGTTTTTAAGTCGAGCTAAGCGGTAATAACTAGCATATGGCATGCTAGTCGGGGCCGCTGGACTCAAATTAGCGCAAGCCCATAAATACAATGGGGTTGGCGCTTTCGTCAAATATACTGATGGGACGATAGTGTTGATTCCCGGCAACCATCCGGTGTGGCGCCCGTGTCTCAAAGACAGCGCAGGATGAACACGGACGACGAGCTCGTACGGCGCGCCATCGCAGGCGATGAGCGGGCGATGCGGCAGCTATGGGCGCTGCACGCCCCACGTATTGACGCGCTCGTTCGCCGGCTCATTCCCGACCCGGACCGGGCGGCGGACGTCGCGCAGGAAGTCTGGATTCAGATTTTCCGGGCGTTGCCGTCCTTCCGGGGCGACGCGCAGTTCGCGACGTGGGCGCATCGCATCGCGGTCAATGGCACGCTGAACGCGATCCGGCGCGCGAAGCGGGTCGATCTCGCGGAAGCGGGCGGCCCGGTTCAGGAAGACACGGCCGCGGTTGAACCGGACGACGAGGCGCCATTTGTGCGCGCGTCGATCCTCGAAGCCGCGAACCGGTTGGCCCCGGGGGCGCGAACCGTTTTCGTGCTCCATGACATCGAAGGGTACACGCACGAGGAAATCGCGGAATCGTTGGGCATCACACCAGGCGGATCGAAGTCGCAGTTGTTCAAGGCCCGGGCGAAGTTGAAACGATGGCTGGCGCATCTCATTGACGGACATGTACGCGATGCACACACCCCTGTCTGATCACCTGTCGGCCGAGCGCCTCGCGGCGCTCGCGGACGATGAGCTCACGACGAGCGAGGCGGCGCACGTCGCCGAATGCCCGAGCTGTGTGGCCGAAATCGGCGCCCACCGGCGGCTTTTGCGGGCGGCTCGCGACGAGGCACGGATACCGAGCGTCCCGTTGACGCGTTGGGAGACGCTGGCGCCCCAGTTGGCGGCCGCGGGACTCATCCGGCGACGGGCGACTCGGTGGCCGGTGCGCATCGCCGCCGCGCTGGTCTTCACGGCCGGCGGCGCTCTCGTTGGTCGCTATACAGCGATGGCGCACGTGGTACCGCAGGCTGGTCCCATTACCGCGGAAGTGGACAACCTGGACTCGATGCCCATTTTCCACTCGGCCGCCGAGGCATTGGCGACCCTGAATCGCGCCGAGCGCGATTATCGGCACGCGTCGGCCTATCTCGTCGCGCAGAATCCTGAGACCACGGTTACGGAGCAGCGGGACGCGTATCGGGCGCGTCTCCAGGCGCTCGACGAGGTGGCGCGGGCCACGCAGACGGGGTTACAAGAAGTACCGAATGATCCGGTGCTCAATCAGTACTACTTGTCCACGGTGGGAGCGCGGAATGCCACGTTGCGGCAGTTGAAGGGCGCTCTCCCGGTGGGATACCGGTTGGAGCGGTATTGATGCGATTCGTCGTACTGGGCGCGCTGCTCGCAGCGGGAGTCTTGGGGGCTCAGGAGCCCACGGGCTACTTAGGGATCGTGTTCACATGTCCGCTCAAGCGAATCGAGGACGCGAGCGGTGTGCGGGTCATCCATCTCGCCTATCCGGCCGTGGAGTCCGTTGAGCCGGCGTCCCCGGCGTCGATCGCTGGCATCAGCTCGGGCGATACGATCCTTGCCTACGACTCGGTTGACGTGCTGAATCACGAGATCTCGCTGACCCGCATGCTCCGGCCCGGCCGCCGCGTGCTCATCCGCGTGCGCCGGAACGGCGCGGTCAAGGAGGTCGCTGCCCGCGTCATCGCACGTCCGGCGGCTTACGTCGAGTCCATCCGCGTGATGCCGCCGCCGCAGTTCTTTGGGCCGCTGCTGACGGCTCCTGGCGCCGCGTTCGTGCGCGCGAACGACGACCTCATGGCCGCCTTGGGCGTGCCAAAGGGGTCCTCCGGGGTGCTCGTCGTGAACGTGTTGCAGGGGACGCCTGCCGAGGCATCCGGGCTTCACGCTGGGGACGTGGTATTGAGCGCGGACGGGCATAACGTCACGGATCCCGCGGCGCTGGCGCAGATGATGGCGCTTCCGCCGACTGATGCCGTCACGCTTCGCGTGTACGGCAATCACAAGATTCGGACGGTTACGCTACGCCCGCAGTAAGGGCATCATTTTGCGCTATCGCGCATGAAGGGGGTGAGGGGAAAATTTTCTCCCTTGGGAGAAAATTCCCCTCATTCACTTTACGCTGCCGGGAGGCAGCGTATAAAGCAGGCGCATAGTCGCGCGATCGGCGTTCGACAGGTCGCGAACGCGTACGCGAGCGGTCATGATGTTCGTCGTGTCGCTCGCGTGATCGAGGCCGAGCAGGTGGCCGACCTCGTGGAGGGCGATCGCGCGGACGGCTGAGGCGTCGAGGGGCTCGCCGTGGTTGTGGTGCAGCGCGATCGTGATGTTGGCGTCGACGATCCACCAGTTCTCGTCGCGCGCCCACATGGTCTTGCCGCTGATCTGCTCGTCGAAGTGATCGCGCCACGTGACGTGCACGTCGGCGCTCGATGAGTCGCGCGTGAAGACGAAGGCGACGGGGACGCCGGTGTTCTGCCAGGTGACGAACGCGTCGCGCGTCTGATCCACGAACTCGGGCTTCCAGTCGGGGATGGAGTCGCCCGCCTGGATCCAGACGCGCAGCGGATCGACGAGGCGCTCGGGCCACCGCGCGAGGGCGGAGTCCCGCTGGGCCAGGATGTCGCCGATATACGTGCCGTTTTCGCCCTCGGCGATCCGGCGCCGGATATCGGACAGGTCGCGGGCTGGCGCGGCGTCGTGCGGGCGGGACGCCGAGACCACGCCGGTAGGCGTACTGGCATCGCCGTCGTCATGCGCGTTGGCACGCGGCACGTCGACGATGGCGGCGGCGCTCTGCTGGGTCTGGGAGACCGACCCATGGCGCACAGCGTCCGCCTGCACCGCTATCCAGCCGCCCATCGCGACCACGGTCGCCATGAGCATAAAGTCCGTGCGCTTCATCCAGACCAAGACGACCGGGCGTCCCACGTGGGCACGCCGTTCAGGCAAACAAAAGTTCCCTTCCCCGGAACACTAGTCCCGGGTTCGCGCCATAACTTATACGCGTTGACGGCTCTAGTTGGTAACAGAGTCAACCGAAGTGTATATGCGTGCCTCACTCGTTCCGTTGGCGGCCGAACCGACCGTTCAGTTCACCGTGACGCCGTAGCTCGCACGCGCTCGGCCGCCCACGCGGCGTGCTCGCGGACCAGCGGTTCGGGGTCCTGGGTTGCCGCTCGCTCCAACACCGGGAGCGCCCGCTTATCGCCTCGATTCCCGAGTACCACGGCGGCATTGCGAGCGAGGCCATGACGCTTGGCGCGCGTGACGGCCGTCCCACGATAGCGCTCTCTGAATCCTGCATCGTCCAGCGCCAGCATTTCGGCCGCATCGATTTCTTGTCGCGGCGCTAGCGCGGCATCCTGGAGCTCTTGGGCGAATCGGACATTCCAGGGGCAGACGTCCTGGCACACGTCGCATCCGTAGACGTGGTTGCCGATCCGCGAGCGGAGGTCCTCCGGGATCGCACCTTTCAGCTCTATCGTGAGGTACGAGATGCAGCGGCGGGCGTCCATCACGCCCGGTGCGACAAAGGCGTCCGTCGGACACGCCTCCAGGCATCGCGTGCACGTCCCGCAGCGTTCAGCCTCGAACGGCGAATCGGTTTTCAGTTCGAGGTCAACGAGCAGGGCGCCAATGAAGAAAAACGATCCCAATTTCGGGTTGATGAGCATCGTGTTCTTGCCAAACCATCCTAGCCCCGCTCGACGGGCGAGATCACGTTCGAGAATCGGTCCGGTATCCACGTACGGTTTCGCCGCTATCGTCCGTCCAGTCTCACGTTCCAGCCATAGATGGAGTTGAAGAAGCCGCTCGATCATGACGTCATGATAGTCGCGTCCGCGAGCGTAGCGAGCGACGGGTGCATCAGGCGATTTGCCGCCGTAATCCAGCGTGACGACAATGGCGTGGCTATAGCCGGTTAGTGGCCGCCGTCGGGCCAGATAGCCCATCTCGCCATGATATCCCGCCGCAAGCCACGCATCGAACTGCTCGCTGGTATCAGCAGGCCCCAGCGCCGCGATGCCGCACAGATCGAAGCCGAGGCCATAGACCGTAGCCTTGATGCGGTGCTCTAGCGTGTGGTGCTCTAGCGTACGGTCTTCTAGCGTGTCGCCCATCGTGCGTACCGCTCGAGGTCCTGCGCCGGCGGTACCGCGTCGGCATCACCATACGCGGTATACATACGCCAGCGCAGATACTCGCGATCAGGAATCGGCAGCCACGATCCGCGCGCGCGAAAGCGCCAGCCGACGCGCAGGAGCGCGAGGGCCAAGCGCGGGTTGAGCGCCGCGCGGAGCGTCAGTGTGCCGATGAGTCGGGACCACGACATGTCCCGTAATCTCGCTTGGGCATCCAGTCCAATGACAGGACGTCGAGCGGATCGACCGAGGTATGATCGTACCGCACGATCCAGTGGAGATGCGGTCCGGTCACGCGCCCGGTCTGGCCGACGCGGCCGATGATCTGCCCGCGCTCGACGGTATCGCCGATCGCCACGTTCGTCGCGCTCTGGTGGAAGTAGCCGGACACGAGCCCGGCGCCGTGCGCGATGTAGACGACCGTGCCCGCGAGGTAGAAGTCGGCGACCAGCGCGACGACGCCGCGGTTCGTGGCGCGGATCGGGTCGCCGACCAGGCCGTGGAAGTCGGTGCCGGTGTGGCGCGAGGTCAGGGTGCCGTTGAACTTGCGCCCGCTCGCGAATCCGCTCGTGATGCGACTCTCGCGCGGCTTGATGAACGGCGCGCGCCAGAGAGGCGGCATCGCCAGCGAGATCTCGCCGACCGTGCGAGCGAGCTCGCCTTCGCCCTCAGTCCGTCGCGTGATGTTCGATGTCGGCGGCCGGCTGAACTTGGCCGCGACTTTCAGTTTTTCCGGCTTGGCGGCACTCGCGACGACACTGGGCGGTGGAGCGGCTACGCTGATTGCCGTATCCCGTCCTGGAACGTGGATATGGACGGTCGACACATCGAGTGGGACGGCGGCCAGGGCTACCAAGGTCCCGGCACTGTCTCTACGAAATATCACCGGCTCATCCGCGACTCGACCCCAGAGGGATTGTGCCGTGTCATTCGTGAGCGTCATCTCGATGAGCGTACCAGGCGCCGGCTGCGCCGGTCGCCACGCTAGTACCCTCGTGGGCGACGCCACAGGCGAGACGGTCGTGTCGTTGGTGCAGAGCGCATGCGGCTTCATGCTGACGGCCGCGCGGCTGTGCACGACCGTCGCGAGTGCCAGCGCGACGCCGTCAGGCGAGCGCGACTCGATCACCCACCGTCCATCGCCGACGGAATCGAACCGAAACCGCCCGCTGGAATCGGCGACGCTGTGCAGGCCCAACTGAGGGATGCTGAGCTTTGCGCCCGCCGGTGCATGGCCCGTGATTTGTGCGGCCAGCGAGGCCGCCGCGGAATTGAAGGCCAAAAGCGCGAGGGGTAGACTACGGCGCATGCCGAAAAAGCGGGCCAAACAATCCGGCGTGCCTCGCACCGCGACGGGCAAGCAACTCGACCTCGACGCCTTGCGAACAGTCGAGCGCGCCGCGATCCAAGGCGTGCGCGAACGCACGGAAGAAGGCCACCTGCTCGCGGGCCGCACGCCGCCCTCGCAGCTCCGCGATGCCAGCCGCCGCTCGGGCGCGGTCCGCGTCGTCGAGGAATCCATTCGCGATCGGCCCCCGATCACCGAAGACGAAAAGCTGCTCCAGGTCGCCGGGCCGCAAGTGGATTTCACGCGCACCGATCCCTGGCGCGTGCTCAAGATCATGAGCGAGTTGATCGAAGGGTTCGACACGCTCGCCGGGATCGACAAAGGCGTGTCGGTCTTCGGCTCCGCGAGAACAGGTCCGGACGACCCGCAATATCGCGCGGCCCAGGAGACCGCGAAACTGCTCGCGCGCTCGGGGTTCTCGATCATCACGGGCGCGGGTCCCGGCATCATGGAAGCGGCGAACAAGGGATGCCGCGAGGGCGGGGGACACTCGGTCGGGTGCAACATCGAGCTGCCGTTCGAGCAGGGCGCGAACCCGTACGTCGATACGCTCATCAACTTCCGCTACTTCTTCGTGCGGAAGACGATGTTCATCAAGTACTCGGTCGCGTTCATCATCTTCCCGGGTGGGTTCGGAACGCTCGACGAGCTGTTCGAGGCGTTGACGCTGATTCAGACGGGGAAGATCTACCAGTTCCCCGTGATCCTCTTCGGCCGCCGGTACTGGGCGGGCCTGCTGCGCTGGCTGCAGGCCCGGGTGCTGATCGAGAAGAAGATCTCGCCGGGCGATCTCGATCTGATGCTACTGACGGATGACCCAGACGAGGCGGCCGCGGCGGTCGTCGCCGCCCACGAGGCCCAGACCCGGGCGGCTGGGGCGCGCATGGAGAATGGGCGACGCGGCAGCCGCCGACCATGATCCACCGTGGTGCTGCGCGACGCGGTTCGAGAACGACTTCCCGATGTTCTGGTATTTGAAGACGCCGATACCGGAGACCATCGTGCCGACGCTGTCGGTGACGTTGTAGGCGTAGTTCGCCGACAACGTATCGCCGCTGTACTGATAGCCGATGTTGCTGACTTTCCCGGTCAGCAACAAGATGACCGGCTGGCCGGTCGAGTCGCTCCACGTACCCGTCGAGGTATCGGCGACGTGGAAGGGGGTCAGGTTGAAGTTCGCGGGCGGGTGAACCGTCACCGAGAATCGCTCGTCGCGCATCGTCATGTAGTCGATCTCGACCGCCGTGCTATCGGTGTTGAGCGAGATGTACGAGCTGTCGAGCAGGAAGTTGATGACGCGCGTCGAGTCCGTCGTCACCACGCTGTCTTCGGCGCCGCCGAAGGTGTATGGAAGCGCATTATTGTTGACGCTCACCAGGCGATAGAGCGCCGCGGGCGCGGCACCAGGGGGGGCGCCGCCACCACCGCCGCCGCCACCACCACCGCCACCCAGAAAGTTCTGGCAGTTCGACCAGTTATTGGTATTCTGAGAGCCCTGCAGCACGGTACACTGCGGACCGACCGAGGCGCCGTTCCCACTCCCATCCCCTTCGCATGCCGCGAGCAACACCGCCGCGCTCGCGACGGCCACCGCTGTGATCCATCTCACTGAAAACGCTCCTCTTCAGGCTCTCGTCGAACGACGCGAAACCCGCTGAGATCGTCACAGGGAACATTTGTATTTCCTGCAGGGGATTCAATTTGCGATAGCTGATTGTCGCACGGTATGTTTTTTTAATTTCTTATGATTGAAGCGCTGAAAGCCAAGCTGGGCGAAGAAGTCGAACGGCTGCAACACGAGCTGAACGTCACTCTCCCCAACGAAATCCGAAAAGCCGTCGAACTGGGCGATCTCCGCGAGAACAGCGAGTACAAGGCTGCCCTCGAGCGGCAGCAATTCGTGCAGGCCCGACTGGGCCAGCTGCGCCAGCGGCTCAGCAAGCTCTCCCAGATCGATGTCGCGCAGATCCCGGTCGACAAAGTCGGTCTGGGCTCGCGCGTCAAAGTCGAGGATCAGGCCACGAAATCGTGCGAGGTCTACAACCTCGTCTTCGGCGACTCCGTCGAGCTCGAAGACGGCCATGTTTCCATGTCGTCACCGATCGGTCGCGCCCTCGTCGGCCGCGGACTCGGCGACCTGACTGTCCTCAAGCTGCCGGCTTCGACGCGACGCCTGAAGATCATCGAGCTGCTCACGATTCACGATCTCGGTCAGCTCAACAGCTAGTCGACCGCTACGGATCCATCCCGAACACACGCTCAGCGTCAGCCGCGTACTGCTCCAGCGCGGCGCGCTGAGCGTCGGCATCCCAACCGCGCGGGCGCGCCAAGAGCTCGGCGACGCGCCGTGCCGCCGAACGCCCCGCATCACGGGTCTCAAACGCGATCTGCGTCCGGCGCATGAGCACATCCGAAATCGTACACGCCATCTCTCGCTCGGCCGCGTACAAGACCTCGGCGTAGATATAGGGCAGCCCCGGCACGATCGCCTCCCGGAGCGCGGCATCCCGCTCGCCGTACGCCCACACCAGCGGCCACCGATCGCCATAGGCCCGGACGAGACGATTCGCGATCTCGGGTGATCCCACATTGGCGGTAGTTGGACTCCCGCCAGGCAGAAGCACCGACTGCGTCGTCGATGCGGTGACCGGACGGCCCAGCGCCCGCTCGACCGCATCCACCACCTCGGCGGCCATCGACCGATAGGTGGTGAGCTTTCCGCCGCTGATGCTGATCACCCCACCGGCACTCGTATCAATTGAATGCTCGCGCGACAACGAGGCCGGATCCGTACCGCTCTCCCGCACGTTCGCGCTCAACGGCCGAATGCCAGCCCAGGCACTGATGACGTCCGCGCTGGTTAGCCCCGCACCGGGAAACGCCGCGTTCGCCGATTCGAGGAGATAGGAGATGTCGGCCCGCGACGCTCGGACCGAGTCGGGCGTGGCCTTCGTCTGAGTATCCGTCGTGCCAATGATCGTGAGCCCACCGAACGGCAACACGAACATGACACGGCCGTCCACGACGGACAGCAGCGTGACCGCGCCGCGATTGCCGATCCGCGCGGCGGGTACGGCGAGGTGCACGCCCTTGGTGCCAAGAACCGCGGGCGGCGCGCCGGGCTGATCCATCCGCCGGACCGACGTACTCCACGGCCCCGCGGCATTCACGGTGACCGCCGCCCGCACGGTCGTCGACCCGCTGCCCAACGCATCCGTGACGGTCGCGCCGGCGATGCGCTCGCCAATGTGCACCAGCGCCGTGACCGCAGCGTGATTCACGACCACCGCGCCCGCCTCGGCCGCCGCGATCGCGTTCGCCAACGTCAATCGCGCGTCATCCGTGGCGGCGTCCCAATATTGCGCGCCGCCCTGCAATCCGTCCGCGCGCAACGCCGGCTCACTCGCGAGCACCTCGGTGGCCGACAGCTGTCGATGCGTGCCGACGTTTCGGAACAACGCGAGCGCGTCATATAACAAGAGGCCGGCGCCGAGCTTCCATTTCGGCACGCGCGCGCCGACGTAGACCGGCCACGTGAAGGCCAGCGGATGCACCAGGTGCGGCGCGATCGACAACAAGGTCCGCCGTTCGCGGCTCGCCTCGAAGACGAGATGCAAGTACCCGTGCTCGAGATACCGGACGCCACCGTGGACGAGACGGGAGGATCGGCTGCTCGTTCCGCTCGCGAAATCATCGCGCTCGACGAGAGCGGTCTTGAGACCGCGCAGCGCCGCATCGCGCGCGATGCCGGCGCCGGTGATGCCGCCTCCGATGACCAGCACATCGAACGGCGCCGCACCGAGGTCGCCGAAGCGCCGAAGTGGCAACGGAGAAGGCACGGGTCTAATTTCCGTTAGATGCCGACCTTTGGAAATGGCCGCCGGGTGGCGATCGTCGCCGGCCTGCGGACGCCGTTCGCCAAAGCAGGGACGGTCTTCAAGACCGTGAGCGCGATCGACCTGGGCCGCCTCTGCGTGACGGAGCTGGTCGAGCGGTCGAATCTCGACGGCGAGGACATCGACGCCTTGATCTTCGGCACCGTCGTGCCGTCGGTACTCGCGCCGAACATCGCGCGCGAGGTGTCGCTGCTTCCGATCTTCCCTAAGGGCATCCCCGCGTTCACCGTCGGCCGGGCGTGCGCGTCCGCGAACCAGGCGATTACCGACGGCGCCGACCAGATCGCGTTGGGGCTAGCGAACGTCGTCATCGCCGGCGGCGCGGAATCCTTGTCCGCCGTTCCCATCCTGCACTCGCGTGCCTTCGCCGACATCCTGGTCGACACGAGCCGCGCGAAGTCCGTCCCGGCCAAGCTCGCCACGCTCGCGCGGACGCGCCCGCGCGATCTCGTTCCGGTGACGCCGGCGATCGCCGAGCCATCGACCGGTGAGACGATGGGGCAGTCGGCGGAGAAGATGGCGAAGATCAACCATATTCCGCGTGACGAGCAGGACCAGTTCGCGCTCCGTAGCCATCGTCTCGCGGCCGCCGGCACCGCCGATGGGCGCCTCACCGCCGAGATCGCGCCGGTCTACGTCGCGCCGCGTTACGAGACCGTCGTCACCTCGGACAACGGGATTCGCGAGAACACGAGTCTCGAGCAGCTCGCGGCCCTGAAGCCCGTGTTCGACCGGAAATACGGGTCGATCACCGCCGGCAACTCGTCTCCGCTCACGGATGGTGGGGCGGCGGTGATCTTGATGGGCGAGGACACCGCCAAGGCGCTCGGCTTCACGCCGATCGCGTTTATCCGCTCGTATTCGTATGCCGCGCTCGATCCCGGCGAGCAACTGTTGCAAGCGCCCGTCTTGGCCGCACCCATGGCACTGCAGCGGGCTGGCCTCACACTGGCCGACATCGATCTGTTCGAGATGCACGAAGCATTCGCCGCGCAGGTGTTGTCGAACCTGTGCGGATTCGAATCGCAGTTCTGGGCCGAACGCGCGGGGCTGAACAAACCGCTGGGCGCGGTCGATCGTGCGCGACTCAATGTCATGGGCGGTTCGATTTCCATCGGCCACCCATTCGGGGCGACAGGCGCGCGAATCCTGACGACGCTCGTCAATGAGTTGCGCCGCCGCGATGGCCAGTTTGGCATGATGACGGTGTGCGCGGCCGGCGGCATGGGCCACGCGATGGTCGTGGAGCGCGCCTAAATGAGCGCTGGCACGGGGCCCGCGCTCACCGTTGATGTCCATGACGCTATCGCGCTGATCACGTTCGACACGCCGGGCGCGTCGGTCAACACCTTCACGCCGTCCGCGCTCGAGGAATTCGTCGCGATCCTCGATCGCCTCGAGAAGGACCAGAGCATCAAAGCCGCCATCTTCATGAGCGGGAAACCCGATAACTGGATCGCGGGCGCCGACATCGACAAGCTGCTCTCGGTCGCGACGGCCGAGGAGGCCGAGCGGCTGAGTCGGGACGGGCACGCGCTCATGGCGCGGGTCGAACGACTGCGCGCGCCGGTCATCGCCGCCATCCAGGGAGCCTGCCTGGGCGGCGGGCTGGAGTTCGCGCTGGCATGCTCCTATCGGATCGCCGCCGATACGCCGAAGACCGTCCTCGCGCTGCCTGAAGTCAACCTCGGCTTGATTCCGGGGGCCGGTGGTACACAGCGTCTCCCGCGCGCCGTTGGCTTGCAGCAGGCACTGGACATGATTCTGCGCGGGAACAACGTGCGGGGACGGAAAGCGCTGCAGACCGGACTGGTCGACGAGCTCGTGCATCCGGCGATCTTGCGCGAGATCGCGCTGGCCCGCGCCCAGGCACTCGCGGCCGGTCGCCCGCCTGCGCGCCGGAAATCGCACAGCAGCTTATTGCTCGA
>Ga0070741_10009803_pt1 | contig 18402 bp, 20 predicted proteins | sample Coa_R1_4_FD_66440 | JGI IMG/M metagenome (GOLD analysis project Ga0070741, IMG submission 66440) | Surface soil microbial communities from Centralia Pennsylvania, which are recovering from an underground coalmine fire - Coalmine... | ecosystem: Environmental > Terrestrial > Soil > Unclassified ...
CCCGGGAATCTTCGTAGCGGCCGACGCGTTAGAAGAGGTTGCTAGGGTGGCCGCCGGATGAGCGAGGGCGCTCCGACTGCCGCCGAGACCCGCCGGATCGCGGAGGAGGCTCGTGATCGCGTCCGCTTCGAGGAAGAGGCACTGCAGTTGAGCGATCAGGTCTACCGCGTCGCACGGAGGCTCGCGGGCTCGCGCGACGAAGCCGAGGATCTCGTGCAGGACACGTACGCGCGCGCATTCCGCTCGTGGCAGCAGTACCAGCCGGGCACGAACCTCCGTGCGTGGCTGCTCCGCATCTTGACGAACCTGAACATCGATCGCGGCCGCCGCTCGCAGCGGACGCCGGAACAGACGCCGCTCGAGGAAGGCGACTACTACCTGTACAACCGCCTCGAGTCGACGATGCCGGACGAGAATCCGGACGAGGAGCGTGTCCTCGAGCGCCTGTCGCAGAACGCGGTCGTCGAGTCGCTTGCGGAGGTGCCGCACGATTTCCGCGACGTGCTCGTGCTGGTCGACATCGGCGAGTTCTCCTACGCCGAGGCGGCGCAGATCCTCGACATCCCGGTCGGCACGGTGATGTCGCGGCTGCATCGAGGCCGCCGCATCCTCAAGCAGCAACTGGCGGACAAGGCGATCGGAGTCGGCTGATGGGCTGCGGGTGCCACGACTGCGAACAGCTGATGCAGCCCTACATGGACGGCGTGCTCAGCGAGGAGCAGATTCGGGAAGCGCAGGAGCATCTCGAGCGCTGCCCCGGCTGCGACAAACGGTTCCGTTTCGAGGCGAAGCTCCGCCACTTCGTGCGCATCGCCGTCGACGAGCCGATGCCGGCGGAGCTGAAGGCTCGGCTCGCCGGGCTGCGCATCGCCACCTGACGGTCGGTCGCGCTCGCGAGAGGCGGCCCCGTGCCTGCCGCGGTCACGCGCGGATCCGGTAGACGCGCGCGTCGTGCGGACCCATCCAGTCGCGGAAGCCGCCGCGCGTGATCGCGACCGGCCTGAAGGCGCCGCCCGCGTACTCGAACAGCACCTCGGCCTGACGGTCGGCACCGGGCACGCCGGAGAACGTGACCTGACTCGTCGCCTGTCCGCGTCTCACCGCGATCACGTAGAGGAAGCCGCCCGCTTCGCGCGCCGCGAGCGCGACGTCCGCCGCGTCCGCGCGGATCGGGTGCCCCGACGCCGGAGCCACGAGCGCGGGCGCGACTGCCGTCGAGGCGAGCTCCGAGACGACCGGACGCAGAACCGTCTCCCAGAAGCTCCAATTCCATCCGCTCTGCGCGTCGGCGGGACGCATCACCGGTGTCAGATGGCCGCCGAAGAACGCCAACCCGCGCGCGCCGGCGACGACCGCCTGGTAGGCCATGAAGCGCTCTTCGAGCAGCGTCGGAAACCGCGGCACGTGGCCGGGCGGCAGCACGCCGCTCCATGCGATCTGCAGCGTCGTCCAGACGGGCTTGCCGGCGGCGGCCGTCACCATCTTCCGCGTGATGTCGCCGACGACGCTGAGGTCCTTGTTCTTCGTCGCCGCGTGCGTGCCGGGCGGGTACCCGACGGGGTAGACGTCCGCGCCCGTGATGTCGAAGGCCGGCGCGTACTTCCTCAGGTCGGCTGCAGTTCCGCGAGGGGCCTGGATGATCACGACCGGGTGGTTCGGATCGAGCTCGCGAATGCGCCGGTACGCGCGCACGAGCCCGGCGGCCGGAGCCCCCGCGAGCGCAGGTTCGTCGATGCCCTTCCACGCGCCGAGGGCGGGATGCCCCTTGAGCGCGTTCACGACCTGCGTCAGCAGCTGCTCGTTCGCGGAGCCGGCCTTCGCCGGCAGGTTCGGCAGGCGCCCGAGCCACGTCCAGCAGAGCAGGCCGTGCACGGCCGCGGCGTCGAGCAGCTTTCGCTCGTTCGCGATCTGGCCCGTGAGGAACTCGCCGCTCCAGTTGCCGATGCCGGTGCGCAGGAAGCGGACACCCGCTGCGGCGACCTCGGCGAGCGCGTTGCGGCCGCTCGGGGCGGTGCTCGCCGAAGGCGGCCCGTTGGAGAGCACGATCGGGAAGACCTTCGTCCCGCCGACGCGCAGGCTGCCGGTCGCGGCATCGATCCCGACGACCGCCATCGTGAGAAGCTAGCGCCGATGGCCGTACACGAGCTGCGCCTGGTCGTGACCGCGGCCGACTACGGCGAGGCGCTTTTCTTCTACCGCGACGTGATCGGGCTGCCGCAGCTCGCGGAGTTCGACTCGCCCGGCGGTCACGTCGTCCTGCTCGACGCCGGCCGCGCAACGTTCGAGCTCACCGACGAGGTGAACGCCGCGTACGTCGACGACGTCGAGGTGGGGCGGCGCGTCGCGGGTCAGATCCGGCTCGCGTTTCGCGTCGAGGATGCCGCTGCCGCGGCGGCCGCCGCCGAGGCGGGTGGTGCGACGGCTCTCGGCGCGCCCGTGCGACCGCCTTGGGGTGGGCTCAACGCGCGCCTCGTGACGCCGGACGGGATTCAGCTGACGTTGTTCGAGGACGCGCCGGGCGGGTAGTCGAAGTCGCCGGGCGGGTCGAGGTCGTCGGTGGCGACGAGCGCCGCGTCGAGCGCCCGGGCGCCTTCGTCCGGCACCTCACCCCAGACGGCGCGCGAGAGCAGGACGGGGTGGTCGCGCGTCCCGTCGTAGCTCGCCGCCACGACCGCCGCTTCGTCGCGGTGCTCGAGGATCCGTTCGACGGCGCGCGGATCGAGGTCGGGCCCGTCGGCGAGGACGATGAGCGCGGCCTCGACGTCGTCTCCGAGCGCGCCGAGGCCGCAGCGCAGCGACGCGCCGGGTCCGCGGGCCCAGTCCGGACAGCGGACGACCGTGACGTCGAGGCGGAGCTCGTTGAGCGGGTATGCACCCTCGACGACGACCACTTCCTCGACCGACGTCTGCGCGAGGCGTTCGAGAACCGCCGGGAGGAAGACGAGCTGCTTCGGCGATCCGAAGCGCGTCGCCGCGCCGGCCGCGAGCACGACCGCTGCGATCACGACGTCCGAACGGTCGCCTGCTCGATCTCGACGACTTCCGTGGGCTGCTCGTTCTGGTCGCCGAGCTTGCCGATTCTGTCGACGACGTCGAGCCCGCTCGTGACCTTGCCGATGATCGCGTAGTCGGGCGGCAGCTGCGCGTCGGCCGCGGTCACGATGAAGAACTGGCTGCCGGCGGTGCCCGCGGGTTGTGCGGCCGTCTTCGCCATTGCGACGACACCGTGGGTGTAGGCCGCGTTCGCCGGCGGCTTGTCGACGGTGGTGTAGCCGGGCCCGCCCGTTCCCGTACCGGTCGGGTCGCCGCCCTGGACGACGAAGCCGAGGGAGATGCGGTGGAACACGGTGTCGTCGAAGAACTTGTGACGGACGAGCGCGACGAACGACGCCGTCGCGTTCGGCGACTGCCTCTGGTCGAGCCGGATCGTGAAGCTGCCGCAGCTCGTCTTCATCACGACGTCGTATGTCTTCGACGGGTCCAGCGGGGTCGTCGGCTTGGACGCGCTGCGCGCCTTCGCGGGCGGCGCCGACACCGTCGTGCAGCCCTCCGCGCCCACCGCCGCCTGCGTCTGCGCCGCCGAGCTGCTGCCCGACGAGCCGCGCGTCAGGCCGATCCCGAGGCCGACACCGACGAGCGCGAGGAGCAAGAGCCCCGTCGCGATCACCCAACCACGACGGATCGCAGGCGCCGGACCCCGCTCGGAGGCGGGAAAGGCGGGCTCCTCGTCCATCGCGGAAGGCGACTCTACGCGACGGCCGCGCGCGCGCGTTCGACGAGCGCCTTCGCGATCTGCGCCTTGTACGCCGTTCCTGCGAGCGGCGTTGCATCGTCGAGAGAACCGGCCAGGAGCCACGGCACCGGGGCGACGCCCGCGAGGGCGAACGTCGTCTCGACGCCGCGCCGGGCGGCGGCGACGCCGACGATCGGGAACGCCCAACGCCTTCGGTCCATCGCCTTCAGGTACACGGAGGCGTCGACGGGCGGAACGTCGAGCTCGAGGATCACCTCACCGCGCTCGAGCGTCGTCGTCCGGCGGTCGTCCGGCGACGGCAGGCGGTAGAGCTCGCGAACCGGAAGCTCGCGGCGTGTCGTGGACAACGTCGCACCCAGCGCGACGAGGGCCGCAGCGATGTCGGAGGGATGGGCGGAGGCGCAGAAGTCGTTGGCGAAGATCGCGTGCTCGCGATGCTCGCCGTCTCGCGCGTGGCAGCGGTCGCCGCCGTGGAGCCGGCACGGGTACGCCAGCCGCCAGTACCAGCACCGTGTCGCCTGCAGCAGGTTGCCGCCGATCGTGCCCATGTTCCGCAGCTGGGGCGACGCCGCGAGGCGGCACGCCTCGCGCAGCGCAGCGGGAACCTGCGGGTCGACCTCGAGCTCCGCGAGAGTTGCGCCGGCGCCGATGCGCGAGCCCTCGATTCCCCGCGGGACGAGCGCGGTGATGTCGGCGAGCGTGTCGGCCTCGAGCAGCCCCTGGCGGAGGAGCGGAACGACCTCCGTGCCGCCGGCGATCGGCAGCGCCCCGTCGAGGTCGCGGAGGCTAGACAGCTGCAGCAGCTTCACGCGACCGTTCCTTCGCCTCGGCGAGCGCGCGAAGCATCTCCTCCCTGGTGATCGGGAGCGCGCGCACGTCCGCCCCGGTCGCGTCGCGGATCGCGTTCGCGATCGCTGCGGCGACCGGGATGATCGGCGGCTCGCCGATTCCCTTCGAGCCGAGGTTCGTCAGCTGCGTGTCCGGGATGTCGATCAGCTCGGTGACGATCTCGGGAACGTCGGCGATCGTCGGCATCTTGTAGGCGTCGAGCGTCGTCGTCAGGATGTCGCCGCTCGCGGGGTCGACGAGACGCGCTTCCGAGAGCGTGTGCCCGACTCCCTGGATGATCCCGCCCTCGACCTGGCTCGACGCGCCGAGCGGGTTGATCACGCGGCCGACGTCGTGGACGGCGGCGATCCGCTCGACCGTCACCTCGCCCGTCTCGACGTCGACCGCGACCTCCGCCACCTGGACGCCGAACGTGAGCACCGTCATCCCCGTCGGGTTCGGGCCGCGTGAGCCGGTGCCGAGGATCTGCGCGTTGCCGAGCACGCCGAGCAGCTCGCGCAGGCTGTGCTTGCCGGCGTTGGCGCCGTAGCGCTGCTCGGCCATCTCCTGGATCTGCCGCTTCGCGTCGGCGGCTGCGGCGCGGACCGCGGGCGCGACCGACGGCGTCGTCGACGACCCGGCGGAGAGGGTTGCGTACGGGCCGCGGAGGGAGTCGCCGACGGCGACCGTGACGTGCTCCACCGGGATCCCGAGCTCCTCGGCGGCGACCATCGCCACAGCGGTCTTCGTGCCGGTGCCGACGTCCTGCATCGCCGTGACGACGGTCGCGCGGGCATCGGAGCCGACGCGGATCCAGGCGTAGCTCGGCGGGCCGCCGCCGCCGTACCAGACCTGCGACGCCATCCCGACGCCGCGCTTCACGGTCGCGGTCGAGCGCGCGCGCACCTCGTGCCGGCGCTCCCAGTGCGGCTCGGCCCGGCGGTAGCACTCGACGAGGTTCTTGCTCGAGTAGGGCCGGTCGCCGCCCGGTTCCGAATGCGCATGGTTGCGGCGCCGCAGCTCGAGTGGGTCGAGGTCGAGCTTCGCCGCGAGCTCGTCGAGGGCACACTCGAGCCCGAACGTCCCCTCGACGAAGCCCGGCGCACGGAACGCCTTCGTCGGCGGCAGGTTCAGCTTCGCGCCGTACGTCGTCGAGCGCAGGTTCGGGCAGTCGTAGAGCATCACCATCGGCCCTTCCGTCATCGCCACCCAGCCGTCGGCACCGACCGCGTTCACGAACTCGCCGCCGAGCGCGGTGAGGGTGCCGTCGCTGCGCGCGCCGATCGTGTAGCGCTGCGTCGTCGCGTTGCGGCTTCCGGCCGCGACGTGTTCCTCGCGCCGCGTCAGCGCGCAGCGGACGGGCCGTCCGGTGCGACGCGCGAGCTCGGCCGCGACGAACGTGTACTCGCCGGGGCTGTTCTTCGAACCGAAGCCGCCGCCCATGTAGTCGCACACGACGCGCACCTTGTCGGGCGGGAGGTCCAGCGCGTCCGCCACCTCCTGGCGAACACCCCAGACGTACTGCGTCGACGTGTAGACCTCGAGCACGTCGCCTTCCCAGCGGCACACCGACTGGTGCGTCTCCATCGAGTTGTGCAGCACCGTCTGCGTGCGGAAGGTCGCCTCGACGACGGCGTCTGCCTCCGCGAGCCCGCGCTCGAAGTCGCCGCGCTCGTGCGTGCGGGGAGGTGCGATCAGCGAGCCTCGTGCCACCGCCTCGTCGGGGTCGAGGAGCGGTTCGAGCACCTCCCACTCGACGTCGACGAGAGCGAGCGCCGCGCGCGCTTCGCCGAGGCTGTCTGCGCAGACGGCCGCGACGGGCGCGCCCTCGTACTCGCACTCCGTGCCGAGCTCCGGCGCGTCGCCGGGACCGATCGTGCCGCGCACGCCGGGCGCCGCGAGCGCGGGGGCGAGGTCGAGGCGCTTCACGCGAGCGCGGGCGTGCGGCGATCGGAGCACCGCCGCGTGCAGCATCCCCGGGAAGTGGACGTCTGCGGTGTACCGCGCCTCGCCGCGCGCGCGCGCATGGCCGTCGTTCCGGGCCTGCGGCCTGCCGACCACGTCGCGCGGGCCCGCCGGCCACTGCTCGAGCGCGTCCTCGTCGACGACGATCCACACCTCCTCGTTGCGCCCCTCGACCTCCTTCTCGGTCCGGATCAGCCTCGCCACTGTCGAATCGCCTCCTCGATCTTCGGGTACGTGCCGCAGCGGCAGATGTTCCCCGCCATGCGGTGGCGGATCTCCTCGCTCGACGGATGCGCGTCGGCCTCGACGAGCGCGACCGCGCTGACGATCTGCCCCGGCGTGCAGAAGCCGCACTGCAGCGCGTCGGCGCGGACGAACGCGTCGACCATCGGATGGTCGCGAAGCCCCTCGATCGTCGTCACCTCGCGACCGGCGACGCGATGGGCCAGCGTGATGCACGAGAGCGTCGGCTCGCCGTCGACGAGCACGGTGCAGGCGCCGCAGTGGCCCTCGTTGCACGCGACCTTCGTCCCGGTCAGGCCGATGCGCTCGCGCAGCAGCTCGGCGAGCGACGTGCCCACCGGGGCATCGAACGCGTAGCCCCCTCCGTTCACGACCAGCTCAGGCAGAGACGGTCACCGCCTCGATGTCGGCGAGGTGGACGAGGCGCGCGGTGAGCCGGCCTGCCTGGAACCGCTCCGCCTCCGACGTCATATCGGTCCACGTGGACCACACGTCGCGCGCCGCCTCGAGCAGCTCGCGGATCCGGTCGACGGCCTCTGGATGGCCGTCGCGCTCCGCACACGTGTTGATCGCGAGGCCGAGCATCCCGAGCGTGTCCGGCTGTCGCGTCCAGAGAAGCGGGGTGCACATCGAGATGTACTGGTGGATGCGCGCGAGCTGCATCGGCTGCGCGAGCGTCGACGCGCCGCCGACCGGCCGCGTCGGCTCCGGAAGCTCCTGGCCGTTCGCGATCCGAAGCGCGTTCCCCGCGAGCATGTCGCGCACCTGTTGCTCGTCGTATCCCGCGAGCTCGGCGGTCCGTAGCGCGAGGAAGAGCGACGTCGTGTACTGCCCGTACGGGTAGTCCGACGCGTAGAGCACCTGCTCGGGCGGGATCTGGCGGTAGAAGTCGAGCAGGTCGACGGGGCTCCACGTCGAGGTGTCGAAGAAGACGCCGCGGCGTCCGGCCATCGCCTGCGCGAGGTGCGCCATGTCGGCGATACCGGCGTGCGCGATGATCAGCGTCGCCGCCGGGAACCGCTCGACGAGCGTGCGGAGCCCCTCCGCGATCGGCGGCAGCCCCCGTCCCCCGTGGATGAGGATCGGCACCCGCCGCTCGGCTGCGAGCGCGAACACCGGCCCGAGGCGCTCGTCGGCCGCGTCGAACCGCTGCGCGCGCGGGTGGAGCTTGATGCCGCGCGCGCCGAGGTCGAGACACCTCGTCGCCTCCTCGATCGGCGACTCGTTGAGGTCGAGCCGGACGAACGGGATCAGGCGTCGCCCGGAGCGCACCGCAAACGCGAGCGTCCGGTCGTTCGCCGCGCGGAATGCAGGATGCCGGTCCGGCTCGTCGAGACAGAACATGAAGGCGTGTCCCACGTGGTGCTGCGCCATCAGCGCCTCGAGGTGGTCGTAGTCGCCGATCATCCCGTCGATATCGCGCCCGAGATGCAGGTGCGCGTCGAAGATCTCTGCGTCCGGAGGCAGGAGCTTCTCCACCTCGCGGTCGTAGCGGGCGACGAGCTCCAGTGCACGTCCGAGTGCGTCGGCCACCCCGGAAAGCTAGTCGCAGTCGTTACAGTGCCGCGGTGCCTGACGTCCTCGTCTACTCGGACACGCTGCGCTCGCCGGAGCTTCGCCACGAAGTGCCCGTCGCGATCGGCGACGCGTTTCTCTACGCGGAGCACGACGGCGTCCGGCACGTCGTGATCAGCGCGCTCGAGGCGCCGCGCCTCGACGGCTTCGGCTTCGAGCTGCACCCGTACGAGGAGTTCGGCGCGGACGAGCTGCGGCGGAGCGGGATGAGCTGGCTCGAGATCGACGACGAGATCACGCTGCGCGCCGTGGTCGCGCTGGGCCTGAAGAAGGCGACCGTCCCCGGGACGTTCCCCGTCCTCCTCGCGGACAAGCTCCGCGCCGAGGGGGTCGAGCTCGTGCCCGACCAGACCTTCTTCGTCGAGCGCAGGCGCGTGAAGAGTGAGGCCGAGCTCGCCGGGATCCGGCGCGCGCAGACGGCGGCCGAGGCCGGGATGTCGGCGGCGCGGGAGCTGCTACGGGCGGCGGAGCCGAACGGGAAGGGCCTCCTGGTGGACGGGGAGCCGCTGACCTCGGAGCGGATCAAGGCGGCGATCTCGCAGGCATTCCTCGCCCACGGCGCGAGCAGCGGCGACTTCATCGTCTCCCACGGCTCGCAGTCGGCGATCGGGCACCACATGGGCACCGGCCAGATCGCCGCCGGCGAGCCGATCGTGATCGACCTCTGGCCGCGTGACAACGAGTCCGCCTGCTGCGCCGACATGACCCGCACCTACGTCGTCGGGGACGTCCCGGACGAGCTCGCGCGGTGGCACGAGCTCTGCAAGCGGGCTCTCGACCGCGCCGCGCAGGACCTGCGGCCGGGCGTGACGGGCAAGGCCGTCTACGAGGCGACCTGCGACATCTTCGAGGCCGCCGGCTTCCCGACGCAGCGCTCGAAGCCGGAGGGCCGGCCGCTCGAGGAGGGCTTCTTCCACTCGCTCGGACACGGTGTCGGCCTCGACGTGCACGAGCTGCCCGTGCTCGGGCTCGTCGGCCACGAGCAGCTGAGGCGCGGCGAGGTGTTCGCGGTCGAGCCGGGGCTCTACCGGCCCGGCTTCGGCGGCTGCCGGCTCGAGGACCTGCTCGTCGTCACCGACGACGGCGCCGAGAAGCTGACGAGCTTCCCGTACGAGCTGACGCCGTAGAGCCGCGTCAGAGCCGCTTGACGGCCGCGGCGGCGGCCTGCTTCTCGACGTCGAGCGGCGCGGTGACGAAGGTGGCGACGAGCTCGAGCGTGAAGCCGCGATGCCACACGTTCAGGTACTTCGTGCCGCCCTGCGAGAGCGTGTAGGCGGCCTCGCCGACGCCGCCGATCCCCGTCGTCTTCGGCGCCTTCGTCTTGTTCTCCTCGAACTGCGCCCTCGTCACTCTTGCAACGGACACCATCAGCGTCCGCTGCACATGTTGCGTCGATCCCGCAAGCGCCACGTTCTTCCCCGACCACCGGCACAGCCGGTACACCGGGCTGCCCGTCAGCTCGCGGGCGACGATCCTCGTCCCGAGGAGCTTCGTCGCCTCCGCGTTCGTGAGCAGCGTGCACGGGTTCGGCACCGCAGCGGAAGCGGCCGGCGCGACGACGAGCGCGGCGCAGACGGCGAGCAACCAGCGCATGCGGGCATCGTAGCCGCCAAGATACGAGGCTGATGGCGACCGAGACCGGCAACCAGGCAATCGACACCCTTCTCCTCGAGGAGCGGCGCTACCCGCCGCCGCCCGAGTTCGCGGCGCAGGCAAACGCGCAGCCGTCGATCTACGACGAAGACTTCGACGCATTCTGGGAGCGCGAGGCGCGCGAGCGGGTGACGTGGTTCGAGCCGTTCACCCGGCTCTACGAATGGAACCTCCCGTACGCGAAGTGGTTTCTCGGCGGAAAGCTCAACATCGCCTACAACTGCCTCGACCGTCACGTCGAGGCCGGTCACGGCGACCGCGTCGCGTTCTACTGGGAAGGCGAGCCCGAGGGCGACCGGAGAGCGCTCACCTACTCCGAGCTCACCGCCGAGGTCGTCCGCTGCGCGAACGCGCTGAAGCAGCTCGGCGTGAAGAAGGGCACGCCCGTCGGGATCTACATGGGCATGGTTCCCGAGACGCCGGTGGCGATGCTCGCGTGCGCCCGCCTGGGCGCCCCGCACACGGTCGTCTTCGGCGGGTTCTCGGCCGATTCGCTCTCGGACCGGCTCGTCGACATGGGCTGCGAGGTGCTGATCACGCAGGACGAGGCGTGGCGGCGCGGCTCGACGGTGCCGTTGAAACGGACGGCGGACGAGGCGCTCGCGGTCGCGACGAACGTACGCAACACGCTCGTCCTGCGGCGCACCGGCGGCGACGTGCCCATGACCGAGGGCCGCGACCACTGGTGGCACGAGCTCGCGACGGACGACTCGCCGTGCCCGCCGGAACCGCTGGACTCCGAGGATCTCCTCTACCTCCTCTACACCTCCGGCACGACCGCGAAGCCGAAGGGGATCGCGCACACGACGGGCGGTTACCTCGTCGGTGTGGCGACCACGCACCACTACGTGTTCGACCTCAAGGCAGATCGCGACGTGTACTGGTGCGCGGCAGACGTCGGCTGGGTGACCGGCCACAGCTACATCGTCTACGGGCCGCTCTGCAACGGCTCGACGTCGGTCCTCTACGAAGGAACGCCCGACTTCCCCGACAAGGACCGCTGGTGGGAGATCGCGGAGCGCTACGGCGTGACGATCCTCTACACCGCGCCGACGGCGATCCGAACGCACATGAAGTGGGGGCCTGAGTACGCGCAGCGGCACGACCTCTCGAAGCTCCGCCTCCTCGGCTCGGTCGGCGAGCCGATCAACCCGGAGGCGTGGGTGTGGTACCACGAGCACGTCGGCGGCGGCCGCTGCCCGGTGGTCGACACCTGGTGGCAGACGGAGACCGGGATGATCCTGATCTCGCCGCTCCCCGGCGTGACGACGACGAAGCCCGGTTCCGCGACGCGTCCCTTCCCGGGCGTCGATGCCGCCGTCTATAACGAGGCGGGAGACGAGGTCGGCCCCGGCGGCGGCGGCTACCTCGTCCTGCGCAAGCCCTGGCCCGCGATGCTGCGCGGGATCTACGGCGACGACGCCCGCTACCGCGAGACGTACTGGTCGAAGTACGGTGACGTCTACTTCGCCGGCGACGGCGCGCGCATCGACGCCGACGGCGACTTCTGGCTGCTCGGCCGCGTCGACGACGTGATGAACGTCTCAGGCCACCGCATCTCGACGATCGAGGTGGAGTCCGCCCTCGTCGACCACCCGGAGGTCGCGGAGGCCGCAGTCGCAGCGCGGAACGACACGATGACCGGCCAGGCGATCGTCGCCTTCGTCACGCTGAAGGGCGGCGCGGACGGCTCGGTCGACAAGCTCGAGGAGCTTCGCAACCACGTCGCGCACAAGATCGGCCCGATCGCGAAGCCGGCGAACATCGTGTTCACCCCGGAGCTCCCGAAGACGCGCAGCGGGAAGATCATGCGGCGGCTGCTTCGCGACGTCGCCGAGCACCGGCCGCTCGGCGACACGACGACGCTCGCGGACCCCGCGGTCGTCGACGAGATCCGTACCCGCTCCGAGACCGAGCGCGCCCAAGACGATTGATGCACGCGGCGTGGGTTGCAGTCGCGGTCGCGAACGTGTGGGCCGCGCCCGGAACCGCGACGATCCCGAACGACCCGAGCTCCTGGTCGACGCTTCCGTACGCGACGAAGCTCGGCCTCGTCGGGCACATGCCGACGCAGGCGCTCTACGGCGAGCGGGTGCTCGTGCTGAAGCGGCAGGGCGCGTGGTGAAGATCGCGATCCCCGATCAGCCGTCGCCGCTCGACCGCCGCGGCTACCCCGGCTGGCTGCTCGCCTCGCAGCTGCGCGCGAGCTCGCCCGGACCGGGGCCGCGGCTCCTGCCCGCTACCCGCGCCGGGATCGTGAGCTGGGCGAAGCGGTTCCTCGGGCTGCGCTACCTGTGGGGCGGTCTCTCGCGTTGGGGCTACGACTGCTCGGGCCTGACCTGGGCGGACTACCGCGCGCACGGCATCACGATCCCGCGCGACTCCGAGGCGCAGTTCGGCGCCGGCCGGCCGGTGACGCTCGCGCGGGCGAAGCCGGGCGACCTGATCTTCTACGAGGGCGTGCCGCCCGGGCACGTGGCGATGATCGTCGGCCGCGGGCTGATGATCGAGTCGCCGAACTCGGCGAACGCGGTGCGCATCGTCCCGATCCGGGCGGGCTACGTCGGGGTGCGGCGATTCCTGTAGAGGCCCGGCTCGAGGACGTCGGCTCCGGCCTCGCGCCGGTCACGGACGGCTGGTTCGTCGTCAACGTTCGCGACGCCGCGTGGATTCGCAACGAGGCCTTCGGCGCGCGGTGCGTGTTCGAGGCCGACGTCCCGGTGGTGCGCGACCGGCCGGGGCTCGAGGCGGTGCGGTTCCCGCAGCTCGGCGTCAAGCTCGCGGTGCTCGAGCCCGGCCAGCCGAGCACGCTCTACCACTCCGACTCGGCGCAGGAGGACTTCCTCGTGCTCGCGGGCGAGTGCGTCGCGCGGATCGAGGACGAGGAGCGGACGCTGCAGCAGTGGGACTTCCTCCACTGCGCGCCGGGCGCACGCCACGGCTTCGTCGGCGCCGGCAGCGGCCTGTGCGTGCTCCTGATGGTCGGCGCCCGCACTCCCGGGCGCACGGTCGACTACCCGGACCAGGGAGTGAGCTCGCCGCAGGAGGCGTACGCCGCCTACCCGCCCTGGCAGCCGGGCCCGAGACCGGCGTGGCCCTGAGGCCCGCCGTCAGCTGAGCGCGGCGCGGAAGCGGTCCTCGTCGTCGAACGGGCCGATCACGGCGAGGCGCAGCTTGTCCCGCGTGATCAGGTCCTGCGCGACGCGCTGGACGTCCTCGACGGTGACGGAGTCGAGCGCGGCGAGGAGCTGCTCGGGCTCGATCGCCTCTCCCTCGAGGACCTCGCGCCGTAGCCCGAACAGGATCAGCCCCTGCGGGCTCTCCGTCTGGAGGACGAACCGGCCCTTGGCGAGCGAGCGCGCCTTCTCGAGCTCCTCCGAGGGCACCGGCTCCGAAGCCATCAGCTCGAACTGCTCGGCGATCACGCCGATCGCCTCGTCGATCCGGTTGAGGTCGACGCCGGCTTGCGCGTAGAGCGAGCCGGCGTCCGTGTAGGAGTGGTTCAGCCCGTGGACGTAGTAGGCGAGGCCGCGCCGCTCGCGGACCTCGATGAAGAGCCGCGACGACATGCCGCCTCCGAGCACGGTCGAGAGGAGCTGCAACGCGTAGCGGTCGGGATGGTCGATCGGGTAGCTCGGGACGCCGAGGATCAGGTGCGCCTGATCCGCCTGCTTCTGGTACACGCTCACGTGCGGGGCCGCGCCCGCCGGCAGGTCGGCCGCCGCCGGACGGCGGTCTCCGTTCCGCGTCATGTCGCCCAGGAGCTCCTCGAGCATCGGCTCGAGACCTTCGCCGACCTTGCCGCTCACGCCGACGACCATGCGTTCGGGCGTGTACCACTCGTCGATGTAGTCGAGGAACGTGTCCCGGTTCGCGGCGCGGATCGTCTCCTTCGTTCCGAGCGTCTCCCAGCCGAGCGGGTTGTCGCCGAAGATCAGCGTCTCGTACACCGTGCCGATGTGGTCGCGCGGCGTGTCGATGTACATGTTCATCTCCTCGAGGATCACGCCCTTCTCGCGCTCGATCTCGTCCGGGTCGAACTTCGAGTGCCGCAGCATGTCGAGCAGCACGTCGAGCGCGGTGTCGCGATCGTCCCCCGCGCAACGAACGTAGTAGCCGGTGTACTCCTTCGAGGTGAACGCGTTGAACTCGCCGCCGATGCCGTCGATGATCGTCGTCAGGTCACGCGAGGTCGGACGCCGGTCGGTGCCCTTGAAGAACATGTGCTCGGCGAAGTGCGCGATGCCTCGGTTCTCCGCCCGCTCGTATCTCGATCCAGCCGCGAGCATCACGAAGCAGGCGACGGACTGCGCGTGATCCAGAGGAGCCGTGAGCACTCGCAGGCCGTTGCCGAGCGTGCGGCGCTCGAAGACCGGCATGCCTCGATGCTATAGAACGACTCGTGGTCGGCGTGCTGCCGCTCGCGGCTGCCGTGCTCGTCGCGCTGCTCATCGCGGCGAGCTTGCGTTCGCCCAGCCTCGTCACAGCGCTGCTCGCCGCATATCTCGCGTTCGTCGCCGACCTCGGGCTCGTCACGTGGGCGCTGTCGCCGCTGAAGGCAGTCGATCGCGCGGGGCTCGCGGCCGCAGAGGCGGTGCTGCTCGCGGCCGCCGGCGCGGCGTGGTGGATGCGCGGGCGGCCCCGCCTTCCCTTCGGTGCGGCCGTGCCGGCGCTTCGCGCCGTCGCCGCGGATCCCGTCACCGTCGTGTTCCTCGGCGCAGGCGTCGTGCTTCTCGGATACGAGCTCGTGCTCGCGCTGACCGCTCCCGCGAACAACTGGGACTCGCTCACCTACCACCTGTCGCGCGTCGTCGCGTGGATGCAGCACGGCGGCGTGTATCGCATCCCGAACGCGCCGACGCCGCGGATGAACGAGTACCAGCCGCTCGCGGAGCAGCAGATCCTCTACCTCTTCGTCGCGGTCGGGAGCGGCGCGCTCTACGCGTTGCCGCAGTACCTTGCACAGCTCGCGATTCTGGTCGCCGTCTACGGCGCAGCCAGGCGCCTCGGGTTCGACGTTCGCGCCGCCGTCTGCAGCGCCGTCCTGCTCGCGACGTTCTCCCTCGTCGCGCTCGAGTCGTCGACGCCGCAGAACGACCTGGTTGCGGCGTCGTTCCCGATCTCCGCTGCATGCCTGCTGCTCGGCCGGCTGCGGTTCGAGCCGTTCCTCGCGGGCGTCGCGGTCGGGCTCGGGGTCGGGGCGAAGCTGACGACCGTCCTTGTGCTTCCCGTCGTCCTCCTGCTCGCGCTCGTTCGCGGGCGGCGCGTGGCGCTCGAAGGCTTCGCAGGAGCGGTGGCGGCGTTTGCGACCGTCGGTGTCGCCGGTTACGCGCTCAACCTTGCGAACACCGGCCGTCTGCTCGGCTACCTCGGCACCCACATCGACACGCCGTCGTACGAGCAGCCGATCCATCCGAGCAAGCTCGCGACAGGGGTCGACGTCCTCTACGAGACCTTCGATCCTTCGGTCCTGTCGGATCACCTGATCCGGTTGCTCTGGATCGTCGGCGCGGTCGCCGGGCCGCTTGCCGCGGCGTTCGTCCTCCGCCGCGGGCGTTCGCTCTCGCGCGCGGTCGCGGCCGGGGCGCTCGTCGCGCTGCCGTTCGTCTCACCGCTCGTCGCGATCCACGGGGGTCATGGCGTCGCGTCGCTGGCTTCGAGCTGGGGCTTCCCCGTACGCGGTCGCCTCGGAAACATCGGCGAGCTCAACCGGACGGTTCTCTTCTCGGCCTTCGGGCCGGTGGGGACGGTCGTCTTCCTCGGCGTGCCGCTCGTCACGCTCGTTGCGTATCTGCGGCGACGCGCAGATGTGCGCCACCTCGTGATCGCGGCGGCGGTGCCCCTCTTCTACGTGCTGCTCGCGCAGGAGACGTTCAACTACTACATGACGCGCTTCCTGATCGTCCCGGCGGCGCTGACCGCGCCGCTCGCGGCGCGCCTCCTGCGAACGCCCGCGGCGCGCGCGGCGTTCGGCGTCGTCGCCTTTCTCGTCGTCGCGAAGATCGTCACGGAGAATCCGCTGACCCCGCTCCACAGCCGCTTCGGGCGGCCGTGGCAGCTCACGCAGGTCGATGCGGCGTACCTGACGGACGAGACCGGAGTCGGCGATGCCGTCGCGGCGCTCGAGCGCGACGTTCCGGCGCGCGCGTGCATCGGCGGCGTCCTCAGCGGCGACGAGCCTGCGTTCTTCCTCGCGGGGCCGAGGCTCGAGCGACGCGTCGTCTATCTCCCGGTGGCCGAGGCCGTGCCGGACGCCTACCGCCACTTCCTGTCGTACGTCGTCATCAGTACCGGCGTGAACCGCTGGGCGGCGGGCGGCTTCCGGCGTCAAGGCTGGCACGTCGAGCCGCTCGGGAGCTACTGGCTGCTCGCGGTCGCCCGGCATGCGGGTGACGGGAGCTGCCGCGCGTAGCTCAAGGTGCGCCGGTTCCGAGCCGATCCTTTCGACATGCGTTCCGTGATCGGTCTCTGCGCGACGGTCGGCGGCGTCGTCGGCGGCTACGTCCCCGTCCTCTGGGGTGCGTCGTCGTTCTCGCTCGTGTCGTTCGTCTTCGGTATCGCCGGCGCGGTCGGGGGCGTCGTGCTCGGCGCGCGCCTCTCCGTCGGTTAGGCCGGGAGAGCCTCCAGAAGGCGGTCGACCTCGTCCTCCGTGTTCGTGTGGACGATGCCGATGCGAACCGCGCCCTCGGGCAGCCCGAGGTGCTCGAACACCTCGACCGCGTAGTTGTCGCCGTGCCAGACGGCGAAGCCGCCCGCCCCCAGGCGCGTCGCCGCCTCCTCCGGCGTCTCGGACGGCGGGGTCAGCGCGAACGTCGAGACGCGGCCGTCCATCGTCGGCGGGCCGTGGAGCGTCCACCCGTCCGGCAGGCCGTCGAGGAAGCGCCGCCCGAGCTCTCGCTCGTGCTCGCCGATGAACTTCCAGCCGACGCCGTGCAGGTACTCGACGGTCGCGATGAAGCCGCAGAGCAACTCGTGCTGCAGCGTGCCGGTCTCGTGCCGCGGGCCGGGTGCGTCGCCCGCCGGGCGAACCTTGTACGGGCGCCAGCCCTCGAGCAGGTCGCGCCGCGCCCAGGCGAGCCCGAGGTGCGGACCGTAGAACTTGTACGCGGAGCAGAGCAGCACGTCGACGCCGACGTCCCGGATCTCGATGTCGCCGTGGGGCGCATAGTGCACGGCGTCGCACCAGGCGAGCGCGCCGACCGAATGCGCGAGCTCGACGATCTCCTTCACCGGCACGATCGTGCCGACCGCGTTCGAGGCCCACGGAAACGCGACGACGCGCGTTCGGTCCGAGAGCAGCGAGCGCAGGTGGTCGAGGTCGACTCTGCACCGGTCGTCGAGCTCGGCGAGCTGCACCTTCAGTCCACGGTCGCTCGCGAGCTCGAGCCATGGCGCGATGTTCGCGTCGTGGTCCAGCTTCGTCGCGACGATCTCGTCGCCCGGCTGCCAATCGCGTGCGGCCGTCCGTGAAAGCGCGAAGTTCAGCGTCGTCATGTTCGGCCCGAACACGATCTCGTCGGTCATGACGCCGAGGAGGTCGGAGGCGGCGGCTCGCGCGGCCGCAATCACGTCGTCCGTCACCATCGACGTCAGGAACCTCCCGCCCGAGTTCGCGTTCGCGGTGAGCAGGTAGCCGGACACCGCCTCGATCACCGAGTCGGGACACTGCGTACCGGCCGGTCCGTCGAAGAACGCCATGGGGACGTTCAGCGCGTGGAAGCGGTCACGGACCGCTTCGATCGTGACGTCGACGATCTCTTCGTGCTCGTGGTGGCCCATCGCTCGTGACGGTATCGGGTCCGTCCGGCGGCGGTCCTACAGTCAAGCCGCGTGAGGCTCAGGGCTCTGTCGGAAGCCGAGTGCTACACGAGGTGCTACGGCGGCCGGCCCGGTGAGAGGCCGACGGTCGTCAGGATCCTCTCGCCGGCGGAGCATCGTCCGCAGCGGAAGCGCGAGGCGCAGACCGAGCGCGGCGAGAAGGCTGCGGCGTGACGCGCGCGTGCCGGAGCTGGACGTCGCGACGGCGGTTCGGTCAGCCGGCGCGCGGCAGGCCGGCGCCGTCGCTGCCGAGCTCGTGGAGCTGCACGGCGACGTGGTCTTCCCGTCTGCCACGCTGTAAGCCGCGTGGCAGGAAGCGTCTCTAGCGCCGCCGCGGCGTCCGCAGTCCCCGACGTCCTGGCGCCGGATCTGCGGTGCATCTTCTGCGGCATCAATCCCGGCCGCGTGTCCGCTGCCGCGGCCGCGCATTTCGCGAACCCGCGCAACGACTTCTGGCGGCTCCTCGCCGACGCGGGGTTCACGCCGCGGCTCTACGCGCCGGAGGACCAGTTCGAGCTGCTCGCGCTCGGCTACGGGCTGACGAACGCGGCGTACCGGACGACACC
>Ga0070741_10009804_pt1 | contig 18401 bp, 20 predicted proteins | sample Coa_R1_4_FD_66440 | JGI IMG/M metagenome (GOLD analysis project Ga0070741, IMG submission 66440) | Surface soil microbial communities from Centralia Pennsylvania, which are recovering from an underground coalmine fire - Coalmine... | ecosystem: Environmental > Terrestrial > Soil > Unclassified ...
GTCGCGATGGAGAGAATGGAAGCTCTCAACACGGTCCTCGAGCAGGCGGGCCTCGATCCGGCTTCAGTGGAGCTCGAGCTCCAAGTCGGGACCGCCTCCACGCCGCCAACGGGGAGAACGGGAACTGGAACGGGGCCGGGGCCGAAACCCAAAACCCCGCCAACCCCAACGACGAGGGTTTTTCTCTCGGACTTGCTCGGCTGGACCCGCGACGTCCTGGTGGAAGGCCTGGTCATGCCGCCCGATGCCGAAGAGGTCGGAGTCGGCCAGGCCCGCGCTCTTCAAGAGCGCATCGCCAGGATTTCCAGCCTGGTGTCGGCAGCTGCTGGCGTCCACGGCTCGGACGTTTCCACTGCCGATGGCAGGGCGCCGGCGGAGTACAGGTGGGTGCGAATCCAGACCGCCCTGAGTGACCTCTCGGCTGCACTGAGCCAGGTGCAGCGAGTGACGTCAAGCATCTCGGGTGCCGCGTTCACGATCACGAGCGTTTGGGTCACTCCGCTGGGCGGACAGCTTGGCGTACACCTGACACCTTCGATCACGGGGCCCACGACCGTCGTTGAGTCTCTCTACAGCGTGGTCGTCCATGGGAACCGACTCCCTGACGATCCTCGCGTCTTCGTCGAGTTCCCCGACGCCTCCACCGCGTCTAATAAGGTTCACAGCTTCCCGGTGACGATCACCAGCAACTCGGCTGAAATGATTCAGGGCTCGTGCGCAGTCCCCAAGAGGTCCAACGCCGCTGCCAATGCTTCTCACGTCCATGTCAGCGATCGGTACGGCGCACCCCAGACATTCCCCAAATAGGAGTAGGAGGAGATGGACGAACAGAGCAAGCGCAAATTTCTCGATCTGCTCGCGGCCCTCCAGTCCGCGGTCGCCGACGACATCGCAGGCACCCTGACCGAAGATCCCAAAGCTGGTGAGGTCCTGGCGGATCGCATCTCCAAGATCGAAGAGAGCACACTCGCGGCCGACGACAAGAAGACGCCCCCGCCTGACAATGGTCTCTCGCAGCTGATCGGCATCGGCTCGGCCGCGACCACCGATCTCGGTAAGACGCGCGTACCCGACAGCGTCGAGGTCTACGACGAGACGGTCTCCTCAGAACGGATCCTCGCCGTGGCGGACCTCTACTACATCTACCAGCACGAGACCATCGGCGTCTTTCGGGTGGTGCAGAAGCTCCAGGATCTGTTCCGCGCGGGCGCTGTCTACCTGTCGGAAGGCAGTGGGGCCATGGGTCTGTACCAGTTCGACCGCAAAGAAGTCCTCAGGTACACGCGCAACGACCGGCTCATCGCGTACCGGCGGGCATTCGGCTATGGAACCGCGCCGATTCTTCCGGCTTCGCGACCAAACACCGAGTTCCACGACCTGTTCACGCACTTCAACAACGAGGTTGCGCTCTTCTGGCGCGACAAGCGCATCTCGGACGTCATCCGCGAGCGCGCCTACGACCCGAGCTTCGGCAGTATCGCAGTGGTCCGCCGCGCCGGCCTGGACCTTCGCAACAATCTGAAGCTGATGTCGTACGGCCACCTGAATGTCCTGCGCGTGGAGGTAATGCAACTCCTCGAGGAGGCGTTCCGGATTCTCGAGTCCGACGACATCAAGAAGCTCGTTGGCGCCGACACAGCCTGGGACGTGGTCGAGATCATCCTCACTCAGCATTTCAACGAGAGGTTGGTGACCTCCCCGCGCCAGCGAATGGCGGTGACGGGGCGGGAGATTCTGCGTTGGCTGGCTCAGCCGCACATCATGCAGCCGCTGCGCCCTCAATTCGAGGCGCTGCTGATCGACATCGCAGAGATGTCCGAAGAATGGCTGACAAGTGCGCAGTCACTCGGCCTTGCGCGGCGCAGTCCCGCACCGGGAGTGCTTCCATGGTCACAGCGGATGGCCCGGCCAGGGTATGGCACCTCGTCACCGGCCGTGCGCCCAAGGGCCGCCGCTCCGACTCGCACCGTTGCTCGGGCCAACGGCTCTCGAGTGCCTCGTTGAGCTGACCTCAATAGACGGCCGTGGTCATCGACTGTCACTGCCACGGCGGCAAGGGCGAGGGGCTGCAGGCGCCGTGGGACACGGAGGCGCCCTTGGGCCCGTACCTGCGCCGGGCAAGGGCCGCCGGCATCGGGCGCACGGTGATATTCCCGACGTTCAGCAAGGACTATGCCCGCGCCAACGTCGCGCTTGCGCGCATCGCCGCCGAGCATCCCGGCCGATTCATTTGCTTCGCCTCTGTGAACCCTCAGGTCGATGCGGGTCGAGTGCATTCGATGGTCCACGGCGCGGTGCGCCGGCTGGGCTTTCGCGGCATCAAAGTTCATGGGCACGAGGGAACGATCACGCGAGAAATCTGTGAAGCGGCAGCAGAGCTCGGCGTCCCGATCTTGTACGACATCGTGGGCCGCACCGAGGTCCTCGAGATGGTTGCGACGCAGTACCCTTCAGTCCCGTTCATCATTCCGCACCTGGGCTCCTTTCTCGACGACTGGAAGGTGCATGTCGAGCTCATCCGCCAGCTTCGCCGTTATCCGAATGTCTACGCGGACACCTCCGGCGTCCGGCGGTTCGATTACCTGGTCCAGGCGGTCAGGGAAGCCGGTCCCGGCAAGCTGCTTTTCGGGTCTGACGGTCCGTGGCTGCATCCAGGACTCGAACTGCACAAGATCCGGCTGCTCGGGCTGCCGCCGCCGCAGGAAGCGCTGATCACCGGCCACAACGTGCTGCGGTTGATTCGCGGCGTGAGGAATATCAGCCGTGCCAATTCGCGCGCTACAGCCTAGCCGCGCGCTCGAACTTGCGACCTTTCATATGGAAGAAACGGTGCGCGACCTGGCGCGCCTCCTCGCTTTCCGTACCGACAGCTCCGATCCGACCACTGGCGCACAAATGGAGGCATGCGCCCGCTGGCTCGCGCTGTACCTGATCCAGGTTGGACTCGATGCGAGGGTGCTGCCGACACACGGCGCGCCAGTGGTCATCGGGAATTGGTGGCACGCTCCCGGCAAACCAACATTGCTCATATACGCCCACTACGATGTGCAGCCGCCCGGACCGAGAAGCGTTTGGACGTCGCCACCGTTCATGCCCCAGCTGCGCGGCGCGAAGCTGTACGCCCGGGGAGCGAGCGACGACAAGGGCCAACTGTTCGCCCATGTGAAAGCGATGGAGGCCCATCTGCGCGCCTATGGCCGGCTTCCTTTGAATGTGACATGTATTTTCGAGGGCGAAGAGGAGATAGGCAGTCCAGCCCTGAGTCGGTTGATGCGGCGCCGGCCACCTCGTGCCGACGTAGCGGTCGTGTCCGACACCACAATTCTCGGTCCCGAACAGCCGGCCATCACCGTCGGGTTGCGTGGCCAGCTGGCGGCGGAGCTCAAAGTGCGTGGCGCTTCCTCTGATCTGCACTCAGGGCTGTTCGGAGGCTCGGTTGGCAATCCCATTCAGGTAATTGGTCGCCTACTTGCGGGCCTGGAGAACGGGGCTGGCCGAGTGGCCCTTCCTGGCTTTTACGATCGGGTGCGGCCCCTGAGCATTCGTGAGCGAATCGAGCTGCGGTCTTCCGGTCCACGCGACCACGATCTGCTGGGCGTGGCAGGTACCGCCAACAGTTGGGGGGAAGCCGGTTACTCGCCCTACGAGCGGGTCGCAATTCGACCTGCGCTTACAGTGAACGGCATCTACGGTGGTCACCTCGGCGCCGGCCCCAAGTCCGTGATCCCATCGATGGCAGGCGCGAAGCTCAGCTTCAGGCTGGTACCCGACCAGAACCCCGTCGAAGTGAACGAGCTCTTAAGAGCGTACGTCGCAAACCACATCCCACCTGGAATGAGCTGGTCGCTGAAGACGCAGAAGGTCGAGTGGCCGATTCTGACGAGCTCACGCCGGCCTGGTGTCCGCGCGGCGGCAGAGGCGTATCGCAGAGGATTTGGCCGCAAGCCTGCTCTGGTGCGTTCTGGTGGCAGCGTTGCATTGGTGTCATTGCTCGAGAGGAATCTGGGCATTCCGACTGTCCTGATGGGGTTTGGTCTTCTGACAGACCGGCAACATGGCCCAAACGAACACATCAGACTGGACGTGCTCAGGCGAGCCATCTACACGTGCATCAATTTCTACAGCCTGGTGGCCGGCGTCTCCTCGCGGCGCAGCCCTACGTTTGGGACGTTGCATGAAACTGATGCCCCAAGCGAGCAAACAACGTTCGGAGTCAAAGCGTTGAGCGACGCTGGTTACAAAACTGTCGCCAGCCTGTGACGGGCCGCTTCACGCGTCCTATGTGTGTAGTGCGTACTGGCCGCGGTTATCGGCGATCCTCTCGATAGCTCGATCGGAGCCGTGGCCGGACCCCTATGCCAGCTCAGATGGCCCGATCGGTCGACGAAAGACCGACAGCGAGTATGCGGCTCAGGATTTCGATCTGAATTGGACTAAGCACATTGCCACCAGTCACGAGACTCTTAATTGATCGAGGGCCTTCCAGGCGAACCCCTTTGAATGACGTGGGCGCGGCCAGTAGCGGCCATTCCCCGTCCACAAAACAGAGAACGGGATGGACGGGCAAAGCGGCGAACTCCCCACCTGTCTGCTCGAGCACTGCTTTAACCGCGGCGACCTGCCAGCCCATGTTCTCCGCGAGTTTCGAGCAGTCGCGCCGGCCGACATAGAGACGATCTTCCCTTTTGAGTAGGCTGCCACGATCACGAATCCGAATCAAGCCTTCGTAACGTTTCGCGTCGACTACGAATATCCCGGCCGGCGCGATGAGGATGTGATCAATGTTGCCTTTGGTTCCGGGTACGCGGCGATCATTGAGCACCTGAAGACCATGAACGCTGCTAAGAGCGGCAGCAAGCTTTCTCTCGCCGGTCGATCCACGCTCCCACGCCGCCGTGGACTGGACCTCGCCCGTTAGCGCCAGCGCGACCCCGCCTACGAAATTGCCGAGCCTCGCCTTGACCCTCGCGCCCCGCACGGCGCGTCTTCGTTCGTATTCGCGATGGGACGAGGCCCCTGCAGTGCCAGTGTCGAGTGCGGGTTCCAGATCGGGGAGACGATTGGGGGGACAGTCGACACACCTGATGGTCTTGGTGGCTCGGTGATATAGCGCCTCTGCGCCTTGGGCCAGATCCTGGCCACACAACACACATTTCGAGGGGTAGCGCAACCGAAGACGTGTGAGCTCCAAATCGGCGCCGCTGGGCTGCTCGACGTCGCCCGGATTCATAGAGCAGCGAGTCTAGGACACTGGGTTCACTTCGCCCCGCCCTACTGATTAGTGGTTGTAGCCTCACCACCCTTTCATATTGAGATCTACGAGGACGAGAATGGTGACAAGGTCACCTCGTCTCTCCGCCGCCCGCCGCGCGACGCTTTCTACCGCGTCCTCCGAGCACTACATGCACATCGCCAACATCCGCGGCCTAGGTGAGGAGTCTCGTCGCGGATTAAGCGATTCCTATTCGGACCCCGGCGGCCGCTAGGCCACCTTCCGCGGCTGCTTTCGGGCCTGGATGACGGTCTGCATGGTGGCGTTCGCGCCGACCGCCTGGTTCATTGTCGGTCCCAGGCTGGGAAACAGGTCCATCAGCGCCTTGATGAGTCGGCCCGGGCCCGGCATGACGACGATCTCGGCGCGGTCGCGCTGGATGGCCGCGAGCACCGCCCTGGCTACGGCCGCCGCAGGAGAGGTGCTCATCGCCGGCAACTTGAACCCCAGCTCGTCGGCGGTGCGCTGGCCCTGTCCTGCATCGCGGATCGCGCCGAGGACGATCACTGAGGCGCTCACTCCGCGGCTGCGATAGTCGGCGCGCAGCACCCGCGTGAACCCGATGAGGCCGTCCTTGGCCGCCGCATAGGCCTCGCTGTAAGGAAAGGAGACGCGCCCCGCTATCGACGAGATGTTCACGATGTGTCCCCGGCCGCGTTGGAGCATCCCAGGTAGAAGCAGATGGGTGAGTCGCATGGGCGCGATGAGGTTGAGCTCGAGGATCGAGGCATTTTCCTTCCAGGACATGGCGTCGAACTCGCGCTGCGGGTCGCCGCCGGCATTGTTCACTACCACGTCGACCCCGGAGGGCTTGCGTTCAGCAGTCTCGGCGAGAGCCGCCAGGTCCTCCGGTCGGGTGAGGTCAGCCGGCACGACACTCGCGACCGCACCTGCCGACCTCAGCTCATCCGCGAGCGCATCCAGCTCAGCGCGGGATCGGCCGGTGAGGACAAGCTCGTAGCCGGCAGCCGCCAGCGACCGCGCGATGTACGGACCAATGCCTCTTGAGGCGCCGGTGACGAGAGCCACGCCAGACCTGGTTGTCATTTCCTGACTCCTTGAACTTGAGCGGTCCATGCGCCCGATGGCAGTAATAATATGCGGTGCTAATGATTTATTGCACCAATTATGGTGATTGGATATGATTGGGTCGGTGGCAGCGCAGAAGGGCGGTGTCGAGTACCCGAAAGCCCTGGACGCGCGGATCGGCTTTTTGCTGGCCCGCGCGCACCTGATCGCGAGGGCCGAGGCAGACCGCGCCCTTACCCGCCTGGGGCTGAACATGAAGGGTTACGCGGCTCTGGCCACCCTGGTGAGCGATGGGCCGCTCTCGCAGCAGAAGCTGAGCCACCGCATCCGGATGGACCCGGCAACGATGGTGGACGTAATCGATTCGCTGGAACAGTCAGGGCATCTCTTGCGGCGGCGCAACCCGGATGACCGCCGCGAGTACGCCCTTCTTATCACAGCTAAGGGCCGATCGCTGTTTGCCCGTGCCGAGAGAGCGCTCGACGTCGCCGAACGTGAGACGGTGCGCGATCTGGGCGCGGACGATGTGCGTGCGCTTATGAAGTTGCTCGGCCGGATCGCTCACGCCAGCGGCAGGACGGAGCTCGCTTCTGAAGAACTGGTCGCGGGCGCACTGGGCAGGACCGCTCGCTGACCCAGGGTCAGCTCTGGCGGCGCGTCAAGGCGGCGCTGCGAGACTGCGACGGCCTGGGAACCGCAAACCCTTGCCAGGCACGCGTGATCGTCGAAGGGAAGGGCCTTGTCAGTGGCTTTATGAGGGGATCAGGAAAGCGTCACCGGGATGGGACTGCCGCCACGAGCCATTCATTGAGCTGCTCGACGGTCATCCCTCCCGTCTCGATCAGGTGATTCGCCAAGATCCAATACCTTGTCCGATCCGCCTCGAACGGACCGTAATTCAACACATAGGTGCCAAGAACCGCTATATCGTCCTCGAGTTCATTGGGTTCAGCGGGGTGCGGGTCCTCCGCGCACAGCTGGTAGGCGTTCGATCTGTGATGAATGAACTTTCCACCCTGGAGCAAACCGCACAGCCGTTCATATTCCTGAGTTTCGAGTATCCAGTAGTGCCAGACGTCGTCTATCTCCTGCGTGACGGGAATGTTTCCCTTGCAGAAGGCAGCTATGTTCAGGAATTTGAGCGTTTCGTCGATTCGGGCTTCCAGGTCGGGCGCTGCCAGTTCTGGCAATTTACTCGCGAGGTAGCATCGCATCTGCGAGCTGAGGAAGGCGTCCCGCAACTGCTGATTTGAGATCGGCATTTGCTTTTGAATCCAGACAATCTGGCTTGAACCCTAGGACTCTCAGAAGAGTTTCGCGTTCACGCAGCAGCTACCGCCATCCGGTTTGCAACACCCAGCCTCGCGCAAGAGTCCCTTCTCCGCTATCACGCCCTTTGCGCGGAGGTGCTCCAGGACCTTCCACGTAACTGAGAGCGATTCGACCAGTACGACCCTCTCTTCCCTGGTGACGCCCTCTGTGGCAATGCGCCTCGCTCTGGTTCTTGGCCGGTCATTTTGGTTCACCTCATTACGAGGCCTGAACGGCTGCCCAGCCGCTGCTTCCAAGGATGGAGTATCACGCGAGGGCCGAACTGTCAAGCATCTGTTCCTAGGATGCTGCACAGCATTCAAGTGGCTAGAGGCCAGGTCGGAGATGTGGATGATCACTTTGCAGATGCTGGCGACTAGCTCAGCTGGAGTTTGGAGTTCCTGTCGTTGGAATGGACCTAGACGATGACCACTTCGTGGCTGACATTGGTCCGGAACGTGGAGCGGATTCCTGGCAGGATCGACGACCTGATTAGCCCGCGCGCCGGCCGGCACGGAGCTCGCATCAAGGAAGTCGCATGCCAGGCAGGACGTAGCAAATGATTAGGTTGCTGGCGCTCATCCTGCCGCTCGCGGCCGACACGTTCGCCGTCTCGGCCGCTCTCGGCATTCTTCGCCTCACGGGGAGTCGACGAGTCGCGCTCAGCCTGACCTTTGCCGTGTTCGAAGGCGGCATGCCTTTGCTCGGGCTCGCGCTGGGCGCTGTCCTCGGACGTCTGATCGGCAGTCTCGCCGATTACGTCGCCGTTGCCGCACTGATCGGCCTCGGCATCTATCTGCTGTTCCAGAACGAGGAGAGCGAGGGACATCGTCTCGAGCGTCTTGCGCGATCGAACGGCATCGCCATGGTGGGCGCGGGTGTGGCCGTGAGCCTGGACGAGCTGGCGATCGGTTTCACCCTGGGCTTGTTGGGGGTCCCGATCCTGGCCGCATTGATACTCATCGCGGTCCAGGCGTTCACGGTCTCGCAGGTCGGATTCGTCGTCGGTGCTCGCGTCAGCGAGTCGATTCGAGAGGGCGCCGAGCGGTTCGCCGGCCTCGCCCTGATCGCGATTGGCGGACTAGTGCTCCTCGGCGAGTTCGTCGCGTTGCCGGTCTGATCCGCGGCAGCGGGACATGCCGTCGTGAGTGCGTGCGGCGAAGTGAACGTGATCTGCTTCGCCGCGGCAAGACGAACACCGAGGCCGGCTCGGTACGACTCTCGTAAAATGTGGCCCCCATAGATGGTGGCTGCCCTCCAGTTGGCCCGCCGATTCGAGAAGACGTCCTGACAGCGCCACAGCCCACCGCTCCCGCCATGGCGCCGGCCCTCACGGTTCGCGGGCTGCGCGTCGCCTACGGTTCGATCGTCGCCGTCGACGGCATCGACCTCGAGGTTCGTGAGGGCGAGATCTACGGACTGCTTGGGCCCAACGGCGCTGGAAAGACCAGCGCGCTGAGCGGCATCGAAGGGCTGCTGCGTCCGGCGGCGGGGGACATCGTGATCGGAAACGTCGACGCCCGCGCTCACCCGCTGCAAGCCAAAGCCCAGCTCGGAGTCCAGCTGCAGAAGACGAGCTTTCACTCGAACCTCACGCTGATCGAGATCGTGCGGCTGTACGCAGGCCTCTACGGCGTCACTCTCACGTCAGCGCAGATACAGGAGCTCCTCGGCCAGATCAATCTGCAGTCGGAAGCGTCCAAGCGCTTTCGTGAGTTGTCAGGGGGCCAGCAGCAACGATTCTCGCTGCTTATCGCGACCATCCACGATCCCGCGCTGGTGCTCCTCGACGAGCCCACCGCGGGGCTCGACCCGCAGGCGCGGCGCCAGCTCTGGGAGCGAATCGAGCGGTTTCGCAAAGAGGGCCGCAGCATCCTGCTCACGACGCACTCGATGGAGGAGGCGCAGGCGGTATGCGATCGGGTCGCCATCATGGATCACGGCAAGATCCTCACCGTAGGCACACCCGCCGCTCTCATCGCAGCCCATCGCGATGACCCTCAAGTCCGCGAGGCGGCGCACGGGGAGGTCACCCTGGAGGACGTCTTCATCGCATTGACCGGACGGGACTTACGTGACTGACGGCGTGAGGGTTTCGGAGCCTCGCTCGGTAACGGCTCCCTCGTGGGCGTCATCGCTCATGGTTCTTCTGCGTGCAGACGCCACCGCCCAGGTGCGTACTCCCATGTCCCTGGTGCTTGCCTTTGCCCTTCCTCTCATCCTGTTGGTGGCCACCGGGCTCGGCAAGAACTCGGCGGCGCTGGGCGGTCCAGAGTTTCGGATCAGCCTCGGGCTCACCGTGGGGCTGGTCTCGATCGGGACCGTGGGTTACTCGCTCTCGGTCGCGCGCGACCGCGACACCGGCGTCTTTCAGCGGCTTCGCGTCACACCTGCGCCGATCTGGACCATCATGGTCAGCCGCTGGATCGTGCAACTCGGTGCGGTCCTGGTCATGGCGATCGTCGTCCTGGCGGTCGCCGGCATCTTCCTGGGTATCACCCTCGCGCCGCAGGACTACCTGTTCACAGTCCTGGTCGCGTTGCTCGGATCCGCCGTCTTCCTCAGCATCGGCCAGGCGATCGTGGGGCTGATCGCGTCGGCGGACACGCTCAACGCCGCCGGCCGCGTCATTTACGTTCCGCTGATCGGCCTCAGCCTTTTCGGGAATACCGATCGGCTCGGAACGGCGGTCGAGATGGTGTCGCGCTGGTCTCCTGGCGGCTGCCTCGAGACGTTGCTGTCGGCCGCCATGGGTGCGACATCCTGGAGCGGCCAGGAATGGGAAGCGCTGCTCGCCAGCCTCGGGTACACCGTGGTGTTCGCGGTGATAGGGATTCGCTGGTTCCGCTGGGTGTCTCGCTGATATCGCCCTAGGGCAGGGCGCTGCAAAGCCTCAGGCAGGCGGTGTCGGGCGAGTGGGTTTCATCCGGGTCCGCAGGGCCCAGACGACGACCGGGACCATGACGACCAGAACGGCGAGCGATGTCAGCTGCGCCTGTTTCAGGCCCCACAGGATCGCGGGCGTTTCGTAGTCCGTTCGCCAGTTGAACAGGATCAGCTGGCTGATCGGATAGAGAACCAGGTAGGTCAGGCCCAGGACTCCCGAAGCGACTCCGCGACGGCGCAGGAAGAGCAGGATCGCCAGGATGCACAGTGTGCCCACGGCCTCGTACAGGTTGGCCGGCTGATACGCGACCCCCAGGTGGGGCGCCATCGATTCCGGGTTGGTGTAGCGGACCGCCCAGGGCAGGTTGGAGGGCGGCCCGAGGATCTCTCCGTTCATGAAATTTCCCAACCGGCCGATCGGCTGACCAACCGCCGCGAACAGGACCCCGGCATCGAGAAGGTCGCGAAACGGGATGCCGTGCCGGCGGCTCATGACGAACAGGGTCAAAACGGCGGCGAAGATGGCTCCGAAGAATGCCATGCCGCCTTCCCAGAAGGCGAAGATGTGGACAGGGTGGGTCAGGTACCACCACCAGCCCGACTGCACGACGTAATACAGGCGGGCGCCGATCAGTCCGAACACGATGGTCCAGAACGCGATGTTCTCGCTGACGTTGCGTGAAACGCCGCGCCTGGCCAGGTGGCGGACGGCGACCCAGCCGCCGACCAGAAACGCGATCGCGTATGCGAGTCCGTAGAAACGCAGCTGGAAGGGTCCCAGGTGGATGCCCGGCGGAAACGGGTTGGTGATCACGAGGAACAGGCGATTCATCGCCAGGCGCACTTTCGTCCCGGAGCGAAGAACCCATGCTCGATGTCGACACGGCTCACTAGCGGAGGGCTCATCCGATCGATGCCAGGGAAGGCACGAGAAGCAGGCGCGCATCGAGGCACGTTGTTGCGGTCTCTCATCCGACGCGATGGAGCAGAAGCTCGCTTGGTGGAGCGGGAGGGCCGAAGAACTCGTCGATCGCGCGCTCATGAGGCGCCGGCGGGGCAGGCTCCGCTCGCATTCGCTCCCAGCCGTGGCGCTCGAACCACGCTCCATCCTCCGGGTTGATGAGCGCGATCACGCCACCGCGTGCCGTGACGCGCTCCAGCTCGCGCAGGATTGCGGGCTCGGGGCCCAGCGCTCCGCACGCTGTGGTCAGGCCAGACCAGCCGTCCGCGAGCGGCAGGGCATCCGCCCAGGCGGCGATCGGATGCACTTGGGGTAGCCGCCCGCGCAGGATGCGTAGCAGGTCGGGCGACGGGTCCACCGCGACGACCCTCTCGCACCTCGACGCGAGGTGGCGGGTCAACCGGCCGGAGCCGGCGCCGACGTCCACCGCCCGCCCGGCCATGGGGAGAGCCGCGAGCAGAGCGTCCGAGATCGGCTCCACCTCCGCGAGCGCATCCCACCGCCGCGGTTCGAGGTGGTACACGAGCGTCCAGAACATGGCCCGGAGCACCCGCTCCGCGGCCGCCGGATCGCCCGCTTCGCAGCGACGCCGGTCCTCCTCGGGGATGCGCGCCAGCTCATGCGCCCTGACCGAAGGGCTGAGGCGATCCAGGTCGGACACGTTGAAGTGCCGCCAGCCGGGCGGCGCTGCCTGGACCGCGGCCTCGTACTCCAACCTCGTCTCAGACTAATCCTCGTCGCCCGCCGCCAGGGTTACGTCCGCGGCCCGGAGGTCCGTCAGCGCTCGACGAAGGACATGAACTCCGCGCGAAGCTGAGCATCGGTCAGGTACGAACCGAGCAGGCAGGAGGTCACGGTCTCCGAAGCCGCCTTCTGGACGCCGCGCATCTCAACGCAGAGATGGCGGGCCTGCATCACGACCGCGACGCCGGGGGCATCCAGGATCTGCTCGACGGCCTCGGCGATCTCGCGCGTCATCCGCTCCTGCAGCTGCAGCCGGTGCGAGAAGAGGTCCACGATGCGGGGAAGCTTGCTCAAGCCGATCACCCGGCCGGAGGGCACGTAGCCGATGTGACAGCGGCCGAACATTGGGAGCAGGTGATGCTCGCAGAGGCTGTAGAACGGGATGTCCCGGACTGTCACCGGGTCCGCGCCGGCGTGCTCGTACAGCGCGCCGCGAACCACTTCCCGCGGCTCGGTGCCGTACCCGTCGGTGAGCTCGAGCAGGGCGTTCGCGACCCGCTTCGGCGTCGATTCGAGCCCCTCCCGATCGGGGTCCTCCCCCAGCGCGCCGAGCAGGTTGCGCACCGACTCCGCCATCTCGTCGAGCTGAAGCCGGCCTGAGGGTCTGGGTAGGCTCATTCGGCGCTCACCTCCGCCGCGTTCTTCTCGGTCTCGATGATCCGGACCTTCAGCAGGCGCGCCGGCTTGAAGTGGGGCTCGAGCCGGCGGAATGCCGCGACGGCGATGTTCTCGGCGGTCGGCACGACCCCGCGAAGGAACTCGACGTCCCGGTTCAGGTGGTGGTGATCGACGGCATCGATGAAGTGCGTGTGCAGCGCGGCGTCGACCTGCTTGAGGTTGAGCACCATTCCGGTCTCGGGGTCGACTGCCCCGCCGACGGTCACCTCGATCACGTAGTTGTGGCCGTGGTCCGTGGCGCAGGCGCCGAAAACCTCGCGGTTGCGCTCCTCGCTCCAATCCGGCCGGCAGAGGATGTGCGCCGCCGCAAACGTCGCGCGGCGCTGGATGCGCACCTGCTCGGTCAAGTCAACACCTCGTAACAAGAACGCTTACAGGCGCGGGTAACTTCCCCCAGTTTGGTGCGCGAGTCAGGGATCGAGCCGGAGGTTGGCGCCCGACAGGGGAGCCGAGTCCGGCGCGGCGAGCCAGGCTATGACTCGAGCGACCACCTCCGGCTGGAGGCGCGGGCCTTCCACGCCGGCGATGCGCAGCATGTCCGTGTCGACGGCGCCTGGGCTGATCGTGTTCACCCTGATGCCATCGGGCCGGCCCTCCACCGCGAGCGCGTCGGTGAGCCCGGCGAGCCCGGATTTCGCTGCCACGTAGGCGGCCATTCCCGGGAACTTCTCGGCACCCGGGAACCCCGAAAGGCTGGACACCATGACGATCGATCCTCCGCGCCCGGCCATCAGCCGGAACGCCTCGCGGGCGCAGAGAAACGCCCCGCGCAGGCCGGCGCCGAGATGGTCGTCCCAGTCTCGTGCCGTGAGCTCACGCACCGGTTTTTTGATCAGCACGGCGGCGCAGTGGACGAGCGCATCCAGGCTTTCGAGCCGGCCGAACGCGGCGGCGACGTCGGCTTCGTCATTGACGTCGCAGCCCTCCCGGCGGCTCAGCGACGTGACCTCCCATCCGCGGTCGCGCAGCACCGACACCACCGCGGAGCCGATGCCGCCCGAGCCGCCGGTCACGACCGCCCGCAGGGTCACGATGCCACCTTCGCGAGCGTCTTCTCATAGCCCTCGACCGCGCCGTCGAGGTTCAAACGGCGGCGCGCGCTTGCACGGACTCGCGCGCGGTCGAGCAACAGACAGGCCTCTATCGCTCGGGCCAGCGCCTTCACATCACCGGGCTTCGCAAGAACGCCGCTCACTCCGTCTTCGATCACCTCCGGCATGGCCCCGCGCCCGTACGCCGCGACGGGACACCCGGCCATCTGCGCCTCCGCGGCCACCATCCCGAACGGTTCGTCCCAGCGTACGGCGCACACCGTGACGGCGCTGCCGGCCATCACCGCGCGCAGCCGGCGGCGAGTGAGCTGTCCAAGGTCCGCGGCGCCGTCGAGATCGACGCGATATGCCGGATCGTACGGCGCCCCGGCGACGCGCACCGGCAGCCCGGCGGAGCGGGCGGCCCGAAGCCCATCCTCGATGCCTTTCTCAGGCGAGATCCGGCCGGCGATCAACGCCACTCGCTCCGGTGGATCGAGGGGGAGGTCCAGGCCCTCGACGCCGTTGCGCAGCACATGCCCCACGGCCACGCCGGCATCGCGCCACGCTGCCAGGTTGCTCAAGGACACCGTGGCGAGCCGGTCCGGCGGGATCCTGGAAGCGGCTTCGGTGACCGCCGGCACTACCGGCGGCAGGTGCAGCGTGTGCAGCACGGGCGTGCCGTGCGAGCCTTCGAGTGCCGGGGCGTCGAATGCGTGCTGGCTGATGACGTCGGGGGCCCACGAGACGATGGCCGCGTACATCGCCTCGATCGCTCGCGCGACACCCGGCGCTGGCGCCGGGGCCGGCGATCCCGCCGCCGGCATCACGAGTGCGAGCTCGGCATCTTCCGGTGCAGGCACGGTCGACAGGCGGACGCCGGGAACTTCAGAGCCCTCGGTGCAGTAGAGCCGCACGTCATGACCGCGACGGGTGAGCCCGGCGGCGACGTCGCACACCACGGCCTGGGATCCGCCCAGCTGGGCGGGACGCAGGGGAGTCACCGGCGACGCCATGACGGCGATCTTCAATGCGCGATCCAATGTGATCGAAGGCCGGTTTCACGCATTGCGATGGGCGCGCGACGGCATCGCGATCATCAGTGCTGCGGCTCGAGCGCGCTCTTCTGGTCGAGGTAGAGCAAGAAGCCGATCGACGGCCCGATCACGAGCACGACGACACCGGCGACGACCGCGAGCAGGACCTCCGTGCCGAGCGGCGCCGCCGCCTGTTCGATGGTCAGCCGGCCAGGAAGCAGGTAGGGCGACTGGGCCACGCCCCAGGCCGTGACCAGCGAGCCGACCGCTGCGACCGTGAGGATGCGATACCACGCAAACCATCGGCGCCAGACGAGCAGAGCCACGGTGGGCGTCAGGACCATCACGATCGCGACGAAGGCGACCGCCGGGAACGAGGCCATCGACGTGACCAGCTCGCGGCGCTCACCCGAGATGGCCGCCAGCGCCCCCGTACCGACGACGATGAGCGCGCCGGCGGCGATGAGCGTCCGCGTCCGAAAGTACTCAACCAGCTCCGCGGCCTGTTCGCGACGCGCATCTCCAATCAGAAACGTCGCGCCGCTCAGAGCGGTGGCGCAGACCGACACCAGGCCGAAGGCGATCGACATCGGGCTGACGCTTGCGTCCCACGCGCTCACGCCAGGAGCGCCGACGCGCCCTGAAGCGATGGCGCCAAGGCTCATCGCGAAGAAGAACGGCGTCACGACTGACGAGATCCCGAAGACGTAGTCGGCGATCCGATGTTCGCGCGGGTTCTCGGCGACGTGGCGGAAGGCGAAGAAGGCACCGCGAAGGACGAGCCCGACGAGCGCCACGCTGAAGAGGGGATAGAGGCTCAGGAACACCCGCTCGAAGAGAATGGGGAAGCCCGTCCAGCAGAGGACGATCGCCAGCACCAGCCAGACGTTGTTCACCTCCCACACGGGCGCCATCGAACGGTCGATGAGCTCCCGCGCGCGGCGGCCGCGCTCGCCGCCTCCGGCGAGCAGGTCCCAGATGCCCGCCCCGAAATCGACTCCGCCGGCGGTGCTGTACGCGGTCACCGCCAGCAGCAGCACCGCGGCGATGAGATAGGCGAGGGTGACGTTCATTCGACGGCTCGCGGCCTCGGGGCGTAGGGCAGGCCCCTCGCGCCGCTCGGCTCGGTGCCACCGGCCTCATCCTCGCGCCGCCACCTACGGGACAGCCTGAGCAGCAGCGTGACGAAGAAGAAGGCGATGCCGGCATAGACCACGATCAGCGTCCCCAGCATGGACCAGAGGAAGACGGGCGATGCGTTCGTGACCGCGTCCGCGACGCGCATCGCGCCATACACGATCCACGGTTGGCGGCCTACCTCGGTGGTCACCCAGCCCGCCTCCACCGTCACGTACGCGCCCACGCCCCCAAGCGCCGCCAGGCGGTAGAACCAGCGCGACTCCGGCAGCCGCCGCCGGCGCACGAGCACCGTGAAGTACCAGATCGTGAGCAGGAGGGCCGCGGTCCCGAGCCCGACCATCAGGTCGAAAGAGAGATGAGTCAGGTTCGACTCGATGGCGTCGGGCCTCGCGTTCTCGGCGAAGCTCGACAGGCCGCGCACGATCGTCGAGGGCGACAGGCCGACCAGGATCGAATCCAGTGACGGAATGGCGACGCCCAAGTGCACGTTGCCACCGGAATCGATCAAACCGCCGATGACCTCGGGGTTGTTGGAGCGCGTCTGCCATGTGATCTCCATGGCGGCGAACTTGGCGGGCTGATCGAACGTGAGCGCCCGCGCGGACAGGTCGCCGACGATCCACTGGACGGGCGCGAGCGCCGCCGCGATGGTGAATGGGACGCCGAAGGCGAGGCGCTGGTAGCGGTCGCGCCGTCCGCGCAGCCACGCGACGGCGTAAATCGACGCCACCGCGAACCCGGCCGTGAGGTAGATCGCGATCGTGAAATGCCAGAACTCGTACGTCAGGGCCTTCGTGAAGAGCGCCGCCCAGACGTCGACGTCAAGCACGCCGTTGGGTTTCAGGGTGACTCCGCCCGGGGTGTTCATCCACGAATTCGCCGCGAGCACGCCGAACGCGCCGAGCAAGCCCGAAGGCGGAAGCACCAGCCCGAGCAGGAAGTGGGTCCGGGGTCGCAACCGGTTCCAGCCGTACAGGTAGATGCTGATGAAGATGGCCTCGAGGAAGAACGCCCACCCCTCGATGGCGAACCCCAGCCCGAATGCCGCGCCGAAGCGACCGAGCATCTTCGGCCACAGGATCCCGAACTCGAACGACAGGATCGTCCCCGTCACGGCGCCGACCGCGAACTGGACGCCCATGACCACCGACCAGCGGCGCGCGATGAGCAGCGCGACACCGTCTTTGCGGGCGAGGCCGATGCCCTCCATGACAAGGGTCAGGGTGGGAAGGGCGACACCGAGCGGGACGAGGAGGATGTGATAGCCAAGCGTGAACGCCATGAGGATCCGGCTCGGAAGAAGCGCCGGCTCGGCGTCGAGCAGCACCACTCAATTGAAGCGCGAAGCGGATTCGCCGCGCTGGAATGAAGCGGAGCAGCCGGCCGGCTCCTGGTGGTTCCTCCACGGTGGGGCAGACCTTTTGATCCACCTCGATTTCCCGTCTTACGTCAGCCGACTACGGTGACGCTTCCATGGCCGTTCATATACTCAGGCGAGGACGCTCGGCCCTCGAGGCATTTAGGCGGGAGGATGCACCATGTCGCCTGTTCCACGTTTCGACCACGTCGGAATCACGGTCGCGGACATCGATGCGGCGGTGGCGTTCTTCGTCGCGCTGGGCCTTGAGGTCGAGGGCAGGATGTTCATGGAAGGCGAGTTCGTCGACACCGTCATCGGAATACCGAACTCGCGCTCCGAGATCGTGACGCTGCGACCGCCTGGTGGAGGGACCGGGCTCGAGCTGTCGAGGTTCATCCGGCCCGACCATGAACCGGGATCACCCGATGCGATGTCCAACGAGCTGGGGCTGCGCAACGTTTGCTTCGAGGTGGACAACCTCCAGGACGCTGTAGACAGGCTGGCAGCGGACGGCTACCGCCTGGTGGGCGGCATCGGTCAGTACGAGCGGATCTGGCGCATGGCCTACGTGCGCGGGCCGGAGGGGATCATCGTGGCCCTGGCCCAGCGAGTCGGCTGACCCGTCTCGGCTGGGCATTCCGGCACGTCGCCCTAAGGCTTATGCGATACCTCGATCCCGTACTTCTTGGCCGCGGCCTTGATGCGTCGCCAGGCCGCATCACGCTCGGACTTGCTCACATCCTCGACCTGGTTGAACCTCGCGATCGCGTTGCGGACGTGTCGAGCGTCGGTAAGGGGCTCTTTGCGCTCCTTGGGGAACGCGAATTTCGACGTCGGGATCTCGCGTTCCGCATGCGAGCTCAGCGGGTGCTGTCCTCGCTTCGGGGACTTTCCGCTTCCCCGGCGACTGGCTGAAACCGTCTGAGCCTTCTTGATGTTGCGACGCGCGGCT
>Ga0070741_10009805_pt1 | contig 18400 bp, 13 predicted proteins | sample Coa_R1_4_FD_66440 | JGI IMG/M metagenome (GOLD analysis project Ga0070741, IMG submission 66440) | Surface soil microbial communities from Centralia Pennsylvania, which are recovering from an underground coalmine fire - Coalmine... | ecosystem: Environmental > Terrestrial > Soil > Unclassified ...
GCGAGGTCGATGTCGTACTTGCTGGGGTTGAGCTTGACGCCCTTGAGCTCGGTGCCGCGGAGATTGATGGTGCGGTTGGAGAAGAACTGGAAGAGGTTCTCGCGGGCGTCGGCGCGGGAGGAGGACTGGCGGATGATCTTGATGACGTTGTCGAGGTGGTCGAGCGCGATCTGGTAGCCGAGCAGGATGTGCTCGCGCTCGCGGGCCTTGTTGAGGAGGAAGGCGGTGCGGCGGCGGACGACGTCGATGCGGTGATCGATGAAGGCGTGGATGGCTGCAGGGAGGCCGAGCTCTTTTGGCTGATTGTTGTGCACAGCCAGGAAGATCATGGAGAAGCTTTCCTGCATCTGGGTGTGCTTATAGAGCTGGTTGAGGACGATCTCATGCTGGGCGCCGCGCTTGAGCTCGATGACGATGCGCATGCCATCGCGGTCGGACTCGTCGCGGACGTCGGAGATGTCGTCGATGGTCTTCTCGTTGACGAGCTCTGCGATGCGCTTGATGAGATTTGATTTGTTGACCTGGTAGGGGATCTCGGTGGTGATGATGGCCTGGCGGCCGCCGGAGATCTGCTCGAGGCCGCACTTGGCGCGCATGATGAAGCGGCCGCGGCCGGTCTTGTAGGTCTGCGCGAGATTGCCGCGGCCGTAGAGATAGCCGCCGGTGGGGAAGTCGGGACCCTTGACGTGGTCGAGAACGATCGCGAGATCGGGGCGGATTTCGCCCTTTTCCTTCTGGATGAGCGCGATCGTCGCGTTGAGAACTTCGGTGAGGTTGTGCGGCGGAATGTTCGTCGCCATGCCGACGGCGATGCCGGTGCTGCCGTTGACGATGAGGTTGGGGATGCGCGCGGGCAGCACGCTCGGCTCGGTGGTGGACTCGTCGTAGTTGGGGACGAAGTCGACGGTGTCGGAGTCGATGTCGGCGAGCATTTCACCGGCCAGGCGCGTCATGCGCGATTCGGTGTAGCGCATGGCGGCGGGTGGGTCGCCGTCGACGGAGCCGAAGTTGCCCTGACCGTCGATGAGCGGGTAGCGCAGCGAGAAGGGCTGCGCGAGGCGGACCATTGTGTCGTAGATGGCGGAGTCGCCGTGGGGGTGGTAGTTGCCCATCACGTGGCCGACCACCTTGGCCGACTTGGTGTACTTCTTGTTGTACTGCAGGCCCATCTCCTGCATGCCATAGAGGACGCGGCGATGCACGGGCTTGAGGCCGTCGCGGGCGTCCGGCAGGGCGCGGCCGATGATGACCGACATCGAGTAGTCGAGATACGACCGGCGCATCTCCTCCTCGATGTTGATGGGGAGAAGCTGCAGGGCTCCGGGACCCGTGGGCGAGCCAGGGCCGTCTCCGCCAGCGCCGCCCGGGGGAGGGTTGTTGGAGTTGGCATCCTGCGGAGTCGGTGGGTCGTTAGGGTTGGAGCCGAGGGGGAGCTGGTTCTGATCGTCAGGCATTGGCACGCAAACTTTCTAAGTGTTCGTCACCTTCTATTATAGGCGTTCCTGGGGGGTTTCGAAGGCAGGTGCCGGGGTGTATACGCGATGCAGAATGAGTAACTTACAAGCGAAGAAAAGGGGCGCCCGAAGGCGCCCTTAGAAAAACGGTTCGATCCCTTTTTGTTAGAACTCGAACTTGCCCCATAGCACCACGCTGCGCGCTGCGCTGAGGCGGCTGGGCGACAGGAAAGCGCCACCCGCGTTGACCACGTTCGTATTGGAAACTGTCCGGTCGTTGTGATTGAAGACGTCCTGCGCCTCGGCGCGGAGAATGAAGCGTGCCCGCTCCTTGACGTCAATGCCTTTCTCCAGGGCGAAGTTCCAGGTCGTTGTGCCCGGAAGCTCAAAGCTGTTACGGCCGATCTCCTGATGGAGATAAGAGTTGTCCGGCTCGTAGGGGATGAGGAAGTGCACGGAGCTGGCCGACACAGGGTTCAAGACGGGTGGCGCACCGGCGGGCGTGTTGTTGTATGCGGCCAGGTCATAGTAGGTCCCGGCGGTTCCTTTAATGAAGTGCCCGTCAATACCGACCGACTGAAGCGGCGCCGCGGGGTTAACGACAACCGGACGATCATTACTGGTGCTGCTATCCCCGTTGATGTCGTCGCCGTTTACCTCGTAGGTGGCCCACGAGCCACTCTGGAGCCGGGTTACGCCGGAGAGCGTCCAGTTGCGGGTGAAGACGTTCTCGAACAGGTCGGTCAGCTGATTACTGGAGCGAAGCCCCGGGACCGTGTAGAGATACGCGATCGAGAAGAAGTTGCGGTGATCGTAGGCCGAAGGTCCCCAATCCTGGCTGCGGCCGCCGGGCGCGAGATTGGCCGCGTAGGACGTAGTATCCGTGCCCAGGGTGAAGATCTCCGACCCGTCGTCGAGGTCCTTGCTGTAGACATAGTCGCCACGAACCTGCAGGCCGTGCCGCAGGTTGTAGGTGCCCGAGACCTCCAGGCCGTTGTAATCGGAGTCGGCGCCGTTCTGGCGCAGGATGATGGCGCCGCGCGAGGTATTCAGCCGGGCTCCGGTGAGACCGTTGAAGTAGTTGTACTGCTGGTTCGCGAACAGTTTCTCGCCGCGCGACCCCACATAGCGGATGCCCAGAATCACGTCGCCGGGCAGCTGACGCTCGACGCCCAGGTTGTACTGGTACGTGATCGGGTTGACCAGGTTGGTCGCCTCGCTTTCCACGCTGGAGAGCGGGCTGAGGGTGTTCGGGATGCTGGCGATCAGGCTGGTCGCGTTCGCAAGCCCGTTGCCGGTGGTCTGAACGAGGGTGCCGGCGACGGCGTCCGGAGAGCTCTGCGCCGAGTTGACCAGGATGTTCGAGAAGGTCGAGTCATAGAAGACGCCGAAGCCGCCACGAACGGAGGTCTTGCCGTCGCCGAGGAAACCCATACTACCGTGTGGCGAGTAGGCAAAGCCGAAACGCGGCCCAATATTGTTGGTGTCGTTCTTGATAGGAAGAACGGTATTGATCGGGGCGAAGACGTTGTACGGATCCACACCCGGATAGTTGATGGAGTTCTCCGGGTTGGTGAGGTAGTCATAACGGATGCCGAGATTCAGGGTAAGATCCGCTGTCAGCTTGATGTCGTCTTCCACGAAGATGCCCGTCCGCCATCCATGGGCATCGACCCTCGTCTGCCCGTAGGTCTTGGTTGCCGAGCCCGAAGGCCCGAGCTGGTTGAGCAGGAAGTTGCCAAGCGAGGTGACGCCGCTGCCACCCGCGGCGAAGGTAAGTGTGCCGAGTGCGTTCTGCGAAACCAGATCGACTTCAATCAGCCGGCCGATGTCGGCGCCGACACTGATCGAGTTCCGCCCGAGTGTATACCGGACGGTGTCCTGGAACTGATAGAGGTCTTCCTTGCGTCCCTGGGGGAAGTTCTGGTTTGGACCGAGAGACGGGAACGTGAAGGAACCGTTGGTTGTGGCGCCCGCTATGTTTGAAAGAGTGATGGTGTACTGGCTGTTGAGCGGATTCGCGAGGGTTTGAGCTGTGGGGGCAAACGTGAATGCAATCCGCGACTCCGAGGCACGGAACTCATTGAGCAGGTGGGGCCCGAAGACATGCGTCCACTGCCCTTCACCCAGCTCCGACGGTCCACCTTGCTGAGTGTCAAAGCCGGTCAGCGCCAACGAGTTGTTGAAGAAGTCGGGCGTGAGTGCGGACCGGCCGTGGAGGTAGCGGACGGCAAAGTGGTCCTTTGCCCAAGGGGTGTAGTCGATGCGGTACATCCACTGGGTGTTCGGGTTGACCTCCGGCGCATTGGGCCGCTGGAAGCCAGCAAAGGTGATGACGCAACCCGTTGGGGGGCATCCGGGAAGCGCGCCGACGTTCTTGGTGATGGGGACTCCGCCCTTAGGGTTGAACTCGGTGTCAGTTGTAAGGTAGGAAGCCTTGTTGAGATAGCTATCGAGTAACTGGACCTGAGCCGCGGGAGCGCCGGTAATTGTCTGGAGAGTGGCATAGCCGGCAGCATCGGGCAACAGGTTTATACCCGGAACTTCCTTGCCAAAGTAGCGCTGGTAGGCGGCGCCACCGAAGGCAAAGAGCTTATCGCGAAAGATACGGCCTCCTGCGGTGAAGCCATAAGTGTGCCGGTCGAAGCGAGCTTTAGGTGAGCTTGACCCGCGGAGATTGCCTGCAATAGCGTTCAGGCCCGAGCCGGTGTAGCGTTCAAAGACCGTGCCGTGATAGTGGTTCGTACCCGACTTCGTGACGAGGTTCACGATACCGCCGCCGGCACGTCCATACTCGGCTGAGGCCGAGTTGGTGAAGACCGTAACGGATTCGAAGATGTCCGGGATGAGCGGCTGGAACGCCTGGCCCGCGATGTCGACGTCGTTAATTTCCTGGCCGTCCATGAGGAAGTTGTTGGCGCGCGGACGCGCGCCGTCTACCTGGATGTTGACGCCGTTGGAAAACGAGCCGCTGGGTGTTGAGACCGGCTGTACGCCGGGAACCGTCATGGCCAGCTCGACCGGATTGAGCGTGAAGATCGGAATTTTATCCAGTTCCTGCGCGCTCACAGTGCCGGACAGGACGCCGTTCTCGGTGTTGACCGTTGTCTGCGTGGCCTCGACCTCGATTTCAGTCGAGGTTGAGCCCACCTGGAGCTTGATGTCGTATGAGGTAACGACCGACGGGGCGACAGGAATGTCCTTGATGGTGGTGATCCCGAACCCGGTGCCCTCAGCCGCGAGCGTATACGTGCCGGGCGTCAATGCTTCCGCGCGATAGGCTCCGTCAGGACCGGTCTTCACGACGCGCTTTTCGCCCGTGTTCTGATTCGTCGCGGTGATCGTCGCGCCCGGGATTGCAGCTCCCGTGCTGTCGCGGGCCACACCCGCCAGAATTCCGTTGCTGGTTTGGCCGTACGCGGAGATTGCGATGCCTATGCTCATCACGACCGCAGCCAGAGATCTATGCCGAAGTGTCATGGAGTACTCCTCGAACTACTAAAGCCGTTTGGGACATGCGAAGGCGCTCAACCGCCGCCAAGCAGACGCGATTTATCCCCAGAGCTGTTGAATTTATTCGGCTCACTGCACGTTGAATTCCAAACCTCGAAATAAAGGAGTTTGGCCGAAAATCGCACAGCCCGTGCAGCGGAATGCCGCCAGCTTCTATGAATTTCGAGAGAATTTCTATAAGATTTTTAGCTCGTCGGGCGACGCAAGTTCCCTGTATTCAAGATTTTGCACGCGCATTAGCAAATTGAGTACGGGTCGCGAATTTGAGCGTTTGTTCGCAGAGTGTTTCTCAGGGTTTCCCATGGGTGCCCCAGGATTGGTGCAGATGCACCGATGCCTGGGAACGGACTCGCGGGTGCGGTCGGTGCTGGCGCTGTTGACGACGATGATCTCGGTGAGGTGCTCGAGGCCGCTGGTCTGTTCGAGGATGGAATTCAGACAGGGGCCGATGTAGGCCTCTTCGTTGTACGCGGGCACCACGAAGCTGAGGAGCATGCGCTTACGCTACCGAAGCCGTGTGTAAATACGCTGAATTCGGAGGAGTGTAGCGGGTTGGGTACGGGTACCCCCGCCCCCCGTGCTTTTGCGCCCAGCCGAGATTCCAGGCCTGAGCGTAAAAGACGTTGCCGTCCTCCGCCCAGAACTGGGAATGCGTAAACAGCGAGGGATCGCGCGTGATGGTTGCCCCTGGAGCAACGAGGCAGGCCAGAAGAATGGTTTCGCCGCACCACGCAGCCTGCTCAGCTGATCCCTGTTTTAGCTCAGTTTGCGCAAGCGATCAGAAGTCCAGCACAACCTTGGAGTACTTGGGATCGCGGAACGTCGTGTTGAGCGCTTGCTGCAGAGGGGTGGAGTGGACGCCGAAGATGCCGGGCCAGTCAATGACTTCGAAGACGTCGGGCGTGACGAGGGCTTCGAGCTGGCGCGCGGTGAAGGCGGGGTTCTTGTTGAAGATCGAGTAGGTCCTGAGCAAGAGCCAGAAGACGCGGTAGGGGATGCGCACGATGCGTGTCTTCGAGCCGGTGGCCTGCTTCACGGCGCGGATGAGGTCGATGTAGTCGATGCGCTCCTGGCCGGTGATGTTGTAGGTGCCGGTGATTTCGCGTTCGAGCGAGGCGGCGATGACGTCGCAGAAGTCGCCCGCGAATAGTGGCTGGCGAAGGTAGCGGCCGCTGCCGGGGATGGGGAAGACTGGCGTGCGCTGCATGAAACGGGCGAGCCAGCCGACGTGCTTGCGGTCGAACCAGCCGAACATGAGCGTGGGGCGAAGGACGACCTGCTTGATGCCGGAGTCGAGGACGAGTTTTTCCTGCGCTTTTTTGGTTTCCGTGTAGTCGTCGACCGCCTTGGAGTTGACGACCGAGGACGAGATGTTGACGACGTAGGAGACGTTGTGGCGGAGAGCGGCTTCAAGCACGCGCTCGGTGGCGGTGATGTTGTTGCGCACGTACTCGGCGGGATAGATGCCGCCGATCTGGGCGTGGCCGTTCATCAGGTGCGTGCAGCCCGCGAACTCGTCCTGCCAGGGGCCGGGCTCGGCGAGGTCGGCGTGGATGACGCGCAGGTTGGGGTGGAGGCGGCGCAGGGTCTCGGTGTTGGAAGGATGCTTGTCGATGGCGACGAGCTCGCCGAGATTCTTCTGCTCAAGCCGCGGGATGAGGTTCTGGCCGACGAGACCGGCGGCCCCAGTGATCACAATTTTTCTCGACGGCATCCTTCTCCCGGGCAAAGCAGTTTTCGCGTGTTTTCATTGTATCGAGGATGGCCGGGAGGAACGTCAACGCAGGTTTTTCAGGGGGTAAGGACGATTTTGCCGGCACCGCCCTTTTCGGCGGCGGCCTGGGCCTGCGCGGCGTCGCTGAGCGGCATGACGCGATCGATCGGCAGCTTGAGTTTGCCGTCGCGAATGGCCTCGGCGTAGTGCACATAGGTGGCGGGCGCGGGGTGTGCGGTCATGGGCTTGATGTTGACGGTCGGGTGCAGCGCGGCGTCTTTGGGTGGGCCAAGCAGGCTGCCGTAGTTGCCGCCGGGCTTGACCTTGGCGAGCAGCTTCGGCGCGATGTCGCCGCCAACGGCATCGGCGACACCGTCGAGGGTGCCGAGCTTCGCGATGGCGGAGTCGGAGAGATCGATGGCGTCGATGGCTCCGAGTGACTTGGCTTCGTCGATCTGATTCTTGCGGACGCCGGCGATGACCTTTGCGCCGATCTCGCGCGCGGCGAAGAGGGCGCAGCGGCCGACGCTGCCGACGGCTCCGGTGAGGAGAATGGTCTGGCCAGGCTGCACGGCCGTGGCTTCGCGGATGAGCTGGTCGCCCGTGCAGGAGACGAGCGGAACGGTGGCTGCGGTGGTCATGTCGACGCCTTCGGGAATCTTCGCAAGGTCTGCAGCTTTGACGACGCAGAGCTCGGCGTACGTTCCCCACGCGAGAGCGAAGACGCGATCGCCGACAGCGAAGTCCTTGACGCCTTCGCCAAGTGCGCGCACGACGCCGGCGACATCGCGGCCGAGGATGGCGGGGAAGGTGACGGGAAAGTGGGCCTTCGCCGCGCCGGAGCGCATCTTGAAGTCGATCGGGTTGATGCTGGCCGCGCGCACGGCGACGAGGACCTCGCCAGGGCCGGGCTTCGGGTCGGGGAAGTCTTCGTACTTCAGGATCGAGGGCGGGCCGTACTCGTGCAGAACCGCAGCTTTCATCGAGGCACCTCCCGTGGTGAGATGCAGAGCGTGCAGCGCCGGCCTCGACGTGCTGGATTAAATGCTCATCAAAACGTCAACCCATTGATCGACGCAGACCTGCAGGTCGAACTGCTCGACAGCGCGCGCGCGGGAGCGCTCTCCCATGCGGTCGCGCAGAGCTGTGTCGCTCTGCAGGCGGAGGATGTGTGCGGCGAGTTGCTCGGCGGATGGCGGATCAAAGAGGAAGCCGTTGTCGCCGTCTGCAACAAGCTCGGGCAGACCGCCGATTCGCGATGCGATGATGGGCAGGCCGGCGCTCATGGCTTCAGCGACGGTGAAGCCGAAGGCCTCCTGCCATTGCGAACATTGAATGAGGATGTCGGCTGCCTTGAAGGCACCGCCGCCGACGAGGTCCTCGACCTGGCCGGTCCAGGTAACGTGGCCGTCGATGCCGAGCTGTTGAGCGAGCGCCTCGTACTCGGCGCGGTGGGCTCCCTCGCCGCAGAAGACAAAGTGGAGCGCGGGCTGGGTTGCGAGCGTGATCTGCGCGGCGCGCAACGCGACGTCGATGCCCTTCTCCGGCACGAGCCAGCTGACCTGCATGACGAGCGTGCGGTCGAGCGGAATGCCGTAGCGTTTGCGGAAGTCTTGTCTGCGGCCGTGAATGCGCGTCGTGTCGGTGCCGCTGTAGATCACGGTGCTCTTCGCGGCGGGGATGATGCCTTCACGCTCGGAGCACTGGCGGACGAAATCCGTGGCGCAGACGGAGCGCGAGAGCGGCTTCATCATCCATTTGACCTTGGAGGATGCGCGATAACCTTCGCTGCCCCTGGGGCGCGAGGTCTGGTCGTAATAGACTGAGCCGCGCGCACCGCAGAGCCTGGCGAGCAGCGGCCACCAGCGGACGACGCCGGCGAGCGAGTAGCAGACGATCGTGGGGCGCTGCTTGAAGAACATGCGGATCGACTTTCTGATGTTGCCCGCGCCCATGTTGGACTGCGCGCGGAAGACGTCGATCTGCACGTTGCCGGGGGCGAGGAGGAATTCTCGCACGAGGGGCGGCGGCTCATCCTGAAACCAGAGCGTGAGGTCCCATCCTTTGTCATTGAGCTTGCGTGCCAGCCGCTCGGAGAACGCTTCGACGCCTCCGATTTTGTTTGGCGACACAGCGAACGCAAACACCACGCGAGGACGTTCCATGAACTCTCCGGAGCGACGAAGTATTGAAAGCATATCGCAGCGGCGAGAAGGTGCTGCGAGACGGCTTCGTGACGGGAGTGGCTTGTGCTGATGCGTGCGCCGCCCGTGCTGTTTTGTGACACCGCTGGTGCAGTCTCCGTTCCTGTCGATAGTGCCGGTGTAGTGACCTTTGAGAATGAGAGAGCAGAGGAAGCACGAACGTTTCGACTGCGAAGGCAGGGCCGAAATCCATTTTTACGGGATCGGCCAATCGTGCCGTGCGCGGATAGAAAACCTGAGCCTGAGAGGATGCAAGCTGGTGCTGCGGCAGCGGCCAAGGTTCAATCTGCAGACTCTCTTTGAGCTGACCTTTACGGTGCATGAGCTGTCGTTCCGCGTGCGCGGCAGGGTGACGGAGGTCCGCGGGACAAAGTGTATCGGAGTTGAGTTTGTAGACCTTCGCCCGAGGCTGAAGCGCTATCTGCAGGACCTGATTGAAGAGCTGGCGGCAGGCGGATGGACGCCGATGCGGATAGAGGATCAGGCTGAGGAGCAACCGGCTGGAACAGCGCAGCTTTTTGTAATCAGGGACTCATCCCCGTAGGCGGCGTTCGGCAGGAATGCCTGACCTAAGGCTGTATTGTGGCTTGAATTTGTGCAGGGAGACGCCTCTCGGGCAAGCTCGATGGCCGGACGATGTTCGGCAGTGGAAGGCGCGGGTGGATGTCGGGCGCGGGGAGGTAGTCGCACCACTCGTCGGTTTCAGCGAGGCGTTTGAGGAGGCTGAAGCGGCGGCGCAGGACTGCGAGCATGTGCGGAACGACGACCGCGCGCCCTGCAAGATTCCCGGCGCGACCGAACGGCATGGTAAAGCGAATGCAATCGTCGAGGAAGGTTCCGTTTGCGGTTTCAACGAAGCGATGGTCATGCTCGAAGCTGCGGAACCGGCCCGCGATCATGCGGTCCTGAAAGAAGTGGGGAGGATCCCAGGTCTCGGGCGGAACGAGTGAGACGTGGTAGTTAGCGAAGCCGAAGCGCATACCCTCCCAACGAACGGTATCGCCAGCGGTGACGCGGCCAGCGGTGCGTCCGTCGACGGGATGCATTCCGAGCACGCGCTCCACGAACCGGAGATGTGTGGAGAGGGCGAAGCAGAGCCCAATGGGTGCCTGGATGAGGAGGCCGTGCCGGAGAGTGAACATCGCGGGCCCTTTGACGCCGGGATTGGTTACAAGGTCGATGTGAGAAGTGGCTCGGTAGCTGCCGGATTCTTTGCTTCGGTCAGCTCAGATAATCACGCCACTCGTGCGTCGGGCTCTCCGCAACACGGCGTATGGCCGCGTTGCGCGCCTGAAGAAATTTTATGAAATATCGGCGCAGAAAAAGGTGCTCTGTGAGGCTGCCGGCTACACCAAAAGGGGCAGAGAATCGAAGGCCATCCCGCATTACGGTGCGGTTTTCCTCAGTGCGGACGTAGAAATGCTCATGCTCGAAAGAACGGAAGTGGCCTGCGAGCATTACGTCGCGGAAGTAGTTTGGCGGAATCGTAGCGGTCGATGATCGAGGTGTGCGTGAGCATGAGGCCGAAGTGGCGGCCGCGCCAGGTGACGGTCTGATTGGGTCCGATGATTCCATGTGTCACGCCAGCGATGGCGCGCTCGTGGGTTCGCGCGGTGCTGTCCATGTGCAGATCGATGCTGAGCGACAAAAGAAAGCAGCGCTCAGGCGGCGCTGCGATCGTTGTTTCAAGCTCGATGAGCTGCACTGGATTTCTATAACTCCATCGAGTGCTCGGTGACGAGTTGCTTTGCGTGCGTGAGGAACGCGTCGACGGTTTGTGATCCCTGATCGCCTTTGCCGCGCACGCGGACGCTGACGGAGTCGGTCGCGGATTCTTTGTCGCCCATGACGAGGATGAAGGGGACCTTCTGCAGGCCGAAGTCGCGGATCTTGGCGTTCATCTTCTGGTTGGAGAGGTCGAGCTCGACGCGCAGGCCGGCGGATTCGAGACGCTGCTTCACCGTCTGCGCGTAGTCGTGGTGCTTTTCGGAGATGGGCACGAGGCCGACCTGCACGGGCGCGAGCCAGAACGGGAATGCGCCCGCGTAGTGCTCGATGAGCACGCCGAAGAAACGCTCGATGGAACCGAACAGAGCGCGGTGCACCATGACAGGCTGATGGCGCTCGCCGTCTTCACCGATGTATTCGAGCTTGAAGCGTTCGGGAAGATTCCAGTCGAACTGTACGGTGGACAGTTGCCAGAGGCGTCCGAGGACGTCGACGAGTTTGATATCGATCTTGGGGCCGTAGAAGGCGGCCTCGCCGGGGATGGTCTTGTAGGAGATGTTTTTGCGTTCCAGCACGCGGGTGAGTGAGTTATTCGCGCGATTCCACTGCTCGGCGCCGCCGATGAACTTCGGGTCTTTGGGATCCCAGGTAGAGAGCTCAACCTTGAATTCAGAGAAGCCGAAGGTTTTGAGGACAGACTCCGCGAAGTCGACGCAGGCTTCTATCTCGTCCTCAATCTGTTCCGGCGTGCAGAAGATGTGGGCGTCGTCCTGGGTGAAGCCGCGCACGCGCAGGAGGCCGTGCATCGTTCCACTGCGCTCGTAGCGGTAGACATTGCCGAGCTCCGCGTAACGCTGCGGAAGGTCGCGGTAGGATTTCGGCGAATTCTTGTAGATGAGAATGTGGCCAGGGCAGTTCATGGGCTTGATGCGGTACTCAGCATCATCGAGCTCCATCGGCGGGTACATGTTTTCGGCGTAGTTCTCTTCGTGGCCGGAGATCTTCCAGAGCTCGCGGCGCATGATGTGCGGCGTAAACACCATCTGGTAGCCGCGGCGGATGCACTCGGCGCGCATCCAGTCTTCCATCGTTTTGCGGATCAGGCCACCCTTCGGGTGCCAGAAGATCAACCCCGCGCCGGCGACCTCCTGGATGGAGAACAGATCAAGCTGCTTGCCGAGCACGCGATGATCGCGCGCCTTGATCTCTTCGAGATATTTGAAGTAGGCGTCGAGATCCTTCTGCGAGAAGAACGCCGTGCCGTAGATGCGCTGCAGCTGCTGGTTGTCCTCTTTGCCGAGCCAGTACGCGCCGGCGATCGACGTGACCTTGAAGGCCTTCACACGGCCGGTTGAAGGCACGTGCGGACCGCGGCAGAAGTCGATGAAGTTGCCGTTTTTGTAGAGCGAGATCTGATCGCCGGGCCGGGTGAAGCGCTCGATGAAGTGCACCTTCATGAACTCGCCGGAGCTTTCGTAGTCGGCGAGGCCTTGCTCGCGGGACTCTTCGACGCGCTGGAACTTTTCGTCGCGCGCAACGACATCGTGCATGCGCTGCTCGATGGCGGCGAGGTCGGCCTCGGTGAATGGGGTCTCGCGGTAGACGTCGTAGAAGAAGCCGTTGTCGGTGGCGGGGCCGTGGCCGAGCTTGGTCTCGGGGAAGAGCTCGAGGATCGCCGTCGCCATGACGTGCGCGGCCGAGTGACGGACCACGCGCAGAGCGGCGGGGTCGGTTTCTTTCAGCAGCTCGAGCGCGACATCCTCGTTGAGCGGAGCGGAGAGATCCACGATGCGCTCGCCCGCCGGCTCGCTGCCGGAGTACATTGCCTCTTCCGTCTGCTCGGCTTTGGCTTCGGTGTCGGCGCTCTCACTGGGCGGCGTAGTGTTCAGCGGGCGCACACGCGCGACGACCACGGCGGCGGCGAGACGCGGGGAGATGCTGTTGGCGATATCGAGCGGCGTCGTTCCGCGCGGAACCTCGCGCACGGAGCCGTCAGGAAGCTGAATCTGAATCTGCTGGTTCACTCCACAAGCATAGCAACCGGAAGGCAGAGGGTAGACAGTACAGGGTAGAGCGTAGAGTCGACCGTCCACGGCAGGCCGGGCAATGTACTGTTTACCTCTACTCTTTACCCTCTACTCTCTGTCTCATTACTCCCGTCACGGTACAGGCGTCACGGTACAAAGCTGGCATTACAAAAGGCCTCATTTCAGCGGAAAGTTGTACCACTTACAGCCGACGCGGCATTAGTGTGCGAGGCGCCCTGCCGTAGATTCCATCCAGCAGTTCTTGGGTTCCTAACCCACGGGGTGTAAAACGACGATGCAGATCCTGTGTAAAGCTTCCGAGGGCGATTGCGACGTAAGCTGTCCTATTTGCGGACAAGGCTTTCAGATCTACTGGACGCGATCGTTTTCCGGCGAGCGCTCAACGCGCGTGGAAATTCAACAGGCCCTTCTGAACCAGCATGGCCATAACAGAGAGCTGCCCGCCCATCCAGGAGTGGAGTTTTCTGTCTCGGTAGCGTCGCTGCCGGGCTACTTCGAAACGCTGGGCGCGTACGCCTGAAGAGAGTCAGGGGTTGGGAGACACGGGTCAGGAATTCACTTCCTCAGTTCCCTAAGCTCGTAACTCCCAGAATCGCTAACTCCCGAACTTCCTAACTTGGCTTAAGCTGAAACAGCCTCGGTGCGGAGAATCGCCACACCGGAGGCTGTTTCGTCAGCCGCATTCATACTTGGGGGGCCCGGACGGGCAGGGGCGAGCCTTGCCCGGTTCAGGCTCGTGCTGCCGGCACGAACCCGTCACAGCCGGAGATGGCAGACACCTTCAGGTGAAGCGAGGCGTGACGCGGATGACCGCACTCATCCAGCATGGTCTCACTGGCCTGCTTGCTGCTGAGGGTGGACACCAGCGCAGGTGTCTGATCGTGGATCTCTCCGAAGTGACTGCAGGGCCCGCATTGTCCTGCATGAAGCGACTCCATTCGTCACCTCACTTGCTGATGAGAGGTTGGAGCGGATGGAGTGTGCCCGAGTTGCTTTGTGCGAGGGCGGTTTCGAAAAATCAATTCGGCGTGATGCGAGCTCCCGCGGGCGCGCAGGGGACGAGGTGGTCTGGTATCCTCCGGTGAACCTTGCGGAGGTGTCTCGTGCGTTTGATTTCAACGTGTTCGGCTGCGTTCGCGCTGGTGTTGTTTTGCGGAACTATAGGCGCGCAGACTACGGCTCCGGCGCCGCCGCCCAAGCCGCTGGCGGGCTCGCTTGCTTCGCACCCGGAGTGGCCGAAGGCGAAGAAGGCGGATGTGGAGAGCGTGGACAGCCTGATGGCGGCGTTGTACGACGTGATCAGCGGGCCGGCCGGCAAAGCGCGCGACTGGGACCGCTTCCGCTCGTTGTTTCTGCCGGACGGAAGGCTGGGTGTGATCCGGCATCCGCCGGTGGACCAGACCAAGTCGATACCGGAGGATGTGGTCTTCCTGACGCCGCAGGATTACATCGATCGCGACGCTCCGTTCTTCCAGAACAACGGATTCTTTGAGAAGGGCATCGCGAACAGGGTGGAAGAGTTCGGCAATCTGGTGAGCGTGTGGAGCACGTATGAGAGCCGCCATGCCGCCGACGACCCGAAGCCGTTTGTGCGCGGCATCAATTCGCTGCAGATCATAAAGGCGCAGGGACGCTACTGGGTAGCGAGCATCATCTGGGATGATGAACGGTCGGGTGTGACGGTGCCGGAAAAATACCTGAAGTAGTTAGTCGTTAGTAGTTAGTGGTTAGTGAAAAGCAAAACAGAGGCCGCCCCGATTTGAGGCGGCCGTTATCTTTGACTAACCACTAACAACTAACTACTCGCTTTACGGTTTCGTCGCCAGAATCAGCGGCGACGGCCCGGGCGAGTCGAACGTGCGCGGGTTGGTGAAGCCCGCCTCCTTCAGCCAGCCGGAGATCTCTTCGAAGCTCCACGTGTCGCCATTGTCCGTGTTCACCACCATGTTCACCGCGAAGATGAGGCTCATCGGCGGGCCGGTGCGGTCCTTGTTTACAAGAAACTCCTGGATTGCGATGGTGCCGCCGGGAGCGAGCGCGTCAAAACATTTCTTCAGCAGCTTCTTCGAGCGCTCCTCGCCTTCGCTGTGCAGGATGTGGCCGATGGTGATGACGTTGTGATCGCGGCCAAAGTCGACGGTGCCGAGATCGCCGGGGATCATCGTGTAGCGATCGCCGACGCCGAAGCGGTCCGCATGCTTCTGGGTGATCGGCAGCACGCCGGGAAAATCAACCGCGGTGACCTTGACGCGCGGCGAGCTCTGCGCGAGGGCGATGCTCCAGACGCCGGAGCCCGCGCCGAGATCAAGTACGCGCACCGGAGGACCGGAGTCGCCGAGCGCGAGATGTTGCGCGAGGGCCTTCGCCGGAGCGTAGCTCATCGAGAAGATGTTCGAGACCAGCTCCTGGAAGAAGGCCTCGCCTCCGTCCTGCCGGTTGACGCTGGTCGCCGGCTTGCCGGTAGCGACGACATCGTTGAGCTGCATCCAGGGCCGCATGAGCTGCTCGGAGGTGTGCGCGGCCATACCGCCCATGAACGAGGGCTTGGTGGAGACGAGAAACGTTGCGCTCTCCGGGGTCAGCTCATATTTATTGCTGCCGTTCTTCTTCAGCAGTTCGACGCCGACGAGTGCGTCCATGATCGAGCGCAGGCCGCGCTTCGACGCGCCGCTCGCCGCGGCAACTTCATCGACGGTCTTTGGTCCGGAGTCGATCGTGTCGAAGACCTTGTTGCGGATAGCCGCTTCAAGAATCAGCGTGACGGCATAGCCCCAGGCCATCTGCATGATGCGCTCGGGCGTGACTTGTTTCTGTTGCTCCATGATGGATCTCCATTGGGATTTGAGTGATGAGAGAAGCTGGTTTCGAAAGGCGTGACGATTCTAGCGGGAGAAGTGAATCGTGAGTAGTGAATAGTGAAAAAAAACAACAGCAGATTCCCGACGGGAATGACAGAAGAAAAGCAATTGCAAAAGCGAAAACCGCCCGTTCGGGCGGCCTTTGTCTTTGCTTTATTCACTACTCACTTTTCACTATTCACTGCTTTATCCCAGCGTCTCCAGCAGCTTTGCGACAGTGCGATTCAGGTCCTTGTCATGGCGGCGCTGCTCGTCTATCTTGGCGATGGAGTGCATGACCGTGGTGTGGTGCTTGCCACCGAACTGGCGTCCGATCTCCGGCAGTGACGCCTCGGTGAGCTGCTTGGCGAGGTACATCGCGATCTGGCGCGGAACGACGATCTGGCGCGAGTTGTTCTTCTGCTTCAATTCGGCGACGCGCATGCCGAAGGACTCCGCAACCGCGCGCTGAATCGCTTCGATGGTGATCTTGCGCACCTGCGTGTCGATGATGTGCTTGAGGCAGTGCTGCGCGTTGGGCAGCGTAATCTCCGCGCCCTGCATGGACGACCACGCGATCAGGCGATTCAGCGCGCCTTCGAGCTCGCGGATGTTGGTGCGCACATTGCCCGCAATGAAGAGGGCCACTTCGGTCGGAAGGCCAATCCGTTCCTGCTCGGCCTTGCGCTGCAGGATCGCGACCTTGGTCTCGAGATCGGGCGGTTGGATGTCGACGACGAGGCCCCACTCGAAGCGGGAGCGCAGGCGGTCTTCGAAATCGTTCAGCTCCTTCGGGGAGCGATCCGACGAGATGACGATCTGCTTCTGGGTTTCGTGCAGCGCGTTGAAGGTGTGGAAGAACTCCTCCTGCGTGCGCTCCTTGCCGGCGAGGAACTGGATGTCGTCGATGAGCAGGACGTCGACCGTGCGGAACTTGTCGCGGAAGCTGGTCATCTTGTCGTAACGCACGGAGTTGATCATCTCGTTGGTGAACTTCTCGCCCGAGATGTAGCTGATGGCCGCGTGCGGCGTGCGCGTCTTCACGTGATGACCGACGGCGTGCATCAGGTGGGTCTTGCCCATGCCCACGCCGCCATACATGAACAGCGGGTTGTAGGCCTTCGCAGGACGATCGGCGACGGCCTGCGCGGCAGCATGTGCGAACTGATTGCCGCTGCCGATGACGAAGCCGTCGAACTGATAGCGCGGATTCAGCTGCGCGGCGGTGTTCCAGTCGAAGCGCGCCTGCTCGGGGCCTGGACCGGCGGGAACTGAAGGCCGCGAGTTGCTGCGCGTGATGTTGGCGTTGTGCGCGGACTGCGGAGCGAAGCCGCCGTCCTCGCGCTGCGGCCGCGGAGCTTCCTGCGGCGGAATCTCGAAGATGACGTTGTCGAGCTCGAGGCCGAGCGTCTCGATGGCCTCGTAGATGTGATCGCCGTAGCGATCGCCGACGTGCTGAAACGCCGCGGAGGGAATGCGCACGTGCAGCGTGCGGCCGTTGATGTGCGAGAAGCGCGTGGGCTTCAGCCAGGTCTCAAAGCTCTGACGATTGATCTTTTTTTCCAGCGCGCCGAGAATTCGAACCCACTGGTTCAGCACGGTAGCTGGGACCGGCTCAAATGACATCGTGAATCTTCCTTAGTGTCCTAGACGTTCTTGAGGAGCTAAAGCAAGCGGGAAAGGACGAAAACAAAGACTGCATAAACGCAATGATAGGGCAGCTCCGCTGCACGTTCACACGGAGGAGAACGAAACCCCTGAGATTGGTTTGAATCCGACGTTGCCAGAGGCACCGCCGGAGAGTGAATCAACAGACCCGGTCGGAACTCAAGGCGGAGGGCTTTTGCACTCCACGAACGGAGTTGATAGTAGCACGCAATTCAGGCGTGTTCAGCAAACCAAAAACTCAAAAATGCGAAAGAGAGACCGTTTGCACCAGAGTTTGTGAAGATTTGCATGTGGGCCGAAAAATGCTTACACGAAGGATGCACGACATGACGGCGCGTCCATGATGAGATTGCCGATCGGCATCGACTTCGGTATACTCAATAGTTGCTGCCATATGCATTTTGCGCGTGTGGGCGAGAGCTCGCGGCGCAGACGCATCGAGTGCCTTCGGCCTCAGAAGCGTAGCGGTAGCGAAACGCCTCACAAAGATTTTTTCAGAACAGGATACGACGATGCCTAAGCGCACCTTTCAACCGAATCGCCGCCGCCGGAGCAAGGTTCACGGCTTTCTGAGCCGCATGGCCACGAAGGCCGGCGCTGCGGTGCTGAGCCGCCGCCGCGCCAAGGGCCGCCACAAGATCGCGGTCTCCGCCGGCTACCGAGACTAGTTGGCCAGTTTGTCGCGAGAGCTTTGTTGAGCTCGCGACGATCTTTCGAGTTTCTTCTCGAACGCGCGCTCCGGAGGATTTTCCTCCAGGGCGCGTTTCTGCGTTGGGTGCAGCTGGCAGCAGAGCCTTGATACCGATCCCCAACCACGAGCGATCATGACGACCTCGACGAACTTCCGCCTGCGCAAACATGCCGACTACCAGCGGGTGTACAAGGCAGGCCGCAAGCAGTTCGGTCGGCAGATGGCGTACTTCTTCGCGCTGCGCGATGCTGAGGCCGCGGCGTGCTCCCAAACAACCGCGGACTCCCGCGAGCGTTCGTTGCCCGCTGGGGTGGTCACAACCGGCCCGCGTGTTGGCCTGACGGTGCCAAAGGCTCTGGGCAAGGCGGTCGTGCGCAATCGCATCAAGCGCCGGCTGCGCGAGGCCGTCCGCGCCGCGCTGCCGCTGCTCTCCGCGCCGGTGGACGTGGTGCTGCATCCGAAGCGCAGCGTGCTTGAGGCGGAGTTCACCGTTATTCAACGCGAGGTCGAGACGATCTTTCGATCCATAGAGGCGCGATCCAT
>Ga0070741_10009806_pt1 | contig 18399 bp, 11 predicted proteins | sample Coa_R1_4_FD_66440 | JGI IMG/M metagenome (GOLD analysis project Ga0070741, IMG submission 66440) | Surface soil microbial communities from Centralia Pennsylvania, which are recovering from an underground coalmine fire - Coalmine... | ecosystem: Environmental > Terrestrial > Soil > Unclassified ...
AAAGTCGGCCCGTCAGATCCGGCAGGAGGATCGAGACGCCCAGCCAGGCCAGCACGGCAAAGAGCAAGACCCCAGTGAGTGTGGTCACAATAGGAAGCACGGGCGTGAAGAACTGGCTAATCAGATTGAGACCCGCCGCTGCCATCAAGACAGAACAAGTGCTCCTGGGAAACGATGGTGTTCGCAGCAGGGCAAACCCCAGCAACAAACACCCTACGGTGAGCAGTCCACCGGAAGAGAAGACATGCCCCCATTGGCTGATCTGGGCCAGCGTGGGCAGATGCATTCCCATGAGCATCTTGTTCACGAGATCCATCCCATTGACGCTGGGAACGGTGACGGCAGGAATCGTGGCGCTGTTGGAACCCTGCCCAAAGAAATTGGCGGCACCATTGGTGAACGTGTTTAAGCCCGATGTCACGCTATTGGTAGCTGTTTGCGCTGCGGCACCTGGCGCATTGACCACTGCCGCGATGGCGACGGCTATGCCTGATAACATGGGCAGCACCACCAGATTGATTGCAATACTGCCTACGATAGTCAGTAACCCACCCAGGAAGAGCAGGCCAGAGCCGAGCAGGCCGAGTAGATTGATCTGCTCGGATAACTGTGCATACATATTCAGGCCGTACATGAAGACCAGCGTGCCAAGCACGATCAGACCTATGGAGACAAACCACCCCCCACTGCTCGGATCGGTATTCCAGAGGCCCAGCAGTTCACCACAGGCGGCAAGCCCGCCTCCGGCAAGGATCAGCAGTGCGCCTATCCGTAATTTGAGTCGCAAAAGCATAAGCATCTTCCTCCTTTTCATTTCCTGTTTTCCTGTTCCTCATTGCTGCAACAGGAGCATAACTATGTCACGGCTGTAAGTGTAGCTGGGAAAAAGCAGGAAGGCATGTGTAGAACTACACATTCGCACTACCCATTTCCTGCCAGCAGAGTGCTTGACGAGTGATCGTCCGCGAGGCGGTCAATGAGTAGAACTACTCAGTCTTTGTTGGTCTGGGCATATCTTGTGCTCAGCCTGTCTACAGGAGGGAAGAGGGAACGTTTCCAGGGCGAAAGGAGGATGCAAGGCAGGTCTTGCCGCTCTCTCCACAAAGGAGAGAGCGGCAAGAGGAGAAACAGCACGCTTAAAGCAGGTGGTATTCCATTGCAGAGCGGGTGGCAGCAGCTCGTGAGCAGACACCGAGCTTGCTATAGAGAGAGGTCGTATGGCGGTTGACGGTGCGTGGACTGATCACTAAATGTTCGGCGATCTGGCTATCGGTCCAACCCTGAGCCAGACAGCGCAACACCTCGACCTCGCGGGCTGTCAGCCCGGCGGGGACTGAGGCTGGTGATTCTGGAGAAGATGCTGCAACACATAAACGTGTTGAGGCTGGAGCAGGCATGAGAGCCTGCGCGGATGACTGCTTGGTCAGGGCTTGTTCGGCAGTCATGCTTCGTCCTCTTGCCCAGGCCGTGCGCAAGGCGTGCTCCCCGACGCAATGCTGTGCCTGCGCCACTGCCTGTTCATAGGCGCAATGACGCATTGGAGGCACAGGAGCAGAGATGGCTTCTCGCACCTGTTCGGCTGCCCCCCAGAGCTGTCCCGCCCACAAGGACGCCTGGACACGATCTTCCTCACCAGCCTGAGCAACCACTGCTGCCGCCAGTTCTTCCAGACAGGAGGCGAGGAACTCTTTATCGCCGATCTCTTGTACCATTGCCAGACAGGTCTCATAGAGCCTGCGCGCCGTGGTGTAGTCGCGTTGGGCCAGGCTCAACCCTGCCAGGTAGTATGTCCCCCTGGCAATGCCCCAGGGACTGGCTAACTCCTTGCGCAACTGCAAGGCTTCCTCAAGATGGGATCGGGCGGTGATCTCGTCCCCCTCCTGCAGCGCCAGCAAACCTGAGTAGCTTAAGGCAGCAGCAATCCCTTGCTTGTATCCGACTTCCCGGCTCAGTGCGAGACATTCCCAGGCCAGGCTCTGCGCTCTGGCAGGATCGGTCTGTGAGAAATACAGGCAGCGAACCAGGCGGACGAGCGCGTAGAGCATCCCTTGTTTGTCCCCTTGCTCTCTAAAAAGAGCCAGCGCTTCCTCGGCCAGGGCACACGCTCTGGCAAAATGCCCTTGACTGGCGTCTCCGTATGCCTGTGCAGCCAGTGCATACGCGCTGCCTCTCTGATCACCCACCTGCTGGTAGAGCGCGAACGCTTCCTCATAGAGGGCGCGGGCTTTGGGATAATGGCTCCGATCCTGAGCGGCATCGCCCAGGCAGAACAGGGACATCGCCATCCCTCGGACATCGCCCATCTCTCGGTAGAAGGTCAGGCTCTGGCTGCTCAGAGCCTGAGCCAACTCATACTCATCCCGCCAGATCGCTAGCCGTGCAGCCTGATTGAGTGCATGGACACGCACCGTTGGACTCCCCCGACGTTCCGTCTGCACCCAATCCAGCCAGCGATGCCCGTCGCTGACGTGGCCGCGTATATACCAGAACCAGGCCAGGTTCGTTCCCAGACGCAACGCCTGCTCGACCTCTTCCTCTCCCCCAGTCGTGGCTCGTTGGAGGACGGCGCGTAGGTTCTCCTGCTCACGGTCCAGGCGATCCAGCCAGAGCACTTGCTCCGGACCTGCCAGATGAGGCTCAGCCTCCTGGGCCAGGGCGAGATAGTAGCGCGCGTGTGCCTGCTGGGCGTCTGGAAGCTCTCCGGCCGTTTGCAGACACTCCAGCCCATACTCGCGCAGCGTCTCCAACAGCAGCAGGCGCTCTTCCCCATCGGGCTGCTCCACCTGGCGCAGCAGGTGGTTCTCCAGAAGCAGACTCACCCCATCCAGCAGCGTGTTTGGGGCGAGTCCTGCGGCCTGCATGAGCGCCTCAGCCGCCGGGAGCGTGCAGCCGCCTACACAGATGGCAAGCCAGCGAAAGAGCTGCTGCCCCTGAGGTGGCAAGAGGTGATAGCTCCAGGCAAGCGTGTCGCGCAAGGTCTGCTGACGAGCAGGCACATCGCGCGCTCCGCCCGTCAGGACTTGTAGACGACAGGAGAGCCGAGCAAGCAAGGCCTGAGGTGAGAGCAGCCGAATCCGTGACGCAGCCAGTTCTATCGCCAGGGGGAGGCCATCCAGACGGATGCAGATCTCTGCAATGGGACGCGCATTGGTCTCTGTCAACTGGAAATCGGGCTTGATGGCTTGTGCACGCTCAACGAAGAGCGTGAAAGCTGGATACTGCGAGAGGGCCTCACGGTCTGGCAGATGCTCCAGATCAGGCAGAGGCAGAGGGGCCACAGCGAACTCGTGCTCCCCATAGAGACGCAGAGGGCAACGGCTCGTGACCAGGATAGTGAGACGTGGACAAGCGACCAGCAGATCAGCAAGCCTTGGGGCGGCTGCGAGTACGTGCTCGAAGTTATCGAGGAGGAGCAGCACAGACTGCTTGCCAAACACCTCCTGGAACTCCTCCAAGATCGAGCGAACGCTACCGTCTCTGAGCCCAAGTGCCTGAGCAATAGCAGGGAGTACGAACGCGGGATCACGAAGAGCAGCCAGGGGCACAAAACAGACTACATCCGCGAAGCCTGATGTGAAGTCATGTGCCAGGGCGATCAAGAGACGCGTTTTGCCAACGCCCCCTGGACCGGTGAGAGTAAGTAGGCGCAGATCTGGCCGACGGAGCAGAGCAGAAAGCTGGGCACGTTCCTGCTCGCGTCCTAAGAGTGGCGTCATTGGCACAGGCAGGCGGCAAGGCGGCTCCTGGTCAGCCCAAGAGCCGGGACGGGATGACAAGATAGAAATGTTCTGTGGCATAATCGCTCGTTCTCCAATGTTTTTGCTCTTATCGCGCGAGATTTGGGAATAGACACGCATCAGATAAAACACACAATGGATGAGAAAAGTTACAGCCCTTTCCGTGTTCTTCTGACCTTTGAAGTGATATGCTTGTGGATTAGTGCCCAGATCTTCTCTGGTCTCAGTGGCATGTCTATCGTAGTAATTCCCAGAGGAGCAAGCGCATCCAGCACTGCGTTGACAATAGCGGGTGGAGCGCCAATACATCCTGCTTCACCAGCCCCCTTTGCACCTAGAGGGTTATAAGGCGAAGGAGTCTCAACAAAATCTGTCACAAAAGTGGGAACCATCCTGGCATTGGGGAGAGCATAGTCCATCAGTGTGCCAGTGAGCAGTTGTCCCTGCTGGTCATAAACGACCTCCTCATATAATGCCTGGCCAATGCCTTGAGCCAGAGCCCCGTGTACCTGTGCTTCAGCTAGTTCATGCTCAAGCACTCGCCCACAATCATCGACCGCGATGTAGGCGAGCACCTCTACCTCACCGGTTTCGCTCTCTATCTCAACGACCGCAAGGTGCGTGCCAGATGAGTATGTTGCACCGACAGGACTGAAGTCACGCCAAGCTGCCAATCCTTCGATGCGTGCCCCATTGACTGGATTTGGTGGCTCTCGCTCAATCAGTTCTGGCTGTTCCTCAGCCAGACGAGCCAATTCCCCCAGTGTGACTGCACGGCTGGGCGTTCCTCGTACCGACACGTGACCCTCTTCCATGACCAGATCTCCAGGAGCCGCCTCCAGCGCCTGAGATGCGAGTTGGAGAGCCTTCTCTTTGACGGCCTGGGCTGCCAGCAGAACTGCTGACCCCGCTACCTGAGTAATACGACTCCCAAAGGTGCCGATACTATGGGCTGCCAGGTCGCTCTCGTTCATCTGCACCTCCACCTCAGATGAGGGCAATTGCAGAACCGTTGCAGCAATGTGAGCAAAGGCGGTGAAGTGACCCTGACCATTATGAGAGACGCCGCTTTGTACCAGCACCGTGTTATCACGACGAATGCGTACTGTGGCCGCTTCTCGCGGCATATTAGCAGGGAGAGCCATGCTATCACCCGATACTTCAATAAAAGAGGCGAGGCCAATACCCAGGAGCCGGGATGCGCCCATCGCGCGTACAGCATGCTGTTTCTTGCGCCAACCTGCATAATCCGCTAATGCCAGCGCACGGTCGAGGGCGGCCTGGTAGTTCCCACTATCGTAAACTACGCCAGTCACGGTGTGATAGGGGAAAGATGACGGTGAGATGAAATTGCGGCGACGTACTTCTGCCGGATCGAGTCGCAGTTCAAGGGCGATGCGATCCATGACGCGCTCCACAATATAGGTCGCTTCTGGCCGTCCCGCTCCCCGATACGGGGCAGTGGTGACTTTGTTGGTAAAGACTCCCACCGTCTGGCTCTCAACCGCACGCACCTGATAAGGGCCACACACCATTGAGGCGATGCGATTGGGTGTGACAACCGTCGTAGCAACAAGAAATGCCCCAAGATCAGCCAGAGTGTGGACCTTCAAGCCGAGCAATGTCCCGTTGCTCTCAAAGGCTGCTTCTACTTCATGGAAGAGGCCTCGTCCCTGTGACTGGGCCTGCAAATTTTCGTCGCGCTGCTCGATCCACTTGACTGCGCGCCCATAGTTCATTGCCAGGGAAGCGGCGATGATTTCTTCGCCTAAGAACACATTTTTCGCGCCGAAAGCACCGCCGACATCAGCATTATGGACGTGAATATGACTACGTTCAAGACCGAGAAAGCTTGCTAGCGTATCGCGCACGCGGAAAATAGATTGTGAAGAGACCCACGCCGACAGCTCACCGCTGGACGTATCGAAATCAAACATACAGGCACGTGGCTCAAGAGAGCTGGGCGCGAGCCTCTGGTTGACAAGGCTCAGATGGACAACATGATCGGCCTGTACAAAAGCGGCTTGAATATCACCTGAGCTCAATTGCTGAGAGAAGGCAATATTGGTTCCCAGTTCTTCATAGATGAGCGATGCCCCTGGCTCAAGAGCGGCTTGTGCATTGGAGACTACGGGCAACACTTCATAATCAATATCTATCAGATCGCGTGCATCTTCGGCAATATAGGCATTTTCAGCTAAAATAACTGCTACCGGATCTCCCACGTAGCGAGCCCGTCCTACCGCTAGCGGGCGGCGCTGCGGCCTGTTCAACCCAGGCATCGGCGGGACGCTCAGGCAAGGCATCGTGCTCACCAGTTCTTCTCCTGTAAAGGCTGCAACGACGCCGGGAAGTGAGCGCGCTGCATCGAGCTGGATGCGGGTAATGGTGGCATGGGCATAAGGGCTACGCACGACCATCATATGCAGCGCCGGAGGCCGCCCCACCGCAGGTCTGAGGTCGTCCACATAGCGGGCATGACCTGTGATAGGTCTATAATGTTCCCTTTGTCTTCGTGATGAGGTCTGAGCAGATCTATTCATGTCTCACCTCCGTCGTCGGGCCTGAGGTCTAGAGCGGCTTCCACTTGAGACCAGAAGCAGTGGACTCGACACGACCAATGCTGGCAATATGAGCAGCAGCAAGCATGGCTTGCTCATCCAATGCTGCTTGTATGAGCATCTGGCGGCTTCTCACATTAGTATCGAACTCAGCCCATGAGGCCATCCAGGTTGGATGTTCGGCCTCCACCGGATCATGAAAGAGATCACCCAGACAGTAAAGCGTCTGCCCCTGTGAGTGAACGCGTACAATCTGGTGACCAGCAGACTCACCTGGAGCCGGAATAATGTGGATACCAGGGATAAGTTCGCGCTCCCCCTCGACCAGCTCCAGTAACCCCATCTGATACACGACACCTAGCGTGCTGCCATCCCGAGAATGGGTATCCAGCGATTGCTGCATCTGGGACTGCTCCCAATCAGCTCGTCCTAGAAAGCACCTGGCTTGAGGGAAGCAGGGGACGATCTGCCCATCACGCTCAGTCGTGATACCCGAATAATGATCAAAATGGGCATGTGTGATAACGAGGTGAGTAATGTCTTCGGGCTGCACTCCTTGCTCACCCAATTGGGTAACCAGATCTGACGGCGGCTGATAACCTGGTAGGAAGTAGGGTGAGGACGGGGGAAAAGAGCGTGTATAGTTGCACGCATCAACCAGGATCGACGCATCTGGAAGGGCAATATGAAAACACTGGGTAGGAAAGCGTGCAGGTTGCTCAAGCTGCGCTGCCAGAGCAGGGTCCTGCTCACCCTCTGGGACAACTAGATCATCGGACAGGCGAAACTCAATGTCGCCAACATTGATGACTGAGACAGTTGCGATGCCAACTTTCACCGTATGCGTGTGATGACTCATGATGCTTGCCTTTCTCGCTAGACTTCTCTCAAGTCTACCACACAGGAATATGGAAATGTCGTTGTTGTGACTGTTGACTTTGCACTGCAGCAGCTGTGGCGGTATTTTGCAGCAAGTGCGATCGAGAAAGTAGGACAAAGAGTTTTCCCACCCTGCTCCTATGGCATCACGGCACGTGCTTGAGCGCTCGAAGAATGAGATAGGGGGCGTGTCCCACTCAGCGAGAGTTTGCAGTGAGCCAGGAACAGATGTAAGTGTGACCAGCTCTTCCTCACGAAGATCCTGTAGGGTCGGTTCTATGATCTCAATCTGCGAGAAACCAACGGTAGAAAGCAGGGAGAGGTACACTTCTTTGGGCCAATAATAGTTGTACACCTGTAGTATCGGTCTATTTGAATGAAAGAACTGTACGGGATAGCGCTCTCCAGGTTGATAGTGCTTGTCTGGCTCACCTCCCTGGTAATCGAGGAAACGCTTGCCCAGGGCGTCCGGGTGGGCATCGAGCACGACGAAAGGAGCCTGGGGCTTGAGGACACGAAAGACCTCTCCCAAGAGGTGAAGAAGTCGTTGTTGGCTGGACACATTGATCAGCACAAAGAGTGCTATGGCAGCATCCAAGGACTGATCAGGGATGAAATGGAGAGTGTTTTTCTCAATCACATGATACGTGATGTGGTGATGTGCATGCCTGACCTGAGCAATATTGATCATTTCTGCTGACTCATCGACGGCAGTGATCGTCAGATGCGCAAACGTGTCACATATGATCTGGGAGAATTCCCAGTTCCGCACCTATAGTCGAGCAGATGCGCTGAGCTGTTGGTCGCCAGGCCTAATGCACGAAAGACAAAGGGATAGCCTAAAAGAGGCTCGATCAGCCTCGGAAGCTGTTCATAAACAGATGCAATATCTGGTTGAAGATAGTCGTTAGACATGGATGGACTCCTTCTATGTACTGGGAGAACTGACCCACGCGCTCACAGTTTGATGATGCACGCCCAGAAGGCTCGCGATACGACGATAACTCATACCCTGTTCTGCAAGCGCTAGAGCTTCGGCCTTGCGTGATTGATCGGGTTGCCGCTTATTTGGCCCAGGAGTAAAGTACAACTGGCACGCACGGCAGCGAAATCGCTGACTCCCCGACCGATTTTTTCCGCTTTTGATAATCTCTGTCGTCTGCTGGCAATGAGGACACGCAGGAAGAACACCGTCCCCTGCACTGATTACCGCCGCACTCTGCTCCATTGATCCCCCTCTGCTGCTGGTCAAAGGACTCTCTCTCGGGAGATTTGTTGATCGAGGTTGGACTCGCTCTAGTTGCGCAGCTTCCTGGGTACTGCCCATGCTCCGCAACAGCGCCATCAAACGTTCGCGGGCCTCGATGGTCTGGGGATGTGTCGCCCCAAATGTGTGGATTCGAGCTGCCAGAGCGCGTTCGTAGAGGGAACGGGCTTCTTCGTCGTAACCCTGTGCATGCCGCAACAGAGCGAACTCATAGCAGGCTTGAGCCGCTTGCGGATGAGTGGAGACAAACGCCTGTTCATTGATGCTAAGTGCACGAAGAAACAACGGCTCCGCCTCGGCATATTTTCCCTGGTCTCGATAGAGGGTAGCCAGGATCACCAGATCGAGAGACGCGTAGGGATGGAAAGCCCCCAGATGCTTTTCGTGGATGCGTAGCGCACGCAGAGCCAACACTTCCGCTTGTGCATCCTTACCCAGTTTGAGAAAGAGCATGGCCTGACAGGCCAACACATCTGCCGTGTGAGCATGAAGAGGACCCAGATGGTGTTCGTAGATGTCTAGTGCCTGCTGGCACAACGTCTCCGCTTCCACGTAGCGCCCCTGATCGGTATATAACTCTGCCAGATTGTACAGAGACATAGCTGTATAAAAATGGGAAGAGCCGAATTGTTGTTCAAAGATCTCAAAAGCATGTTGGAAGAAGGATTCCGCCTCGGCATACTTGCCTTGATCCTGATAGATTCCCCCCAAATAGTTCAGAGTGGCAGCTGTATCGAAATGGTGAGGAGCGAGCTGCTCTCGGATGTGCAATGCTCGCTGAAGCAATGGCTCCGCCTGCTCGTATTTCCCTTGATCTCTATAAAGGATCGCCAGGTGGTGCATGGTGGCAGCGGTGTCGAGATGGTGAGGACCCAGTTGCTGCTCTCGGATGCGTAGCGCACGTTGGTAGAAGGGTTCGGCCCTGGCGTAGTCTCTTTGAGACTCATAGAGATTAGCCAGATGGTGCAAGCTGTCAGCGGTGTCGAGATGGTGAGGACCCAATTGCTGCTCTCGGATGCGCAACGCACGCTGGTAGAAGGGTTCGGCCTCTCTATAGTTGCCATTGTCTCGATGAAGGATCGCCAGGTGATTCAGGCTGGCAGCTGTCTGAGGATGTTCCGAACCGAAGCACTGCTCGCGGATGCCAAGGGCACGCAGGTACAAGGACTCCGCCTGAGCGTACATCGCGTGTTCAAGAAAGTAGCTGCCTGTTCGGTCAAGGAGATCCGCCGCCTCAGGCAGCAGGAACTGATGGTGCTGGATTAACGTATCGCACTCCTCGACCTGTTCCAGGTAGCGCAGGCACTCTTGCCAGGTGCCCACGTTTTTCGGATCTTGGGGGAAGACCGTCTGCACAGCAAGCACCACCCGTTCACTCCAGGCGCGCTGCGTCTCGGCTTCCATGCGATCCATTTGGACGGCCTGTACCAGACGATGGATACTCAGCATCCTCTCCTCCGAGAGCCGCTTCACCAGAGAAAAAGCCAGCAAGGTTTCGAGCATCTGGTTAAAGCTGAGGAGATTCGTTACTGCCTCACCGAGTGCAGGAGGCCAATGAGAAGCACCCCCTGTGAGCAGTTCTTCTGGGATGTGGTCCGGGGCGAGAAAGGCACAGAGGTGGAGCAGTTCGGCGGCTGCAGGGTTGCTTCGTTGCACCTGTGCAAACGAAAGGGACCAGGTGGTGGCGACCGACTCGGGATATGGCGTGGCCTGCTTCCCCCGCCGTGCCAGCAACGCAGAGCGATGCTGTTGATAGATGTGAAGATAGTCGTGTAGGCTGCATCCTGTCTCTTCAATATAGGCACCCGCCTGATCTATGGCAAGAGGAAATTGTGCCAGGGCAATGACCACATTGATGGCTTCGTCTATCTCCTCAGGTGAGGAGGCCGAAAAGCGGTGTGCCCGTCGCAGTAAGAGATGCGTCCCTTCCATGATCCCCATCGTATCGACTTCGATGGAGGAAGCAAGCGTACCAACGGCGTGGGCCCTTGTGGTGAGGAGAATGTGTCCATTGCCCTGGCGAGGGAGATAGGGTTGAACCAGGGAGAGGTCGTCGGCGTTGTCAACAATCAGGAGCCAGGGCAGCTCGCGCTGTTCTAACCAGCGCAGGATGGCGGCAATGATGGTATGTTGATTTGTCTCCTCCTGGGGCACAAGAGTTGGCAACAAACGCGCAAGCTCGACAAAGCTGGTCAAAATTGTTTCTGCACTTGCCGCAGAGATCCAGAGAATATCGTGATAGCGTCCCTGCACACGCGCGCGATAGGCATATTCGATGGCGATCTGAGTTTTCCCAATGCCACCTAATCCCGTCATCGCCTGGGCTTGGATCAAGGCGGCCTGGCGAACGCTCTTGGGCTGGCCTGGTGTCTCCTGAGCAAAGAGCTGCTCCAGTTGGGAGAGCAGGTCGTCGCGTCCAGTAAAGTGGGGATTGCGTGCATAGGGCACCGTCCACAGCGCGTTCCCCTCGGAGGGAGCGCTCACGGCCTGCGCTGCATCTGTAGCGTTGCGCTCTGGTGATGATAAAAACGCTTCCACCAAGCCTAGCTCCTGGGCGCTCTTCCCAAAGAGTGTACAGAGCTTGACACGGAAGTACGCGCTGGGTTGCTGATCGCCTCGTTCCCAACGCCCAATTGTGGTGATGGTGGTGCCCAACTGGTCCGCAACATCTTGCTGCCGCCAATTGCGCCCGATGCGCTGCTGGCGTAAGGACTCGTTCCTCGGCATAGCATTTCCTCCTGATCTCCCCATGTGATGGGTACGCTCAAGCATACTTCCCCGATGTTCCTGCTCGATCGGATGGGAAAGAAGGTCATCCTTTGGATAGTATACGATACGCTGGATGGTGTGCGATACGCTACGAAGATTTTTCTCGTTCTTGTTTCTTTTGAAAGCGACGGAAAAGGTCACTTGAAAGACCGATAACGCTCTCTGAAAAAGCAGCACAATAGAGTATCCTTTTTCTGAGAGGAAGATCACCTATCGAAAGGAAAAGAGTGGTATGAGCTCACTTACAGGAAAAGTGGCTTTAGTGACTGGGGGCAATAGCGGGATTGGCCTGGCGACGGCCAGAACATTTCATGCCAACGGAGCCAGGGTCGTGATTGCAGGACGAGACCTTGAGACCCTAGAAGCGGTCGCTCACGAACTAGGTCACGATGTGCTCACGGTTCGAGCCGATGTCACACAGCTCAGCGATATCGATCAGTTGATGGCTCGTGCACACGAGACGTTTGGCAAGCTGGATATCCTGTTCGTCAATGCTGGTATTTTCAAAGGGGCTTCTCTCGAAGAGGTGGATGAAACGGCGTTTGATGAGATGCTGGGTGCCAATTTCAAGGGGGCCTATTTCACGGTGAAGAAGGCTCTCCCCTTTCTCAATGAACCAGCGTCCATCATCTTCAACGGCTCGGTCAACGCCCTGACTGGCATCGCCGACAGTTCGCTCTATACTGCCAACAAAGGAGCAATTCATGCCCTGGCGCGGGCACTGGCAGCAGAGCTCATCGGTCGTGGGATTCGCGTGAACACCATCACGATTGGCCCTACCGCCACGCAACTGCTGGCCCGCTCTGGGTCGTCGCAAGCGATTCTGGACGCTCAGGATGTGGCGCGCATCAGCCGTTCGCCGGTCAAGCGCCTGGGCCATCCAGAAGAAGTGGCCAGGGTCGCGCTGTTTCTTGCTTCGGATGATTCCTCTTTTGTGGTGGGATCGGAGATCGCAGCCGATGGTGGTTGGCTCTTAAATACCATCTAAATCGGGCAAAAAAAGAAGGAGACTAGTTATGACCACACACATGGCATCGCTCGTGCAGAGTGCGAGCGAAGGAGAGGTCACTTTTGAAGCAAGCGGGGAGTACTGGATTTGGAAAGCCACCGCGCAAACCACCAATGGACGCTACGATCAGGCAATCACGATCACGTTGCCACAGGTGGGGCCACCTGAACATACCCATCAACAGGAGGAGCTGCTCTACATTCTGGAAGGGACCTATCGGGTGAAACTGGAAGAACACATCTTTACTGCCTCGGCGGGAACCTCAATCCGCATCCCAGCAGGCGTCTCACATACCTGGCGGTCATTGACTGTGGGAAAGTTGCTCGTCACCTTTCTGCCAGGCGGACTCCGAGGGTTCTTTGAAGAGTTGCGTCCCCTCTATCTAGCTCCACAGTTGGATATGCAAGCGCTCACAGCACTTGCGGCCAAGTATGGTCTGGTGGTGACTGGGCCTCCTCTGATGGAATAGTCTCAGCGCTTTCCTTTCTACACACAGAAATACCGTCCACTGATACACCTACAAGGAGGATACTATGACCGTTCTCACGACCCAGGAACAGCAACAGATCGACCGCGCCAACGCGCAAGGGAAGCAGCCAGTTGTATTCGTCCATGGCCTCTGGCTCCTGGCATCCAGTTGGGACCGCTGGCGTACATTCTTTGAAGAACAGGGCTACATCACACTTGCGCCGGGCTGGCCCGATGACCCGGAAACCGTTGAGGAGGCCAATGATGACCCGGAAGTCTTCGCGAACAAGAGGCTCAAACAGATCACACAACACTATGGGGAAGTCATCGGGCAGCTCAAGAGGAAGCCTGCTATTGTCGGCCATTCCTTCGGCGGGCTGATTGCGCAACTGCTGGCCGACCAGGGCATCTGCGCTGTCACCGTTGCCATCGACCCGGCCGCCTTTCGCGGCGTGCTGCCGCTCCCGCTCTCCGAGCTCAAGTCTGGCGCGCCAGTCCTCTCGAACCCCGCCAATTACCACCGGGCTGTCTCGCTGACCTTTGAGCAGTTTCATTACGCCTTTGCCAACGCCGTGGAGGAAGACGAAGCCCACCAGTTGTACGAAACGTTTGCTGTCCCCGGTCCTGGCACACCGGTCTTTCAGGCCGCCTTCGCCAACTTCAACCCATGGACGGAAGACCAGGTCAACACCAGGAATCCCGAGCGTGGACCTCTCTTGCTCATAGCTGGCGAGAAAGACCATACGGTCCCAGCGGTCGTGGTCAAGACGGCTTACAAGCACCAGAAAAACAATCCAGCCGTCACTGTGTTCCGCGAAATCCCCAATCGTGGACATTCTCTGATCATTGATCACGGGTGGCGGGAAGTGGCGGAGGTCGCGCTCGCCTTCATCGCAGAGCAGTTCTCGATCAGCTCGTAGTCTGTCATGATCTGTCAATCCCAACAAGAAACTGGGGAGATAGCATCAGTCTTCTGGTCAGAGACCTCTCTTCAGGAAAAAAGGGGCTTGCCTCGCTTCTCAAGCGAGGCAAGCCGAAAAGAAGAAAACGAGAGGCCTCCAGAAGCATGCTCCTTTTCCTCCAGTTTCCTGTTAGTGTTGACAGCATGCGCTACTGACTATGCGGAGCTCTCCTAAACGTTGTGTCTGATTGCTACCAGAACCCCTTACAGAGAGACGCATTGAAATAGGAGAAAAAAGGATGCACAAAAAGTCAATGCACGGTGCCTGGCTTCCTCTGTGGCTTGTTCCCACTCTGGCATTGTTGCTGGGTGGCTGTAGCGTGACAGGTTCCATCTCATCGCCGCAGCCAACTGTGGTGCCGACGACTTCACCACAGAAGAGTACGAGCACGCCATCCATCATTCCGTCAACAAGCACTGTCTCCTCAAAGCCTGCAGTGCCGCTCACGGCTATTCGCATGGTGGATACTCAGCACGGCTGGGCCTTGACAGCGAGTTCCATTCTCAAGACGACAGATGGAGGTCTGCATTGGAAGGATGTGACTCCTGCCAATGCCGGGCTCAACCAGGATGCCAGGGGGCAATTTCTCACTACGCAAGCTGCCTGGATCGCCATTGGACCGGCCAACCAACAAGAAGGCCCTGGCATTGCCGTTGTGCATACGATGGATGGAGGCGCTTCTTGGCAACGGAGTCTGATCAACGATCCACTGGTCTCTCGTGTCGATGTACCCCACTTTCTGAACACGCAACAAGGATGGCTTGAGCTGTCGAGCACGCCTGGTGCTGGGAGTGCTGGCTCTGATCTCTGGCATTCCACCGATGGGGGAGAGACCTGGACCAAGCTTTCTTCCAACAAGAGTTCCAGCGGTCTGAACCTGGGGTATGTCACAGGGATTTCGTTTCGAGATGCACAGTTGGGGATTGCGACGGGCAATCTTGGTGCAGGCGGGGACAATACGGTTCCCTCTATTGCTCTGACGCACAATGGAGGACAGAGCTGGCAAACGCAAGCGTTACCCCATCTGCTGGGTGGCTACGTCAACCCCATGAACACCTCGCAGCCTCCGGTCTTCTTTGGAAATGTGGTGGTTTTGCCTGTGACCATCACGACAGAGAGTGGCCCTGTGCTCGTCCTCTACCGCTCAAACGATGGTGGGGTGAACTGGTTGCAGACCAGTGCAGCCCATCTTCAAGCAGAAGATACCTATGTGGTTGATGCAAATCATGCCTGGGCAACCGATACGCCGAGCGGAACACTCTCCAGCACCAGTGATGGAGGAAATCACTGGTCCCTCACCTCCAACACCGCCTATCACTTGAACGCCTTGAGCTTCACTGATGCTCAAAACGGGTGGGGGGTGACCAGCAATCAACTCTTGCAGACGACAGATGGAGGCAAAACCTGGCAGCAGATCTCCTACACCATTCAATAACCTCATGTATTCACAAGGAAACATAGGTCTGACCCTCGCTACAAATGGCACCATCGATATCGCGCTCAATCTGGTCTCACGACCCCATTGATTGGTTTGTCGACCCTCAACCAAGAAAGGAATTCTTAATGTCTCAGACATCCTCCAGCACTGCTGGTTCTCTGACCATTGTACTCGTGCATGGCGCTTTTGCCGATGCTTCTAGCTGGACCGGCGTGATTGAGCGGCTGCAGAAAGAAGGCATGCAGGTGACTGCTCCCCCAAATCCCCTGCGTGGCCTCTCCCTTGACTCCGCCTACATTGCCAGTGTGTTCAATCAGATTCCCGGCCCGGTCCTTGCTGTCGGCCACTCCTATGGCGGTGCGCTGATCAGCAACGCCGCCACAAAAGCTAGCAACGTCGTCGGCCTGGTCTATGTCGCCGCCTTCGCTCCCGACGAAGGGGAGCGCCTGGGCGATGTCGAAAGCGCCTCGAAGGACAGCGCGCTGAACGCCGTCCTGGTCCCGCTCCAGTATCCGACAGGACAGGGCGCGGGGACCGCCGTGGAGTTTGCGATCAATCCGGCCCACTTCCATGATGCCTTCGCTGCCGACCTGCCTGCCGAGCAGACCGCTATAATGGCCGCCACACAGCGTCCCGTTTCCGAGTTGGCGTTCTCCGAGCCCTCCGGGGTGCCCGCATGGAAGACCTTGCCCTCCTGGGCCGTGGTTGCAACCCCCGACAAGGCGGCTGGCAGCGATGTCATCCGTTCCATGGCAAGCCGTGCCGGGGCCAGGATCACCGAGGTCGCGGGCTCCCACGTGATCATGATCTCGCAGCCGCAGGTCGTCACCGACGTGATCCTGACTGCAATAGCTACCGTAAGCTAGGCAGATTTTGCAGCGCCGAAACGAAGAGTCTTCCTGCTCTTTTGTCGAAGCTACTGCACTGCAAACCCATCACTGCTGAAGTGCAAACTCATCCGCGATAGACAACAATACATCGTGGGCGATTGATAGTGTCTGGTCAATGTCGTTTTCTGTGTGCGCGAGGCTGATATAGCTGCGTTTGAGATTCACGGGAAGCTCATAGATACCACGAGCAATCAGTTGACGCCGATAGGTCAGGAACTTATCGGCGTCATTGCGCAAGAGATCGCTGTAACTGATAAGTGGAGGTTGCAGGAAATAGAGTACGAAGACTGAGCCAAAGCCCATCACCGTTGCCTGAATACCGTGTTGTTGAACGATCTCGCTCAGTCCCTGGCGCATACGCTCGCCCAGGCGGAAGAGGCGTGGATAGCTCTCGGGACGTTCGAGGATTTCAATTGTTGCCAGCGCTGCTGCCACACATGCAGGATGGGCATTGAATGTTCCGGCGAAAAACACGTCGCTGCCCGGCTGGCAATGGTCCAGAATGTCAGCACGCCCGGCGACAACAGCCAGCGGATAGCCGTTGGCGATTGCCTTGGACATAGCCGTGAGATCAGGTGTTACACCAGCAACTTTTTGATAGCCCCCCAGGCCATGGCGGAAACCGCTGATTACCTCGTCAAAGATAAGCACGATGCCGTAACGCCGGGTCAGCTCGCGCAAGCCCTGGAGAAATTCATCCGTTGGGAAAATACAGCCCATGTTGTGCGGCAATGGCTCCAGGATCACTGCCGCTACCTCGTCACCCTGCTGCTGTAAGGTGTTGGCGACCGCAGCCAGGTCATTGAAGGGCAATACCAGAGTATGCTCGATGGCCTGCGGCACCATCCCGGCTGATAAAGGGTCTGTGCGCCCGACGTTGGCGGCAGCACTGATGACATTCATCAGGACCGCATCGTGCCAACCGTGATAGCAGCCCTGAAACTTGATAATTTTCTGGCGTCCTGTGACGGCACGAGCCAGCCGCAGCGCAAGATAGGTCGCCTCTGAACCGGAATTACAAAAGACAACTTTTTCAGCAGAAGGAACATGCTGACAGATCTTTTCCGCCAGCTGCACCTCCAGCTCATGCGCGCCAAGCCCGATGAGATCAATTCTAGAGAGCACTTCCATCACGCGCTGGTTGACCTCTGGATGGCAATGCCCCAGCAGCACCGGGCCAAAGCCGCCAAGATAGTCGATATAACGCTTACCTTCTGCGTCAAAAAGATATGCTCCCTGAGCACGAGTGAAGACTAGTTCTGGCTCTACAGAGCGAATTGCCCCACTGACGCCGCCCGGTAGCACACAGCGCGCCTGCTCAAGCAGGATTTGAGAGCGTGTGGGATGAGCAGAATATACATGTGCATGGTTCATAGTATGGAATCTCCTGTGATCGTGTTGTGGGCATTGAATGGCTATAAGAAAATGCAAATTGCTGTATCTTTTAAAGTTGGGATCAATACCTCCTCTACATATTGCAAGGGGTAGACATAACGTTCGGCAATCTCTAACGCTGAGAGGTGAACGCCAGAGGAAAGGGTCTGCGTCAGTTCCGCGATAACTTCTTCGTCGCTGTACAGCGGTCGCAGCTCAGTCAGAGTAGCATTGTGAGTCAGGCGTTGCTTGAGCCAGAAGATGATTTGATCGTTCTGAAAGGTGCCGTCAATCCAGACTTTACGCTCGATATCTACACCTAGCCAGCGCAAGAGCACGTAGAAACAGTGCAAGCGAGCAACGCGGATTTCATGGCCGAACTGAAACAGGGCATAGGGAAGGCAGTAGCGAGCGTTGCGCAAGACAAAGAGAGACATCACGCGATTTGCCTCGCTCATATAGGTAAAGGGACGACGCAGATAGCGCGGATCGAACGACCAGGGCGAACGCCGCAGCGCCATTCCTGCCAGCAACCAGGGATCATGCGTCCAGATAGCATGGATAAAAACCTCGCCACGCGCCACGTCGCGCACCAGACCTCCACGCAACGCTTGCTGCTGCGACACAATACGAAATGCTCGCAGATAGGCTAATCGCTCCGACACCTCCGGGTCTGCCTGATGTTTGAGCGCCTCAAGGACGTAGGCAGCTTTGTCGCTATCACTCAGGCTATAGTAGTACGCATAACGCTCCAGCGGTCTCCAGAGACGCTTCTGAGGACTATATTGCAACAACAAGCACGCAATACGCCTGTGCGGCGTGAGTTGCCAGGCGGCACTAAAGATGATGGGCACTCGCTCAGCGAATAAGCGCACACTTTCTGCCCACAAAGGAAGATAGCAGCAGATCACCAGCCAGTGTAGACGCGGAGAACCAACGATGAGCCAGACAATGCCCCAGGTTCCAGCGAGATTGGCGATATCCCCAAACATATTGAGCAGCTCGCGAGTATAGGTTGTGCGCCGGGCTTCGTAGCGAATCTTGA
>Ga0070741_10009807_pt1 | contig 18397 bp, 19 predicted proteins | sample Coa_R1_4_FD_66440 | JGI IMG/M metagenome (GOLD analysis project Ga0070741, IMG submission 66440) | Surface soil microbial communities from Centralia Pennsylvania, which are recovering from an underground coalmine fire - Coalmine... | ecosystem: Environmental > Terrestrial > Soil > Unclassified ...
GGCGTCGCGGATGTCGGGCTTGGAGACGATCTCCATCAGCGCCACGCCCGAGCGGTTGAGGTCGACGAAGGACATCGTCGGCGACTGATCGTGCAGCAACTTGCCGGCGTCCTGCTCCAGATGCAGCCGCTCGATCCCGATGGTCGCGGTCCTGCCGCCGTCGAGCTCGAGTGTGACCTCGCCCTCGCCCACGATCGGCGACTTGTACTGGCTGATCTGGTAGCCCTGCGGCAGGTCGGGATAGAAATAGTTCTTGCGGTCGAACACCGAGCGCAGGTTGATCTTCGCGTTCAGCCCAAGCCCGGTGCGCACCGCCTGCTTGACGCATTCCTCGTTGATCACGGGCAGCATGCCGGGCATCGCCGCATCGACCAGCGAGACGTGGCTGTTCGGCTCGCCGCCGAAGGCGGTGGAGGCGCCGGAGAACAGCTTTGACTTCGAGGTGACCTGGGCATGCACCTCCATGCCGATCACGACCTCCCAGTCGCCGGTTGCGCCCTTGATCAGCTTGCCTGATGCCGCCGTCATGCCTTGTCATCCTCGATCAGAGCGGATGCGATCCGCTCCCATTCGGCTTGAAGAGTATCGTTTGCGATCGGCTGCCCGGCCTGCCGATACCAGTAGCCGGCGTTGCCGAGATCGCCCTCGACGCGATGCAGATAGGCGTGCACCCAGGCCGCCTCGCGCGATGGATCGTCCTGCACGATCTTGTGCGCCTTGTCCCAGTCGCCCTTGGCCGCCCACCAGAGCCCTGCGAGCGGCGGCGCGAGTGTGGATGCGGGCGCCGTGCCCGACAGGCTCGCTCTGAAGTCGGCCGCCTTCACCACCACCTCGCCGGTGTGAAGCGGCCGGCCGCCTGCTCGATCACCTCGCCGAGCGAGAACAGCGTCTCCTCGTCGAAGGGCTTTCCGATCAGCTGCAGCGCCAGCGGCAGGCCCTGGGCGTCCTTGCCCGCGGGCACCGCGATGCCCGGCAGTCCCGCCATGTTCACGGTCACCGTGAAGATGTCGTTCAGATACATCTCGACCGGATCGGCGCCGCCCTTCTCGCCAACACCGAAGGCGGCCGACGGCGTCGCCGGCGTGAGAATCGCGTTCACGCCTTTCGCGAAACAGTCCTCGAAATCCTTCTTGATCAGGGTGCGCACCTTCTGTGCGCGCAGATAATAGGCGTCGTAGTAGCCGGCGGAGAGCACATAGGTGCCGATCATGACGCGGCGGCGCACCTCGGCCCCGAAGCCGGCGGCACGGGTACCTTCATACATGTCGCCGATGGAACGGCCGGGCACGCGCAGGCCGTAGCGCACGCCGTCATAGCGCGCGAGGTTCGACGAGGCCTCCGCAGGCGCCACGATGTAATAGGCCGGCAGCGCGTATTTGGTGTGCGGCAGCGACACTTCCACGAGCTCGGCGCCCGCAGTCTTCAGCCAGGCCGCGCCCTCGCTCCAGAGCTTCTCGATTTCCGCCGGCATGCCGTCGAGACGATACTCCTTGGGGATGCCAATCTTCATGCCCTTCACGGATTTGCCGATCGCCGCCTCGTAGTCTGGCACCGGCGTGTTCGCCGACGTCGTGTCCTTGGGATCGTGCCCCGCCATCGAGCGCAGCAGGATGGCGCTGTCGCGCACGGTACGCCCGATCGGGCCGGCCTGGTCGAGCGAGGACGCGAACGCCACGATGCCCCAGCGCGAGCAGCGGCCATAGGTCGGCTTGATGCCGACGGTCGCGGTGAATGCCGCCGGCTGGCGGATTGAGCCGCCGGTGTCGGTCGCGGTTGCGCCCATGCAGAGCAGAGCGGCGACGGCAGAGGCCGACCCGCCGGAGGAGCCGCCCGGGACGAGATTGGTGTTGGAGCCTTCGCGCCGCCACGGATTGGCGACGGGACCGAAGCAGGAGGTCTCGTTCGACGAGCCCATGGCGAACTCGTCATTGTTGAGCTTGCCGAGCATGACAGCCCCGTCGCGCCACAGCTGCGATGTGACGGTCGATTCATAGGTCGGCACGAAGTTGCCCAGGATCTTCGAGCAGGCCGTGGTGCGCACGCCCCTGGTCGCGAACAGGTCCTTGATGCCGAGCGGAATCCCGGCGAGCGGACCGCCCTCGCCTTTGGCGATCCTGCCGTCGGCGTCACGCGCCATGTCGCGCGCCCGGTCCGGCGTTTCCAGCACAAAGGCGTTGAGCGCGCGCGCGTCCTCGATCGCCTTGAGATGAGCATCGGTCAGCTCGAGCGAAGTGAATGATTTCTTCGCGAGACCCTCACGGGCCTCGGCGATGGTCAGTGAAGTGAGGTCGGTCATTTATTGATCGGGCTGCAGAAGAACGGAGACAGTGTCTTGTCGTTTTTGGGATCGTCATTGGCGACCTTGGCCTTGGCGTTCGCCTCGGCCTGAAGCGCGTCGAGCACGGCATTGACCGCGGCTTCCGGATCGGCCGCCTTGCCGGTCTCCTTGGCCTGGCGCTCCATCACGTCGAGATAGTTCATATAGGCCTGGTAGGCCTTTTCATCGTCGCAGAGCAGACACATCGCTGGGCGTCCCAGTAACTCAAGAGGAGCTTATTCGACGACCTTTGGCACCAGGAAAAAGTGGTTCTCGGTTGCCGGCGCGTTCCTGACGATATCATCGGGAATCTCGCCGTCATTGACCACGTCGGTGCGCTTCTTCATCTGCATCGGCGTGACCGAGGTCATCGGCTCGACGCCCGACACATCGACCTCCAACAATTGCTCGACAAAGCTCAGCATGGCATTGAGCTCGCCCTGCAGATGCGGAACCTCGGCGTCATCGACCGCAATGCGCGCAAGATGCGCGATCCGGCGGACGGTATCGGCGTCGACAGACATATATAAGGCCTCGGATGGCAGTTTTCAGCCTGCCGTATAGCAGAGGCCGCTTTCGCGCCGCAACCGCGGCCGGCGGGGTATCAGCCGGCCAGTCTGCGCATTTGCGCCTGTGCGGCCTCGGCGAGCGAGCGGGTCAGCTCCGCCGCAGGCACGTCGCGGCCCATCCGCACCGCCTGTCCCGCCCAAAGGTTGGTGAAATCGACCTTGCCCTGCTTTTCGGCCGCCTGCCGCAGCGGCGCAAACGCCGTCGCGGCGTGGGGAAAGGCGGGAGCATGGGGCGACATCGGCCCGACCTCGCGCATGGCGCGGTTGGCGACGCCGCGCGCCGGCCGCCCGGTCATCACATTGGTGATCACAGTGGAATCGTCAGGCGCCTGCGCCAGCGCTGCCCGCGCGAGCGCACTGACCTTGGATTCGGGGCAGCGCAGATAGGCCGTGCCGATCTGCACGCCGGCCGCACCCAGCGCGAAGGCGGCCGCGATGCCGCGTCCGTCGGCAATGCCGCCGGCGGCAACCACCGGCACCTTCACGGCATCGACCACCTGCGGCACCAGCGCCAGGGTGCCGGGCTGCTCGGCGATGTTGTCGGTCAGAAACATGCCGCGATGGCCGCCGGCCTCCGCACCCTGCGCGATGACGACGTCGGCGCCGTTGGCTTCCAGCCACACCGCCTCCTTCACGATGGTTGCCGAGCCCATGACAAGACAGCCGGCCGCCTTGACGCGCCTGAGCAGCGCGCCGTCGGGCAAGCCGAAATGGAAGCTGACCACCTCGGGCTTCAATTCCTCGATCAGCTCACACATCGCCGCATTGAACGGCGCGCGGTTGGCGGCATTGACGGGTGCGGACGGGTCGAGCCCCAGCTCCTTGTAATAGGGGGCGAGGCGCTGCCGCCAGCCGGCCTCCCGGCCCGGATCGGCCTCGACCGCCTGATGGCAGAAAAAATTGACATTGATCGGCCCCGCCACGCGCTGGCGGATGATGTTGACCTGCTCACGCGCCTTCTCGACCGAGAGCATGGCGCAGGGCACCGAGGCAAGTCCGCCCCCTTGCGCCACCGCAATCGCAATCTCGGCATCGATGGCACCGGCCATCGGCGCCAGCAGGATCGGATGTTCAATCTTCAAGAGGTCAATGAGACGGCGATCCGGCCACATGGTTCGATCTTTCGCTTGCAGGGGAGTTCGCGGGCAGCGTTGCGCGCTTCGCTCGCAACACTAGTCCTGTCCGCGCCAGGCGAAAATTCAATTCTTGAGAATGATCCGATCGCGATTATGAAATGAGAACGGGTGGAGCACATGCAGGCACCGACTTGCGGCTTTGCTTCGGGCGGCTGGCGCGTGCTATGCCGCGCCATGCCCGCTGCCGTCCTCCCACTGATCGAAGCTGTCACGCATTGGCCCCTGCGCGGCGCGCTGATCGGCCTCGACCTCGGCACCAAGACCATCGGTGTTGCCGCCTCCGATCCCGATCGGCGGCTCGCGACCGGCGTGGAGACGGTCAAGCGCAAGGCGTTCAAGGCTGATGCCGCACGCCTGCTCGCCATTGCGGCCGAGCGCAAGGCCGCGGGCTTCGTGCTGGGACTGCCGATCAACATGGATGGCAGCGAAGGCCCCCGCGCGCAATCGACCCGCGCCTTCGCGCGCAACCTGGCACAGCTCACGGAGCTGCCGATCGCGCTATGGGACGAGCGGCTCTCGACCGCGGCGGTGGAGCGCGAATTGATCGGCATGGACGTCAGCCGCGCCAAGCGCGCCGAGGTCATCGACGAGCACGCCGCCATCTTCATCCTGCAGGGCGCGCTCGACCGGCTCGCGAATTTACAGAGATAGCCGGTGACTTAACTGTGCCCCGCGAGCCAGATGGTCTGGACCACGGCAGCCAGATTGTTCAAGCCGTGCAGCACGACGGTGAGCAAGGTCGAGCCCGAGCGGTAGCGTAAGTAACCGAACCACAGGCCGAGCGTGAACACCTCGCCGAAGAAATACCAATCATATTGCAGGTGCAGCCCCGTCCAGACCAGCGAGGACAGGACAATCGCGCCGACCGGTCCGAGGCGCGATTCCGACCAGCCGCGATAGAGAAAGCCGCGTGCGAAAAACTCTTCCGAAGCCGGCGCAGCCACGCAGAAGGCGAGGATCAAGAGCCACAATGCGCCGTCGGAGCGCGCCGATTTGAGCACATCGACCATGAAGCTCGGGGACGTCTCATGGCCGATCAGGCTCGACATCATCTCCCAGATCGCAATCACGCCGAGCAGCCCCAAAATGCCGATCAGGAGATACCTTGGCGAGGTCCGGCGCAGCCCCAGATAATCGGAGAATGAGGTGTCGGTGAAGCGGATCGCGAGCCAAAGCGCGGCGGCCACCGCCGGCAGGCCCATGATCACCGACAGCGAGAGGGTCAGCCCGCTGCCTGCGGCAGCGCGGATGGTCTCGGCGAGATCGGCAGTCCCCCCGTTCCGCAGCACCTCGTAGCCCAGCACGAGCGCCTGGCCTGCAAACAGCGCGGCGAAAGCAAACAGGCCCCACAGCGCGGTGCCCCAGAACTTCCAGACATGCCGCCGCGTGGGTAGCGCGGGCGGAACGACGACAGGGGGAATTTCGGGAGTGAGAGAATCCATCAGATGGCCTTTGAAGCGGAGAGAGAATTGTCACGGCAGCGTCCGCTCCAGGAGCGCGCGGACATCATCATTGGCGAGATCGACCGCGCCATACATGCCGGTGTGATTGGTCGCAAGGCGCGTCGCCGCGAACAGCTCGGCGCTATGCGGCGCGACCTGGTTCAACGCCGCACTCGCTGCGAGCAGCGCGAGTTTCTCGACCGCAAGCCGCGCGACACGTTCGCTGTCCGACCTGCGGAAGGTCTTGCCGATGAACGCAACCGCCTCGCTGGCTCCCGGCAAGCCTTGCGTCTCCTCGGCGAGCGTACGCAGCACCGCAAGTGCTGCATCCGCCTCGCGTGAGAGCGCGCGCAGCACGTCGAGGCACATCACGTTGCCCGAGCCTTCCCAGATCGCATTGACCGGCGACTCCCGATAATGCCGCGCCAAAATGCCCTCCTCGACATAACCATTGCCGCCGAGGCACTCCATCGCCTCATAGAGAAATGGCGGCGCGCTCTTGCAGACCCAGTATTTGATCGCAGGCGTCAGCAGCCGCATATAGGCGGCTTCGCTTGAGTCCTGCGGCATGCGGTCGGACGCGCGGCAGAGCCGCATCACCAGCGCAATCGTCGCTTCCACATGCAGCGCCATGTCGGCGAGCACCGCCTGCATCAAGGGCTGGTCGGCGAGATGCTTCTGGAAGACGCTGCGATGGCGCGCGTGATGCAACGCATGCGCAAGACCCGAGCGCATCAGGCCGGCGGAGGCAATCGCGCAGTCCTGCCGCGTCAGCTGCACCATCTGGATGATGGTGCGGATGCCCTTGCCTTCCTCGCCGACCGGGCTCGCATAAGCGCCCATAAATTCGACCTCGGACGAGGCGTTGGAGCGGTTGCCGAGCTTGTCCTTCAGCCGCTGGAACTGGATGGCATTGACGGAGCCGTCGGGCGCAAAGCGCGGCAGGAAAAAGCAGGTCAGTCCGCCCTCGGCCTGCGCCAGCACCAGGAACGCGTCGCACATCGGCGCCGACATGAACCATTTGTGCCCGGTGATGCGATAACCGTCAGCGCTGCGCTCGGCGCGCGTCATGTTGGCGCGCACATCGGTGCCGCCCTGCTTCTCGGTCATGCCCATGCCGAGTGTCATGCCGCGCTTGGTCCAGTATGGCGCGAAGCTCGGATCGTAGGCCGGCTGCGAGATCACCGGCATCACCCTGGCGAGCAGGTCCGGCTGGGTCGCCAGCGCCGCGACCGAGGCGCGCGTCATGGTGATCGGGCAGAGATGGCCGGTCTCGACTTGAGACGCGATGTAGAATTTCGCCGCGCGCACCACTTCGCTGGGCGCACCTGCGGGCCTGCCATCAGCTGTCCAGGTCGAATTGTGCACGCCGGCATGGGCCGAATGCGCCATCAGCTCGTGGTAGGCGGGATGAAACTCGACCTCGTCGCGGCGATTGCCGCGGGAGTCGAAGGTTCTGAGCTTGGGCGTATTCTCGTTGGCAAGCCGGCCGCGCGCGGCCATTGCGGCCGAGCCCCAATGCTTGCCGAAATCGGCGAGTTCCTTGGCCGCCTCGGTGCCGCCATTAGCCGCGACGGCTGCAGCCAGCGGCGCATCCACGGTAAAGAGGTCTACGTCCTCGAACGGCGGGGACTGGTTGAACACCTCATGCGTTGCGAAAGCGGGCTTGGTCATGGCCGTTTCCTGTCAGAGCCTCACTGCCGGCGCGGCGAAATCGGGAAATCATAGGCCGCCCCACCGGCCCCCGGCAGTGAAAAGTGCCACCACTCCTTGGCATAGTTCACAAAGCCTTGCCGCGCCATGGCGGCAATAAGCAGATGCCGCCAGCGCCGCTGGGCGGGCGTGATGGAGCTTGCTGCTGTATATGCCTTGGGGTCGGTGCAGTCGTAACCGGTGCCCATATCGACACTGCCCTCCGGCGCGCGCATAGCCGCGGGCGCGGCGCAGTTGGCATACTCCTTGTTGGGATCGAAGCTCGCCGAATTGTCGGCCTTGAGGTCGACCAGGGTGAGGTCCAGCGCGGCGCCCGTCGAATGCCCGGAGTGGTGGGCGATAAAGCCGAGACGGAACAGATCGGCTTTGGAAAACGATGGATTGTAGCGGTGTTCCGCTGCGGTCTCCCTGCCATTCCGTGACCACACGACCATGTCGGCGACGGCGCGCGTCGGCCGGTAGCAATCGAACATCTTCAGGGAGAGATTTTGCTTGGCGAGATCTTGCTGAATGGCCTTGAGCTTAAGCGCCACGTCGCGCTTCACCACACATTCGGCCGCGTCGTAGCCGGGAAGGCGATGACCGGTGAAATTGTTCGACGTGGCGTAGCGGATGTCCTGGATGATGGTTGGATCGATGTCGCGGAGATAGACGAAGTCGGCGGGAAACGGCTGGGCGTGGGCCATTGGCACCTGACTGGCCACGGCAACGAGGGTCGCAATCAGCCTCGCGAGACGAGTGTGCATAGTCATCGTTTACTCCGTCATTCCGGGGCGATGCGCAGCATCGAACCCGGAATCTCGAGATTCCGGGTTCGGTCCTGTCGGACCGCCCCGGAATGACAGCGGTAGAGCGCTGTCCGTGACCAAGCGGGGGATAACTTCTGTGACCACCATTGGCCCTTGCCCTACCCCCCATCCCCGCCTATAGCTCTGGCTTTAATGACATCGCCAACGAAATCGACCTTTGTCCTCGGTCACCGGCATTTGCTGGGAATCGAGGGCCTTTCCGCTACCGACATTACCGGTCTGCTCGACCTTTCAGAAGAATATGTCGAGCTCAACCGCCAGATCGACAAGAAGCGCACGTCCTTACGAGGACGCACGCAGGTCAACCTGTTCTTCGAGGCCTCGACCCGCACCCAGTCCTCCTTCGAGATCGCGGGCAAGCGGCTCGGCGCCGACGTCATGAACATGTCGGTGTCCTCCTCCTCCATGCGCAAGGGCGAGACGCTGATCGATACCGCAGTGACGCTCAATGCCATGCATCCGGACATCCTGGTGGTGCGGCATCATGCGTCGGGCGCGGTGGAACTCCTGGCGCGCAAGGTCGACGGTTCCGTGATCAATGCCGGCGACGGCGCTCACGAGCACCCGACCCAGGCGCTGTTGGACGCGCTCACCATCCGCCGCAACAAGGGCCGGATCGAGGGCTTGAGGGTTGCAATCTGCGGCGACGTGCTGCATTCGCGCGTGGCCCGCTCCAACATCCTCCTGCTCAACACCATGGGCGCGCGGGTGCGCGTGGTGGCGCCCTCCACGCTCCTGCCGGTCGGCATCGAGCGAATGGGCGTCGAGGTCGCGCGCGACATGCGCGAGGGGCTGGAAGGCGCTGACATCGTGATGATGCTGCGCCTGCAGCGCGAGCGCATGAACGGCTCCTTCGTGCCATCATCAAGCGAATATTTCCATTATTTCGGGCTCGACCAGAAGAAGCTCGCTTATGCCAAACCCGATGCGCTGGTGATGCATCCAGGGCCGATGAACCGCGGCGTCGAGATCGACTCCATCGTGGCCGACGGCGCGCAGTCGCTGATCCGCGAGCAGGTCGAGATGGGCGTCGCCGTCCGCATGGCGGTGCTGGAAGCGCTCGCCCGCAATCTACCGAACGCGTAGCAACAATGCCGATGCTCACTGACCGTCGCCCGATCCTGCTCGCCAACGCACGCGTTGTCGATCCGTCGCGCGATTTCGACGGCCCCGGCGACGTCCTGATCGCCGACGGGCTGATCCGCGAAATGCGCCGCGGCATCGGCGCGGCCGGCGTGCCCGAAGGCACCGACATCATCAATTGCGCCGGCAAGATCGTGGCGCCCGGCCTGATCGATATGCGCGCCTTTGTCGGCGAGCCGGGCTTGAGCCATCGCGAGACGTTTGCGTCGGCAAGCCAGGCCGCGGCGAGCGGCGGCATCACCACCATCATCTGCCAGCCCGACACCGAACCGGTGATCGACAATTCGGCCACCGTCGATTTCGTGCTGCGCCGCGCCCGCGACACCGCGATCGTCAACATCCATCCCATGGCGGCGCTGACAAAGGGCCTCGCCGGCCATGAGATGACCGAGATCGGGCTTTTGAAAGCGGCCGGTGCGGTCGCCTTCAGCGATGGCGTGAAGAGCGTGACCAATGCGCAGGTGATGCGTCGGGCCCTGACCTACGCCCGCGACTTCGATGCCCTGATCGTCCATCACACCGAAGACCCCGATCTGGTCGGCGAAGGCGTGATGAACGAGGGCGAGTTCGCCGCGCGGCTCGGGCTGATGGGCATTCCGGACACAGCCGAAGCCGTGATGCTGGAGCGCGACATGCGGCTCGTTGCGCTGACCGGCGGGCGTTACCACGCGGCGTCGCTGTCCTGCATCGCCTCCCTCGATATCCTCAAGCGCGCCCGCGATGCGGGGCTCTCCGTCAGCGCCTCCGTCTCGATCAATCACCTGGCGCTGAACGAAAACGACATCGGTCCTTACCGAACCTTCCTGAAGCTCTGCCCGCCGCTGCGCACCGAGACCGACCGCCAGGCGCTGGTCGCGGCGGTGGCATCGGGACTGATCGATGTCATCATGTCCGACCACAATCCGCAGGATGTCGAAGTCAAGCGGCTGCCGTTTGCGGAAGCCGCGTTTGGCGCGGTCGGCCTGCAAACCATGTTGCCGGCGGCCTTGCGGCTGATCCACAATGGCGACATGGACTGGAAGACGCTGATCCGCGCCATGTCGACCCGCCCGGCCGAACTGATGGGCTTGCCGTCCGGCTCGCTCCGGCCGGGCGCGCCGGCGGACGTCATCGTGATCGATCCCGATACGCCCTGGATCCTCGATCGCGCCGACCTGAAATCGCTGTGCAAGAACACGCCGTTTGATGAGGCACGCTTCTCGGGCCGCGTTCTGCGCACCATCGTCGGCGGCCGCACGGTCTATGAGCATGTCTGACGCGTGGCGTAGAACTTTAGGGAGCACCTGCAATGGGACCTGAAGTCGCCCTGCCCCTCGGTTTGGTGATCGGATACCTGCTCGGCTCGATTCCGTTCGGGCTGATCCTGACCAGACTTGCGGGAACCCCGGACCTGCGCTCGATCGGCTCGGGCAATATCGGCGCAACCAACGTGCTGCGCACCGGGCGCAAGGGGCTGGCCGCGGCCACACTCGTGCTCGACGCGCTCAAGGGCACGGCTGCGGTGATCATCGCCGGCTATCTCGGCGGGCCTGAAGCGGCGATGCTGGCGGGGCTTGGCGCCTTTCTCGGCCATCTCTTCCCCGTCTGGCTGAAGTTCAGGGGCGGCAAGGGCGTTGCCGTCTATATCGGCATCCTGATCGGCCTGTTCTGGCCGGCGGCCGTGCTGTTCTGCGCGATCTGGCTCGCCACCGCCGTCCTGACCCGCTACTCGTCGCTCTCCGCGCTGATCGCAAGCGTCATCACGCCGCTGTTTCTGTTGTTGCTCGGCCATTCCGCACTGGCTTTGCTATCCGCGGTGCTGACCTTGCTGCTGCTCTACATGCACCGCGCCAACATCCAACGGCTGCGGACCGGCACCGAGGGCAAGATCGGGCAGAGATCGTAGTTGTCATGTCCGTCATTCCGGGGCGGTGCGGAAACACCGAACCCGGACTCTGGAGATTCCGGATTCGTCGCTAACGCGATGCCCCGGAATGACAACACAGGAAATCGCCACACCAGCGCCGCGGCAAAGTTACAACACCGCCGCAAATCCTGTTCGCGAATCACATCAGAGTCTGGTGAAAGTATTTCCCGCCTGTCATTTTGGCGCGGGGTAGTTCGCTTGGATTGGTTTTGCCGAAGATGAACCAGAACGATTCATCCGGCGCGCAGCGGGGGCTGAATCTGACCAGCACACCGTCGACGACGGGCGCGCTTCGCAGCGGGGCGAGCGCCCTGCTTGCTGCCGCCGATATTTGGTCGACGAATGACGCGGCCTCACCGCCGGAGCAAGCCGTCGCATCGGCGCCAGCCCCGGAAAGCGCAACAACCACCGAGAGCGCCGGAGTCTCCGATAACAAGGACGCCTCCGAGAACAATACCGCCGGCGCCGAGAACGACGGCGTCTCCGAGACTGGCAACCTCGTTGACACCGGCAAAGCCTCCGAGACCAGCACGAGCTCTGAGGGCGATAAGCCGTCTGACGTCAACAAAATTCGCGCGAAGGCCTCGACCTGGCGTACGCCGCAACCCTCCGAGCTGCTGGCGGAGGCACGCTTCTTTTTCAATTCGATCGGCAAGCGCGCGCGCCAGGACGCTCGCCCCACGGTCAGCCCCGAGACAAGCCTGACCGACACCAAATCTATTGAGACCAAACTTGCCTCGCTCGCATCAGCCGCGAAGGCGAGCGCAAACCAGACAAGCGCTCGCGAAGTTGCGGCCTTGACGGCGCAGAGTTGGCCCCCGCAAACACTCTCGCTCGCGCTGCAGGGCGGCGGCTGCTTTGCCGCCTTCACCTGGGGTGTGCTGGAACGGCTGCTGGAAGAGCCGACCGTCGCATTCGACGCCATCAGCGGCGCCAGCGCCGGCAGCGTCAACGCCGTGCTGCTTGCCTCCGGCCTTGCCGAGGGCGGCCGCGAGCGTGCGCATGCGCGGCTGGCGCAATTCTGGAACCGGATGGTGAACGAGGCGTCGTTCCGCTCGCTGATGCTGCTCGGCGGCTTTTCGCCTGCGGGAAGCTCGGTCGCCTTCGGCACAGCGCTGCGCTCCGGCCAGTTCGATCCGCTCGACCTCGATCCCCTGCGCCGTGTGCTGGCAAAGCATGTCAATTTCGATGCGCTCCGCACACCTGCCGCGCCGCGGCTCTTGATCGCCGCAACGCGTGTGCGCGACGGCGCCGCGCACCTGTTCCGTAACGCAGAGATCACCGCCGACGTCGTGCTGGCCTCGACCTGCCCGCCGCTGGTGCATTGCGCGGTCGATATCGATGGCGATGCGCATTGGGACGGCGGCTATTCCGCGAACCCGCCGCTGGTCGCGCTGCTGCAGGAATCGGTTGCCCCCGACGTCTTGGTCGTGCAGGCGACGCCCTCGCGCGACAGCTATGTGCCGATCACGGGCGCCGCGATCGACCGGAGGCTCGACCAGATCACGGCGAACACGGCATTGAACGCCGAGCTCGCAGCATTGCAATGGGCGTGCGCTGCCGGCGCGATTGCGCCGCGAATCGCGCGGATCGCGGCCGAAGACGAGATCGAGGGGCTCGCCCAGCGCAGCGCCGTCGATCTCGGGCGCGCCTTTGTCATGGCTTTGCACCGGAGCGGACGAACCGCCGCCGATCGCTGGCTAAGGGGGGGCTCAAAGCCGGCTCCGGCGCCGCAGGAGTCCGTTCCGGTGCAGCCGTCCCTGGTGCCAGCGTAAGCCGCGATGGCAACAGCTAGCGCCGCAGCGCGTCTTCGACAAAGCGCGCTGCGGCGAGTGCCTTTGCATCTTCGCCGAAGCGGGCGATGACCTGCACGCCGACGGGCAGGCCGCCGTCGGCGATATCGGCCGTGACGTTGACGCAGGGCACGCCAAGCAGAGTCCAGAGGCGGTTGAAGCGCGGCTCGCCGGTCGAGGCGAGGCCCTTGGGCGCTGCGCCCGGCGCCGAATAGGTCAGGATCACATCGACCTCGGAAGCCGCACCGCCAAAGGCGCCACGGGCGCGATTTGCAATCGCGAGCGCCTGAACGTGCGCGGATGGCGCGATGCCCGCCGTCTCATCCAGCTTGGCCCGCAGCTTGGGCGCGATCTCGCCATGATGGGTGGCAAATTCCCAGGCGAGTGCACGATGGGCCTCGAAATCCTGGATGATCGCCTGCGCCTGCCAGGCTTCGGTAAACACCTCCGGCAGCTTGAGCATACCAACAGCGGCGCCGGCCCTCTCCGCAGCCGCTGCGGCGACGCGGAGGGCCGCATCGCTCGCCGCTTCCACGCTGCCTGCAAAATCCTGGGTGACCACGCCGATCCGCAGCGGCTTTGTCAGTTCATGTTGTGCGAGTTCGGGCCGTTCGGTCATGGCCGCGAGCCCGAGAGCAAGGTCCTCGACACCGGCGGCGAACAGGCCCACCGTGTCCAGCGTCCATGAGTAGGTCTTGACGCCAACCGTCGGCAGCAGCCGGTAGGACGGCTTGATCGCGGCCACGCCGCAGAACGAGGCGGGCCGGATCACCGAGCCCGCCGTCTGCGTGCCCAGCGCCAACGGCACCATGCCGGCCGCGACCGCCGCCGCCGAGCCTGCGGAGGAGCCGCCGGGCGTGTGGCCGTGGTTGCGGGGATTGAGCGTTGCGGTCGGATCGAGCGCGGCGAAAGCGGTGGTCGTGGTTTTGCCGACGATGGTTGCGCCCGCACGCTTGAGCATCATCACCACGGCCGCATCGGCGCGCGGCTGCCAACCCCTGTAGATCGAGGAGCCCATCTCGGTCGGCATATCCGCGGTGTCGATGATGTCCTTGATGCCGACCGCAATGCCGCGCAGCGGCCCCTCGCTTGCGGCGCGCGGGTCCTTCGCGCGCGTGACGAACGCGCCGATGGTGTTCTCCTGAGCCTCGATGGCACCAAGGGATTGCGCCAGCGCCGCCTCCGGCGAGAGTTCGCCACCATCGATGCGGCGCTTGAGGTCGGACAGAGAGATCATGGGCGGACATTCCTTGCGCTAAGGGACCAGTTTTACCGATCACGTTGGAACGAGGCTAGCAACCCACAACTCCGTCATGGCCGGGCCTCGTCAAGCCCGGCATGACGTGGAGAGAGTGTGCCATTACCCCCTTCCCCACGCCCTCAGGTTGCTTCATGCTGGCGCTGCAAGGGGATGTCTCGTGGACGCCGTCAACAGCCAGATCGAACTCACCGACGCCGAGCGGCTCGACCGTCTCAGGCTGATCCGCTCGGACAATGTCGGACCGCGGACCTTTCGTTCGCTCATGGCCCATTGCGGCAGCGCGCGCGAGGCTGTCGCGCAGCTGCCGGAGCTGGCGCGTCGCGGTGGCGCCAGGGGCTTGCGGATCTGCAGCGAGGAGGACGCCCGCAGCGAGCTTGCAGCTTGTCACAAGCATGGCATCAGCCTGCTGGCACCGGGCGAAGCAGGCTATCCGCCGCGCCTCGCGACGATCGAGGATGCGCCGCCATTGCTGGCGGTGCGCGGCGCCACCGAAACGCTGATGCGGCCGATGATCGCAATCGTCGGCTCGCGCAATGCCTCGGCTGCGGGCTTGAAGTTTGCGCAGGCGCTGGCGCATGACCTCGGGGAAGCCGGCTTCATCGTGATTTCGGGACTCGCGCGCGGCATCGACCAGGCGGCGCATCGCGCGAGCGTCAAGAGCGGCACCGTCGCCGTGCTGGCCGGCGGCCACGACCGCATCTATCCGCGCGAACACGAGGGCCTGCTCGATACGATCCTCGACGCGGGTGGTGCGGCGATCTCGGAAATGCCGCTCGGCCATGAGCCGCGGGCGCGCGACTTTCCCCGCCGCAATCGCCTGATCTCGGGCGCCTCGCTTGGCGTCGTCATTGTCGAGGCCGCGCAGCGCTCGGGCTCACTGATCACCGCGCGGATGGCGGCCGAACAGGGCCGCGAGGTCTTTGCCGTGCCCGGCTCTCCGCTTGATCCGCGCGCCGCCGGCACCAATGATCTGATCAAGCAGGGTGCCACGCTGGTCACCGAGGCCAATGACATTGTCCAGGCGGTGAGGCCGATCATGGAGCGGCCGCTGATGCTGCCGCTGCGCGAGGATCACCGTGAGGAGCGCGCCGACGAGCCGGAAACCACCGAGCGCGCGCGCATCGTTGGCCTGCTCGGGCCGACACCGGTGTCGATCGACGATCTGATCCGGATGGCGGAGCTGTCGCCCGCGGTGGTGCGCACCGTGCTGCTCGAACTGGAGCTTGCCGGCAAGCTTGAGCGGCACGGCGGCGGCTTGGTGTCGCTGCTCTAAATTCTACTCCGCCGCATCCCTGCGCCCGTCGAAACGGGCCCGAGCGGCCTCGATCTCGGCCTGGTGCGCCCTCGCCCATTCGCCGAGCGCGATGACCGGCTGGCTTAAGCCCCGTCCGAGATCGGTCAGCTCATAATCGACCCGCGGCGGAATGGTCGGAAAGACCGTACGCGTGACAAGGCCGTCGCGCTCGAGGCCCCGCAGGGTCAGCGTCAGCATGCGCTGGGAGATGCCTGCAATCAGGCGCTTGATCTCGTTGAATCGCTTCGGCCCGTCGAACAGCATCATGATGACGAAGACGCTCCATTTGTCGCCCACCCGCGCGAGGACCGAGGCGACACCGCGGCAATCGGCGTGCTGCGGATCTGGACGGGGCGGAAGTGAAGGAACTTTGCTGTGCTCAGGTGTCAATGATGTGCCCGGGTTTCAAAAAAGTGCGTTCTTGTGCGGATTACCAACAGTCACTCATATAGCGCCAGTTACAATTCTATACCAAAGGTGACTGACCAGATGAAAAAACTGCTTCACATCGATTCCAGCGTACTCGGCCCCCACTCCGTGAGCCGGCAATTATCGGCGGCCATTGTCGAGCGGCTGCGCCAATTCATGCCCGGCCTGGAGATCACCTATCGTGACCTGACAACTACTCCCCTTCCACATCTTTCCGGTGCGCACCTTGCGGTAGCGCAAGGTGCCAGCATTCCTGACCCATCCTTGCAGCAGGAGGTTGCTACCGGCCAGGCCGTGCTGGCGGAGTTCCTGGCTGCCGATATCGTTGTGCTCGGCGCCCCCATGTACAATTTTACCATACCGAGCCAGCTGAAGGCCTGGATCGACCGCATCGCCGTGCGCGGCCAAACCTTCAGCTATGGGGCGCAGGGGCCCCAAGGGCTGTGCGGCAACAAGCGGGTGATCGTGGCGATCTCGCGCGGAGGCTTCTATGGCGCGGGCACGCCCATGGCGGCCCTTGAGCACCTGGAAACCTATCTGCGCAGCGTGTTCGGCTTCATCGGCGTGACCAAGCTCGAGTTCATCACGGCCGACGGCATCCAGGTCGGACCGGAGCATCGGGAGAAGGCGCTGGCGACCGCGCTTGAGGCAGTCACCGCCTTGCGTGCGGCTTAAAGCGGCAAGGTAGCTCTCATATTCAATACGACGAGATCGGCCGACATGAATCATGCCGGCCGATCAGATTTCGCAACCAGACAATCCGCGCTCAGCCGCGGAAGATCGGCGCACCGGCCGGTGAACCGGTCGCGCCGCCGTCGACGAAGATCTCCACGCTCTGAACATGCGCGGCATCGTCGGAGGCCAGGAACAACACGGTCTTTGCGATGTGATCAGCCTCGGCGATCCGTCCCAGCGGCGTCACGGCTGCAATGCGCTTCTCCAGCACCGCGAACGCATCGTCCGTCGGCGCCCGGCCCTTCCAGATCGGCGTACGCGCGCCGCCCGGCGCAACAACGTTCACCCTGATGCCGCGCGGCGACAGCTCCGAGGCCATCACGCGCGCCATGGCGCGCACCGCGGCCTTGCTCGCCGCATAGGCCGAATAGCCGGGATTGCCGAGCACCGAGATCACCGAGCCGTTGAGGATGATGGAGGCGCCGTCGTTGAGATAAGGCAGCGCCGACTGCACGGTGAAGAAGACCGAGGTGATGTTGGTCCGGATCACCTTTTCGAAGGCTTCGAGCGAGGTGGCCCCGAGCGGCGTATCACCGGGAATGCCGGCATTGGCGAACAGAATATCGAGCTTGCCGAACTTCTCCGCCGCCTGCTTGATCGCAGACTGGGTGGCCGCGATGTCGGTGGCATCCGCCGCCACCGCAAACGCGTTGGGTCCCAACTCTTTCGCCGCAGCTTCCAATGTCTCTTTATTGCGGCCGGTGATCGTCACTTTCGCGCCCTCGGCCACGAACACTCTTGCGGTCGCAAGACCGATGCCGCTGTTGCCGCCTGTGATCAACGCCGTCTTGTTCGCTAGCCTCATGAGAGCCTCCATCGCCATCGCTGTTTAAGGGTCCAAGTGGTTTAATTATTAAACCATCCGCTTGCGATTTAGGGCGTTCAGTTTTATAATGCAACCACACAAGCACGTGATCGCAGGCGATAGCGATCCCGAGGCATGGCGAGGACGATGGTGAAACGGACCAGTTTTGCGGGCGACACGTGCCCGATTGCACGCGCGCTGGACGTGATCGGCGACTGGTGGTCGATGCTGATCATCCGCGATGCCCTGCTCGGCCGACGCCGGTTCGGCGAGTTCCAGAAGAGTCTGGGGCTTGCCAAGAACATCCTGTCGGCGCGCCTGCGCATGCTGGTGGACGAAGGTATCCTGTCCGCGGTGCCGGCCGCTGACGGCAGCGCCTATCAGGATTATGTCCTCACCGACAAAGGGCGCGGCGTGTTCCCGATCCTGGTCGCGCTGCGGCAATGGAGCGAGGCGTTCGACCCCCATCCGGAGGAGATCGCGACCATCATGGTCGATCGCAAGAAGGGGGAGCCCGTCGGGCCACTCGAGCTCCGCGCCCGCGATGGCCGCCTGCTTGAGGTCGGCGACACCGAGCTGAAGCCGCGGCCTGCGACAAAGCGCAGTCGCCCCGCGTTGGCCTGAGAGACCTTAAGCAAAATTTTATCTCGGAGCGTTTCGGCCAAGGACTTCAATCAAGCGCACGATCTTGAGGTATCATTTTACAGTGAAATGGGGGTCAGCTTCACTCCCCCCGCCCTACTTTCAACACCTGACGATTTGACAGAGGCGCCGGCTGCACCCATGTTCGGGCCAGAGGGTCGGGCTCGAATCTTCAAGAAACCGCCCCATATTCTCCCGTAAGTCACTGGAAATACATGAATATCGTCATTGTGGAGTCGCCGGCGAAAGCCAAGACGATCAACAAATATTTGGGCTCGTCCTATGAGGTTCTGGCCTCGTTTGGCCATGTCCGCGACCTCCCGGCCAAGAACGGATCGGTCGATCCGGAGCAGAATTTCAAAATGATTTGGGAGGTCGACGCCAAGGCGGCCGGCCGGCTCAA
>Ga0070741_10009808_pt1 | contig 18396 bp, 16 predicted proteins | sample Coa_R1_4_FD_66440 | JGI IMG/M metagenome (GOLD analysis project Ga0070741, IMG submission 66440) | Surface soil microbial communities from Centralia Pennsylvania, which are recovering from an underground coalmine fire - Coalmine... | ecosystem: Environmental > Terrestrial > Soil > Unclassified ...
CCCGGCGACGAGCCGCGCGTGGGCGCTCGGGGTGCGTCAGATGGCGGTGCCGCTCGGCGGCACCGCGAGCGCAGCCGCCCTTCCCGGCCTCGAGGCCGCCGGCGGTCCGCGGCTCGCGCTCCTCGTCGGCGCCGCGCTCGTCGCCGCGACGGGCGCGTCCTTCGCCGCCGTGCTCGACCGGGAGGCGCGCCCCGCGCCGAGCGGCGCCCGGGCGATGCCCAGCATCCTTCGCGCCGCCGGGATGCAGCGGCTGCTCGTCGTCGCGTGCTGCTACGTCCTCGTCCTCCAGGCGCTGATCACCTACGCCGTCCCGTCCGTTCGCGCGGCGGGCCTGTCGGCGTTCTGGGCGTCGGCGACGTACGTCGCAGTGAACGTGGCGGCGATGGTGTCGCGCCTCGTCTGGGGCCGGATCGCGGATCGGGCCGGGGGCCGGCGGCGCATCCGCACGCTCGTCGAGACGGGCGCGGTCGCCGCCGTCGGCGCGCTCCTCTTCACCGCCGCGCTCCACACCGGCGCCGCCGCCGTCGTCGCCGCCGCGCTCGTCTTCAGCTTCGGCGCCCTCGGCTGGAACGCGATCCTCTACGTCAGTGCGGGCGAGCGGGCGCCGATCGAGTTCGCGAGCCGGTCGTTCGCAGTCGCGGCGACCGTCGTCTTCGTCGTCTCCGGCCTGTGCACGCCGCCGCTCGGGGCGCTCGCCGCCCATGCCGGCTGGGACGCGTTCTGGATCGTCAGCGCGCTCCTCGCGGCGAGTGGCGCGCTCGTCGCCCGCGGCGCCGCGAGTTGATCGACGGATTGCATACACGTATGGTTGCCGGGTGACGCCGGTGCTGCCGCCGAACGACACGCTCGTTCGCAACGCCGGCGTCGCGGCCACTGAGCTGATCCGCAGGATGATCATCGAGGGGCGCCTCCAGCCGGGGCAGCGCCTGAAGGAAGAGGAGCTCGCGCGCGAGCTCGGCATCAGCCGGACGCCGATTCGGGAGGCGCTCTTGACGCTCCAGGCGGAGGATCTGGTCGTCGCGACGCCGAATCGCGGCGCCACGGTCCGCGTCCACGACGCCGACGACCTGCACGACCAATATGAGCTGCGCGCGCTGCTCGAGGGGTTCGCGGCGCGGCGGGCGGCCGAGCGCGTCACGCCCGAGCAGGTCGACGTGCTGAGCGCGAGCTGCATGCGGTTCGACGCCCTCAGCCGCGACGACGACCTGCGCGGCGTCGTCCGCGAGAACCTCTTCTTCCACAACACGATCCTCGAGATCGCGAACAGCGGGCGGCTGACGGCGCTCGTGCGGAAGGTGATCGAGCTGCCGCTCGTCTACAACTCCTACCGCTGGTACTCCGCCGACCAGATGCGCATCTCCGTCCACTACCACCGGCAGATCGCGAAGGCGGTCGCGGAGGGCGACGCCGACCGGGCCGAGCTCGTGATGAAGGAGCACCTGTTCGAGGCGCGCGACCTGCTCGTCTCGCACGTTCGAGCGATCCAGCAGGCGGCGGAGCCGGCTTGACCGACACCGCGGTCACGGCGTCGCCGTCGGCGCGCGCCGAAGACGGGCCGGGCCCGCTCGCGGGCGTCCGCGTGATCGAGCTCGGCATGCTCCTCGCGGGGCCGTTCGCCGGCCGGCTGCTCGGCGACATGGGCGCGGAGGTGATCAAGATCGAGCCGCCGGGTCAGCCCGATCCGCTCCGCGAGTGGGGCAAGGCGCGCTACGAGGGCCGGTCGTTGTGGTGGCCGGTGCAGTCGCGGAACAAGAAGTGCTGCACGCTCAACCTCCGCGTCGAGCGCGGGCAGGAGCTTCTCGTCGAGCTCGTGAAGCGGGCGGACGCCCTGATCGAGAACTTCCGGCCCGGCACGCTCGAGCGGTGGAACGTGGGCCCCGACCGGCTGCTCGAGGTGAATCCGCGCCTCGTGATCGCGCGCGTCTCCGGCTACGGCCAGACCGGCCCGTACGCGGGCCGCGCCGGATTCGCGTCCGCGGCCGAGGCGATGGGAGGGATCCGGTACATCAACGGCTTCCCGGGCGAGCTGCCGCCGCGGATGCACATCTCGCTCGGCGACTCGCTCGCGGGCATGTACGCCGCCCAGGGCGTCCTCGCCGCGCTCTACCGGCGGGACGCGCTCGGGGGCGGCGGCCAGGTCGTCGACGTGTCGTTGCTCGAGTCCTGCTTCTCGCTCCTCGAGAGCACGGTTCCCGAATACGACCGCCTCGGGGTCGTCCGCGGCCCCGGCGGGACGGGGCTGCAGGGTGTGGCGCCGTCGAACATCTTCAGGTCGAAGGACGGCAAGCTGATCGTGATCGCGGCGAATGCCGACAACGTCTTCCGGCGGTTGTGCGCCGCGATCGGCCGGCCCGAGCTCGCCGACGACCCCCGTTTCGCGACGCACGTCGCGCGCGGCGAGAACCAGGAGGAGATCGAGGGGATCATCGCCGAGTGGGCCGAAGCGCGCCCGGCCGCCGAGATCGACGAGGTGATGAACGACGCAGGCGTGATCTGCGGCCCGATCTACACGATCGCCGACATCTTCGACGACCCGCAGTACCGGGCACGCGAGATGCTCGTGAAGCACGAGGACCCGGAGTTCGGCGAGTACATCGGGCCCGGGATCGTGCCGAAGTTCTCCGGGACGCCCTGCGACGTCCGCTGGTCCGCGACGTGGGACGAGGGCAGCCACAACCGAGACGTCTTCGGCGGCCTGCTCGGGCTGTCCGACGCGGAGCTCGACGGGCTCGTGCAGGAGGGCGTGCTCTGAGCAGAGTCACGATTTGCGACGTCGCGCCGCGCGACGGGCTCCAGAACGAGGCGGCGCACCTCGAGCCGTCCGTGCGCGCGGAGCTCGTCAACCGCCTCGCGGCCGCAGGCGTGCCGCGGATCGAGGCCGTCAGCTTCGTCAACCCGCAGCGCGTGCCGCAGATGGCGGGCGCGGAGGAGGTCGTCGCGGCGATCGAGCGCGAGCCCGGCGTCGTGTACGCGGGTCTCGCGCTGAACGAGCGCGGCTACGACCGGCTCCTCGCGAGCGCCCTCGACGAGGTGCACTACGCGTTCGCCGCGAGCGAGACCTTCAACCAGCGGAACCAGAACGCGTCGGTCGAGGAGTCCGCGCAGACGGCGGAGCGGATCGTTCGGCGCGCGCACGCGGACGCCCTCCGGGCGACGGTGACGATCGGCGTCTCGTTCGGCTGCCCGTTCGAAGGCGCCGTCGATCCCGGATTCGTGCTCGATCTCGCCGGCAGGTTCGCCGCGGCCGGGGCGGACGAGATCGTGTTCGCCGACACGGTCGGCGTCGGCGTGCCGCGGCAGGCGCGCGAGCTCGTAGCCGGCGGCGTGAAGCTCGGGGTCCCCGTCGGGGTGCACCTGCACAACACGCGCAACACCGGGTTTGCGAATGCCTTCGCAGCGCTCGAGGCAGGTGCGACGGTCTTCGACGCATGCGTCGGCGGGATCGGCGGCTGTCCGTTCGCGCCCCGCGCGACCGGCAACATCGCGACCGAGGACCTCGTCTACCTGCTCGCGGGCGAAGGAGTGGAGACCGGGATCGAGCTCGACGCGCTGATCGCGATCGCGGAGTGGCTCGAGGGCCTCCTCGGGCGGCCGCTTCCCGGCCAGGTCTATCGCGCCGGCGCCTTCGCGCCGGTCGCGAGCTGAACGACGGAGAGAGGAGAGGAATGGCGCACAGGCTCGGAGTGGACGTCGGCGGCACCTTCACCGACCTGCTCCTCGTGGACGACGAGACGGGCAGGCTGCACCGTGTGAAGACGCCGTCGACGCCCGCCGATCCGGCGCAGGGCGTCTTGCAGGGCGTGCGGCGGATCTGCGACGAGAGCGGCGTCTCTCCGCAGGAGGTGCGCTACGTGATGCACGGGACGACGGTCGCGACGAACGCGCTGCTCGAGGCGAAGGGCGCGCGCGTCGGGCTGATCACGACGAAGGGGTTCAAGCAGATCCTCCACCTCGCGCGGTCGCAGACGCCGGGGCCGCTCGCCGGCTGGATCATCATGATCAAGCCGGATCCGCCGGCTGCGCTCGAGGACACCCGCGAGGCGAACGAGCGGATGAGCGCCCAGGGCGAGGTCGTCGAGCCCGTCGATCGCGCGCAGGTCGAGGCGATCGTCCGCGAGCTCGTCGAGTCGGGCGTCGAGTCGCTCACCGTCTCGCTCATCAACTCGTACGCGAACGCGGCACACGAGCGGGAGATCCGGGACGTCATCCACTCGCTCCATCCCGGCTTTCCGGTGACGATCTCGTCGGACGTCCTGCCGGAGTTCCGCGAGTACGAGCGGACGCTGACGGCGTGCATGAACTCGTACGTGCGGCCGAAGGTGGAGGCGTACGTGTCGACGCTCGAGCGGTCGCTCCGCGACCTCGGCGTCAGCGGAGACCTCAACTTGCTGCGCTCCGACGCGGGCCTGATGACCGCGCAGGTGGCGTCCGAGAGCCCGATCTACGGCGTGCTGTCCGGGCCGTCGGGCGGCGTCGCCGGAGCGCTCCACGTCGCTCGCCGCGCCGGCTACGAGAACATCCTCACCTTCGACATGGGAGGGACGTCCACCGACGTCGCGTTGTCGGAGCACGGTCAGCCGACGATCGAGCGGCAGACGGAGGTGCCGTACGGCTGGGGGCTGCCGGGGGAGGTGATCCCGATCAAGGTGCCGAGCGTCAACGTCCGTTCCGTCGGCGCCGGCGGCGGCTCGATCGCGCACGTGCCCGAGGTGACCGGAGCGCTCCGGGTCGGGCCGCAGTCGGCGGGCGCCGAGCCGGGGCCCGCGTGCTACGGCAAGGGCGGCGCAGAGCCGACGGTGACGGACGCGAACGTGATCGTCGGGCACCTGCCGCCGCGGCTGCTCGGCGGCGAGATGGAACTCGACGTCGACGCCGCGAAGGCGGCGGTGCAGAAGATCGGAGACGCGCTCGGCCTCGACGTGTACCAGGCGGCGGAGGGAATCCTCGACATCGTCAACGAGAACATGGCGGGTGCGCTTCGACTGGTGTCGGTGCAGCGCGGCTACGACCCTCGGGACTTCGCGCTCGTCGCGTTCGGGGGTGCGGGCCCGATGCACGCGAACGCCGTCGCGAAGGTGATGGGGTCCTTCCCGGTGATCGTGCCGCCCGCCCCCGGCCTCCTCTGCGCGACCGGGGATCTCGTCGCCGACTTCCGCGGCGAGTTCGCGCGCACGTTCATCCGGACCGTCGACCGCGTCACCGGCGACGAGCTGCACGGCATCCTCGACGACCTCGGCTCGGAGGCGAAGGCGTGGCTCGAGCGTGAGGGGATCCCCGCCGATGCGCAGCGCGTGTCGTTCAACGTCGACATGCGCTACTACCGGCAGGGGTACGAGATCCCCGTCGAGATCGATCCGGCTCTGCTCGCGGGCAACGGGACGACGATGCTCGCCGAGCGGTTCAACCAGCTCCACGAGCAGTTCTACCGCTTCCGGATGGAGGACACGACCTGCGAGATCGTCAACCTGCGGGCGGTCGGCTACGGCGACGTGCCGAAGCCGCGGCTCGTCGAGTCCGAGGCGACCGGCGGCGACGACGCATCCGGCGCGGTCGTCGACGAGCACTCCGTCTACTTCGGCGGCGAGTGGCTGCCGACGAAGATCTACGACCGCTCGAAGCTGCTCCCGGGCAACCGCGTGGAGGGACCGGCGATCGTCACCGAGTTCGACTCCACGACCGTCGTGCTCGCCGGACATGCCGCAGTGGTCGACCGGTACCTGAACCTGATCATCAACCCGAAGGAGTCGTGATGGCGACCGTCAACGTCGCAGAGATCCCGCGCATCGACGTCGACCCGGTCACGCTCGACATCATCGAGGGCGCGCTGAAGTCGACGCGGTTCGAGATGGACGCAACGCTCTTCCGCACCGCGATGAGCCCCGTCATCCGCGAGCAGCACGACGAGTTCCCGATGATCACGGACCCGCACGGGCGGATGGTCGTCGGGCAGTTCGGCTCCTACATCTCGGAGATGCTCGAGGGGTTCGACGAGCCGATCAAGGAAGGCGACGTCATCTTCAACTCCGACCCGTACAAGTGCGGCGGCACGATCTCCCACATCAACGACTGGCTCGTCTGCCTCCCGATCTTCTGGGAGGGCGAGCTGATCGGATGGGCCAGCATGTTCGGCCACCAGATGGACGCGGGCGGGCCGTTGCCCGGCTCGCTGCCGACGGGCGCGAAGACCGTCTTCGGCGAGGGCATCCGCATCCCGCCGGTGAAGATCTTCCGCGAGGGCGAGCTGAACAAGGATGTCCTCAACGTGATCCTCAACAACGTCCGCATGCCGGAGATGAACCGGGCCGACCTGATGGGGATCGTCGCCGGCTGCCGGACCGCGGAGAAGCGGATCCACGAGCTGTGCGCGCGGTTCGGCAGGGACACGTACCTCGCGGCGTGCCAGGCGCTCCTCGACCGCACGTACAAGGCGATGGCGAAGCTGATCGTCGCCGCGATCCCGGAGGAGCCGCAGTCGTTCGAGGACTGGATCGACGACGACGGCCTCGGCCACGGCCCGTACAAGATGAAGCTGACGATCTGGCGCGAGGGCGAGCACGCCTACTTCGACTGGTCGGGAACGGATCCGCAGGCGATGGGCCCGGTGAACTTCTACCTCTCGGAGGCGATGTTCAAGATGTTCATCGGGGTCTACCTGATCATGGTCTTCGACCCCCAGATCCTCTTCAACGACGGCTTCTATCCGCTCCTGCACATCGTCATCCCCGACGGCTGCCTGCTGCATCCGAAGTTCCCGTCCGCGCTCGGCTGTCGCACCCACGCGCTCACGCGCCTCTTCGACATCCTCGGCGGCGCACTCGCGCGCAAGAGCCCCGAGCACACGACCGCGGCGGGGTACGGCACGAGCCCGTACATGCTCTACTCCGGCTGGGACGGGGCGGGACAGTTCTACTACCTGATGGAGATCTCGTACGGCGGCATCCCGGGACGACCGATCGGCGACGGGATGGACGGCCATTCGTGGTGGCCGCTCTTCCAGAACATCCCGACGGAGTACCTGGAGGCGTACTACCCGGTGCGGATCGACGGCTACACGACGATCACCGACTCGGGCGGGGCCGGGATGCACCGCGGCGGCAACGGAATCGAGAAGCGCTACGTCTACCTCGAGCCCGGCGAGGTGTCGATCCACGACGACCGCTGGCTGACGTACCCGTGGGGCATCCTCGGCGGGAAGCCCGGGTCGCGCTCCGAGAAGCTGCTCCTCCGCAAGGACGGGTCGCGCGAGCTGCTGCCGTCGAAGTGCGACGAGGTGCGCGTGGAGCCCGGCGACATGCTCGTGTATCGCACCGCGGGCGGCGGCGGCTGGAAGGACCCGTTCGACCGGCCGGTGGAGAAGGTCGAGGCCGACGTCGCAAAGGGGCTCGTGTCGGCGGAGAAGGCGAAGGCGGAGTACGGCGTCGTCGTCGGCGACGCCGACGCCACCGAGAAGCTGCGCATCGAGCTGCGCGCGGAGCGCGGCGACGTCCTCGACTTCGACATGGGGCCTGCGCTCGAGCAGATCCTCGCCCGCGCGAAGGACGAGACCGGCCTCGAGCCGCCCGTCCCGCCCGAGCCGCTCGCGTGGGCGCCGATGGAGTCCGGCGAGGACGCGCTTCGCCGCGTCCGCGAGCACGGCGATCGACAGATGACCCAGACCGAATAGTGAAGCTCCAGGGGTTTCACGGCAGGGCCGGGTTCGGCCGGCGGCCGGCGCTGATCGTCGTCGACATGAGCGTCGGCTTCACCTCGGACGAGTCGCCGCTCCACTGCGACCTCGAGCCGGTGGTCGAGGCGATCGAACGGCTGCTGGCGGCGACACGCGCAGCGCGGCTGCCGGTCGTCTACACCACGGTCGCCTACGACGACGCCGGCAAGGAGACGGCAGCCGTGTTCATCGACAAGGTGCCGGCGCTGCTGACGCTCGAGGCGGGAAGCCGGTGGGTCGAGATCGACCCGAGGCTCGCGCCCGAGCCGGGCGAGCCCGTGATCACGAAGCTGCACGCGTCGGCGTTCTTCCGGACGCCGCTCGCGAGCCTGCTCGCCGCGCAGCAGGTGGACGGCGTGATCGTCACCGGGGCGTCGACGTCGGGATGCGTGCGCGCGACCGCGGTCGACGCGCTCCAGCACGGCTACCGTGTGGTGGTGCCGCGCGACGCGGTCGGCGACCGCAACCCTGCCGCGCACGAGGCGAACCTCTACGACATCGACGCCAAGTACGGTGACGTCGTCCCGCTCGACGACGTCCTCTCGCACCTCGAGCAGTTCGCGCTGACGGGGACGCCGTCGTGATCGTCAGGGACCGAGGCGACAGCTGGCAGGTCGTCCTCCAGATCGACCACGAGGACCTCTCGGGCGCGTTCGCGCGAGCATGGGCGGACAAGGCGCCGCGGCACGACTCCGTCGCGATCGCCGCCGCACGCCACGACGACGGGTGGGCCGTCTGGGAGCGCTCGCCCGTGGTCGCGGACGACGGCACGCCGGTCAATTTCCTCGACGTCGACGTCCGCTCGCACCTCGCCTTCTACCGCGCGTGCATCGCCGCCGTCGACGAGCAGGATCCGTACGCGGGCCTGCTCGTGTCGATGCACGGCGCCGGGATCTACCGCCAGCGCTACGGCCGGGACACGGCGCTCGGGCTCTCGCGAGCCGCCGAGGAACAGGAGCTCGTCGACGCGTTCGTCGCCGAGCAGGAGCGCGCGTACGACGAGCGCGTCGCGTCGATCGGCGTGGCCGAGGACGACCGCTGGCGCGACTACGAGCTGCTCCAGCTCTACGACCGGCTGTCGCTCTACTTCTGCATGCGCGACTGCGAGAACGGCGGCGCAGAGCCTGCCGAGCTCCAGGGCTACACGCTCGAGCTCGTTGCGCCCTGGCGCGTGCGGATCGATCCGTTTCCGTTCGGGGAGTCGCCGGCGCGCTTCGAGCTCGTGCGGCACGTGCTGCCCAAGCACGGCCACGCGGAGGTGCTCGAGACTCCGGCGGAGCGCGTCGCCGTCGCTCTCGAGCGCCGCGGGGATTGACGCTAAGCGCCGAGCTTGCGCGCAAGCGGCAAGCCGAACCACAGGCCGGCGATCACCGCCGCCGCGAGGGCGGTGACCGCGGCCGCCGCGGCGTCACTGAAGACGAGTCCCGTGACGAAGAACGCGGACGCCGACAGCGAGGCCGCAAGGCAGACGAGGCCGGCGACCGCCAGCCGCGTTCCCGTCGTGACCAGCCGCTCCTTGTCGTACTCGCGAAAGCGGATGCGGTGGTACGCGGTCGGGGCGATGAGGCACGCGACCGCGCCGAGCGCGAGCAGGAGCGCCGCGAACCAGACGTCGCGCTGCAGTGCGTCGGTCTCCTTGAAGCGGTTGTTGAACGGGACGACGAGCAGGAACGCGAACAGGATCTGAACGCCGGGCAGCGCGAGGCGAAGCTCCTGGAGGAGCTCCTCGAGCTCGCGGTCGAGGCGGTCGGGCACAGAGGTCAGTCGTCGACGATCGCGACCGCGCGTACCGGCGACCCGTACGCCGGCTCGAGGCGCAGCGGGAAGCCGTAGAACTCGAACGGGCGGTTGACGACGTCCTTCAGGTTGTTCAGGTTCTCGTAGTGCGTCAGGCGCCGCTCGGCGCACGCGCGGTGCGTCGGGTACTCGTCGGTCAGGTACGTGAGGTCGGGGCTGATCGTCTCGACGCCGAAGATCTTCACACTGCGATCCGCCATCCAGTGCACGGCCTCGGCGGAGATGCCGTTGAATCCGTTCAGGAACGCAGGCGTGCCGGCGGTGCGGTTGTAGTGGTCCGAGCAGAAGAGCAGGATGTCGCCGTCGCGCAGCTCCTGGCCCGAGTCCGACACCGCCTGTTCCACCTCCTCGGCCGTGACGTCGTGGCCGCCCGGGTACTGCCTGATGTCGACGCACAGCGCGTCGCCGCAGAAGAGGTCGATCGGCAACTCCGTGATCTTCGCCCCGGTGCGGTCGTAGTGGCCGAAGGCGTCGACGTGGGTGGCGGCGTGGTTCGAGGTGATCAGCATCTCGGCGTTGAACGACGGCCTGTCCGCCGGGTAGTCGGCGTGCATCAGGTGCCGCAGCACCTGCGGAGGCGGGAAGAACGGATGCATCTGCGACTCCCGCGAGAGCGGCTGCGAGAGGTCGATCACGCGACGCGACATGCCTTCACTCCTTTCCGGCCAGCTCCTGGCAGACCTGGACGATTCGAGGAATCACCACCGAAAGCATCTTCTCTCCCGTCTCGCGCCGCGCACGCGTCGCGTCACCGACCACGCCGGAGGGCGTGATGTCGCGCAGCATGTCCATCGGGACGACGACGCCGGGACCGCTCGCCCTCATCTCGTAGCGGCCGAGCGACGTCCACGGCAGCCCCGCCTCGCGTACGGCGGCGCCGCGGTCGTACGCGTCGCGCGTCGCACGGTCGGGGTAGACCGTCTGGCCGAGCGCGAGCGCGAGCGACGTCTCGGCCTCCTCGGCGTGGATCATCGGCCCTTCGACCTCCGCGAGGACGTCGGAGGCGAGGTCCCACCACTGCGCGAGGAAGACGCGCCGACCGGTCGTCTCGAAGTAGTGGTTGATCGCAACCGTGAGCGCGGCGACGTTGCCGCCGTGGCCGTTGACGGCGACGAGGTTCTCGAAGCCGTGGTGGACGAGCGAGTCGCACACCTCCCGGAAGACCTGCAGGAACGTCGTCGTCGACAGCCGCATCGATCCCGGAAACTGCATGTGGTACCAGGAGAGGGTCACGTTGAGCGTCGGCGCGACGAGCACGCTGAGGCCGCGTTCCCCGGCGAGGTCGGCCGCGCGCTCGGCGAGAGAGCGCGCGATGAAGCAGTCCGTGTCGAGCGGCATGTGCGGCCCGTGCTGCTCCGTCGTGCCGATCGGGATCAGGACCGCGTCCACACCCGACCGCATCCGCTCGTCGACCTCCACCCACGTCATCCGCTCGATCGAGTGGCCCGGCACCGGCCGATCTTCACCCAATGTCAGACATCGTGCAATACTCGCCCGTCGTGGCGGAGGCCGAGGTCAACGGGGTCAGGCTCTGGTACGAGCTGTCGGGCGACGGCGAACCGGTGATCCAGATCCACGGCGCCGGTTTCGGCCACTTCAACTTCGCGCCGGCGACGCCCGAGCTCTCGAAGCACTTCACGGTGATCGACTACGACATGCGCGGCTACGGCCGGTCCGACCGGCCCGTGCAGCACTACGACATGGAGGTGTGGGCCGACGACGTCGCCGGCCTTCTCGACGCGCTCGGGATCGACGCCGCGCACGTGCACGGCACCTCCATGGGCGGGATGATCGCGATCGTCTTCGCCGGGAAGTACCCGCGGCGGGCGACCTCCGTCGTGATCAACTGCGCCGCCGCGAAGCTCGGCATGGCCGGACGTCTCGTGTTCAAGAACTGGATCGACATCGCCCGCCTCGACCCGGACGGCCCCGGCAGCCGCATCCTCGCCGAGCTGATCGCGTGGCAGGCGCTCTCGAAGGCGTTCCTCGAGACGCCCGACGGCGTTGCGGCGATCAACACGATCCAGCAGATCCTGCGCGACTCGAACTCGCTCGAGGTGTTCACCACCGCGTGCCAGGCGATGTGCGACATGGACATCCGCGGGTGGCTGCCGAAGATCACCTCGCCAGCGCTCGTCCTCGGCGGCGACGAGGACTTGATGACGCCGTGGGACCAGGGGCCGGACGGTGCCGGTCAGGAGGCGATCTACGAGGGGATCTCCGGCGCGGAGAAGCACGTGATCCGGGGCTCGAACCACTCGACGGTCTTCGACAACACCGCGGAGCACAACCGCGTCGTGATCGACTTCTTCCAGCGCCACTCGGCGCGGGGGTAGATGGCGGTCGAGGCATACGGGGTCGAGCCGATCCCGGACGAGCTGCGCACCGTCGGCCGGCGCGACCTGTTCGCGATCAACTTCACGTTCTTCCTCAACCCGGTGATGTACGTGCTCGGGGCGATCGCCGTCGTCGGCGAAGGGCTGCCGCTCCCGTGGGCCGTCGCCGCCGCGGTCGCCGGTCAGGCGATCGCCTATACGTGCCTGATCGCCGCGGCCCAGGCGGGCGTCGACTACGGCATCCCGGGGCAGGTGGCGATGCGCGCCTCGCTCGGCTTCTGGGGAGCCCGGCTCCTGAGCTCCCCGTACCGCGTGGTCGCGTCGACGTACTGGTTCGCGACGCAGGCGATCGCCGGCGCGCTCGGGCTTCAGGCCGTCTTCCAGGCGATGACCGGCCGGCACCTGCAGCTCGTGCCGACCGCGCTCGCGCTCGCCGCCTTCCAGGCGCTGCTCGCCGTCCTCGGATTCGACGTGATGCGGTACGTGCTCCGCGTGGTGCTGCCGCTCTCGGTGGCGCTCACCGCCGTCCTCGTCGGTCTCTACCTCGCGAGCAACGACCCGCGCTACGACGTCGGGCGCGTGTGGCACTCGCCGGACCAGCACCTGACGTGGGCCGGCTTCGCGGCGTTCGTCACCGTGATGGCGGGCGCGTCGCTGACGCTCGTCACGAACGTCTCCGACATCTGCCGCTACACGCCGGACCGCAGCGACATGCGCGTCGCGCTCGCCGGCTCGGCGCTGCTCGCCGCCGCCGTCACGACGTTCGTCGGCGGCTACGCCGCGGCGGCAAGCGGAAGCACGAACCCGTTCGTGGCGCTCGTCGACCTGACCTCGTCGACGCCGCTGCTGGCGCTCCTCGCGCTCGCGATCGTCGTTCAGGGGATCGCCGCGAACATCACGAACACGTACACGTCGGGGCTGTCGCTCGTGAACGCGGTTCCGGCGCTCGGGCGCCTGCGCGCGACGCTCATCGTCGCCGCCGCGGCCGTCGCGCTGTCGGCGTTCCCGAGCGTCGTCGACCACGCTCAGCGCTGGATCACGCACCTCGGCAACGTCGCGGCGCCCCTCGCGGGCGTCATCCTGGCCGACTACCTCGTCGTGCAGCGTGGCCGGCTCGACGTGCCGGCGCTCTTCGACCCGGCCGGCCGCTACCGCTACGTGAACGGCGTCAACGCGGCGGCGATCGCCGCGGTAGGGGCGGGCGTCGCGGTCTACTACGCGCTGCCGCAGGCGTGGCTGAAGATCGCGTGGGGGCTCGGCGTCGCAGGGGCCTCGTACCTCGCGCTCCGCCGCGTCCAGGCGCTGGCCGGCGGCCGCGGGGTGGTGCCGGAGGTGTCTCGTGGCTGACGAGTTCGTCCTCGACACGCCGGTCGTCCGGTCGTTCGTCGCCGACGTCCGCGCCGCGATCGGCCGCGCCTCCTCGCCCGAGGAGGGGTGCGAGCTGATCAAGCCGGGGTTCGCCGACCTCCTCGCCGACGACGCGTGGCTACCGGAGGAGTACCAGCAGCCGGTTCCGGACAGCGGCATGGGCGGCGGGATCGGGCAGTGGCTGCTCTTCAGGGCCGAGGACGGCTCGCTGTCGCTCTTCGCGCTCGTCGTCCCCTCCTGCTCGGCGACGCCCGTGCACGACCACCTCGCCTGGGGCCTCGTCGGGCTCTACCGCGGCGCCCAGGACGAGGAGATCTACGACCGGGACGGCGACGACCTCCGGCTCGCGGAGTCACGGGCGCTCGAGCGCGGCGACTTCTACGCGCTCATCCCCCCGCGCGCGGACATCCACCGGGTGCGGACGACCTCTGCGGAGGCGTCCGTGTCGATCCACCTTCTGACGAACGACACGGGTTGCGTCTGGCGGCACTCGTACGATCCCGACTCGGGAGCGGCGACGCCGTTCCGCTCCGGCTACGTCAACGTGGCCTGCGACGGCGACGGCATTTGACTCCGGCCGGGGCGGCTTGTATACACGTAAGCCTCTGTCGGGCGTTACTACCCAACTCGACTCGACGAAATCCACCCGGACGGGCGGTTGCGCGGCGAGCCGGACGGCCTCGCGGGGGCGAGGGGAAAGGAGAGCTTGAATGAGTGGGCTCGATGAACTCGGGTTCGACCCGCAGGAGTACGCGGACCAGCTCGGGTATACCGACGAGCTCGGGCGCGGAGACTACTCAGACCCGGGTGTGGTGAGAGCAGAGACGCCTGAGGAGCGGCGGCGCGGGCTGACCCGTCGCGAGCTCCTCGTGAAGGGCGGGCTCGGCGCCGCAGCGCTGTCCACTGCGGGCGCGTTTGCGGGGTCGGCGGCGGCCAAGGCCGGCCAGAAGCAGGCGTTCACGGGGACGTTGAACGTGATCAGCCTCGGGGTCGAGTGGCCGGCGGGCGCGCAGGCGCAGGCGGAGAAGGATCTCGGCTTCAAGTTCAACGTGCAGCTGCTGAGCACGAACGCCGAGGTGCAGAAGTCGATCACGTCGCCGGACAGCATCGACGTCGGCGGTCTCTACAACTACCAGATGTTCCCGATCTGGCCGACCGGGAATTTCCAGCCCGTCGACCGCAACAGGATCAAGGCGTGGAACGACTTCTACCCGGTGTTCACGAAGGGCAAGGTCAACCCCGCCGACAAGTCGGCGACGCCGGGCCAGGGTGACGCGCCGTTCCGGGTCCTCTTCCTCGACGTCGACCATTCGACGGGGTTGCCGCTGACGAAGGAAGGGCCGACGAACAACAAACAGATCGTCCAGTGGTGGGACGAGGCGAAGAACGCGCCCTACGGCGGGAAGCCGCAGCCGCGGTGGATCCTCGGCCCTCCGGCCCACTTCAACATGGACTCCATGGGCTACAACGGCGATGTGATCAAGAAGGCGCCGAACCAGGTCCACTGGGGCGAGCTGCTGAACCCGGCGTGGAAGGGGAAGGTCGCGCTGCTGAACGACCCCGGCATCGCGATGGAGGACGCCGGCAACGCCGTCAAGCAACTCGGGCTGATGAAGTTCAAGGACCTCGGCAACATGACGAAGCCGGAGATCGACGGCCTCGTGAAGATCCTGATCAGCTACAAGAAGAAGGGCCAGTTCCGCGCGTTCTGGTCGACCTTCAACGAATCGGTCAACCTCATGTCCTCGAAGGAGGTCGTGATCGAGTCGATGTGGTCGCCCGCCGTCGCGCTGCTGACCGCCCAGGGCGTGCCGGTGCGGTATGCGTTCCCGCCCGAGGGCATGCGCGGCTGGTGCAGCTGCCAGGCGGTCCCGAAGCACGTCACCGGCGACAAGCTCGACGCGGTGTACAGCTACCTCAACTGGATGTACGAGGGGTTCCTCGGTGCGCTGATCATGCGCCAGGGCTACTACATCGCGAACGGCAAGTCCCTGCCGAGCTGGATCAAGTCGTCCAAGGCGAGCGAGGGCAAGCCTCCCTTCACGATGGACGAGTACGACTTCTGGTACAACGGCAAGCCCGCTGTGAAGGACCTGCCGGGCATCACCGGGCACGTCGGCGACATCAAGAAGGGCTCGACGCGCGACGGCGGCTCGTTCACGCAGCGCTCGCATCACTACTCGTCGTGGAACTCCTTCTTCAAGGAGAACGTCTACCAGGTGAAGCGGTTCAACGACTTCCTGAGCGCCTGACGAAGAGCGGATGGCGGGAGTAAACGGTGAGGGGGCGGCGGACGCCGCCCCCTCCACGCCCAAGGGGTCGGGCCTCGACCTGATCTCGCTGACCAAGGTCTTTCCCGGCGGCACGGTCGCCGTCGAGGACGTCAACCTTCACATCGACCACGGCGAGTACGTCGTGCTCCTCGGCCCGTCCGGGTGCGGCAAGACGACGACGCTGCGGATGATCGGCGGGCACGAGTTCCCGAGCGAGGGCGACATCGTTCTCGACGGGCAGTCGCTCGTCGATCTGGCGCCGCACAAGCGTCCGACGACGACCGTGTTCCAGCACTTTGCGCTGTTCCCGCACCGAACGGTGCTCGAGAACGTCGAGTTCGGCCTGAAGATGCACCGGGTCGAGAAAGAGCAGCGGAGGCGTCAGGCGCTCGACGCGCTCGAGATGGTCGGGCTGTCGGAGCTGGCCGGGCGCAAGCCGCGAGCGCTCTCCGGCGGTCAGCAGCAGCGCGTCGCGCTCGCGCGCGTGCTCGTGACGAAGCCGAAGGCGCTGCTCCTCGACGAGCCGCTCGGCGACCTCGACCGGCTGCTGCAGCTCCGGATGCGGGTCGAGCTCCGGAACCTCCAGCGGCAGCTCGGGCTGATGTTCATCCACGTCACGCACAACCAGGAAGAGGCGCTCTCGATGGCCGACCGCATCGTGGTGATGAACGACGCGCGGATCCAGCAAGTCGCCGACCCCCTGACGATCGCGACCCGGCCGGAGACGGAGCTTGTCGCCCGGTTCATGGGAGACAACAACATCATCCGCGGCCGCGTGACCGAGAGGAACGGCGACCGGCTCGTGGTCTCCGGCGACCACGACGTCCGCACGAGCGTGGTCGTGCCCGGAAACGACGTCGGCGTCGGCGACGAAGCACTCGTCTCGGTGCGGGCCGCAGCGGTCACCGTCGTCGACAACGGCGCCTCGCCGGCGGGTAACAGCGCCGACTGCGAGATCCTGTTCGTCGAGTTCCTCGGCGACCTCGTCAAGCTGCACCTCTCGGTCGGCGGGGAGCGAATGCTCGCGAAGGTGTCCGGCGAGCGGTACCCGGAGTTCCGCGGCCGCGAAGGCGAGATGATCAGGATCAGCTGGAAGGAAGAGGATGCCCAGCTCCTCCGGAGCTGAGCCGCCGCCGCATCTCGCCGCCGCCGAGCTCGACGAGGCGGAGGCGATCGAAGAGCCGCGCGAGCGCGCCCTCGGGGACTCGCGCGAGGCGGGCGAGCGCCGCAGCGCGTTGCTCACGACGCTGCTCGCGCTCCCCGGCGGGCTCTGGCTCGCGTTCTTCCTGCTGGCCCCGCTCGTCTTCATCGTCCTCGTCAGCTTCTGGACGTACGAGCTCGGTGCGAAGTCCGGGTTCACGACGAAGTGGACGCTCTCGAACTACGGCACGATCCTCCACAGCTCGACGTACTGGCACAACATGCTCGGCAGCCTGTACACGTCGCTGATCGCCGTCGCCGCGTGCCTGATCTTCGGCTTTCCGATCGCCTACTTCCTCGCGCTGAAGGTGCAGAGCCTCCGAAACCAGATCGCGCTCTTCATCATCGCGCTCGCGCCGTTCTGGACGAGCTTCCTCGTCCGCTCCGTCGCCTGGACGTACCCGCTCGCGGAGGTTCTCGGCAAGTTCGGCATCCACACTCCTTCGACGGCTTCGGTGCGGCTGGCGATGATCCAGCTCTACATCCTGTTCATGGTCACGCCGCTCTTCTTCACGCTCGCCCAGGTGGACCGAACGGCGATCGAGGCGGCGCGCGACCTCGGCGGCAACTGGTGGCGGACGTTCGTCACCGTGATCCTGCCGCAGACGCTGCCGGGGATCGTGATCGGATCGATCTTCATCTTCGTGCTGACGATGGGCGAGTACGGCACCGTCCTCGTCGTCGGCCAGAACTACGTGCAGTCCGTCGGCACGATCGTCAACTCGTACATCGTCGGCGCGGTGCAGTACCCGCAGGGCGCCGCGGCTGCCGTGTTGCTCGTGCTGGCGCTGATCGCGGGCGTGTTCGTGATCACCCGCTTTTCGAACCTCCGGGAAGACTTGTGAGCTCGACGGCGATGGACATGCCGCGTCCGCAGGACCGCGTGATCACGCGGCCGGTGACGCAGCGCGACTGGTCGAAGTGGGGCCTGGCGGTCTACTTCGTGATCTTCCTCGTCTTCCTGTACGGGCCGATGATCGTGATGGCGATCCTCTCGCTGCAGGGGTACTTCGGCGGCGTCACCTTCCCGTTCAAGGGCCCGCTCTCGTCGATCTGGTGGCGATCGCTCGTCCACTCGACCGTGGCGGGGACGCCCACACACGCGGCGGAGATCCACACCGCCGCGAAGAACTCGCTCTATCTCAGCCTTGCCGCCGGCGCGATCGTCTCGGTGCTCGCCTTCACGCTCTCGATGGCGTTCCGCAGGCGCTGGCGCTTCCGCTCCGACGCGGCGGCGTTCTACGTGATCATGCTCGCGCTGATGACGCCGGGCTTCCTGCTCGCCGTCGGCACGCAGCTCTTCTGGAGCTACCTGGGCCTGAAGGCGTCGATCTGGCACACGGCGCTCGGGGCGAACGTGATCTGGGGGATCCCGTTCGGCTTCCTCGTGATGCTCGCCGTCTGGAACCGCTACGACCCGCGCGTCGAGGAGGCCGCGCGCGACCTCGGCGCCGACCAGAAGCGGACGTTCCGCGAGGTCACCCTCCCGCTCGTCTGGACCGGGATCTTCGGCTGCTTCCTGTTCGGCTTCACGCTCACCTGGAACGACTACGACCGCAGCGTGCTGTTCCAGAGCAGGGCGACCGACTCGCTGCCGCTCGAGATCGGCGGGATCACGTTCACCGGCGGCGTCCGCCCCGACCTCTACGCGCTCGGCACCGCGACGACGATCCTGTCGCTCCTCGTCATCGGCGTGCTGCTCGCGATCGCGTCGGTC
>Ga0070741_10009809_pt1 | contig 18392 bp, 16 predicted proteins | sample Coa_R1_4_FD_66440 | JGI IMG/M metagenome (GOLD analysis project Ga0070741, IMG submission 66440) | Surface soil microbial communities from Centralia Pennsylvania, which are recovering from an underground coalmine fire - Coalmine... | ecosystem: Environmental > Terrestrial > Soil > Unclassified ...
GTAAAGGTGCGTGGGCACGATCGCGCGCGTCTTGTCGGTGATCAGGCGTTCGGCCGACTTCGGATCGATCGTAAACGTCCGCGGATCGACGTCGGCGAACACGACCTTCAGTCCCGCGACCTTCGCGAGCTCGGGAACGACCCAGAACGTCAGCGATGGAAAGATGATTTCGGATCCGGGCGGAAGATCGAGCGCTTTCAGAATGTAGTAGAAGGCGATGCGGCCGTAGGCGGCGGTGACGGCGGTGCCGCCGCCGATGTAGCGCGTCAGCGCCTCTTCGAACTCCGCAATCTGTGGGCCCTGGATGAACTCGCCGCGGGCCTTGCAGCCCGCGACGATGTCCTCGGTTTCGTGAAAGACTCGCGCGCCGTAGCGCGAGATAGCCGCGTTCATCCGCGAACTAGCAGGCGACGGGACGCGAGATGTCGGCGATCTCCTCGCGCGAGTGGCGATCGTTGACCCGCGCATCCATTCGGGTGACCCAGTCGCGGACGGCGCTGTTCTGGATCTTCAGGAAGTTCGCGAGGTACGACGGCCGCATGTAGAAGCGCTTGTACGCCGCGCCGAGCAGATACTGCAGCTCGTGCTTCGACAAGTTCGGGTGCTTGAAGGTCAGCGTGTAGCCATCGAATTTTTCCCAGTCGGTTTCGACGAGGAGCGGCTCAATCTGCTTGAACATCGGCGTGCCGGGATACGGCGTCAGGATCTTGAACTGCGCGAACGTCGACCCGAGGTCGGTCGCGTAGTCGATCGTCGCCGCGATCGAATTCCAGTCGTCCTGCAGGAACCCCAGGACGTAGAACGCGGCGGTCACGATCCCCTTCTTCCGGCAGTGCTCGATGATCTCGCGCTGATGCGTCTGCGGGATCGGACGACGGCCCGACTTCTTCAGCGTCGCCGGATCGGTCGCTTCGACGCCGAAGCTCATGGCCCGGAAGCCGGCGTCATACAGCTTGTCGAGCAGTTCGACGTCGAGGCGATCCAGTCGCGTTTCGGCTTCGAACGTGATCTCGAGGCCGCGCGCCTTGATGCCGTCGCACAGCTCGATACAGCGGTCGCGCTGCTCGCTGAAGAGCGGATCGCGGAAGATGATGTACGGCCGGCGCACCTGATCGCACAACCGTTCGATCTCATCGAGGATGTTGGCGATCGATCGCGCACGATAACCGGCGAGAATGCGGTGCGGGCAGTACGTGCAGAACTCGGGACACCCACGGCTCGCGAGCAGCGGGTAGCCGCCGCCGACGGGACGCGACGACCACTTGATTCCGAATTTCTTGCCGCGATCCTCGGTGACGAGATCCCAGCGCGGGTACGGGAGCGAATCGAGATCGTCGATCTGCTCGCTGACGACCATGCCCGACGGAATCTCTCCGGTCTGCGCCATCTTCATCACGCCGGCTTCGGGTTCGCCGTTCAAGATGAAGTCGCAGTGATCCTGGAAGAGCTCCGGCATCTTCGACGCCGTGATGCCGATGAAGCCCACCTTGACGCCGCGCGCGCGCATCGCGTCGGCCCACGCCGCTTCGGCCTTGTGATCGACGAGCGACGAGAGGCACAGCGCGACGTCGCCGTCGACCGGCTCGCCGCCGCGGGTCCACTTCACGTCATGGCCGGCGCGCGCGAGGATCGCGGCGACGTAGGCCATGTGGACGCTCGGCACGTCGTGGAATTGTTTCTTGACGTAGGAGATCACCGACGTGACGCGCGAAAACGGATCGAGACGCGATCCATACCCGCCGACGACGGTGTCCTTGCTAACGAATCCTCGATCTGATTTCAGATCTGCGAGCACGACTCGCATCAGTCACCTCAAGTTCGCGAAACCAACAACAACCAGTGGAGCGACGGATCAATCCACGGCGGGCGGCCCGCGAGGGGACTTCGGCGAAAACGTGTGCGTGTCGGGACGTGCGTCGGCCGCTCGCACGAGAAGCCCGAGCGGCTTGAGTACCGCGACGCCGCAGTCGATATCGATCTGCGTCGCCGGTGCGTCGTTCTGGATCGCCGCGCTGTCGTCGTCGTCGTCGGTCTCCGTCGCGCGCGCGAGGCGCGTCGTCGGATCGGTCAGGCCGATCAGCACGCGTTGTGAGGGCGTGGCGATCGGTCCGCCAAACGTGTGCGGCTGACGTTTCAGCTGTTTGAGCGTCGTCGTCTGCGGTCCGCAGACGGTTGGCTTCTTGGCGTGTCGCGCGTGCGACGCTTCGGCAGACGAAGCCCCCAAGAGCACCAACACGAGGATGGCGCTCGCTCTGATCGACGCGCGGACAATCGGAGACAAAAGGCGCATGTAGCCGAAAAATACTGCGTTTGGGACGCGCAATACTATCCCACGCCCTGAGACCCGACGCAACAAACCATCGGTATAGAGATCGTACGCCTATAATGGCATCTTTTGTGAAACCTTCGCCTCATCAACAAGTTACGGTCGTCGGCGGGGGCCCGGCCGGGGCCACGGCTGCACGGACTCTTGCGATGGCGGGCGTTTCGGTGCGCGTGCTCGATCGCGCGGCGTTTCCGCGCATCAAACCGTGCGGCGGCGGCATCAGCATCCGCGTGCTGACGCGGTTTCCGTACGTGAAGCCGGCGCTCGGCCGCATCGCGACGCACTTTCTGAGCAAGCTGTATCTCGAAGGGCCCGACGGATCGTCCACCGTGGTGACCTCCGACGAGCCGGCGGCGCTGATGATCCGCCGTTACGAGTACGACAACCTCCTCGTGTCGCTCGCGCGCGAGGCGGGCGCCGAGATCGTCAGCGGCGTGGATATCGTCCAGGCGTCGCAGGATCGCAACGCCGTGACATTGACCTCACGCGACGGCCGCACCTTCACGGCGCCGCTCGTGATCGCCGCCGACGGCGTGCACAGCGTCATCGCGCGACGCCTCGGGATCAACCCGGGATGGAAGGCGAACGCCGTCGCGCTCGACATGATGGAGGAGACGCCGCGCGAGCACTTGCGCGACATCGATCCGTCGACGTTGTGGGTGGCGTACGGATATGGCGGCGACGGATACGCGTACATCTTCCCGAAGCGTGACCACGTCAACATCGGTATCGGGTACGTGCTCTCGCACTATCGCCGGCACATCGACGTCGCGCCATACGACCTGCAGCGCGGCTTCGTTTCTCAGCTGCGCGATCGCGGCATCGTCGTCGGCGCGTCGGTCCGGAAGAACTTCACGCCGTTCTTGATTCCCGTCGGTGGACCGTTGCCGGCGCCCGCGCGCGGGCGCGTGTTGCTCGCGGGCGACGCCGGCGGCTTCGTCAACGGGTTCACGGCGGAAGGCATTTATTACGCGATGGTGTCGGGCGATCGTGCAGCGCGCGCCGTCATCGAGGGGGGCGAGCATCGCGCGGCGGAGCTCTACCGTCGCGGGGTCGATTACGAAATTGGCAGCGAGCTGCGGGATTCGGTATTGATCCAGCGATATCTCTTCGCCAATCCCCGCAGAATCTCCCGTGTGATTCGCGGCGCGAATCGTGAACAGGCGATCACCCGCCTGATCCTCGAGTTGGCGATAGGCCGGCGGTCGTATTCCAGCGTCCGGCGGCGGATTTTGACGCGCGCGCCGTTGATGGCGGCGCAATTGCTGTTGGGTAGAATACTCGGGCACATCGATGGCTAAGGGATCCAGCACTCGTCAGATCGAGCATCTGCTCCGGCGCGCCGGTTTCGGTGCGCGGCCTGATGAAATCGACACGTACAGCGCGCTGTCCATTCCCGCGGCCGTCGACACGCTCCTCAACTACGAGGAGATCGCCGACGACGTCGACACGAAGATCGGGCAGCCGGGATACGTCGGCATGACGGTCTCGGGTCAGTTTTCGCCGCAGTCGAACATCACGCACGCGCGGCAGCGGTGGTTGTTCCGGATGGTCCACAGCGATCGCCCGCTCCAGGAGAAGATGACGCTCTTCTGGCACAACCACTTCGCGACTGGCTACACGAAGATCGCCGGGGCGCTCGGCACGACCGAAGGCGCGCGCTACCTCGCGGCGAAGGCGTCGGAAGATCCGGGGCAGGTGCGCGGTCAGATCGAGATGCTGCGCGACAACGCGCTCGGCAACTTCCGCGACATCCTGATCAACATCGCGAAGGACACGGCGATGCTCGTGTGGCTCGACGGCCGCACGAACACGAAAGCCAAACCGCAGGAAAATTTCGGCCGCGAGATCCAGGAGCTGTTCACGGTTGGTGTCGGCCACTACACCGAGCCCGACGTGTACGCCGCGGCGCGCGTGTTCACGGGTTGGAATCTGCAGCGCCCCGGCAGCGCGACCGACGGCTCGCAGCATTACGCGTACGCGTATGTCGCCGCGCAACACGACACCACGGCGAAAACTTTCAGTTTCCCGATCTACAGCAACGGCAGCGCGACGATTCCGTCGAGATCCGCGACCGACGGCGAGCAGGACGGCCTCGATTTCATCAACGCGCTGGCGGCGAACCCGAACACCGCGCGCTATCTCGCCGGCAAACTCTGGCGTTTCTTCGTCAGCGAGTTTCACGATCCCGACCCGGCGTTCGTCGATCGTGTCGCTGCGACGTACTTCTCGAGCCGCTACGACATGAAAGCGGTCATGCGCGAAGTGCTGCTGTCGACGCAGTTCTGGGACGAGAGCACGTACTTCGCCCGCTACGCGATGCCGGTGGAGTTCGTGGTCAAGGCGCTGAAAGACATCGGCTGGCGCGGTTTCTCGGTCAACGACGCGCTGACGCCGCTGTCGAACATGGGCATGGTGCTCTACGAGCCGCCTGACGTCAGCGGGTGGGATTTCGGTCAGACGTGGTTCTCGACCGGCGCGATGCTGTCGCGGATGAATTTCGCGTCGCAGCTCGCAAACAACCAGAAGTTCAACCTCCTCACCAACGCGCGGCCGTACGGCAAGACGTCCGACGCGCTGCTCTCGTACGTCCTCGACGAACTGACGACGGCGCCGATGGACTCGAGCGTCACGAACGAGCTGTCGAATTACTTGAAATCCACCGGCGCGTGGAGCGGCAGCGACGCGCAGATCCAGTCGAAGACCGCCGGCCTGATGCACTTGATCGCGGGGTCACCGGAGTACCAACTGCAATGACCCTTCGGCTATCGCTCAGGGTCATGGCGAGCGGAGTCGAGCCATGAAGGTGACGCGACGGCAGTTCGTCAAAGGCGGCGTTGCGGCGTTCACGATGACGTTTGCAGCGCCCGAGTTCCTGAGCGACCTCGCGCGTGCACAAGGCGCCCATGTCCGCAACCTCGTCGTGCTGTATCTGAGCGGCGGCAACGATTCGCTCAGCATGCTCGTGCCGTACAACGATCCGTTCTACACGAGCCGTCGGCCAACGCTCGCGATTCCGGCGGCGAACGTGCTGCAGATCGGGACCGACGCATCGAAGGTCGCGCTCGGACTGCATCCGCGGCTCACCGGATTGAAGCAGATCTTCGACGCGGGCCGGCTCGCGTTCGTGCAGCGCACCGGTTACGCCAATCAGTCGCGGTCGCACTTTCAGGGCACTGACATCTGGTCTGCCGCTGACACGAACCTGACCGGATCCGGTCTCGGGTGGGTTGGACGTTATCTCGACTCGTTGCCGTCACCGGTCGATCCGTTGATCGGGTGGAACACGACCAGCAGCCTGCCGCACGTGCTCCAGGCGGCGCATACGCCGGTGCCGGCGATCGCGAGCCCATCGAGTTACGCGTTCTCGAGTCCGAACTCCGGCGCCGAAGCGACCGCCGAGCGAACGACGGCGCTGCACATCTCGTCGCACGTGCCGGTCGATCGTCCGGAGCTCGCGTTCGTGTACGGCAGCGCGCAGGCCGCGATGGCGACGCTCGATCGCGTGGCGACCGTCGCGAGCTACAGTCCGTCGGTGACGTATCCGAATACCGGTTTCGGCCAGGCGCTCAAGGCCGTGTCGGGCGCGATGGCGAAAAGTATCGGCACGAAGGTGTTCTACGTCACGACCGGCGGGTTCGACACGCATTCCGCGCAGAACGTCAACCAGACCAACGGCGCGTATTACGGATTGATGGGAACGTTGAACGACGGCCTGCTCGCGTTCTACAACGACCTCAGCAATCAAGGTCTGCTGCAGGACACGCTGATCGTCAGCTTCTCGGAATTCGGACGGCGCATCACCGAGAACGGCAGCTCAGGAACGGATCACGGCGCCGCCTCGGTCATGATGGTGATGGGCGGCAAAGTGAACGGCGGGTTGTACGGCACCGCGCCGAACTTGAACGGCAACGACTCGAAGAACCCGACGCTCGAAAACAGCGGCGGCGACGTCACGTTCGAGACCGACTTCCGCTCGGTCTACGCGCAGATCATCGACAACTGGCTCGGCGCCAACTCGCCATCGCTGCTCGGCGGCAATTTCCGCAAGTCCGGCCTCTCGTTCATCTAAACGACGCTCGCTGCCGGGCGCAGCGCCATCCGGAACAGCAACGGCGCGATCCCGTCATGTTTGACGAGGTCGACGCACATACCTTCCGCGACGTGAAACCCGAGCGCGCGGTACATCTCGAATTGCCGTTCGCTAAAGAACTGGTTCGTGGTCGATTGGTGCGGGAAGTCGGGGTTCGACTCGCGATAGTCGAGCACCAGCGGCCCTTCGTCGCCGGTGACCGACGCTTTCATGTAGATCAGCGAACCCTTGTGGCCGTTGCCGTAGTCGATGTCGCCAATCGTGAAGTGCGACTCGCTGGTACCGCTCGCGGCGTGGATGCGATCGAGATCGATCGTGATGTTGATCCCGAGATCGATGCGCGCGTACATCAGCAGCTGCATCAAGCTGCCGAAGCGGAGCTGCTCGTCCTGTTCGCCGTCGATCGCGACGATGACTTTGCAGCGCCGCTTCAGCAGCGCGTAGAGGCCGAGGTTTTCGATGTGACCGCCGTCCGACAGGTTCACGTACGGCAGTTTCGTCGTCAGCGCTCCCATCGCTTCCCGCCAGAGATATCGCGGTCCGACGCCGAAACTCAATCGAATCCGCTGCCACATCGAGGACGAGACGTACGCGGGATGCGGCATCCAGTAACCGAGGCGGATGTTGAACAGCGTCAGCAGAAACGTCAGCGGCTTGATCGTTGTCGTGCCCGCATTCGGCGCGGCCGCAGCGCCCGAGATCGCCATCGCCGTGCCGAGATCGAGATGACGATGGACGCGCTCGAGATCGGCGGTCTTGCAGTAGCCGGTGCGCACGCTGCCGGTGAAGTGCTTGCTGAAGACGAAAAAGTCGGAGTTGCGCCCGCGCATGTCGGGCTCGGTCGACCCGTTCAAGTTCAGCGACGCGTTGATCAGGTGGTAGGGCGCTGTGCTGCCGTCCTCTCGCAGCGCGGCGAGACGCTGTCGATCGTTTTGCTCGAGCTCGCCGTTCTTATTGCGTCTCAGCAAATACGCTTTGCTCAAACGATCCCGATAGAAGTCGTGAATCGAGCTGGCATTCACGTTCGCGAACATCGCATTGAACAGCAGCCACACAATGGCGGCGCCGAAGAACAGGCGATCCTCGGCGCCGTCCATGAACGGCGGACGCAGATCGGTGTCGTAGCCGTCGTCGGCACGATTGACTTCCACCAACCGGCCTCGCCCCGGGTCGTTGATGTGCCACGTGTGCACGGCGTCCGGTCCCGACGCCGCGAACGCGACGTCGGCCGCCATCGGCACGCCTGGGTCAATCGTCGTTGCTGCCTTCTCGGAGAGTCCTCCCTTTGAGTCGAACGCGTTGCGCACGGCGGCGCTCAGAAGATGACGACTGAGATCAGCGGCGAGATTCGCACGGACGACCAGCTCCGAATCATGTCGATCGATGCGATAGAAGCACCCGGAGGAGACGACCTCCCAGCGGCGACCTGGCTCGATCGGTCGGACGTACGCGCGGATGCCGAGCGTCGCGTCTTGCCTGTAGGCTGGCGGCGCCGGCAAGTCCCAGAACACCGTCAACGTATCCTCGTGGCGGACGATGGCAAACCGGCTGCCGTCCGGATGGACGGCCATCCATTCGCTGCCGGGCGTCCGCTCCGTGACGCGCGCTTCGCGAAGCGCCAGGATGTGGTTGTTGTCGTGGAACATGAAGTTCAGCGACGGCGGGACGTGACCGCCGTGCAGCGCGTCGATCTCGACGTCTGGTCGATCGGCCGACGCCGACGCGGCCTCGATCCAGGCTCGGGCCCCTTCACGGTTCACGACCCGGTACACGTTGCCGTAGGCGGCGACCACCTTCTCGTCGCCCGTCTCGTGCGTCTCGACCCATCCCGAAAGTGCGTTCGCGGGAATCGTACGCGCGAGCTCCGGCGCGAGCACGCCGTTGTCGAGATCGCGAATGGCGCGCGGCGTCACGCGCGCGGTTGCGACCGTATCGTTCAAGCGGTATGGCTCGATTTCGGCCATGCACAGCAGCAGATAGATCGCGACGACGATGAGCGGGCCAAGGAAGCCGAGCGTGTACAGTGCCAGCCCGCTCCGAATCTTGGCACCGGTCGCCGATCGTCCCGCCAGCAACGCGCCGATCGCCACGATCGCGATCAACGCGATCGCACGCCAACGAAACGACGGATCGTTGATCGTCGCGATGATCTGATCTTGGAAACGCGGAAAGGTGGTGTTGATCGCGGCCTCGACGAGCGACGCGAAGGTCCAGCGGAGAGACCAGATGAGAAAGACGAGAAAACCTCCCGTCATGATGGCCGCGCCGCGATTCCGCGCCGACCACGACAGGCGGTTGGCGAGCAGCCGGCTGACCAGCGGAAAGAGCAGCAGCGCCATCGCGAATGCCACCCAGGGCAGATCCTCGAACGCCGTCTGCAGCAGCATCTTCGTCAACGACTCCGGACCGCCGAGGTAGCTGTCGTAGTAGTACTGCGTCGCCACCACGGCCAGCATCAGGTACGGCATGACCGCGAGCAGGTTCAGCAGGACGCCACGTATCACGAGCGCCGGGATGCGGACCTTGTCGAGCATGCCGCCGGGCGCGAGGTAATTGCCGCTGTTGCGCAGGTGTCGCACGGCGTCGGGTTCGTTCGCGCCGGTGACGGTCCGCAACGGGAACGTCGTGTCATCCGGACGGACCGCGGAGTCGTTCATCAGCGAGCTGATGCAACTGCCGGTGAACCCGCCGCCGCTGACGGTCGAGAGGTAATCGAACGATCCGAACGCGCCGTAGTCGTGGAGCGCCTGGACGGCGCCCAGCGAGAAGGTCGCAGAGCGGATGCCGCCACCCGAGATCGCCAGGCCCACCACATCGTCATCGGGCGGCGGCAGGTTCAGCGCGGCTCGCCGCTTGGCAATCTCTTCGCGTTCGGCTGGGACGACGTCGCGATCGAAGTCAGCGGCATTCATGTGCATATGGATGCGTGGAGCCTACTCGAAAAACCGGTTGGCGACGCAGCCCGTTAATCCTGTGACTTGCACCGTTTGCTAACCTCTGTGGCGTTGGCCGAAGCCCCCTCGACGGTGAAGCTGTCGTCGATTTTGTCCGGGTTGTCCTACGCGCTGGACCTGACCGAAGGGCACCCGCGCGGCCATGCGTCGCGCAGCTGCCTCATCGGGATGCGGATAGGCCGGGCGCTGGGGTTGTCGGCCGACGACCAATCGAACCTCTTCTACGCGCTCCTGCTGAAGGATGCGGGCTGCTCGAGCAATTCCGCGCGTGTGTTCCAGTTGTTCGGCGGCGACGATCAGACCGCGAAGCGCGGGGCGTGGATGCGCGACTGGCGCAAGATCCGCGAGCAGATCGCGTACGTGATCGACTACGCCGAACCCGAAGGGAAGCTGTTCGAACGCCTGCGGCGGCTCGCGGTCCTGGCCGCGAAAGGGCCGGCGAGCCGGCGGACGCTCTTTGAGGTGCGCTGCGACCGCGGCGCGGAGATCGCGCGGACGCTCGGCTTCTCGAAAGCGACCGCCGAAGCCATTCGCTCGATGGACGAGCACTGGGACGGCGGCGGCTATCCCGACGGCACGAAGCGCCACGACATTCCGATCCTCGCGCGCATCATCGGTCTCGCGCAGGTCGCGGAGATTTTCGCGAGCGAAGAGGGCCCCGACAAAGCGGCGACCGTCGCGAAGCAGCGCCGCGGCAGCTGGTTCGATCCCGATCTGGTCGATCTGTTCCTCGACCTGTCGAAGGATCAGTCGATGTGGGACGCGTGCGGATCGCAGAACCTCGAAGACACGGTCGCCGACGCCGAGCCGCAGGACTCGGTGATCACGGCCGACGGCAAGCGCCTCGACGACATCGCCGAGGCGTTCGCGTGGGTCATCGACGCGAAGTCGCCGTACACGTATCACCACTCGCAGCGGGTCGCCGATTTCGCCGTCGCGATCGCGCACGCGCTCGGGCTCGATGCCAACGCGGTGACCCGCCTGCGACGCGCGGCGCTGCTCCACGACATCGGCAAGCTGAGCGTGCCGAACCGGATTCTCGACAAGCCGGGCAAGTTGACGACACGGGAATGGGAGGTCGTCAAGCTGCATCCGTACTACACGTATCAAATCCTCGAGCGCGTTCCCGTCTTCGGCGAGCTCGCGTTCGACGCGAGCGCACACCACGAACGGATGGACGGCCGCGGTTACTTCCGCAACCTGCCCGGAGACCTGCTGTCGCCATCGGCGCGGATTCTGGCCGCCGCCGATCAGCTCGACGCGCTGTCGGCCGAGCGTCCGTACCGCGGCAAGCTGCCCACCGAAAAAGTCCTCTCGATCATGCGCGAAGAGCGCGGAAACGGCCTGTGGCCTGACGCTGTTGACGTCGTCGAACGAGTGCTAGACTCGTCGAATGCCGCCACTTAAGCGGACGAAGTTCAAGCTCGCCCCCGAACAACTGCTCGAGATGTTCTACTGGTTGAAGTTGATCCGCGCGTTCGACGAGCGGCTCAGCGTCCTCGTCAAGCAGGGGAAGGTTCGCAGCGGCGTGTACACCGGCATCGGCCAGGAAGCGATCGTCGTCGGCACGTGCTACGGGTTGCGCAAAGAGGACTTCATCTGCCCGCTGCATCGCGATCTCGGAACGTTTCTGATGAAGGGTGTCGATGCGCGCGCGATGATGTCGCAGATGTTCGCGAAAGAGACCGGCCTCTCGAAAGGCCGCGACTCGGCGCTGCACAGCGGCGTCACCGAGCTCGGGATCTTCGGCAACACGAGCATGCTCGGCGCCAATCTCCCTGTCGCGACGGGACTGGCGCTGACCTTCAAAATGGAAAAGGTCGACCACGTCGTCATCGCGTACTTCGGCGAAGGGGCGAGCAACGTCGGCGACTTTCACGAGGCGCTCAACTTTGCCGGCGTGCAGCAGCTGCCGGTCATCTTCATCTGCGAGAACAATCAGTACGCGTACTCGGTGCCGATCGAGAAGAGCATGGCGATCGACGACGTCGCGGATCGCGCGCACGGATACGGTTTCGACGGCGTCGCGATCAACGGCAACGACGTGCTGGCGGTCTATCAGTCGACCGTCGGCGCGATCGCACGCGCGCGCGCCGGCGACGGTCCGACGCTGATCGAGTGCAAGACGTACCGCTGGCACGGCCACTCCGAACACGACAAAGCGTTCTATCGCAGTGACGAAGAGCTCGCCATGTGGAAGAGCCGCGATCCGATCCCGACCTTCACGACCTACCTCCGCACGCGTCACGTGCTCGATGACGCGAAACAGAAGGAGGTCGAAGACAAGGTCAAGGCGACGATCGACGACGCGGTTGAGTTCGCGATGAACGCGCCGGACCCGACGCCGGACGAGGCGACGACGGACTTATATGCGTGAAGTGACCTACCTCGAAGCGATTCGCGAAGCGCTCGTCGAAGAGATGCGGCGCGATCCGAAAGTGTTCGTGCTCGGCGAGGACGTCGGCGCCTACGGCGGCGCGTTTGGCGTCACGCAGGGGATGCATGACGAGTTCGGCGACACGCGCGTCGTCGACACGCCGATTTCCGAGTCGGCGATCGTCGGCATCAGCGTCGGCGCAGCGCTGCGCGGCTATCGTCCGGTCGCCGAGATGCAGTTCGCGGACTTCATTTCGTGCGGCTTCGATCCAACTCGTCAACCAGGCGGCGACGTTGCGGTATCGCTACGGTGGCCGCGCGACGGTGCCGATTGTCGTCCGCGCACCGAGCGGCGGGAATGTCGGCGGCGGGTTGTACCACTCGCAGAATCCCGAAGCGTGGTTCGTCCACCGGCCGGGCTTGAAAGTCGTCGCGCCGTCAACCCCCTTTGACGCCAAGGGGTTACTGAAGGCCGCAATCCGAGATGACAACCCAGTCGTATATTTCGAACACAAGTACCTCTATCGACGCGCCAAGGGGCCGGTACCCGATGGCGACGAGGTGGTGGAGATTGGGAAAGCGGCGACGCGGCGCGAGGGCGACGACATCACGCTGCTGACCTACGGCGCGATGGTCACGCCGTCGCTCGAGGCCGCGGATCGGATGTCCAGGGACGGCGTCGAGGTTGAGGTGATCGATCTTCGAACGCTGATGCCGTTCGACAAGGAGGCGATTTTCGCGTCGCTGCAGAAAACCAGTCGCGCCGTCATCGTGCACGAGGATGTGAAGACCCTGGGACTGGGCGCGGAACTGTCGGCCGTCATCATGGAAGAGCGCTTCGACTCGCTCGACGCGCCGGTGGTCCGCGTGACGTACCCGGACACGCATTGCCCGTTTTCGCACATCCTCGAGGCGGCCAACCTGCCCGATGCTGATAAGATCACCGATGCTCTTCGGCGCGTGGCCGCGTACTGATTGATGGAAACCGACGTTCGCGCAGACATCACGCTGATCGAACGCATCGTCGCTCGTGACGAGCGCGCGGTGGGAGAGCTGTACGACCGCCACAACCGGTTGCTGTTCGGGTTGATCCTGCGCGTCCTTCGCGATCGCAGCGAAGCGGAAGAGGTGTTGCAAGAGGTCTTCGTGCTCGTGTGGACGAAGGCGGAAACCTACAACGTGGCGCTCGGATCGCCGGCCGCGTGGCTCGTGCGCATCGCACGCAACCGCGCGATCGACCGGCTGCGCGCCAACGCGGTCCGATTGCGCGCCGTGGAATCGGCGCCCGAGCCGGAACCCGATCGCCGAGCCGATCCGGAGCAGCGCGCGTCGCTGACGCAGCAGCAGCAGGCCGTGATTGCGGCACTCGACGATCTGCCGGCCGATCAGCGGTCGCTGATTGAGGACGCGTATTACCTCGGGCTGACGCAGTCCGAGCTCGCGAACAAATACAAGCTGCCGCTGGGCACCGTGAAGACACGCGTGCGCAGCGGCATGTTGACGCTGCGTCAGCAGCTGGCGCAGGTGTTCATCGAGCAATGAGCGACGAGACGACGGATCAGATCGAGTTCGACGAGGTGGTGACGCTGGCGCTGGCCGACGCCGCGGCGATGCACGCGCCTGTGCCGCGGCCGGACGTCCGCGCGGCGCTGATGCAGCGGATCAAGCAACCACAGAACGCACAGAACGCACAGAGCCAACCGTCTTCTGTGGGTTCTGTGCCTTCTGTGGTTGGTTTCGCATTCGCCAGCGCGAACGACGACCGTTGGATGCCGCATCCGATTGCCGGGATCAAGATGAAGATCCTCGCGCTGAATAAGGAACGAAACTACGCGACGCTGCTGCTCGATGTCGCGCCGGGGACGCGTTTCCCTGCGCATCATCACGGCGGCGCAGAAGAGTGCTACGTGGTGTCCGGCAGCCTTTTTACCTGCGGCCGCCACCTCCACGCCGGCGACTTCGTGCACGCGGACGCTGATACGGACCACGGGGAGTTGTGGACGGAGGAAGGGTGCCGCGTGATTCTCGTCGTTCCGCCCGAAGAGCACCTCCCGCCATCCCTTCTCGCCTGAGCCACGTAAGACAAGTATGGGAGTGGATCACCCACTCGGCGACCAGGCGGAACTCTACGCCTTGGGCGCGCTGACTGCGGCCGAACGGGCTGAATTTGAGGCTCATCTGGCCGTGTGCGCGGCGTGTGCGGCCGATGTCCGCGCGTTGGCGCCCGTGGCCGCCGGTTTGGCGGCGGCGGTTGCCGGGCCTGTCCCGTCGCCGGCGCTGCGCGATCGCGTGATGGCGAAGGTGTCGCGCCCCCAGGCGCCGCCGAGCTATTCACGGTCGGGCTGGTTGGCCGCCGCCGCGTCGATCATCTTTGCCACGGTGTTCGGCCTGTCCGCGGTTCGCATGCGGGATCGCGTCACGACGCTCGAGGCGCAACTGCGCGATGCGACCATTCGCGCGGACGCCAACGAGCAGCGCGTCGCCGACCTCCGCAAGTCGGCCGACGGCGTCGTGTCGATGATCAACGTCATGCTTGCGCCCGACGTCGCCCGCGTGGAACTCGCGGGTCAGCCCGCCGCGCCGAGTGCATCGGCACGCGCGTTCTGGAGCCGCCAGCGGGGGCTTGTCATCAACGCGGCGAACCTGCCGCCGCTGCCGGCGGGCCGCACCTATCAGTTGTGGGTGTTGACGGCGCAACCGGCGCCGATCAGCGCGGGCCTGTTGCGTCCCGATTCGAGCGGCCGCGCGAGCGTGATGTTCAATACGCCGGTCGACATCCCGCAGCCGACCGCGATGGCGGTGACGATCGAACCCGAAGGCGGAGTGGCCTCGCCGACGGGTGACAGATATCTCGTCGGTGTCGCGCATTAACCACGAAACACACGAAGCTCACCAAGTCCACGAAGTTCACGAAGCTCACGAAGCTCACGAAGGACGGTTGTCAACGAAAGTGCCTTCGCGATCTTCGTGATCATCGTGAACTTCGTGGTCCGAACAGCGCCGCGAACGCGTCATCGAGCCGCGGGTACTTGAACGCAAACCCAAGCCGCTCCGCCTTCGCCGGCACCGCGCGCTGACCGGACAGCAACAGCGCGTCCGCCATTTCCCCCAGCAACAATCGCAACGCGAATGCGGGCGCCGGCATGAAGGACGGCCGATGCATCGCGCGGCCGAGCGCTGACGCGAACGCGCGGTTCGTGACCGGTGTGGGCGCCGTGGCGTTGAGCGGACCGGTCACGGTGCGCGTCGCGATCGCCCAGCGCACCATCGCGATCCAATCCTCGCGGTGGATCCACGGCCAGTACTGACGTCCCGAGCCCACAGGACCGCCGGCGCCGAGCCAGAACGGCGGCAGCATCTGCGGCAGCGCACCGCCGTCACGCTCGAGGACGACCCCCGTCCGCACGAGGACCACGCGGGTGCGATCGGACCCGGCGACGATCGCCTCCGACTCCCACCGCGCGCAGACCGTTGCGAGAAAGTCGTGGCCGGCTGGCGCCTCCTCGGTAACGATCTCGTCGCCGAGCGGACCGTAGTAGCCGACCGCCGATCCGCTGATGAACACGCTCGGCGGCCGCGCAGCCGTTCGAATCGCGTTCGTCAGATTTCTCGTCGTTGTGACGCGGCTGTCGAGGATGTGTTGTTTGTGCGTCGCCGACCAGCGCCGGCCGGCAATCGATTCACCCGCGAGGTTGATGACGATGTCGGATCCGTCGACGCCGGCTGTTGATCCGCGGGGGAGCGCGGTCACCGAATGACCGTCGGCGCTGAGCGCGCGGCTAAGTGGACGTCCGAGGAATCCGCTCGCGCCGGCGATAACCACCTGCATGTTCACTAGTCGTCAACCCCGCGCGCGCCCGAAATATTCCGAGCAGTGCAAGTCCGACCGCCGTCCAGATCGCGACGCGAGCCTTCCGTGCAATCGCCAACGCCACGCCAACAGGACCGCCGATGCCGAGCACGGCCGCGACGGTGCCCGTCCCCACTTCGTCGACGCCGAGCCACATCGGCACGAACTGAAACACGATCGTGATCGTGCGGTTGACACATTCAAGCACGAATGCGGTGAGTAGCGTCGGCGTCACGCCGGTGATCAGTCGCAGCGCGATCCAGATTTCCAGCACAGCGGCCGCGTGGTACGCCGCCTCCAGCGCACCGATCGCCCACAAGCGATCGCGGTGTCTGGCAACGAAATGCGTCAGCGGTTGCGTGGACTGCGGTCTCCATCGCGCGAGCGCGTACAGCGCGATCACGCCGGCGACGCCTCCGCCGAGCACCACAAGACTCGCCGCGCGCATCGTCCGGGTCACGTCGAACGCGATCAGCAGCGCGATCGTCCCCGTCCCGAGCATCGCCACCACGGACAACCCGTAGAAGGCATTTTCGAGCGCGAGCGCAGGAATCGTCGTTGTCGCGCCGGCGCGACGCCGCACGAGGACAATCTTCGACGGCTCGCTCGCGAAGATCCCGAACGGCGTCACGTTGCCGATCGCATCGCCGCTGATGTACGCCGCCACGCTGTCACCGATCGAAAGCGTCGCGGGATCGTCGAAGCAGAGCCGCCACGCGATCGATCGCACGAGATGGCGCAGTCCGCCGAGGGCCACGATCACGATGAAGCCCGCGCCGAGTCGACGGACGTTGTTGATGACGTTTGCCGTTCCGAAAGTCCGCAGCGACCAGGCGAGCAGCAACGCGCCTGCGGCCGCGGCACCGATGGACACGTAGCGCGAGGCTTTCAGCCGAGCGATCGTGCTCATTGCACCAACCGGTCGACGCTCGTGCGATACGGCCGCGTCACCCGGTCGATCGTGTAGATCCGTCGTCGTCGACCGTCGAAGTAAATGCGCGTGAGGATTTCGGCGAGCACACCCAGGCCGATGAGGAGCACACCCGACTGCAGCAGGACGGCGCTGAGCAGCAGCAACGGTCCGTGCTCGAGAAATACCGGCGCACCGGTGAAGACTTTCGTCGCCACGACATACACGCCGCCTGCGCCGCCGGCGGCAAGGCTCGCAAATCCAATCGGACCGAAGATGTGCAGCGGCCGCGTCGAATAACGAAGCAGGAAACGCACCGTAATCAGATCCGCCATGACCCGCCAGGTCCGCGAAAGCCCGTAGTGCGATTTGTTCTTCGGCCGTTCGATGTTGGCGATCGGGACCTCGGCGATTCGCGCGCCGTGAGAGCTGGCGAGTGCCGGGATGAAGCGATGCAAATCCCCATACAGCCCGACGCGCTTGATCGCCGACCGACGATATGCCTTGAAGGTTGTGCCGAAATCGTGCAGCGAGACGCCGGAGAACTTCGCGATCAGCCAGTTCGCGATCCGTGACGGCAGGCGACGCGTCCAGTAGTTGTCGACGCGACGCTCGCGCCATCCGCTGACGATGTCGTATCCCTCGTCCAGCTTGTCGAGGAGGCGCGGCAGATCCTCTGGCGCGTGCTGCAGATCGCCGTCCATCGCGACGATGACGTTTCCACGCGCGCGGTCGAATCCGGCGGCCAGCGCGGCGGTCTGGCCGAAATTGCGCGCGAGCGTGACGATGACGACCGCTGGATCGGCGGCGCCGACCGCCGCGAGCGCGAAACCGGTGTCATCGGCGCTGCCATCGTCGACGAACACGATTTCGTACGACCGGCCGAGCGGTGCGAGGACCGCCGTGAGACGCCGATACAGTTCGTCGAGCGTCGCTTCCTCGTTGAACAGCGGGATGACGATGGAGAGATCGACAGTGTTACGAGGCATGTGACCGTCGCTCCGATTCGTTCCAGACCAATGTGATGCCGGCGCGCGCGATGGCGTCCCATGTCGCGGTCGCCGTGAGCAACGCGACCTCGTGGGCGCGTTCGTGACGCAGGCGCGTGCGTACGCGATCGAGCGTCGAATCGACGTAACCCGGGTGCATCATCAGCTCGGTGACGCCGGGTGGCAGATTCGACAACTGCGCGGCGAACGTCGCTTCCGTGAACACGCCCGTCAACACACGCCCGGCGAATCGCGGTACGCGGAGGCCAGCGGCCTCGGCCGATGCGATGTCGCGGCGCGCCCACCACGACAGCGCAAGGTTCTCCGCCGCCTGGCGCCGTGCGCCCGGGACGGACGCGAAACGGCGCATCAGGCCGATTGCCGGCTGTTCCCACGGCACACGGACCCTCGGAATGGCGAACCGTTTGGCCAGCCGAACGACGACGTCGAAAACGGGCGGGTACGCGTGGACGTGTTTGTGCGCGTCGAGATGCGATGGATGAACGCCGCTGCTGATGACACGCTCGATCTGCGCCGACAGCTCGCGCTCGACGTCCGCGAGCGAGATGCGCCGGGCGAGCGCCGCCGTGATGAACGATCCCCACGTCGGGCGCAGTCGGCCGTCGCACACGAGCGATGCGATCGTCGATGGCGGCGACAACGGCTCGGCGTCGACCAACGCGAGATGACAGCCGACCGCGAGCGTCGGCATCCGCTTCGCGATGGCCAGCGCTTCTGCCGTCGCCGGCGCGTTGGCGAACACGCTTGCGCTGGTCAGGATGCCGTCACGATGCGCGTCCACGATGCCGGCGTTGATACCTGGCGTCAGGCCGAAATCGTCGCCGTTGACGATCAGTCGCCGCTCGTTCGTCATCGGAATCGATACACGCGAAC
>Ga0070741_10009810_pt1 | contig 18388 bp, 18 predicted proteins | sample Coa_R1_4_FD_66440 | JGI IMG/M metagenome (GOLD analysis project Ga0070741, IMG submission 66440) | Surface soil microbial communities from Centralia Pennsylvania, which are recovering from an underground coalmine fire - Coalmine... | ecosystem: Environmental > Terrestrial > Soil > Unclassified ...
CGTGCCGTTATTCGCTTCCGATCCCTTCTTCAATTTATCGACATTCTCCATCCCCGAAATCACCTGTCCGATCACGGTGTATTGACCGTTCAGGCTCGGGGTCGAGCCGAACATGATGAAGAACTGGCTGTTCGCGGAATTCGGGCTCGAACTTCGCGCCATGCCGACGATGCCGCGCGTGAACGGCGTCGACGAAAACTCGGCCGGCAAATTCGGATATTTCGAGCCGCCGGTGCCGTTGCCGTATTGGCCGTCGCCGGTTTGCGCCATGAAGCCGTCGATCACGCGGTGGAACGGCACGTTGTTATAGAAGCCGTCGCGTGCGAGCTGCTTGATGCGCTCGGCGTGCTTGGGCGCGAGATCGGGGCGCAACTGGATGACGACGCGGCCCTTGGTCGTTTCGAGGATGATGGTGTTTTGCGGATCGGCGGTTTGCGCGGAAGCAGGAACAGCGAGTGCGAACAGGCAAAGAAAAGCGAGCGCGGCAATCCGAAACATGAAGACTCCCGATTATTTCTTGGAGAATTTAGCGGCAAGCTTGGCGAGCACGGGCTTGGGTACGAAAGACGACACATCGCCGTGCATCGATGCGATCTGCCGGACCAATGTGGCGGTGATCGGGCGCACCAACGGCGACGCGGGCAGGAAAACGGTCTGGATGCCCGGCTCCATCGCGCCGTTCATGCCCGCCATCTGCATTTCGTAATCGAGATCGGTGCCGTCGCGCAGCCCGCGGATGAGCAGAGTCGCGCCGATTTTCTTCGCGGTTTCGACGACGAGATTGTCGAAGGTGATGGTCTCAAGCTGCGTCTTTTCCGCGCTCGCAATCGGCCCGCAGACCTCCTTCAGCATCGCAAGACGATCGGCCGCGTCGAACAGCGGCTTCTTGCCGGGGTGTACGCCGACCGCGAGCACGAGCTTGTCCGCGAGGCGGCACGCGCCGCGCACGACGTCCAGATGGCCATTGGTGACCGGGTCGAAGGAGCCAGCGTAGAGCGCGATACGGGCCATGAAAAAGGGTTAGCCGTTGCCCGCGCGGGTGACAAGGAGCCAGCCGTTAACGATAAACAGTTTGTGCGTTCGCTACGCGGGCCGGCGTGCGAGCGACAGCCAAATACCGCCCCCGATCAGGGCGAGACCCGAAACGCGGCCCAAGAGCTTCGCCCGCGCAGGCGCGAGAAACCAGCTGCGGCCGTAGCCGGCAGCGGTAGCCCAGCCGCTGTCCAGCACCGCGCCAAGGAGGACCGAGGTAACGCACATGACAGCGAGCTGCGGCTCGACCGGCAGCGCAGGATCGACAAACTGCGGCAGAAACGCCGTGAAAAACGCAATGGTCTTCGGGTTCGAAAGCGCGACCAGCATGCCGCGGGTGAAGTAGACGCCTCCCGCCGGCGGCAGCATGGTGACGGCGCGATCCGCGTTCCGCCACACCTGAATGCCGAGCCAGATGAGATAAGCAGCGCCCGACCAGCGCAAAATTTCAAACAGGATAGCGGCATTGTTGACGACGAAACTCAAGCCGCAGGCGATCGCCGCGATCAACAGCGCGTTGCCGCAAGAGGACCCCGCAACCACGGCCAAGGCTGCGCGCGTTCCGCGGCTCGCGCCGGTGGAAACGACAAGCGTCACGATCGGACCCGGTGTGAGAAACAGGATCACCGTGATGAAGAGGAACGCCGAGAACAATTGAAAGTTCATTGGCTACTCGTTCTCGTCCGCGTCCTCGCCGATACGCTCGACGGAGACAACGCGCTCGTCCTCAGCGGTGCTGAATACGATCACGCCCTGCGTCGAGCGGCCGGCGATGCGGATGCCGTTCACCGGCGTGCGGATCAATTTGCCTCCGTCGGTCACCAGCATGATCTGATCGTTTTCCTCCACCGGGAAGGCGCCGACGATCTTGCCGTTCTTCTTGCCGATCGACATCGCGACGATGCCTTTGCCGCCGCGGCCGGTGATCCGGTACTCGTAGGACGAAGTGCGCTTGCCGTAGCCTTTCTCGGTGACCGTGAGGATGAATTGCTCGGCCGCGCCCATCTCGGCGTAGCGCTTCTGGCTGAGCTCGATCGCGGCGACTTTCTCCTCGTCGTCCTCGTCCTTCTCGTCGTCGTCGCCGCGCCGGACGGCATTCGCCATGCGCACATAAGCCGCGCGTTCCTCGGACGTCGCCTCCATGTGGCGGATAATGGCCATGGAGATCAGTTTATCGCCTTCGGCGAGCTTGATGCCGCGCACGCCGACCGAGTTGCGGCCCGCGAACACGCGTACGTCGCTCACCGGAAAGCGGATGCACTGCCCGCCATTAGTGGACAGCAGCACGTCGTCCTTTTCCGTGCAGAGCGCGACATGGGCAATCGCGTCCCCCTCCTCCAGCTTCATCGCGATAATGCCGGACGGGCGGATGTCGGTGAAATCTGAAAGCGCATTCCGGCGCACGGTGCCGCCGGTGGTCGCGAACATGATGTTCATCTTCTCGCGCTCGGCTTTATCCGCGGGCAGCTTGATGATCGAGGTGATGCGCTCGTCCGGCGCAATGTTGATGACGCTGACCATCGCCTTGCCGCGCGATTGCGGCGCGGAGAGCGGGAGCCGCCAGACCTTCTGTGTGTAAGCCTTGCCCTTCAACGAGAAGAACAGCACCTCGTCGTGGGTGGAGGCGACGAACAGGCGCGTGACGAAATCCTCCTCGCGCGTCTGCATGCCGGCGCGGCCCTTGCCGCCGCGGCGCTGCGCGCGATAGGTCGAGAGCGGCACGCGCTTGACGTAGCCCGCGTGCGACACGGTCACGACCATATCCTCGCGCTGGATGAGATCCTCTTCCTCGACCTCGGCGCCGGCTTCGGTGATCTCGGTCTTTCGCGGCGTGGCGAATTCCTTTTTGATCGTTGCGAGTTCGTCCTTGATGATGCCGCGAATGCGCAGCCGCGAGCGCAAAATTTCGAGATAGTCGGTGATTTCCTTGCCGAGCCCGTCCAATTCGGCCTTGATCTCGTCACGGCCAAGCGCGGTGAGCCGCTGCAAGCGGAGATCGAGGATCGCCTTCGCCTGCTCGTCCGAAAGCTTGATCTTGTCGGAGCCCTTCACCATGCGGTGGCGCGGGTCGTCGATCAGCTCGACTAGGTCGCGCACGTCGGATGCCTTCCATTCGCGCGCAAGCAACGCGTCGCGGGCGGCGGCCGGATCCTTGGAGGCGCGAATGATCTTGATCACCTCGTCGATATTGGCGACGGCGATGGCAAGCCCCACCAACACATGCGCGCGGTCGCGCGCCTTGCCGAGCAAGAATTTCGTGCGCCGCCCGATCACTTCCTCCCGGAACGCGACAAACGCGTTCAGCAAGTCGGAAAGATTCATCACCGCCGGACGGCCGCCGGAGAGCGCCACCATGTTGGCCGGGAAGCTCGATTGCAGCAGCGTGAAGCGATAGAGCTGGTTGAGCACAACTTCGCTCATCGCCTCGCGCTTGAGCTCGATCACAATCCGCATTCCCTCGCGGTCGGATTCGTCGCGGATATCGCCGACGCCGTCGATCTTCTTGTCGCGCACCAGTTCGGCGATTTTTTCGATCAGCGTCGTTTTGTTGATCTGGTAAGGAATTTCAGTGATCACGATATTTTCTCGATCGCCCTTCGCGGTTTCGATCGCGGCGCGCCCGCGCATCATGATCGAGCCGCGGCCGGTACGGTAAGCATCGCGAATGCCGCTCTTGCCGAGAATGATTCCGCCGGTCGGAAAATCCGGCCCGGGTATGATTTTGTTCAATTCGTCGATCGAGAGCGACGGGTTGTCGATGAGCGCCGTGAGCGCGTCGATCAGTTCGCCCAGATTGTGCGGCGGAATGTTCGTCGCCATGCCGACGGCGATGCCGCCCGCACCGTTCAGGAGCAAATTCGGAAAGCGCGCCGGCAACACGGTCGGCTCTTTTTCGGAGCCGTCGTAGTTGTCCTGATAGTCGACGGTATTCTTGTCGAGGTCCTCGACCAGCGCGGCGGTTATTCGTTGCAGCCGCACTTCGGTGTAGCGCATCGCCGCGGGCGGATCGCCGTCCACCGAGCCGAAATTGCCCTGCCCGTCGATCAGCGGCACGCGCATGGAGAAGTCCTGCGCCATGCGGACCAGCGCGTCATAGACCGACTGGTCGCCGTGGGGGTGATATTTACCGATGACGTCGCCGACGACGCGCGCGGATTTCCGGTACGGCTTGTTCCACTCGTAGCCGTTCTCGTTCATCGAATAGAGAATGCGGCGATGAACGGGCTTCAGGCCGTCGCGCGCGTCGGGAAGCGCGCGCGACACGATCACGCTCATGGCGTAATCGAGATAGCTCCGCTTCAGCTCGTCGCTTAGCGAGATAGGCTTGATGTCGGAAGGAGACGGGGCAGCCGGCTCCCCCGGATTTGGGGTGTCAGTGTCGGACAAGTGGCCTCGGATTCGCGTCTGAAAACGCTTTGAAATTATAGCCGATTCCGGCTCCGTTCTCCAACCCGAAACGGCTTGAAAAACAACATTTTTATTTAATTATCTCAATGGCTTATAATGAACTTCTTGAGCCGTAAATTGCGTCGGCGAAAGGTCCGGTTTCGGGGTCTTTCAGCGGCCCAAAATGGCCCTTTTGATTGCCGGATTGGACTGGCATGTGGAGATGAAAATGCTGCTACGCGTACTCGAATTTCTGGCGATCGTGCTTGTCGCGATCATCCTGATCCCTACCGGCGCGCATCTTTTCGAGCTTCCGAACAAAATCTCGCTCGTACAAGATCAATATTTCCTCGTGCAAAATATCTATCGCGGCTGGGCTCTGTTCGGCGCGCCGATTTTCGCGGCGCTGATCGTGACCGCGGCACTCGCCTGGGCCGCGCGCAGATATCCGCTGGAGTCACGGCTTTCGCTCCTCGCCTTTCTTTGCATCGCCGCTTCGCTCGGCGTGTTCTTCGCGTTCGTTTATCCCGGTAATATCGCGACCGCGAATTGGACCACCATCCCCGACAACTGGATGACCCTCCGCCGGCATTGGGAATACGGCCACGCAACCAGCGCGGTTTTGACGTTCATCGCGCTCTGCGCGCTCGCGATCGGCGTTGTGTCGCGCCGCTAGAAGAGAACGGGCTTCGCGATCATAAGCCAGAAAATCGCGAGCACCGCGCCGAAAGCGGGGAAGCCGAACGCGAACCAGCGCCGGAATAGACGATGATATTCCGCGGGCAGTGCGACTCTTTTGTGCGCGGCCGCCATTGCGAGATCGCGCATCCTGATTTGCATGAACACCACGGGAATCCAGAAAGCGCCTGCGACGAGATAAAGCGCGACCGAAAGCACGATCCAGCTCTCCCGCAAGGAGAATCCCATCCGCCAGGCCAGCAATATGCCCGTGACGGGCTGAGCGACGACGGCCGTCGCGGTGAACAAGAAGTCCGCGATCACCACGATGCGCGCGACGGGCGCGACCGCTTCCGCCCTTCCCGCGCGATGCGCCGCCAACAGGAAAAACGCGATCCCGGCCCCTGTGCCGAGCAAGACCGCCGCGCCGATCACGTGCAGGAATTTCAGGATGAAATAAGCGGTCATCAGCGGTCGTCGAGGATTGCGATGGCAACGAGCGTCAGCGCCAGAATGGGAATCATCTTGATCAGCGAGCCCAGCGGATCGAGCCAGAGTCCGATCCGCATCAGGCTTCCGGCAGCAATGTAAATCAGGATCACCGGTAGGCTTGCGACGAGCGCCGCAAGCGCCGTCGATCGAAAAGCGATGCCGATACCGATCAGAAGATGCAAAACGCCGGAAGCGTCGGCCGCGAGCGAGGCATAATTCCCGAAGCCCACTTCCTTCAGCAGTTCGGCGGCAAGCCCCCGCGCGGGACCGAGTCCGATCACCGCGCTCACGAACCAGAACAGAACCAGTGCTACGATCACGACCGGCTTCAGCAAATACAAATAGGCAAACCAGCGATCCTGCGCGGAAGCCGGATCGAGCTGGAGCGTTGCTTCGAACGGCTCCGGTTTGATGCCGGTTATCTTCGTCCACTCGTCCGGATTCTCGGCGAAGGCGTGCGAAAGCTGATGCAGCGAGGTCGTGCGAAAGGGCGGCCGCCAGCCGAGCCAGCTCACGGCGTCGCCGAGCTTCGAGACCGTGGTGGCGATGCTCGGCGGAAGACGGATGATTTCAGCCGGGCGGAAACCGAGCCAGCTCCGGTAAGCGACAATGATCTTGCGAAGCGGCAGCCGGTCGGGGCCTGCAATCTCAATCACGCGGCGCGCAGGCGAATCCGGCTTCACAAAAAACGAGACCGCCCGCGCGAGATCGCGCACATGCACGGGCTGGGCGCTCGCGCTTTCGCGCGTGAGCGGCAACACGAGCGGGATCGCAGCGACCGCGCGCAACAGCGCCGTGCCGCCATAGGCGGTACGGTCGACGACCAGCGAAGGCCGCAAGATTACCCAGTCGAGATCGAGTTGCTTGAGCCGCTCTTCCGCTGCGAACTTCGTACGGGCGAAGCGCGTTTTCCCTTCCGCGCCGACGCCCACGGCGGAAATCTGCACGACGCGGCGAATGCCCTGACGCGTGCAAGCCTCGAACAGCGCGGCGGGGCCCGAGACATGGACTTTTTCCGTGGAGTCGCCGGGCTTGTCCTGCAAGACGCCCGCGCAATTCACGACCGCGTCGATGCCGTTCAAAATTGCGGCCCATTCCTCCGGCTTTCGCGCTTTCGCGAGGTCGAGCTTGATCCAGTGCAGATCGGGACGGCGATAAGAAGCGGTGCGGATCCGCCTGCCCGCACCCACAATCTCATGACCGTCGGCCGCGAGGCGCGCGGCCACCGCCATGCCGATAAACCCGTAAGCCCCCACCACCAGGATTCGCATGGAACGAGACTAGCCGATCAACGCGGCGGGAGCGATTGCGTATCAAAATCAAGCGCTATCCGCCCGGATAGTGTCTCAGTTTCTGTTTCTTCGTCATTACCGGGCCGTCGCGCCCGGCGAGCATTAGCGAGCCGTTTGGCGCGACGAGACCCGGTAATCCATGAAAACTCCCAGCATATACCGAGGTTCATCATGGATCACCGGGTCTCGCAGCGTCGGCCGCTCGCTTTGCTCGCGGGACGCTGCGGCCCGGTGATGACGGGAACTGAGACATTACCCATGCCCGGCACAAGGCCGGGCATGACACGCCCGAATGCAGGAGATTCAGTGCAATGTCATCGCGATGACGCCCGCGACCGTCATCAGTACACCCACCGTCACCCGCAGCGTCACGCGTTCGTCATGCAGGAAAATCGCGCTCAGGAAAAACGTGAACAGCGGAAAGGACGCCAAAATCGGCGCGATCTGCGTCACCTGCCCTTGCCGCAGTGCGATGTAGCTGAACAGCATGCCGCCGCCGTTCAATCCGCCCACGCACCAGAAACGCGCCACCACGCCGCGGCGGTAAACCTTTCGCTTCACATTCCCCGTCAACGCATTGGCGGTGAGCAAGGCGATCGACGACATCGTGTAGCCGATCAGGAGCGCGGCAAAAATATTCTGCCAGATCGCGAGCCCGAACTTGATGCCCGCTTGCGCCGCGCCGCGGCAAAGCGCGCCGCCGGCCGGGATCAAAAGCGCCCAGAGCGGCCAGCGCCTCGGCCGGCATTTGTCCGCGAGCGACATCAGCATCACGCCCGCGACGATGACCGCGAGCGCGGCCGCCTGCTGCAGCGTAAGTTGTTCGTGCAAGAAGATCAGCGCGCCGAGCACGGCGAAAATCGGCGCGGTGCTGGAAATCGCGCTCGATATGGTCGGGCCCATCCGGCGGTTGGCTTCGAAATTCAGAAACGAAACGAGCGCCGGAAAAAAGATCCCGACCGCCGCGAAGACCGCGACGGCGGAAATCCTGAAGTTCTCCAAATCGAGCAGAAACGGCGAAAGCAGCCAGAGGAAAAGCGTCGTCGTCGGAATGCTGACCAGCGTTCCGGCAAGCGGCGGGATTTCGTGCAGCGCCGGCTTGCTGACGACGATCGCGGCGCCGAAAAAGGCGGCCGCCACGAGCGCCAGGAGCGGCGCCGGGACGAGGTCGAGCACCCTTAGAACGGCATTTCGTCGTCGAGATCGCCGCGTTTGCTGCCGGCGCCGACTGCCGCCGGACGGCGCTCGCGCATCGGGCCGGAGGAGCCGAATTCGCCGCCGGAATCCTCGAGTGCGCTTCCGCCGCTTCCGCCGCGGTTATCGAGCATTACGAGCTGCGAATTGAAGCCTTGCAAAACCACCTCGGTCGAGTATTTGTCCTGGCCGTCCTTGTCCTGCCATTTGCGCGTCTGCAACTGGCCCTCGAGATACACCTTCGAGCCCTTGCGGAGATATTGCTCGACGACGCGGCAAAGGCCTTCGTTGAAAATCACCACGCGATGCCATTCGGTTTTCTCGCGGCGCTCGCCGGTGTTCTTGTCCTTCCAGGATTCGGAAGTCGCAATGCGGAGGTTGGCGACCGGACGCCCGTCCCCCGTCCGGCGGATTTCGGGATCGGCGCCGAGATTGCCGATCAGAATGACTTTGTTGACGCTACCCGCCATGACTTCCTCCGCGTGTTGATCGCCGACACTGCGCCTTTTTCAGTCCGCAGCGCAGCGGGTATTAACGATTTTTCCACAAGGGGTTGAGCGATGACACAACCAGGACACATTCGGTTTGTTCCTGATATGTTCTAGTTGTATTTTTCCCGTGATGCAAGGCGATTCCCATAATTTACCAAAAAATCTGTGCAATCCCATTAAGGGTCAAAAACGCCTTTGTTCGATTTCTGTTCGCACATTTTGGAGGCGCATCTGTTAATAACTTTGGCGCCGAATGCCGATCACCACAGGGCGAGACATGTGTTTGTCACGTACCGCCCGCGCGTTTATCGGCGGGGGATTTTCCCCGTGCGCCGGTGGCGCATTTTGCACCTGCTCATTACGTTTAGATCTCAAACCTCAAGCCGCGTCCGAACTTCCGCATGAGCCGCTCCACCCCCAAGCACGGCGAGGCCCGCGTCATCTCCATTCGCGGCGCGCGCGAGCACAACCTGAAAAGCGTCGATCTCGATATCCCGCGCGACGAGCTCGTGGTGTTCACGGGGCTTTCGGGCTCGGGCAAGTCGTCGCTTGCCTTCGACACGATCTATGCGGAAGGCCAGCGGCGCTATGTGGAGTCGCTCTCCGCCTACGCGCGGCAATTTCTCGAGATGATGCAGAAGCCGGATGTCGACCGCATCGAGGGCCTGTCGCCCGCGATTTCGATCGAACAGAAGACCACCTCGCGCAATCCGCGCTCGACCGTCGGCACCGTCACCGAGATTTACGACTACATGCGCCTCCTGTGGGCGCGCGTCGGCGTGCCCTATTCGCCCGCGACGGGTCTTCCGATCGAGAGCCAGACCGTCTCGCAGATGGTCGACCGCGTGATGGCGCTGCCCGAGGGCACGCGCATTTATCTCCTCGCGCCGGTCGTGCGCGGACGGAAGGGCGAATACAGGAAAGACCTCGCGGAGTTCCTGAAGCGCGGCTTCCAGCGCGTGAAGATCGACGGCAAGTTCTACGAGATCGCGAACGCGCCCGCGCTCGACAAGAAGCTGAAGCACGATCTCGATGTCGTGGTGGATCGCCTCGTCGTGCGGCCCGACATCAAGACACGGCTCGCGGATTCGTTCGAGACGGCGCTGCACCTCGCCGACGGCCTCGCGGTGATCGAATTCGCCGACGGCGCGCCCGAAGCCGTGAAGAAGGAAGGCATGAAGCGCGGGCATTCGGACGACCCGAACCGCATCGTGTTCTCGCAGAAATTCGCCTGCCCGGTCTCAGGCTTCACGATTGAAGAAATCGAGCCGCGGCTCTTCTCCTTCAACAGCCCGCACGGCGCCTGCCCCTCCTGTGACGGCCTCGGCGAAGAGAAGCAGATCGACGCCGATCTCGTGATCCCCGATCCCGGAAAGACGCTCCGTCAGGGCGCGATTGCGCCGTGGTCGCGATCAAGCTCGCCCTACTACCAGCAGACGCTGGAAGCACTCGGCCGGAAATACAAATTCTCGCTGAATACCGCCTGGAAGGATCTGCCGAAGAAGGTCCGCGACACGATCCTGTACGGCTCCGGCGACGAGGACGTAAAGTTCATTTACGACGATGGCGCGCGCTCGTTCGAGACGAAAAAGCCGTTCGAAGGCGTGATCGTCAACCTCGAGCGGCGCTATCGCGAGACCGAAAGCGACTGGGCGCGCGAGGACATCGAGAAATATTTTTCCGCGATCCCCTGCAAGGCCTGCAACGGCTATCGCCTCAAGCCCGAGGCGCTCGCGGTCAAGATCGACGGCAAGCATATCGGCGAGGTGACCGAGCTTTCCGTGAAGGCCGCGCGCGAGTGGTTCGAGGCGCTGCCGAAAAAGCTCACGCAGAAGCAGAACGAAATCGGCGTCCGCGTGCTGAAGGAAATCCGCGAGCGGCTCACCTTCCTCGTGGACGTGGGGCTCGATTATCTGACGCTCGCCCGCGCCTCCGGTACGCTCTCCGGCGGCGAGAGCCAGCGCATCCGGCTCGCGTCGCAAATCGGCTCGGGACTTACGGGCGTTCTATACGTCCTCGACGAGCCGTCCATCGGCCTGCACCAGCGCGACAACGCGCGGCTCCTCGAAACGCTGCGGCGGCTGCGCGACCTCGGCAATACCGTGATCGTCGTCGAGCACGACGAGGACGCGATCCGCACCGCGGATTTCCTCGTCGACATCGGCCCCGGCGCCGGCATCCATGGCGGCCGGATCATCGCCAAGGGCACGGCGGACGACATCATCCGCGCGAAGGAGTCGCTCACGGGGAAATATCTCTCGGGCGAGCTCGACGTTCCGATTCCCGAGCGCAGGAAGCCCAACCCGGCACGCAAGCTCAGAATCGTGAACGCGCGCGGCAACAACCTCAAGAACATCACGGCGGAAATCCCGCTCGGCCTCTTTACTTGTATTACCGGCGTCTCCGGCGGCGGAAAGTCGACGCTCCTCATCGACACGCTCTACAAGGCGATCGCGCGCAAATTGAACGACGCCCACGACGCGCCCGCGCCGTTCGACCGCATCGAAGGCTTGGAGCATCTCGACAAGGTGATCGACATCGACCAATCCCCCATCGGCCGCACGCCGCGCAGCAATCCTGCGACCTACACCGGCGCCTTCACGCCGATCCGCGAGTGGTACGCGGGGTTACCCGAAGCGAAGGCGCGCGGCTACGAGCCCGGGCGCTTCTCGTTCAACGTCAAGGGCGGCCGTTGCGAGGCCTGCCAGGGCGACGGCGTCATCAAGATCGAGATGCACTTCCTGCCGGACGTTTACGTCACCTGCGACGTCTGCAAGGGCAAGCGCTACAACCGCGAGACGCTGGAAGTCACGTTCAAGGACAAATCCATCGCCGACGTGCTCGACATGACGGTGGAGGAAGGACTGGAGCTTTTCCAGGCGGTGCCCGCGATCCGCAAGATTTTGGAGACGCTCGCGCGCGTCGGTCTCGACTACATCCATATCGGCCAGCAGGCGACGACGCTTTCCGGCGGCGAGGCGCAGCGCGTAAAGCTCGCCAAGGAGCTGTCCAAGCGCGCGACCGGCCGCACGCTCTACATCCTCGACGAGCCGACGACCGGCTTGCATTTCCACGACGTCGCGAAGCTCCTCGAAGTGCTGCATGAACTCGTGGAAAGCGGCAACACGGTGGTGGTGATCGAGCACAATCTCGAAGTCATCAAGACCGCCGACTGGATCATCGACCTTGGCCCCGAAGGCGGCGACGGCGGCGGCGAGATCGTCGCGGCCGGCGCGCCGGAGGATGTGGTGAAGGTGAAGGACAGCTACACCGGGCAGTTCCTGAAGCCGGTCCTGGAGCGCGGCGGGAAGAAAAGGAAGCGCGTGGAAGCGGCGGAGTAAGTTCGGCGCTGATGCGGTGGGGACATGAGCGAAACCTTACGTCGTGTGCAGTCGCTTGTGCGTAGCGGCGATTACCTTGTGTCGCGGCACGGCTTTCGAGAACTCGCGGCGGATGATATTCTTGTCGAGGAAGTGCTTGCAGGCGCCGGAAGCGCAATCGTTGTTGAAGATTATCCGAGTTCGCGCAAGGAGCCGTCGGTATTGGTTCTTCAATATGACCGGAATGGCCGGCCTATTCATGTGATGTGGGGCATTCCGAAAGATGCCGGAACACCTGCTATACTGGTGACAGCCTATCGGCCCGCTCCCGAGCGCTGGTCGGCGGATTTCATGAGGCGAAAGCGATGACGCGCAAGTCAACCGAGTTTATCCACGAAGGCAAATACGCGGCCGAGGTTCCGGTCGAGCTGATCGAGGACGGAACGGCGTGGTCGCCTTATCTTTCGCCTGAAGACGCGCACAAGCTGGACGCCGTACGGCTCGCATTGCGGCAAGGCGATGTTGCCGAAGCCTCCAAATACGCACGCGTGTTCGCACTGACGCCGCTTGCGGCGAAATGATCGAAGCTACGCGAGGCAGCGTGGCGACGGAGGTGAGCTGGATCAATGACGCAAATCTATTGCGATACTGATACTCTTTGGAACAACATTGAACGTCACGTGCATAATGACGAAAAAAGCGCCCGCGAGCTTTCTGCGTTACAGAGATTGATCTCAGATCACAAAGCAGGTCGTTGTAAGCTAGTGCGCTCGCGAGTTGCGCTGAGAGAGCTGGATCGCACTAAAAATCAAGAACATAAAAACAAGCTTCGAGCCGACTACGAAGCACTCGAACAAATTCCGAGAGATGAGCGCCTTTGCGGGTTTCATACCAATTACGACCAATTCGGTGGCTTCATCACAAATCCGATTGTCTCTGATTTGCAGGACGACAACCTTTACAAGCAGCTTCTGGAACGCGGCTTTCGCGATAAGGACGCCCAACATTTAACTCAAGCTATTTGTAACAATTGTGAGGTGTTTCTCACGCGAGATGAGCGCACGATTGTCGGCCCCCATCGAGAATGGCTCGAAAAACAATTTTCGCCTCTCAAGGTACGGCTGCCGTCTGAACTGGTGACGGAGATAACAGAGCGCGTCAAAGAACCGCGAAGTCCTGCCACATGAGATTTTTCTATGACCCTCTCAGACCTCATAAACGCCGTCTCCAAGCTCCCGCCGGATCAGCTCGCAAAATTTCGCGACTGGTTCGAGACGTTCGATACCGCGCGCTTCGATCAGAAAATCGAGAGCGATGCTAAAGCCGGGAAGCTTGATCGGCTGGCCGAAGAGGCACTGAAAGCGCATCGTCAAGATGCGTTTACGCGCCGTCAGTAGTATCTCCGTCTGCAATTCTGTCATTACCGGGCCGTCGCGCCCGGCGAGCAGAATGCGAGCCGTGGCGCGGACGAGACCCGGTAATCCATGAAGACTCTCCGCGTATGCCGCGCTTCATCATAGATCACCGGGTCTCGCAACGTCAGCCGTTCGCTTCGCTCACGGGACGCTGAGGCCCGGTGATGACGGGAAATGAGACACTGCACTGATCCGTTAAAAACCGGCGCATTTGTTCTGGCGCAAACCGCATGCCATCCTCGCAAGCATGAAAAGCGGACGCAGGTTCATTTCCAGCTCGGTTTTTGCGTTCGCCTGCCTATTCTGCCCTGCCCTTGCCGACACCGGCCCGTGCAAGCCCTATCCGCCGCTGGAAGTTCTCGTCTGCGGCTCCGGCGACGGCGCCGCGATCGTGATCCGCGACACGGTCTCGCCCTCGAAGAAATTCGCGCTCGCCTGGCGCACGGTCGATGCGCCGCCCTTTCAGGAGCCGGAAGGGCAGATCGATCTCGTCGTCATCCGTCTCGAGGACGGCGGCATCCTTTCGAAAACCAGCACCGAATACTGGGACACGGGCGAAGCGCATGCGAACCGGCTGCAGGAGCACGCCTTCTGGTCGCCCGACAGCAAATTCATGATCCGCGAATCCACGAGCCGCTTTTCGAGCGACGTCGTCGAACTCTACACGATCGGCGCGGAGGACATCGTCAGGGGTCCGTTCGATCTGCTCTCGCTGATCGAGCCCCCGCTGCACAAGCGGCTCAAGCCCTATGAGGCGGATGCCGACGGCTTCACGCTTGCGATCGCCGCCAAAGGCGAGAACGAAAAGACGGTCGAAATCGACGATCGCGGGCGCTTCCGCATCGAGGTCATGCTGTGGGCGCCGAAGGAAGGGCCGATGTACTACTACACCGTGCATGGCGAGGCCGAGCGCGCGAAAAGCGCGAAAGACAAGCCCAGGGCCCGCATCGTCTCGATCCGCTATCGCGGCGTCGAAAAATCAAATTAACGGAACCATCCGGCGGGGCCCAGCCGTTATCCAACAAACAAAGGAGGCCGCGATGAACGTACGCGAAACTCCGCCCGAACACGCCCCGCCGCACAAAGAGGCGGCTCCGCCGTATCCGGCTGAGAAGGCGCGCGGCGCGACGATCAATCTTCCCACGCGCACGCAGAAGATCATCTTCTTCTCGGGGCTTGTGGCGGCGTTCCTGATCGCGCTCGCGCTGCGGATTCTGGCGCCGCTGCATTAGCGGCGCTATCATGGCCGCAGCAGCAGCGTCATGGCCAGGTGACGCAATTTAGGCATATAATCATATCGCGCCCGTTGACTTCCATTCCCATTCTGCATATATTCGCACCTATATACTTGACAACGGAATCCATTTTTGGGAATATGTGGGCATAGGAGTTTTCTATGCCCAAGGCCGCAATTCAGAACCGCGCATTTTCAAACGAGGATACCGCCCGCAAGGCTTTAGAGGCCGTGCGCTGGCCCAACGGCCCCGTATGCCCTCATTGCGGCAATCTCGATCAGGAAAAGATCGCCAAGGGCGAAGGCAAGGCGCACCGGCCCGGCCTGTATTATTGCGCGGCTTGCAATGGCCAGTTCACCGTGACGGTGGGAACGGTCATGGAGAGGTCGAAAATTCCTCTCTCGAAATGGCTAATGGCGATGCACCTGATGGCTTCGAGCAAAAAGGGAATGTCAGCGCATCAAATTCATCGGATGCTTGGCGTCACGTACAAGTCGGCATGGTTCATGTGCCATCGCATTCGCGAAGCGATGAAAGACGAAAACCCCACGCCTCTAGGCGGAAAGGGAAAGTCGGTACAGGCTGATGAAACCTATATCGGCAATTCTTCGAAGCGGGCGAAAGGCTACAAAAAGGGCCATCGCCACAAACAACAAATTGTTGCGCTTGTTGAACCTAAGGGCAAAGCCCGCGTCGTTCACGTCAAGACCGCGACGATTGCGAACGTTCGCGATATTCTTCTCGCCAATGCCGATAAGGCGTCGGAATTGCATACCGACCAAAGCAGGCTCTACACCGAAATCGGCAAGGAGTTTGCAGACCATAAGACGGTGCAGCACGGCTGGAACGGTCAGGGCGAATATGTTGGCAAAGACGGGCAGACGACGAATGCCGCCGAGAATTTTTTCGGTATCTTCAAGCGCGGAATGACCGGCACGTATCACAAGTGCGAAGCGCAGCACTTGCAACGTTACCTGACCGAATTTGAATTTCGCCATAACACCCGGTCAGGTCTCGGGATTGATGATGGAGAACGTGCGGCGCTGATCGCTAAGGGCATTAGCGGAAAGCGCCTCACGTACCGGCCGATTAACGGAAATAGCGGATCAAGCGCAGTTCACTAAACGTTACGCCGCTTGGCGGAAGAGGCGCGGCTTTTAGGGCCGCGCTTTTTCTTTTTAGTTCGGCCGAGTTTCATATCTTCATGCGGCTTAGGCGGCATGGCCAAGACCTTTTGCACGAGTCGCAGCGTTGCGGCATCAAGTTTAGGTTTCTTGGTCATTAAGCCGCGCTCCTAATCTTGCCGACTTGCTGGATCGGCCCCACCAAGTTCGGAATCGAAAGGTTCGGCGCAAAGAACATAACCTCTTTACCAGTTCGCGTCTCTCTCGCGGTATAACCCACACTATACGTGATGCTTCTGAATTGCGAATACAGCTTCTTGATCGGCGTCACATTGTCGTAAGAGACAACCCAGAATTTATTTTGCATTTTTGCATCAATGAATTTTGCAAGATCGGAATGATCTTCCGATTTATAATAATCGTAATAAAGGTCTCTACCACGTTCGAAGTATGGCGGATCGAGATAAATAAGCGTTTTCTTTGGCCACTTCGGCAGACCGAACCGTAACAGCGCAAGCGCATCGCTGCGCGTCAATTTAATACGACTACGCATATTCGCGATCGACTGGACACGAAAAATCAATTCTTCAGCATTGTAGCGCGCATCGATTTTCCACGGCCCGGATTGGTCTCTACCACCGATGACACCGCCATTCAGAATGCCGGATCGGTTCGTTCTATTCAGAAAGAAAGTTGCGAAGCCGAGTTGCACATAGTTGTGTTCTCGCGGATTTGCAAAAATTCGCTTCTGCCTATCCCAAGAAGCGACTGATAGACGGGTGTTTTTGATAAGGCGACAAAGCTCTTCCGTATCGTTGAGGACAGCTTTCCAGAACGAATAAACTGGTTGGCTCAAGTCATTGATGTGAATTTTCGTGACGTACTCCTGAAAGAGCAACTCCAGACCAATGGCGGCCCCACCCGCATAGGGTTCCGCGTATTCTCCATCGTAAAGTTTGTTCTCGCGGATAATCGCTTTTATGTATTCCGAGAGTTTCGCCTTGCCTCCGGGGTATCGAAGCGGCGTAAAGTGAACGAGGCGGCGCGGATCGGCCAGCGTTTTTGTCATGGCCAGATTTTTTCGAAGAGGGATTGAGCGTTGTTCCAGGCAGCCTTGAGTTCCGCTGGCGACGGTGTCGCGAAACGCTCGTGAACATAGAGGTGGAAAAGCTCAACATTCATCGGGCTAGTTTTCACGCCAACGCTTCGCTTGACCTGAGCAAGCTGACTTTCCGGCACGTTGATATTCGACACAAGCATGTCAATGACCTCTTTCAGCTTTCGGTCGAGCTTTTTCCATCGCATGCGGCCGTTATCCGATGCCTTGAGCGATCCGCCGTTGTTTTCGAGAAAGCGATCCACCGACATTTCAAGGAAAACGCGAAGCAGCACGGCGATGGCGTTCGGCGCGTCGTCAAGCCTGAGAGTGCGGAGTTCCTTGTAAATCTCCGCTATCCGGTTGTCGGTGACATTGATCGGGCAACCTTTCGGGACAACCTCCCTTCGGTCGCTTGGGTCGGGCCGACGTCGCGTCGTTGCTTTCGCCGGTTTTCCGAATTCAGAAATAGGAATTTCGTCGACCGTTCTAAGTTCTTTGCGAGCTTTCGACAGGTCAGGAAGATTCTTTTTATCGAGGTCGTCAACATAGCCGAGCATTTGGTCTGTCGTCATCACTCGGCCGACTTTCAAATCTTTGTTCGCCAGATCGACGACAATTTTCTTGAGCGGCTTCACTACTTCGGACGCGGGCAGATTCGTTACGAGTTTGCCGCCCTTAACGTCAAGCCCAAGCGCGTTCCTAACCTTTCGATCTTCGACGAAGCGTTGCAATGTCGAGAGCGGAAACTTTTCCGTGATCTTGGAGCGTTGCTCAGGAGTCAGCCCTCCGCGCTCAACAACCATTTCAAGCGCCTGAATCGCGGGCGAGCGATTTCGGAAACGCTGCGATTGGACGGATGTCCAATCGACAATACCCATTCCTTGATTTTCGCCTTTGTGCCTCAGCTCAAGCCAGTAGTCGCCCTCTTGGCGTGACGCCAATTCGAAGCACGAGATAGGTTCTACTTTCGATTTTGAAAATTTTTCGGCGAGCCGTTCGATAATTTTTTTCATCGGCGGCGGCATATCGAGGCCGGTCATTACCGTTGGGTTCGTAAGCAATTTGAAAACAGCCGTTCGCCGGTTGCCTTCAAGGGCGATAAAGCGTTCTGGCTTTTGATGAACGCGCAGAACCAAAAGACGATCCATCGGATTCAGGCCATGCTCGGCGATGCTCTGAGCGAGCTTCACGAGCTTTGTTTTCTGATCCTTGACAATCTTCTGGAGAGCCTCCTGCTGGCCCTCAGCGTGCGTAATGCGCGGGTTATCGTGATCGAGGATCAAGTCCTCGATCTTCAGTTTTATCTCTGGCATGCCCCCGTACTCCCCCTCTGGGGGAAGGGTACGAACGGCTTACCCGTCAGTAAAGCCGATGTCGGCCGACCTAAAATGATGGTTAACGGCTCGGCCGAGGTCATAAGCATGATCGGGGCCGTCCGTTGTCAAGTATATAAGTGCGCATATATTCCTATTACTCCCGCTCACGAGGGGCGTTTTCTAGAGGCGTCTTGAAAGCGGAGCGGGATGTGGCGCCTGCGCGCGCGGCCCGCTGCCGCGCGTCCGGGACGGCACGGGGCACCGCCTCCGGCCACTACGAGCCGGCGCGAGGAGCTCGCTGACGGAGAGGCTT
>Ga0070741_10009811_pt1 | contig 18388 bp, 14 predicted proteins | sample Coa_R1_4_FD_66440 | JGI IMG/M metagenome (GOLD analysis project Ga0070741, IMG submission 66440) | Surface soil microbial communities from Centralia Pennsylvania, which are recovering from an underground coalmine fire - Coalmine... | ecosystem: Environmental > Terrestrial > Soil > Unclassified ...
GTGGGCCAAGGAGCGCCTGGGCGTTGCCGCCGAGGATGGCGGCGGTCTCTTCGGGCGAGAAGCCGGCCTGCTCAACGTAGCGTACGAGCGGCGCCCACTGCGCCCCCGCCAGGTAGGGGAAGTCGGTGCCGAGCAGGAGGCGGTCAGCGCCAAACGTCTCGTGGGCGCAGCGCAGGGCGGCAGGATGAGAGTTCACCGTGTCGTACCAGAGGCGGCGGTAGTAGGCGCTCGGCGGCCCCTGGATCGCGGGCGCCTGGTCCTCGGCGCGCTGGCGGGCGACGGAATGCGCCGTCAGATCGTCAATCCGCTGGGCGAGGAACGGCAGCACGCCGCCGAGGTGGGGCACGACGATCTGCACGCGCGGGTAGCGGTCGAGCATGCCCGACATAATGAGCCGCAGCGCGGCGGCCGTGTCCTCCACGGGCGCGCCGACGAGCCAGGCCATGCCGAAGTCGCCGGTGCCGGGCCCGCAGCCCACGCCCTGCGGGTGCAAGAAGAGCACCGCGCCGCGGCGGTCTAGCTCGGCGAAGAACGGGACGAACGCGGGATCATCGAGCTGGCGCCCGGCGACAGAGCAGCCCACCGTGATGCCCAGCATGCCGAGCTCGTCCAGGCAGCGCGCGACCTCGGCCAGCGCCGCGTCCGCGTGGGGCAGCGGCACCGTGCCGAAGGCGGCGAAGCGCGCGGGGTAGCGAGTGCAGAGGTCGGCGTAGCGGTTGTTGGCGAGGCGGGCGGCGGCGACGGCGTGCGTCTCGTCGGGCAGGTAGGGCACCGAGGACGCGGTGGAGAGGACCTGGAGGTCGATGCCGACCTCATCCATCAGGGCCAGCCGCTGCTCGATGGTGAGGCCGGCGCCGGGCGCCACGCGCGCGCCGCGCCCCAGCTCGGGGCTGCCGTGCTCGGCCAGGTAGTCGAGGTACTCGGCGGGAAAGTAGTGGGCGTGGACGTCGATGCGCATGGGGCCTTACTCCCTGGGCGGTGTGCCGCGCGGTTCCCGCTCAGACGGGCAGCGGAGCGCGGGCGGGCTCGACGAGCGCGCGGTAGGCCTCGGGGCGGCGCTTCTCGGCGAGGTTGAGGTGGGCTTTCGCCTCGGCGGCGTCGGCGAGGTCGAGGTCGCAGATCACCAGCTCGTCGCCGTCGCTGCGGGCGCGCTGCAGGACGTTGCCCCAGGGGCCGATCACCATGCTGTCGCCGATGTACTGCACGCCGCGCTCGACGCCGGCCTTGCCGGGCGCGACGACGAAGTAGCCGTTCATGTTCGCGCCGGCGCGCATGCGTAGCGGCTGCTGCTCGCGCAGCGTCTCGACGGCGGAGCGGCCGGAGCGCGGGTTGTGGGGCACGTTGGTCGAGGTGTTGTAGGGCGTGACGACGATCTCGGCGCCGGCCAGGCCCAGGCAGCGCCAGCCCTCGGGGAAGCCGCGGTCGGCGCAGATCAGCATGCCGATGCGGCCGAGGCTGCTCGCGTACACCGGGAAGCCGCGGTCGCCGTCCGCGAAGTAGCGGCGCTCCAGCGAGTACGGCGGCTCGCCCTGCGGCTCGACGGTGCCGGGGATGTGGACCTTGCGGTACAGCCCGAGCAGCGCGCCGTCGGCGTCGAAGAGGGCCGCGCTGTTGTAGCAGCCGTGCGGGGCGCGCTCGGCAAACGGGAGCACGAGCGCCATGCTGGCGGTCCGCGCCGCCTCGCGCACGGCCAGCACGTTGGGAGTGTCGAGGCCGGCCTCGAAGTAGGCGTCGCGGTCGGCGTCGTGGACGGCGGTGGGGAAGTAAGTCGTGAGGGCAAGCTCGGGGAAGGCGATGAGCTGGACGCCCTGCACGCGGGCGGCGGCGATGAGGCCGACGAGGCGCGGCACGTTCTCGCTGGCGACCTCGGACGCGGGACCGAGCTGGGCGGCGGCGACGCGGACGACTGGCGACATGGCTTCTCCTACGAGTGCCGAGTGCTGAGTGCTGAGTACTGAGTACCTGGGGTCGTCTCCGACTCCGCACTCAGCACTTTCGAGTCGGTACCCGGGTATAGGTGGCAGGCGACGGTGTGGGCGGGGGCCTGGGGCGCGAGGACGGGCGGCTGCTCGGCGCAGATGGGCATAGCGTGGGGGCAGCGGGTGCGGAAGCGGCAGCCGGATGGCGGGTCGAGCGGGCTGGGCAGGTCGCCGGCGAGGGGCGGCGGGCGCTGGCCGCGCGGGCGGTCGGGGTCGGGCGCGGCGGCCATGAGCGCCTGGGTGTAGGGGTGGAGCGGGCGCGCGTAGACGGCGTCGGCGCGGCCCCACTCGACGATCTGGCCCAGGTACATCACGGCGACCCAGTCGCTCAGGTACTCGACCACGTTCAGGTCGTGCGAGATGAAGAGGGTGGTCAGGCCATACCGCGCCCGCAGATCCACGAACAGATTGAGCACCTGAGCCTGGACGGACTTGTCGAGCGCCGAGACTGGCTCGTCGGCCACGAGCAGGCGCGGGCGCACGACGAGGGCGCGCGCGAGGTTCACCCGCTGGCGCTGGCCGCCGGAGAGCTCGTGCGGGTAGCGCGCGGCGTAACCGCGGGCGAGGCCCACGTCTTCCAGCACGCTGGTCACGGCGGCCTCGACGGCGGCGCCGCGTTCGCCGTGGACGCGCAGGTTGAAGCCGATCAGGTCGCGCACGCACATCTGTGGGTTCAGCGACGAGTAGGGGTCCTGAAAGACGATCTGCATCTCGCGGCGCAGCGCGCGCAGGTCGCGGTCAGAGAGGGCGGTGACGTCGCGGCCGTCGAAGTGGACGCTGCCGCCGTCCGGTTCGACGAGGCGGAGCACCAGCCGCGCGGTAGTGGACTTACCGCAGCCGGACTCGCCGACTAGGCCGAGCGTGCTGCCCGGCTCGACGGTGAAGGACACGCCGTCCACGGCGCGCACGGCGGCCCGCGCCCGGCCGAGCCAGCCGCCGCGCACGGGGAAGGTCTTGCGGAGGTCGCGGATGTCGAGGAGCGGTGTGGCCATCACAGCCTCACGTCGAAGGCGTCGCGGACGCCGTCGCTGACGAGGTTGAAGGCGACGGAGGCGACGAAGATGGCGGCGCCGGGCAGGATAGCGACGACGGGGTTGGTATAGATCGCATCTTTCAGCGAGGCGAGCATGAGGCCCCACTCGGCGGTGGGCGGGGTGACGCCGAGGCCGAGGAAGCTCAGGCCGGCGGCGAACACGATGCTCACGCCGAAGAGAGTAGAGGCGTAGACGAACACGGGGCCGGCCACGTTGCCCGCGACGTGGTAGCGGATGATCTGGTACGGCGTGGCGCCGCTGGCGCGCGCGGCCTCGACGAACTCCTGCACGACGACGCGGCGGGTGGCGGTCTCGGCGACGCGGACGATGGGCGGGATGAACACGACGGCGAGCGCGATGATAGCGTTGCGCAGGCCCGGCCCGAGCGCCGCGGCGAGCCCGATGGCGAGCAGGATGGCCGGGAAGGCGTAGAACACGTCCATGAGGCGCATGATCGTGCCGCCAATGGCGCCGCGGAAGTAGCCCGCGACCATGCCGAGCGCGCCGCCGATGAGCCCCGCGGCCAGCACCGGGACCAGGCCCGCGAGGAGGGTGAGCCGCGCGCCGTGGAGCAGGCGGGTGAGCATGTCGCGGCCCTGCTCGTCGGTGCCGAGGAGGTGGCCCGGCGTGCCGAGGGGCGCCAGCCGCAGCGCCACGTCGCCGTCGGTGACGCTCGCGGGCGCGATCCAGGGGGCGAGCAGGGCGGCGGCCGTGAGGACCGCTAGGGTGATGGCGGCCGCGACGGCAAGACGGTCTTCGAGGAAGCGGCGGCCGAAGCGGCCCCAGTAGCTGGTTGGGGCCTCGTCGGCCGCCTCGGCGCCGGGCCAGGGGAGCGCCCCGGCGGTCGCGGTGCCGCCGACGGTGAGCTGCCAGGTGTCGGATTCCATGCCTTGCTCCCAGGCCCGTGCGCGGGATGGACGCTCGCCGCGCGGGGCGGCGTGTTGTCCCGCGCCGGGCGGCAGGGGACGAGCCCCCGCCCTACCTCTGATTTGGGCGGCAGGGGGCCAGCCCCTGCCATGCCTTCGATTAATGGCTTGCCTGACGCACGCGCGGGTCCACGGCGCCGTGGAGCACGTCCACGAGCAGGTTGAGCACGACGAAGACGAGCGCCACGGCCAGCACGCCGCCCTGTGTAACGGGCACGTCGCGCTGGCTGATGGACTGGTAGATAAGCTGGCCGACGCCCGGCCAGCCGCAGACCGTCTCGACGAGCACCGAGCCGCCGAGCAGGTGGCCGATCTGCAGCCCGCCCACGGTCATGATAGGCGGCGCGGCGTTCTTCAGCGTGTGCGCCAGGATGGCGCCCGCGCCCAGGCCCTTGGCGCGCAGGGTCAGGATGTAGTCCTGGTTCAGGATGTCGAGCACGGAGGTGCGGACCATGCGGGCCATGAGCCCGAGCGTGACCATGCCGGCGGCGAGCGCGGGCAAGATCAGGTGCGCGAGCAGGTCGCCCAGGCCGCCGTCGCCGGTGACGCTGCGCATGCCCGAGGCGGGCAGCCAGTGGAGCTGCACGGCGAAGACGGTGATGAGCAGCAGCACTGCCCAGTAAGGGGGCACGCTGACGCCCGTCACGCCGACGATTCGCACGAGCCGATCTATCCAGGTGCCGTGGCGCACGGCGGCGAGCGTACCGAGCGCCAGGCCGAGCGCGAGCGCGAACACGCCCGCCGCGGCCGCGAGCACGAGCGTGTTTGCCACCGCCTCGCCGAGCATCGCGCCCACGGGCCGGTTGCGGGCAAGGGACGTGCCGAGGTCGCCGCGGAGCACGCGGCCGAGCCACTGGACGTACTGGACGGGCACGGGCTGGTCGAAGCCGAGCGCGTGGGCCATGCGGTCACGCTGCTCCTGCGACGCGTCGGGCGGCAGCAGCGAGGCGAGCGGGTCGCCTGGCACGAGGTAGAGCAGCGCGAAGATCACCACCGACACGCCGAGCAGCGTCGGCACGAACAGGGCGATGCGGCGCGCCAGGAAGGGCAACATGGCAGCCTACTCCACGCTGAGCGCGGGGATGTCCACGTACCAGGCTTTCGGCTGGACGAAGCCCTTCACCTGTGGGCTGAGGACTCGCAGGTTGAGATCGTGGACCATCCAGATCCAGGGCGCGTCCTCGGTGACGAGGCGGAGCGCCTGGCGGATCAGCTCGTCCTGCTCCTTCTGATCGAAGGTCGCCATCGCCTGGGCCATTAGATTGTCCACCTCGGGATTCGCGTAGCCGCCCGGGTTCAGGCCGCCCGGCGGCTTCGACGTGCTCAAGATGAAGCGCGCGATCCACTCCGGGCTCTGCGTGGTCCAGGCGTACTGGTAGATCGCGCCGCCCGGGTCGGTGAAGCCGGCACGGTAGGTGTTGCGCATCGTGTTCCACTCGATGGGCCGCAGCTCGACGTTAATGCCCACCTCGCGCAGGTTGCGCTGGACGTACTCGTTCATCGGCTGCGGCCACATGTTGCCCGAGCCGCTGGAGGGGACGACGGCCACGGTCTTGAAGCCGTTGGGGTAGCCGGCCTCGGCGAGGAGCTGACGGGCCTTGTCGGGATCGTACTTGTAGCCCACGTCGGCACTGTACCAGGGGTGCCCCTCGAACATGAACTGGCTGGCGGGCGTGCAGGCGCCGCTCAGCAGGTCGCGGCACATCGCCTCGCGGTTGATCGCGTAGTTCGCGGCCTGCCGCACGCGCTTGTCGTCCCAGGGCTTAGCCTGGAGGTTCACGATCCATGGCCACACTTGCGGGTAGGGATTGAGCATCACCTGGTAGCCGCTGTCCTTGAGCGGCTTGATGGACTCGGGCGGCGGCACCTCGGCCCACTGGACCTCGCCCGCGCGCAGGGCCGCCAGACGGCTGGCCGGCTCGGGGATTGGGCGCACGACGAGCTTGTCCAGCTTCGGGCGGCCGCGGTAGTAGTCGGGGTTCGCTTCCATCTCGATGAGCTGGCGCTCGACCTGGCGCACGAACTTGAATGGCCCCGTACCCACGGGGTTGTTCACGAAGTTGTCGGTGCCCTCCTTCATAACGGCCGTCGGGCTGGGGATCAGGATGGAGGAGAGCGAGTAGAGGAGGAACGAGTAGGGTACCTTCGTGCCGATGCGCACGGTGTAGTCGTCTATCTTCGCGTAGTCGCGGATGGGGGCGGTGTAGGAGGCGCTGCAGCCGGCCTGGCGCTCGCTGTACTGCGCCGCGTTCTTGTTCATCACGCGGTCGAGGGCGAAGATGACGGCGTCGGCGTTGAACGGCGTGCCGTCGTGGAAGCGCACGCCCTTGCGGAGGTGGAAGGTCCAGTTGGTCGGATCGGCTGGGCTGACGTCCCACGATTCGGCCAGGCCGGGGCCGAGCGGTGAGAGCACGTCGCTGCGCGTGAGGTCCCAGCTCGTCAGAGCGTCGAAGAGCATGTAGCCGACGAAGCGAAAGCCCTCGGCGCCCTCGGTGGGGCACTGGTCGCTCTGCGGGATGTTGGCGGCCGTGCTGGCCACGACGAGCGTCCCGCCGCCTTTGGTGACCGGGGGCGACTGCACCGCGCCGCCAACGCTCACGGGCGCCGCGGCCTGCCCGCCGGGCCCGGCACCGGCCGCCGGCGCGGGTGCAGGCTGCAGCGGCGCGCCGCAGGCGAACAGGAGCAGGAGGGCGAGGAGCGGACCTACCCCCCCGGCCCCCCTCCCTATCAGGGAAGGGGGTGCAATTCGTGCGGCGGCGTTGCGGCTAGGTATGGACATGGGGCGCTCCTTTCCCGCGAGGATCGGCTCAACTGCCGGGGGCGTGGGCTGCGGACGGCTGCGCGGGGACGCCGGACGGATCGCTGGCGGAGATCGCGGGCTCGCCGGCGCGAAGGCAGCGGGCCGCGTGGCCCGGGGCCACCGCGCGCTCGGGCGGCTCGGCCTGGCGACACTCGTCGAGGACGAGCGGGCAGCGTGGGCCGAAGGCGCAGCCGGGCGGCAGGCGGCTGAGGCGCGGCGGCTGGCCGACGATCGCCTCCAGGCGCGCGCGCTGGCCGGGTCGCACGTTGGCGCGCATGAGGCCCCGCGTGTAGGGATGGGCCGGCGCGCGTAGCACGGCCTCGGCCGGCCCGTGCTCCACGAAGCGCCCGGCGTACATGACGGCGATCTCGTCGGCCATCTCGGCGGCCACGCCGATGTCGTGGGTGACCAGGATCAGCCCCATGTCGAAGCGGGCCGTCAGCTCTTGGAGCAGCGTCAGGATCTGCGCCTGGATCGTCACGTCGAGCGCGGTCGTCGGCTCGTCGGCCAGGAGGAGGGCGGGCCGGCAGGCGAGCGCGAGGGCGATGACGACGCGCTGGCGCATGCCGCCGCTCAGCTCGAAGGGGTAGTTGTCCACGCGGCGCTCGGGGGCGGGGATGCCGACGGTCTGCAGCAGCTCGACGGTGCGGGCGCGGGCCGTAGCGGCCGAGACGCGCTCGTGCCGGCGCAGCGTCTCGCCGATCTGAGCGCCGACGGTGTAGATGGGATCGAGGGCGGTGAGCGGCTCCTGGAAGACCATGGCGATGCGGTTGCCGCGCACGGCCTGCATCTCGGCCTCGGGGAGGGCCAGCAGGTCGCGGCCCTGGAAGCGCACGGCGCCGTGCAGCTCGGTCCGGTCGCGCGGCAGGAGGCGGAGGATGGAGCGGAGCAGGACGCTCTTGCCCGAGCCCGATTCGCCGAGCACGACGAGGACGCGGCCCTCGGGCAGCGCGAAGGATACGTTGTTCACGGCCGTGAGCGTCTCGCGGCCGATGAACCGCGTGGTCAGGCCCTCGACTTCGAGCAGCGGCGGCACTCGGCACCTCCCGGGGAGGCTCGTCCGCCTATTACCGTAACGCGCCGCATGTCCGCGCGCTGCGGACCGGGCGCCCAATCCGGGCCGGGGTGGGGTTGTGCAGCGCGCCCAGCGCCCTCCCGCCTCGGCGAGCCGTCGCCCGTCCGGCAACGTGGCCCGATTGTAGCACGCGGCCGGCGCGGATGCCGCAAGCGGTGGGCGGACCTAACCCCCCCGGCCCCCTTCCCTAGCAGGGAAGGGGGAGAGGGCGGGCGCCCGCTGGTCCCGGAGACGGCCCCCCAATGCTGGGGGGAGTAACCCCCCGGCCCCCCAGTGCTGGGGGGAGCAAGGAAGAGGACGGGAGGACCCGGATCATGCGCGCCGGCGGCGCAGGCGGTTCACGATCTCGTCGAGCTTGCTGGCGAAGCGGCCGCGGTCGCGCGCGGTGAGAGGCGGCGGGCCGCCGCCGTACTCGCCGAGGCCGCGGAGGTATTGCGCGACCTGGCGGGACGCGAGGAGCCCGCCCAGCGCCTCAGGCGTGAACTCCTTGCCGCGGAAGTCGAGGCAGACGGCGCCGCGGTCCACGACGCGGCCGGCGAGATCAATGTCGGCCGTGGCGACGATGTCGCCCGCCTCGGCGTGCTCGGCGATCCAGTCGTCCACGACGTCGAAGCTGCCCGGCACGACGACCAGCTCGACGCCGGGCTGATCGGGCAGGCGCATGGGCGCGTTCGCCGCCAGGACCACGGGCAGGCCGTAGCGCGCGGCCACGCGGTAGACTTGCTCCTTCACGGGGCAGGCGTCGGCGTCCACGTAGATTTTCATATGTTCCCACGAGTGTTCTAGCAGGTCGAGGCGGCGCGTGGTCAGGTTAGCGCCGCGTGGGCGGCGGGGTCCACGGGCGGCAGGTCGTCGCCGGCGCTGTGGGCGACGCGGCCACCGACGAGGGTGAGCTGGACCTGGAGGTCGGGGAGGGCGGCGTCGGGGACGGCGAGCGGATCGTCGGAGAGGACGACTAGATCGGCCAGCTTGCCCGGCTCCAGGGAGCCGCGCTCGCCCTCCGCGAAGCAGCAGTAGGCGCCGGCCCAGGTGGCCGCGCGGAGCGCCTGGGCGCGCGTGAGGCGCTGGCCGGGGCCGACCACCTGTCCCGTCTCGTGCTCGACGCGCGCCACCGCCTGCCAGATGGTGCGCAGCATGGGGTAGGGGTTGTTGTCGGTGGAGAGCGCCCAGGCGATGCCGGCGTCGTCGAGCGCGCGATGCGGCAGCAGGTGGTCGGGGCCCACGCCGCGCTCGACGACGCGGCGGCCGTCGCGGTAGATGTGAATGCTGGGCACGGTGGTGACCACGGCGCCGAGGCGGCGGATGCGCGGCAGCAGGTCGGGCGGCAGCACACGGCCGTGGACCATCACCCAGCGGCGCCCGGCGAGCGGCACCTCGCGGTCCACGGCCTCCCACACGTCGAGGATGGGCGCGGCGCCGCCGGAAACGATCGTGCTCACGCGGAGGTTGTGGCGCGCCGCGAGGAGCGCCAGCGCGCGGTACTGATCGAGCGAGTAGTGGTCCTCGACGAAGCCGGCCCAGCCGGTGTACGGCAGGGCGGCGCAGAGCGCGTCGGCCACGGGCGCCGCGCGCTCCGGAGCGAGGAAGACGCCGCCGATGCGGAGCCAGGCGTCGCCCGCGCCGGCGCCGCCGGCCAGCGGCTCCCAGGCGGCGAAGGCGCGGGCGGCCGTGGCGGCGCCGGCCCAGGCGCCGCCGAGCGCCAGGTAGCTGCGCACCCATAGCTCCCCGCGCTCGTGGAGGTGGCGGTAGAGGTCGAGCACCTCGGGCGCGACGCCGTGCCCCTCGTAGATGCCGGTCACGCCGGCGGCGAGGTAGAGCCGCTGGGACTCGCGGAGCGCGCGCAGCCGCAGCTCGGGCGTGAAGCGGGGCACGGCGCGCATGAGCGTGAGCTCCAGCACGGTGATCGGGTAGCGCTCCAGCAGGCGGCCGGTGGGCTCGCCGGCGGCGTCGCGCTCGATCTCGACGCTGCTGCACGGCGGCGCCGTGTCGCGGTCCACGCCGGCAAGGCGGAGCGCCAGGGTGTTGGCGATGGCGACGAACGGCGGGCGGTCGCTCCAGTAGCCCCAGGGCGCGCGAATGTAGACTGGATTGGCGGGCGCGGCGGCGTCGAGGTCGCGGCGGTCGGGGTAGCGGTGCTCGGCGAGCGTGCTGGGCGGGTCGAGGTAGTACGGCGGTTGGCCGATGGGGCCGAGCACGATCCACTCGCCCGGCCGGGCGCGCGCCGCCTCGCGCCGCACGACGGCCTGCACGTCGGCGATCGAGCGCGCGTGGTCGAGCGACGGCACGAGGTCGCGCAGGCCCTCGCGGTCCATGTGGGCGTGGGCGTCCACGAACCCGGGGAGCACCGTGCGCCCGCGCAGGTCTACGCGCACGGTGCGCGGCCCGGCGAGCGCGAGCACCGTGGCGTCGTCGCCCACGGCCACGATGCGGTCGCCCCGGACGGCCAGCGCCTGGGCGCACGAGAACGCGCGGTCCACGGTAAGCACCTGGCCGCCGTGGAGCACGAGGTCGGGCGGCGCGGATGGCACGGGCGCGCGGCTCATGCGGTCTCAGTTGCAGCGAGCGGCATATAATCTCACGTCAGCGCGGGTGGAGGTGATTCATGGTCGCGGCACACTGGCGCACCTCGCGACGCCAGCGTTCCACTATAGCATTGGCCCCGGCGCGCGGTGTGCTGGTGGGGCTGGGCGTCCTGCTGCTGGTCGCGTGCGGGGGGCCGGCCGCGGCGCCGAAGCCGAGCGCGCCCGCGGCCACGAGCGCCCCGGCCGCGGCGGCGACGAGCGCGCCGGCCGCCCAGGCGGCGGCTTCTACGCGGCCCGCCGCGCCGACGCAGCCGCCGGCGCCAGCGACGGTGCAGGCGGGGCTGATGCTGTCGGCGAGCGACACGGGCTTCTATGTCGGCATCGAGCAGGGTTACTTCGCCGAGCAGGGGATCACGGTGGAGATCACGCCGATCCAGTCGGCGGCGACGATGCTCGCGCCGCTGGCGGCGGGCCAGATCGACGTGGGCGGGACGACGCTGACGCCCGGGTTCATGAACGCCATCGCCCGGGACGTGCGCATCTGGGCCGTAGCCGACAAGGGCAGCACGCCGCCGGGCTTTGGCTACCAGGGCCTGGTGCTTCGCCGCGAGGCCTGGGACAACGGGACGATCCGCAGCGCGGCGGACCTGCGCGGCAAGAAGGTGTCCGTGCCGTCGCGCGGCTCGGGCGCGCAGGCGTCGCTCGATAAGGCGCTGCGGCGCGAAGGGCTGACGACCGACGACGTGGATATCACGCCGCTGAATTTCCCGGATATGGAGGCGGGCTTCGCGGGCGGCGCCATCGACGGCGCGATTGTCATCGAGCCGTTCTTGAGCAGCATCGTGGATCACGGCGTCGGCCACCTGTACGCGCGCAACGACGAGTACTACCCGAACCAGCAGGTGGCCGTGGTGCTGTACTCCAACCAGTTCGCCCGCGAGCAGACGGACGTGGCGCGTCGGTTCATGGTGGGCTACCTGAAGGGCGTGCGCGACTTCAACGACGCCTGGGTGAAGGGCGACGCCGCGAAGCGCGAGGCGGTGATTGCCGCGCTGGTGAAGCACACGCCGATCAAGGACCGGGCGGTGTACGACCGCGTGGCGATGCCGGGGCTGAATCCGAACGGCACGATCAACCGCGAGAGCCTAGCGGCCGACCAGGAGTACTTCCTGAGCACGGGCGACCAGCAGCAGCGCGTCGAGCTGAGCCAGGTCGTCGATCCGCAGTTCGCCGACTACGCGGTGCAGGTGCTGGGGCGGTACGAGTGAGCACTCGGCCAGGCATGGTGTGTATGTGTGGCTTCGCCACACATACACACCATGCCTGGGCCGGCAGCTTAGGCGGCGTGGCAGGCGGCGTCTGGCGACCCCGCCCCTGGACGCCGCACGCGGCTGTATGCCCGACGTATGGCCCTTTGTGTATGCTACAGCCGGTCGCGCCGTGGGCGACCGAGCCGATTCCAGCGCGGCATCGCTCGGCCAGACCTATCTGCGAGTGACGGAGAGGAACATGAAGGTACTCGACGCTCACACCCACCTATCTGGCTCTGGGGCACACGAGAACACCGAGGGGATCGTTCACTGCCTCGAGGCGTGCGAGGTGGACAAGGCGTTCGTCTTCGCTCCGCTGGTGGATGTGCACTCCTGGCAGCTCGTGGACGAGCATCTCAACGATATACGCGCCCACAACGACTACTGCGCGGACATCTGCAGCGGAGCGCCGGACCGGCTGCTCGCGTTCTGCGTTCTCAACCCGGCGCCGGGACTGGGCAACGGATCGTTGGACGTGGCCGTCGACCTGATGATCGAGGAGGCGAAGCGCTGCTACCATGACCTGGGTATGCGCGGCGTGAAAATGGTTCCCGATGGCTGGTATCCGTATGACCCACCGGTGATCCGGCTGTACGAGGCGCTCGCCGACCTGGGGATGTACGTGGCGTTCCACTCGGGGATCTTTCTGGACGGGCATGCTGGTCGCTTCTGCCGCCCGGTCTTTTACGAGGCGGTCCACCAGGTGCCCGAGCTGAGGGCGCAGCTTGCCCACTTGAGCTGGCCGTGGGTCGACGAGTGCATCGCCACGCTGGGCATGGAGACGATCTTCTATGGCAACGACACCAGCAAGTGGCAGCTCAAAGCGGACCTCTCGTTCGGCCCGCCGGACGACTGGCAGCTCAAGAGCTGGGAGCTGGCGCTCGATAGCCTCCCGCACACGATGTTCTTCTACGCCTCCGACGTGTTCTGGCCCTGTACTCCCGAGCGCTACCGCGAGCAGTTCTTGCAGCCGCAACTCGGCTTGTTCGAGGTCGCGGCGACGAACGGTCACATCGCTGAGGAGGGCAGCGGCAAGCGCGCCAAGATGCGCGAGGAGATCTTTTTCGACAACTGCTACGCGCACTGGCAGGCGGCGGTGCGCGAGCCGCAGCAGCCGCGAGCGGCCAAGCAGCCGGTGCTCACGCCGCGTGCGCGCGCACACACGCATGACAAGCCAAAGCGGCGACCGATCGCGCAGCAGAGGGGCGAGTCCGGGAGCTAAGCGGCGGGCTTATCTATCCGCACGTGGTGGGGGCGTCAGCGCGCCCCCGCCACGTGCGGGCGCTCCGGCGGGCGCGCCGAGAGCCGGCGTCAGGCCGGGTCGGCGGCCGGCGCGGCGCGCTCCGCCGCGTCGTGCGCCGGCCGCAGCCACACCGCCAGGAGCAGCGCGCCCGCCACGCCCGCGATCCCGAAGCCCCAGACGGCCGAGTAGCCCGCACTGTCGGCGACCCAGCCCCCCGCCGCGGCCCCGACCAGCGAGGCCAGCGCCGCAGCGGTATTGAACAGTCCCATTCCCTCCCCTTGATTGCTGGGAGCCAGGCGCGACGCTAGCACGGTGCCCGACACGCTGAGCAGGGCCCAGGCCTGATCCAGAATGATGAAAGCGGGGATCGCGAGCCAGGCGCGGCCCCCGAACGTCACGAACCCCAGCCCGAGCAGCGCGAAGAGCGCGGCCAGTCGCACGGCCAAGCCCACCTGGAGGACACGGGTCGCGCCGATGCGGTGCGCCCAGGCGCCCGACGGCGAGTACATCACAATGCCCAGGGCGGCCGACGCCGCGAGAGCAAACGACGAAGGCCCGGGCGGGATGTCGAACACTTGCTGCATGAGCACCGGATAGAGCGCGTAGACGGCGGCCGGCCCCGTGTTGCAGAGGAGCCAGATCGCCAGGAAGATGGCGAACTGCGAGCGGAGGCGCGTCGCCAGGCGCAGCAGGGCCCCGGGGCTGAGATAGAGGTAGTGGAAAAGCCGGTGAGGGGCGCTCCGCACCCACGCGGGGCTCACGTGGAGGTGGCTTAAGAAGCGCTGGGGCATTACCTGTAGGCGCGCGCTGTGCGGCGCCGGCTCAGCGCGCACCGGCCGCCGGCTGAGCGCGTGCAACGGCGCGGCCATGGTGACCCAGCCGATGACGACCGCTAGGGCGGTGATCCCGGCGGCGGCCAGGAGCCCGAACTCGAGCGGCCAACCGCTCAGCACGCCAGCCAGCAGGAGGCCGCAGACCAGCCCGGCGTTGTAGAAGGTCTGCAGCCAGCCGATGCGGGTATCCCATTCGGCCGGCGGGTGGACTTCCACAATCAGCAGGTTGGAGATGGTGTTCGTCGCGGCGGTGCCCAGCCCGAGCAGTAGCGCCAGCGCTATCCAGGGCGTGGCGCCGGTAAGGACGGGAAATGCCCCAAAGGCCACCGCGGTGACCAGCGCCCCGCCGACGAAGACCTGGCGGTGCCAGCGGAAGCGGTCCGCCAGGTCGCCGCACAGTGCGGAGGCAAGCTCGCCGAGACCCAGCGCGGACATCACGAGGCCGACGACCGTAGCATTCGCCGCGCTGGCCACCTCGAGTGGAAGCAGGATGGGCGTAATGCCGCCGATCGTGATGCCGACCAGCGCGTACGCTAAATACCAGGGCTCGATCCACTGCTGCCAGGTCCGAACCCGGTGCCAGAAGGCCATGAAGACGTGTCCTTACTATCTCGCTCGATCGCCGCGCTCTGGCCGCGCCTCGTACGAGTCGTGGCCACGGAGACCGCACCACGGCCCTGGGCCGTAACGAGCCGCGCGGCTGCAATCATCGCGTGCTCGCTGCCGCGGTGTCAAGAACGACTCCGCGCACGGTGGCCGCTGATACGGCCGCTGCACGCTGAGGGGTGATTCGGACTATCATCAAGCCAGCGCCTCGAGGAGAAGGAGCAGGCTATGACAGCGGCCCGCGTAATCGACGTTGACTCGCACGTGGAAGAGCCGGAGGAGGCCTGGGCAGCGCTGGAGCCGGCGTTCGCGGCGCGCCGGCCGACGATCGTGACGGCGCCCGAGGGGGCGCTGACCACGAAGCAGGACGCCTTCTGGCTAGTGGACGGCCGCCTGCACCCGAACCCGCAAGGCCCCGGGCGGATGTTCTTCGGCACGCCGGCGGTGTCCAGCTTTGGGCAGGCGAAGGCGACTTCGTATGGCAGCCAGACGCTGCTCGACCCGGCCGCGCGGCTGCGCGACATGGACGCCGAGGGCCTGGACGTGCAGGTGCTGTTCTCCACGGTGTTCCTGTCGCCGCTCACGGAGGACGTGGCATTCCAGGCGGCGCTGATGCGGAGCTGGAACACCTGGATGGCGGGCGTGTGCCGCTACGCGCCGGAACGGCTGAAGTGGGCGGCGCTGCTGCCGCTGCAGAGCCCGCCGGCGGCGGTGGAGGAGCTGCGGCGGGTGAAGGAGCTGGGCGCCGCGTGCGTGGCGATCTTCGGGACCGCGGGCGGTAAGCTGCTGCACGAGCCGGAATTCGACCCGTTCTACGCCGAGGCGGCGCGCCTCGACCTGCCGGTCTGCATCCACACCGGCTGGAGCCACCCGGGCCTGACGGCCAGTTGCCGCGGCACGTACGCGGCGCTGCTGATCGGCTTCTCGCTGCCGCCGCTGATGGGCTTCTTCAGCATCGTGGGCGGCGGGGTGCTGGACCGCCATCCGGGGCTGCGGGTGGCGTTCTACGAGGCGGGCGCGGACTGGCTGCCGTACTACGTGCAGCGGATGGACCAGTACTGGCTGGCCCACCACCGGATTGATACGAGCGACCTGCCGGCGCGGAAGCCGAGCGAGTACCTGCGCGACGGCCGAATCTTCTTCACCTGCGAGGGCGACGAGGAGCTGCTGCCGCGGGTGATTGCCATGCTGGGCGAGGACCAGGTGATGCTGTCGGCCGACATGCCGCACGTCGAGGCGCGCGAGAACTCGTTCCAGGAGATCCGCGAGCGCGGCGACCTGACGGAGGCGGTGAAGGCCAAGATCATCGGCGGCAATGCGGAGCGGTTCCTGGGGCTGCGCTGAGCTGGACGAGGCAAGAATCGCCCAAGCGCGGGCCGTGATGCGGCCGACACTAGCTGTTCTGGTGAGAGTCGCCACGAAGGTGTGGGCCCTGCTGGTCTGCCGCTGGCTGCTCGGCGTCGCCAGCGGGGAGCTGGGCGGTGGTTCGACGTGGAGAAGCGGCCCGGCGGCGGGGCGATAGACTGGTTGCAGGTAGGGGGTGGGGCGTGGACGTAGAGGTACTGGAGCCGCGCACGGTCACGGAGGCGGCGGCGCTGCGCGCGGAGCACGGCGACGACGCGAAGCTGCTGGCGGGCGGCACGGCGCTCGTGCTGATGCTGCGCAACCGGCTCGTGGCGCCGCGCTACCTGATCAGCCTGAACACCGTCGAGGGCGGCCGCGAGATCACCTACGCGCCGGGCGAGGGGCTGCGGCTGGGCGCGCTGGCGACGATCGCGCAGGCCGAGCGCCACCCCGCCGTGCGCGAGCGGTACCCCGCGCTGGCCGAGACGTACCACCAGGTGGCCAACATCCGGGTGCGCTGGGCGGCGACGGTGGGTGGCAACCTAACCGAGGCCGACTACGCCTCCGACCCGCCGGCGATGCTGATCGCGCTCGACGCGCGCGTGCGGGCTGAAGGGCCGCGCGGCGCCCGCGAGATCCCGCTCGGCGAGTTCTTCCTCGACTACTACGAGACCGCGCTGGCGCCCGACGAGGTGCTGACGGAGATCGTCGTGCCGGAGCCGGCGGCGGGCACGCGGGCCACGTATCTCAAGTTCCAGACACGCTCGTCGGAGGACCGGCCGTGCATCGGTGTCGCCGCCACGCTGCGCCTGAACGACGCGGGGACGTGCGAGGACTTGCGCGTGGTGGTCGGGGCCGTGGCTGGCACGCCGCAGCGGCTGCCCGAGGCCGAGGCACTGGCGCGCGGCGAGCGTCCGAGCGCCGATCTGTTCCGCGCGATCGGCGACGCCTACGCGCGCGGCATCGATCCCATCGACGACATCCGCGCCGCGGCCTGGTACCGCCAGCGTATGATCGGCGTGCTCGTGGCACGGGCGCTGGGGCAGGCCCTGGAACGGGCCTCCTGATGCACGCTGGCCAGGCTCCCTCGCTCCATTTGCGTGGATAATGGCCGCGCCTTAACCTACTTGCATAGGCGTGGCACCGTGGCGCTAGTGGTTGAGCCACGCAAACCGGGGAGCTGGTCGTGAGCGTCGAGCAAGAGGTGATCGAGCGGCTGCAGACCCTACCGGCCGACAAGCAGCGCGAGGTCCTGGCGTTCGTGGAGTCGCTGGCCGCAGAGACACAAGTCACCAGGCCCCCCGGCCCGCTGCGCGGCCTGTGGGCCGACCTGAATATCGCGGTAACGGACTTCTGCGTTCTTGAGTAAACGCGCAAGTCGCCGGCCTGGAGCGGCATTACCCTATCCGACGGAGGCCAATCATGATTGTTCGCGAGCAAGAGCCGGGCACGTCGGGACCGCTGACGGGGCAGGCGCTGCCCTACCTGGACGCCGTCGAGCGCGTGACGGGCACCGTGCCGTATACGCTGAACCTGAAGCTGCCGGGCATGCTGCACATCAAGCTGCTGCGCAGCCCCTATGCGCACGCGCGGATCGTGCGGCTCGACGCGAGCGCGGCGGAGCGGCTGCCCGGCGTGGCGTGCGTGCTGACGGGCGAGCGGCTGCGTGCGCTGCCCTGCCAGACGCACTACGGCGTGGTCGTGCAGGACAAGCCGATCGTGGCGCTGGACAAGGTGCGCTACGTGGGCGACGTGGTGGCCGCGGTGGCGGCGGTGGACGAGGACACCGCGCAGGAGGCGCTCGACCACATCGAGGTCGAGTACGCCGAGCTGCCGGCCGTCTTCGACGCCGAGGAGGCGCTGCGGCCGGGCGCGCCGCTGCTGCACGAGGAGCTGCCGCCGCAGCGCCAGACGTTCGCGGACATCATCGTGAGCCGCGAGGCGGGCACGAACCTGTGCAACCACTTCAAGCTGCGCAAGGGCGACATCGCCGAGGGCTTCCGCGAGGCGGACGAGATCTTCGAGGACGAGTACAGCACGCCCGCGGCGCAGCACTGCCCGCTGGAGCCGCACGTCGCGCTGGCCGAGTGGAGCGTGGACGGGCGGCTAACGGTCTGGTCGTCCACGCAGACGCCGTCGTCGGTGCGCGCCGACCTGGCGGAGGTGTTCCGCCTGCCGCAGTCGCGCGTGCGCGTGCTGACGGCAACGCTCGGCGGCGCGTATGGGGCGAAGAGCTACATTCACCTGGAGCCGCTGGTGGCGGCGGTGGCGCTGCTCGCGCGCCGGCCGGTCAAGCTGACGCTGACGCGCCACGAGGAGTTCCTGGAGATCACGAAGCACCCGTCGAAGTTCTACATGCGCACTGGTGTGAAGCGCGACGGGACGATCACGGCGCGCGAGATCCGCTGCTACTGGAGCGGCGGCGCCTACGCCGACATCAGCCCGCGGCTCATCAAGAATGGCGGCTACGCCAGCCCCGGGCCGTACCGCATCCCCCACATCTGGGTGGACTCCTACGCCGCCTACACCAACCTGCCGCCGGCCGGCGCGTTCCGCGGCTACGGGGCGCCGCAGGGCCACTGGGCGGGCGAGTGCCAGATCGACGACATCGCGCGGGCGCTGGGCATTGACCCAGTGGAGATGCGGCTGCGGAACGCGCTGCGGGATGGCGACACCTTCGCCACCAACGAGCACATGCACGACGTCCACTTCGAGG
>Ga0070741_10009812_pt1 | contig 18385 bp, 12 predicted proteins | sample Coa_R1_4_FD_66440 | JGI IMG/M metagenome (GOLD analysis project Ga0070741, IMG submission 66440) | Surface soil microbial communities from Centralia Pennsylvania, which are recovering from an underground coalmine fire - Coalmine... | ecosystem: Environmental > Terrestrial > Soil > Unclassified ...
TCGCGGTCGAGCACGACCAGGTCGGCGAGGTAGCCGGGGAGGAGCTTCCCGCGCCGGCGCTCGTCGCCGGTCTGCCAGGCCGGTGCGACCGTCGACGCGACCAGCGCCTCCTCGACCGTCACCCGCTGGTCCTCGCGCCAGTGGCGGAGGACGCCGGCGACGATCCCGCCCCAGGGATCGAGCTCCTCGATCGGGGCGTCCGAGCCGTTGACCAGCCGCGCCCCGGCGTCGAGCAGCGACCGGAACGAGTAGACGCCCTCGAGCCGGTCGGCCCAGAAGCGGTGGGCGAGCTCTTCGTCCGACGGCGCGTGCGAGAACTGCACCGACGCCGTCAGCCCGAGCTCGGCGAACCGCGGCACGTCCTCGGGGAGGAGGCACTGCGCGTGCTCGACGCGGTGCCGCAGGCCGAGCGGCTGCCACTCGTCCCTCGTCTCCGCGAACGCGTCGAGCGCATTGCGGTTCGCCTGGTCGCCGATCGCGTGCACCGCGACCGGCCAGCGCGCGCGTGCCGCGCGGCGCAGGATGTCCGCGAGCTCGTCGCGCGAGGTGATCTCGACGCCGGAGCCGTCGCTCATCAGTGCGGTCTGCGAGCCGAGCGTCCCGTCCATGAAGACCTTCAGGTAGCCGAGGCGCACGCGCCCGCCGAGGCCGGAGGAGAGGCCGATCTCGCCGAGCCGGTCGACGTGCTCGTGCGGGAGCGACTGCCAGACGCGAATCGGCAGGGCGTCGTCGCGCTCGAGCTCCTGCCAGAGGCGCGGGATCGCGGGGATCCAGCCGTCCTTGTCGTGGATCGCCGTGACGCCGCGCGACGCGGCGACCTTCAGCCCTTCGCGCATCGCCTCGAGGTACTCGTCGTCGGAGAGCTCGAGGTGGTCCTCCTTGAACCGCCAGGCCGACTCCTCGCGGAGCAGCCCCGTCGGCTCGCCGTCGCCGCCGACCTCGACGACGCTGCCCGGGACGTCGTACCTGCGCAGGTCGCCGCCCGTGCGCGCGATTCCCGCGGAGTTCAGCCAGACGGCGTGGAAGTCCTTGGAGATCACCGCCGCCGGCACTTCCCCGGTGACGGAGTCGAGGATCTCCTTCGTCGGCGGCGCCGGCCAGTTGCTCTCGCGGAAGCCCTGCGCGCGGAACCAGCGCCCCGGCGGGGTCGCGGCGACGCCAGGCGCCATCCGGGCAGCCGCGTCCTCGGCCGAGGTCGCGTCCTCGAGCCGGATCACCTGGCGTGCCGCGGCCCAGGTGGGGAAGTGCGTGTGCGAGTCGCTGATGCCCGGGATCGCGCAGCGGCCGCCGAGGTCGACGACGTCCGGCGAGGCGAGCGCGGTCTCGTGTGTCCCGACGCCGCCGACGACTCGGTCGCCCGCGATCGCGAGCGCGGCGGCGGTCGGGAGCGACGCGTCGAGCGTCCGGATGGTGCCGTTGTCCAGGATCACGGCCCGGACTCTACGTTGACTTCGCGGGGCGCCTGCGTATACCGAGATGTGGGAGAGGGGCAGGTCTCGCCGGCGTCCTCACGGCCGTCGCGGTCGGGCTCCTGCCGGTGCGTATGGCAGGAGCCGCGGCCGCGGCATCTAGACTCGACGCGTGCCGTACGAGCTCCTGAGCGAGGAGCAGCGCGAGCTCCGCGACCTCGTCCGGACGCTCGCTCGGGAGCGTGTCGCGCCGCGAGCTGCGGAGATCGACGAGAGCCACGAGTTCCCGTGGGACATCGCCGAGCTCTTCCGCGAGCACGGCCTGTACGGGCTGCTGTTCGACGAGGAGTGGGGCGGCACCGGCACCGGCACGCTGCTCTCGCTGATCGCGATCGAGGAGATTGCGAAGGTCTGCGCGACGAGCAGCCTGCTCCTCGCCGTCCAGGAGCTCGGCTCGCTCGGGCTCAAGCTCGCGGGGACACAGGAGCAGAAGGAGCGCTACCTGCCGAAGCTCGCCTCGGGCGAGTGGCTCGCCGCCTACGCGCTGACCGAAGCGGGCTCTGGCTCCGACTCGGCGGCGATGCGGACGACCGCGCGGCGCGGCGACGGCGCGTACGTTCTCGACGGGGGCAAGCGCTTCATCACGAACGCGGGCGTCGCGAAGCTCTACACCGTCTTCGCGAAGACCGACCCCGAGGCCGGGCACGACGGGATCTCGGCGTTCGTCGTCGAGGCGGACACTCCGGGGTTCGAGGTCGCGCGGCTGGAGCCGAAGATGGGGATCGCCGGCTCGACGACGGGCGAGCTCGTCTTCGACGGCTGCCGCGTCCCCGCCGACAACCTGCTCGGTGAGGAGGGGGAGGGGTTCAGGATCGCGATGCGCATCCTCGACCGCTCGCGGCCGGGCGTCGCCGCCCAGGGGCTGGGAATCGCCCAGGGCGCGACCGACTACGCGCTCGAGTACGCCAAGCACCGCGAGACGATGGGCAAGCCGATCGCGCAGCACCAGCTGATTGCGGCCAAGCTCGCGGACATGGAGACGAAGTGCGAGGCGGCCCGAGGGCTGCTCTACCGCTTCGGCCAGATGGTCGACGGGGGCGCGGCCGACGAGGAGCTGACGAAGGCGTCGGCGATGGCCAAGCTCTACTGCACCGACGTCGCGATGGAGGTGACGACGGAGGCGGTCCAGATCCTGGGCGGCTACGGCTACATCAAGGAGTACCCGGTCGAGCGGATGATGCGCGACGCGAAGATCACGCAGATCTACGAGGGCACGAACGAGATCCAGCGCCTCGTGATCGCGCGGGAGATGCTGAAGGAGACTCGCGCCTTTCTGCTCGCAGAGGTTTAAGCGCAGTTAAACTTCCTCCCGGTGCTGTCCGCATCGGTCGAGGACTACGCGAAGGCGATCTACGTGCTCGAGCACCGCTTCGGCGTGGCGTCGACGAACGCGCTCGCCGAGCGGCTGCGCGTCAGCGCCCCCGCGGTCTCGGCGATGGTGAAGAAGCTGGCCGTCGACGGCTACGTCGAGCACGTCCGCTACCGCGGCGTTCGGCTCACGGACGGCGGGCGGCGCGTCGCGCTCGAGGTCCTGCGCCACCACCGTCTGCTCGAGCGCTACCTGCACGACGAGCTCGGCGTGCCGCTCGATCGCATCCACGACGAGGCCGAGGTGCTCGAGCACGTTCTGTCGGAGCCGCTCGAGGAGCTGATCGCGGCCAAGCTCGGCCACCCGACGCACGACCCGCACGGCGAGCCGATTCCGGATGCCGACGGAGGGGTCGCCGCATGAGCACGCGCGCGCCGGCGCGGGGCCTCGTCCCGCGGGTGCTGCCCGGCGAGGCGGCGACGCTGCGCGCCGCGCAGGAGTCGCTCGACGGCAAGCGCCGCGGGCTCCGCGCCCTCTGGCCTTTCCTCGGCCCGGCGTTCATCGCCTCCGTCGCCTACGTCGACCCGGGCAACTTCGCCACGGACGTCGCCGGCGGGGCGAAGTACGGCTACCTGCTGCTCTGGGCGGTGCTCGCCTCGAACCTGATGGCGATGCTCGTGCAGACGCTCTCGGCGAAGCTCGGGATCGCGACCGGGCGGAACCTGGCCGAGGTCTGCCGAGACAACCTCCCGAAGCGCGTCTCGGTCGGCCTCTGGGTGCAGGCGGAGGTGATCGCGATGGCGACCGACCTCGCGGAGGTGCTCGGCGCCGCCCTCGGGCTGAGCCTCCTGTTCGGGATCCCGCTCGGGTGGGGCGCCGTGATCGCGGTCACCGCCGCGTTCGGCATCCTCGCGCTGCAGTCGATCGGCTTCCGGCAGCTAGAGGCGGTGATCGCCGTCTTCGTCGGCGTGATCGTGGTCGCGTTCGCGTTCGAGCTGCTCGCGGTCACGCCCGACCCGAGCGTGATGGCCGACCACCTGTTCTCGCCCGAGGTGCACGGCGAGGCGATCCTGCTCGCGGTCGGGATCGTCGGCGCGACGGTGATGCCTCACGTCATCTACCTGCACTCGGCGCTGACGCAGTCGCGCGTCCGCGGGGCGAACGAGGCGGAGCTGAAGCGCATCCAGCGCTTCGAGCGGGTCGACGTCCTGATCGCGATGTCGATCGCCGGCCTCGTCAACCTCTCGATGCTGGCGATCTTCGCCACGCGGTTCTTCGGCACGGGCGCCGAGTCGATCGAGGACGCGTACCACGGGCTCCACGCCGATCCTGGGAAGTGGGCGGCGATCCTGCTCGGGATCGCGCTGCTCTCGTCCGGGCTCTCGTCGTCGTCGGTGGGCACGCTGGCCGGGCAGGTCGTGATGCAGGGATTCATCCGGCGCCAGATCCCCGTCTTCGCGCGGCGGGCGATCACCGCCGCGCCCGCGCTCGCGGTCGCGCTCGCCGGCGTCGACCCGAGCCGCGCGCTGGTGCTCAGCCAGGTCGTGCTCTCGTTCGGGATCCCGTTCGCGCTGATCCCGCTCGTCCTGTTCACGAGCAAGCGCGACGTGATGGGCGTCCTCGTCAATAACCGCCTGACGAGCAGCGCGGCGTGGGCGATCGCGGTCGTCATCTCCGGGCTGAACGTCTTCCTGCTCGTCGAGACGTTCCGCTGAGCCCTGCCTTCGCGGGCGCGGGCAGACTCCGTTCATGGACGACACCGCGCTCGTCGTCGGCTCCGGCCCGAACGGGCTCGCGGCGGCGCTCACGCTCGCGCGCGCAGGGCTTCGCGTGGAGGTGCACGAGGCTGCCGACGCGCCGGGCGGCGGCCTGCGCAGCGCCGAGCTGACGCTGCCGGGCTTCCGCCACGACCTGTGCTCGGCGATCCACCCGATGGGTCGGGCCTCGCCCTTCTTCCGATTCGCCGCGCTGGACGTGGAGTGGGCCGACCCACCGGCGTTCGTCGCCCACCCGTTCGACGACGGCACTGCCGTCGTGCTGCCGCGCGACCTCGACGCGGTCGACCTCGGCCCGGACACGCGCTCGTACCGGCGGCTCGTCGAGCCGATCGTCGGCGCGTGGGAGGCGGTGGAGCCGATCCTGCTCGGGCCGTTCCCGCCGGCGGTGGCGAAGCTCCGCCCCGCGCTCCGGCTTCGCAGCGCGGTCAGGGCGGCCCTCTCGGACGCGCGGTCGTTTGTACGCGCGACGTTCGCGACGGAGCGGGCGCGCGCCGCCTTCGCCGGGTGCGCCGCCCACTCGATCCTCCCGCTCGAGCGGCGCCCGAGCGCCGGCTTCGGCCTCGCGCTCGCGGTGCTCGGCCACGTCGTCGGCTGGGGGTTCGCGCGCGGCGGCGCGCAGGCGCTCACCGACGCGCTCGTCGCCGAGCTGCGACGTTGCGGCGGCGATGTCCGCGTCGAGACGGCTGTCGATCAGATGCCGCCCGGTCTCGTGGTCGCCGACGTGATGCCGGCGGAGCTCCGGCGGATCGCGAGGCTGCCGGAGCGCTACGACCGCGCGCTCGGTCGCTATCGCCACGGGCCCGGCGCGTTCAAGCTCGACTGGGCCCTAGCCGGGCCGATCCCGTGGCGCGCTCCGGAGGTGGCGCAGGCCGCGACCGTCCATCTCGGCGGCACGCTCGACGAGATCGCGGCGTCGGAGTGGGGAGCCTGGCGCGGCCGGCCGGCGGAGCGGCCGTTCGTGATCCTCGCCCAGCACACGCTCTTCGACCCGACGCGCGCGCCGCAGGGGAAACACACGGCCTGGGCGTACTGCCATGTCCCGAACGGGTGGCCGGTCGACATGACGGACGCGATCGAGCAGCAGGTCGAGCGCTTCGCCCCCGGCTTCCGCGACCTCGTGCTCGCGCGCAGCGCGATCGGCCCGCGCGAGCTGGAGCAGCGGAACCGGAACCTCGTCGGCGGCGACGTGAACGGCGGGACGATGGATCTCGGCCAGCTGTTCACGCGGCCGCTGCTCGCGCGGAACCCCTACCGGACGCCGGTGTCCGGCCTCTACCTCTGCTCGTCGGCGACGCCACCAGGCGGCGGCGTCCACGGGATGTGCGGCTTCTCGGCCGCGCTGACCGCGCTCCGCGACCGCAGTTAAGCCGTCCGCGTAGGCGGACTTTGTGCGACCTCGTACACTCCGGACATGGAGTTTCGGCTCCTGGGCCCGCTGGAGGTCTCGGCGGACGGCGAGCTCGTCGAGCTCGGCGGCGCGAAGCCGCGCGCGCTCCTCGCGATGCTGCTGCTCGACGCGAACCGCGTCGTCTCCACCGACCGCCTGATCGACGGGCTCTGGGAGGACGACCCGCCGGAGACGGCGCCGAAGGCGATCCAGGTCCACGTCTCCGCGATCCGCAAGCTGCTCGGCAAGGAGCGGGTCGTGACCCGCGAGCCGGGCTACCTGCTGCGGGTGGACGACTCCGAGCTCGATCTCGTCCGGTTCCGCCGCCTGCGCGAGCAGGGCAGGCTGGACGAGGCGCTCGCGCTCTGGCGCGGTCCGCCGCTGGCCGACTTCCGCGACCACCGGTTCGCGCAGTCGGACGTCGCTCGGCTCGAGGACGAGCGGCTCGCGTGCCTCGAGGAGCGCATCGAGCGCGACCTGGCCGCCGGCCGACACGCCGAGCTGACCGGCGAGCTGGAGGAGCTCGTCCAGGAGCATCCACTGCGCGAGCGGCTGCGCGAGCTCTCGATGCTCGCTCTCTACCGCGCGGGGCGGCAGGCGGAGGCGCTGGCCGTCTACCAGCAGGCGCGGCGCGTGCTCGTCGACGAGCTGGGGATCGAGCCGGGGAAGCCGCTGCGCGACCTCTACCAGGCGATCCTGAACCAGGATCCGGCGCTCGATCCGCCGCCTGTGAAGGGTGCTCCGCGCGAGCCGGCCCCGGCGGCCGCCGGCGCGTGCGCCCGGTGCGGCGCGCGAAATCCGCCGGAAGCGCGCCTGTGCTTCGAGTGCGGCGCCATCCTGCCCGGACGTCCCCGCGGCGCGCCGGAACGGAGGCTCGTGACCGTGCTGTTCGTCGACCTCGTCGACTTCACCGGCCTCGCCGACCGGCTCGACCCCGAAGACCTCCGGCGCGTCGTCGACCCGTACCTCGATCGGGTGCGCGCGGAGATCGAGCGGTTCGGCGGCCATCTCGAGAAGTTCGTCGGCGACGCCGTGCTGGCGCTCTTCGGCGCCCCGGTCGCCTACGGCGACGACCCCGAGCGAGCGGTGCGCGCTGCGTTCGCCGTCCGGGACGCCGTCGCGCGTCTGAACGAGGGCAACGAGGTGTCGATCGACGTCCGCGTCGGTGTGAACACCGGCGAGGCGCTCGTCGACCCGGCAGCCGACACGGCCGCCGGGCGGGGGATGGCTGCCGGCGACGTCGTAGTCACCGCGTTCCGGCTGCAGCAGGCGGCGCCCGTGAACGGCATCCTCGTCGGCGAGGGCACGTACCGCGCGACCCAGCGGCTGGTCGAGTACGCGACGCCGGAGACGTTCGCCGTGAAGGGCAAGGACGAGCCCCTGCGCGCGTGGGTCGCGCTCGCGCTGCACGAGCTCCCCGGACGGCCGCGGACGGCGCTGATCGGGCGGCAGGCGGAGCTCGAGCACGTGCGCTCGCTCGTCGCCCCGCCTCGCGCCGAGGGGCCGCGGATCGTCACGCTGGTCGGGCCGCCCGGTATCGGGAAGTCGCGCCTGCTCTGGGAGCTTCGCGAGCACTCGCACGGCACCGTGCTCTGGCGCCAGGGGCGCTGTCTCGCGTACGGCGGCGGCGTCAGCTACTCCGCGCTCGCCGAGGTGGTGAGGGCGCACGCGGGCATCCTGGTCAGCGACTCCGCCGAGAAGGCAACCGCGAAGCTCGAAGCGAGCGTCCGCGCAACGGTGGCCGAGGACGCTCGGGACTGGGTGCAGGCGTACCTGCGACCCCTGGTCGGGCTCGGCGGCGAGGAGCGGGTCAGCGGCGACCGGCGAGCGGAGGCGTTCTCGGCCTGGCGCACCTTCCTGGAGGCGCTCGCGGCCGAGCGGCCGCTCGTCCTCGCGCTCGAGGACGTCCACTGCGCCGACGACGGCTTCCTCGACTTCGTCGAGCACGTCGCCGACTGGGCGCAGGGCGTCGCGCTAGCCGTCCTCTGCACGGCACGCGCGGACCTGCTCGAGCGGCGCCCGCGCTGGCCGGGCGTCCTCCAGCTGGAGCCGCTGTCCGCCGAGGACACCGCCGGCCTGCTCGAGGCGCTCGTCGGTCGGGAGCTCGATGAGGAGCTGCGGACGAGGCTCGTCGCGCGCGCGGGCGGGAACGCGCTCTACACCGAGGAGTTCGCGCGTCTCGTCGCCGAGCGGAGTGACGAGGACCTGCGCCTACCCGAGACGATCCAGGCGACGATCGCGGGCCGTCTCGATGCCCTGCACCCCGAGGCGCGGGAGCTGCTCCGCGACGCGGCTGTGATCGGCGGGTCGTTCTGGCCCGGCGCGATCGCGCACCTCGGCGGACTGCGCCTGGAGCAGATCGAGCGTCGGCTCGGCGAGCTCCAGTGGAAAGAGCTGATCCGCCCGTTGCCGCGGAGCGCGATCGCCGACGAGAGCCAGTACGCCTTCTGGCACGTCCTCGTCCGCGACGTCGCGTACGGGCAGATTCCGCGCTCGGCGCGGGTGGAGAAGCACCGGCGGGCGGCGGAATGGATCGAGTCGCTCTCGCCTGGGCGTGCAGATCTGAGCGAACTGGTCGCGCACCACTATACGAGCGCGCTCGAGTTCGCGCGGCTCGCGCACCAGGAGACGGCCGAGCTCGCGGCTCGCGCGCGGCTCGCGCTCCGGGACGCGGGCGAGCACGCCCTCAACCTGTACGCGTTTCCCGCCGCCGCCCGGTTCTTCCGGCAAGCGCTCGAGCTGTGGCCGGACGACGATCAGGAGCGGGCGATCGTCCAGTTCGACCTCGGCCGCGCGCTGTTCTGGTGCGAGCGGAGCGGCGGCGAGGAGCTCGCGGCCGCTCACGAGACGCTGCACGCGGCGGGCGACGCCGCTCGCGCGGCGCGTGCGTCGATCCTGCTCTCACGGCTGGCACGCGCCCGCGGCGACCGTGAAGCCGCGTTCGCGCGCGCAGAGGAGGCCGTCGCGGCGGGGCAGGAGATCGCTAGCTCGGCCGAGCACGCCGAGGCGCTCAGCAACCTCGCGGCGATCGCGGCGGTCTGGGGCGACCCCGACCGGGCGCTCGACGCGTCGGCGCGGGCGCTGGAGCTCGCGGGCCGGCTCGGTCTCGACGAGATCCGGGCCGAGTGCCTGACCTTCCGGGGTCACGCTCGAATGCTCGCGGGCGATCCGGGCGGGCTCGCGGACGTCGAACGGGCTGTCGAGATCGCCGAGGAGCTTGGTTCGCCTGCGCTCGTCGGGCGGAGCGCCAACCTCGGGACGTCGCTCGTCGAGATCGGCCGCCTCGGCCGGGCGTGGAGCGTCTACGAGGCAGCCCGCGATGCCGCACGGCGATTCGGCGATGCAACGGGCTTGCACTGGCTGGAGGCCGAGCGACTGTACGAGCACTACTGGACCGGCGCCTGGGACGAGGCGCTCGCTGCCGCCGAGGAATCCCTGACCGCCGCCGACGACGGTTACGGCGAGTTCGCGGCGAGAAGCGTCCGGGCGCGCATCCGGCTCGCCCGGGACGACGCCGCCGGCGCCGTCGACGACTCCGCCCGTGCGCTCGATTTCGCCCGGCGCGCGGAGGAGCCTGCAGCGGTGTGCGAGGCGCTCGCACTGCGGGCTCGCGTGCTCGCCGAGTCGGGCGAGCGGGACGAGGCGGGGAGTGTCGTCCGCGAGCTGCTGATGCAGATGCGGGCTGCCGGCATCCTGCCGTCGTTCTGGACTGCGGATCTGGCCGAGGCGCTCGTCGAGCTCGGGTCGCGGGACGAGCTCTGCTCGCCGGATCGGATCGGGTCGCAGTGGCTCGACGCCGCTCGGCTCGCCGTTTCCGGCGCGTACAGCGAGGCCGCCGACGGCTACGCCGCGATCGGTGCTCGCCCCGAGGAGGCGCGCTTCAGGCTTCGAGCGTCCGCGACGCTGATCTCGCAGGGCCGGCGCCGGGATGCCGAGCGCGAGCTCGAGCGGGCACTGGCCTTCTACCATGCCGTCGGCGCCGACGCCTACATCCGTGCGGGCGCGGTGCTCGCCGCTCCGGCCTAGCTCCCTTCGCTGCGTTTACCCGACTTCGGCGGGCGCTTCTTCGCCTGCTTGTCGTCGGCGTGGACGAGGCCGATCCAGTCGAACGCGCGCAGCTCGTCCAGGATCGCCTGCTGCTTCGCCTCGTCGTCGGGCGTCCGGATCAAGACGTACGCCTGCGCGTCGTCGTCCGTGTAGAAGATCTGCTTCCAGGCCATCTCGCCCCCGTGGCGGTCGCAGATCGCCTGAACCTCTGTCCGCCGGGCCGGCGGCGGGCTCGACGGGATCCTGACCCAGTGGAAGGGCACGCGTCATCCTCGCCCCTCGCGGCCGAGATTGCAAGCTTTGTTGCGTACTTCGCCTCAGGCGCGTGGACGGAGAGACGCCTTGTGCGCCCGCTTCGCCGCCTGGTAGCTCGCCAGCGCCTCGGCGGAGTCGACGTCGCCGAGCGTGGGGTGGCTCGGCACGAGGCCCTCGGCGGCGGCGACGCCGAAGCGCTTCGCGAGCACCGACCCGAGCGCCTTGATCTTCATCTCGCCGAAACCGGGTAGCTCGGCGATCCGCCGGCCGAGGTCGTCGGCGTCCTTCGCCTCCGTCCACAGGCGCTCGGCGCGGCCGCCGTAGCGCTCGGCCACGAAGACGGCGAGCTCCTGGACGCGCGCGGCCATCGTCCCGGGGAAGCGGTGGATCGCCGGCTTCTCGCGGAAGGCGGCCTCGAGGGCCGCCGGGTCGGTGGCGGCGATGCGGCCGGGATCGAGCGTGCCGATGCGCTGCTCGAGCTTCAGCGGGCCGAGGAAGGCCGTCGGCACGGGCACCTGCTGGTCGAGGGCGAAGCCGATCAGCAGCGCCATCGGCTCCGCGGCCAGCAGCCGGTCGGCGTCGTCGTTGCCCGTGAAGTGGAGGCGGTCGGGGTTGCTCATCGGGAGAACGCTTGTGGCCCGGTCATTCTGCCGGTGACGGTGCGGACCAGGTCGAGGCGGAAGCCGCGCCCGACGCTGAGGAGGTAGGCGGTCTGGTCGGCTCGGCCGGCGACGCCGACGGCGATCTGCGAGCGGGCCAGCCCGTCGTGTGTGCCGGCGCGCAGCCAGCGCACGCGCCTTCCCTTCACGTCCCGCTGGCGCACGATCCGCGGCGGGTCGAGGCGCGAGTCGACGACGCTGATCGTCAGCGTGCCGCCGACCGAGTCGCGGTCGACCGCGATCCCCTCGACGATCGGCGTCCCGAGCACGTCGGCGAGTCGCCAGGCGACGATCGGCGGCGGCACGTTCGCGCGCTGGATCCACGCCGGCGGCTGCGCGGCGAGCGCGAGGGCGACGAGGAGACCGAGCACCCGGCGATCGTACTCGCGACCGAACGCTCGTTCGCCTTCGGTACGCTGACGAGGTGGCCGTGCTCGACCTGTTCAGCGAGCGCACGCGGGACTGGTTCGCGCAGACGTTCGCCGGGCCGACGCCGGCGCAGGAGCAGGGCTGGCCGGCGATCGCGTCCGGCGAGCACACGCTGATCCAGGCGCCGACCGGCTCGGGAAAGACGCTCGCCGCCTTCCTGTACGGGATCGACCGGCTGACGCCCGCGTCTGGCCGTGGGCTGCGCCTCCTCTATGTCTCGCCGCTGAAGGCGCTGAACTACGACGTCGAGCGGAACCTGCGCGGGCCGCTGGCGGGGCTGCAGTCGGAGCTCACGGTCGCCGTTCGGACGGGCGACACGCCGGCCAAGGAGCGCGCGGCGATGCTGCGCAAGCCGCCGGACATCCTGATCACGACGCCCGAGTCGCTCTTCCTGATGCTGACCTCGCAGGCGCGCGAGATGCTGCGCGGCGTCGAGACGTTGATCCTCGACGAGGTGCACGCGGTCGCGGGCACGAAGCGCGGCGCACACCTAGCGCTCTCGGTCGAGCGGCTCGACCGGCTGACCGTCCAGCCGGTGCAGCGGGTGGGCCTCTCCGCCACGCAGCGCCCGATCGAGGAGATCGGCCGCTTCGTGTCCGGCGCCCGATCGATCCGAATCGTCGACGCCGGCCGCCGGAAGGAGCTCGACTTGCGCGTCGTCGTCCCGGTGGAGGACATGCGCGAGCCGGCCGCAGGCGCCGAGCCCGATCCGCTCCTCGGAACCGGTGGCGAGGGCAGCGCGACCTCGATCTGGCCGTCGATCTATCCGGAGCTGCTGCGCCTCGTCGAGGAGCACCGGTCGACGATCGTCTTCGTCAACAACCGCCGCCTCGCGGAGCGGCTCGCGCTGCGGTTGAACGAGCTCGCCGAGCGCGAGATCGCGCGCGCCCACCACGGCTCGCTGGCGCGGGAGCAGCGCGTCGAGGTCGAGGAGCTGCTCAAGCTCGGGCAGATCCCGTGCCTGGTCGCAACCTCGTCGCTCGAGCTCGGGATCGACATGGGCGCCGTCGACCTCGTCGTCCAGGTCGAGTCGCCGAAGTCGGTCGCACGCGGGCTGCAGCGCATCGGCCGGGCGGGGCACGAGCTCGGCGCCGTCTCGAAGGGGCGCATCTTCCCGAAGTTCCGGGCCGACCTGCTCGAGTCCGCGGTCGTCGCCGAGCGGATGCTCGCCGGCGAGATCGAGGAGACGGCGATCCCGCGCAACCCGCTCGACGTGCTGGCCCAGCAGATCGTCGCGATCTGTGCTGACGAGGAGGTCGAGGTCGGCGAGCTTCACGACCTCGTGCGCGGCGCCTACCCGTTCGCCGACCTCTCGCGCGTCCAGCTCGAGAACGTCCTCGACATGCTCTCCGGCCGCTACCCGTCGGACGAGTTCGCCGAGCTCCGCCCGCGGATCGTCTGGGACCGGACGGCCGGCCGGATCCGCGGTCGCGACGGCGCGCGCAAGCTGGCGGTGACGAACGCGGGGACGATCCCGGATCGCGGTCTATTCGGCGTCCACCTCGTCGACGGCGGCGGCCGCGTGGGTGAGCTCGACGAGGAGATGGTCTACGAGGCGAGGGCGGGGCAGACGTTTCTGCTCGGCGCCTCGACCTGGCGGATCGAGGAGATCACGCGCGACCGGGTGCTCGTCTCGCCGGCACCGGGGCTGCCCGGGGCGGTGCCGTTCTGGAAGGGCGAGGGCGTCGGCCGGCCGTACGAGCTCGGCGAGCAGATCGGACGGGCCTCCCGCGAGCTGATCGGGCTCTCGCCGGCAAGAGCGCTGGAGCGGCTGACGGAGCGGCACATGCTCGACGACCGCGCCGCCCGGAACCTGCTCACCTTCCTCGAGGAACAGCGGGTCGCGACGGGCGCGATCCCGTCCGACCGGACGATCGTCGTGGAGCGATTCCGCGACGAGATCGGCGACTGGCGCGTCTGCATCCTGACCCCGTTCGGCGCCCGAGTGCACGCGCCGTGGGCGATGGCCGCCGCTGCGCGGCTGCGCGACGCGCTCGGACTGGAGGCGCAGTCGATCTGGTCGGACGACGGGATCGCCTTCCACCTCCCGGACGCAGATGCGCTGCCGCCGACGGAAGAGCTGCTCGTCGATCCGGCCGAGCTCGAGGACCTCGTCGTCGCCGAGGTCGGGGAGACGGCGCTCTTCGGCTCCCGCTTCCGCGAGAACGCCGCCCGCGCTCTGCTGATCCCGCGGCGCCGCCCCGGCGAGCGCACGCCGCTCTGGCAGCAGCGGCTCAAGGCGCAGTCGCTGCTCCAGGTCGCGCGGCGCTACCCGGCCTTCCCGATCGTGCTCGAGACCTATCGCGAGTGCCTCCAGGACGTCTTCGACCTGCCGGCCCTGAAGCGGCTGCTGCAGGGGCTGCGCACGCGGCAGATCGACGTCGTCGACGTCGAGACCGCGAGCGCGTCGCCGTACTCGGCCTCGCTCCTCTTCGACTACGTCGCGACCTACATGTACGAGGACGACACGCCGCCGGCCGAGCGGCGGGCGCAAGCGCTCTCGCTCGACCGCGACCTGCTCCGTGAGCTCCTCGGCCAGGAGGAGCTTCGCGACCTAATCGACCCCGGCGCGCTGGAAGACGTCGAACGCCAGTTGCGCGGCGATGCATCCACACCAGACCGTTTGCATGATCAGCTACGCAGACGAGGAGATTTGCGGTCTGATGAATATGATCGGACTATTGCAGAATCTTTGATTCGCGAGCGACGTGCTGCACTGGTTCGAATAGCGGGCGAGGAACGGCTGATCCCTGCCGAGGACGCCGGCCGCTACCGCGACGCGCTCGGCGCAATGCCGCCCTCGGGGCTCCCGGAGGCGTTCCTGGAGAGCGGCGACGAGCCGCTGCGCTCGCTCGTCGCGCGGTTCGCCCGCTCGCGCGGGCCGTTCACGACGGCGGAGGCGAACGACCGCTTCGGTCGCGACGTCGAGCCGGAGCTGCGCGCGCTCGAGCGGGAGGACAAGCTCGTTCGCGGAGAGTTGCGGCCGGGCGGCACCGAGCGCGAGTGGTGTGACCCGGACGTGCTCCGCCGCCTGCGCCGCGCGTCGCTCGCCGCGCTCCGCAAGGAGGTCGAGCCGGTCGAGCAGGCAACGGTCGGCCGGTTCCTGCCGTCGTGGCACGGGATCGACCGGCGTGCTTCGCTCCGCGAAGCGCTCGTACCCCTGCAAGCACTTTCGCTCCCCGTCGCCTTGTGGGAGGCGGAGGTGCTGCCGCGGCGGGTGCCCGGGTATCGCCCCGAGCAGCTCGACCAGCTGTGCGCGACCGGCGAGGTGGTGTGGGTGGGCGCCGGCCTCGATCGCGTCGCGCTCTACTTCCGCGACGACGCGGCCGTCCTCGGGCGGCTCGCGGCGGCCCCGACGCCGGAGGGCGAGCCGCACGACGCGATCCGCGCTGCGCTCGCGAAGAGCGCGGAGTTCTGGTTCGACCTGCTCGCGGCGACCGCGGTCGAGCCGGAGGCCGCCCTGCCTGCGCTCTGGGACCTCGTCTGGGCGGGTGAGGTGACGAACGACGCGTGGCAGCCGCTGCGCGCCGGCCGGAGGTACGGCGTGCCGAAGCCGGAGCGGCGGCCGCGGCGGTTCTCTCGCCAACGCGCGACCGCCGTCACCGCGACGCAGGGCCGCTGGTCGCTCGCCGATCGGCTTTTCGAGACGCGTCTGGGGACATTCCCCGGACAGGTCCCGGATCGACGGGCGCTCGCGGAGCTGCTGCTCGAGCGGCAGGGGATCGTCACCCGCGACGGCGTCCGCGCCGAGGGGATCCAGGGCGGGTACGGCGCCGTGTATGGCGAGCTCAAAGCGCTGGAAACCCTCGGGCTCTGCCGGCGGGGGTACTTCGTCGAGGGACTCGGCGGCGCCCAGTTCGCGCTCGGCGGCGCCGTCGAGCGTCTCCGCGAGCTCCGGCCGCGCGATGACGACGAGCCCGAGGCGCTGGTGCTGGCGGCAGCCGACCCGGCCCAGCCCTACGGCGCCGTCCTGCCGTGGCCCAAGCGGGCGGGTGCGCGGGCGGCGCGCGTCGCCGGCGCCTATGTCGTTCTCCTCGGCGGCGAGCCGGCGCTGTTCGTCGAACGCGGCGGTCGCTCGCTCGTCCCGCTCCGCGAGCCGGACGAGGCGTGGCTGCGGACGGCGCTCGCGGCGCTCGTGGACCACGCACGTCGGTTCACGCGCAAGCGCCTGGCGGTCGAGCGCTTCGACGGCGAGCCGGTCGGCGAGAGCGGCTTCCTGCCGCTGCTCGTCGAGGCTGGATTCCTGGCCGGTCCGCGGCGCGCAGTACTGCGGCCCTAGCCGGTCTCTATCTGCTTGTACGCGGCGTTACGTCGTTTGCGGTGAGCATTGTGGCAGTCCCGGACGCTGACAGCCAATTGCGGCTATTACAGAGTTCTGTATTCTGACCCCACGTGGAGCACCGGATTTCAGCGACAGAGCTCGCTCGTCGGTTGGGCGACGTTCTCGGCAGGATCCGCTACCGCGGCGACAGCTTCCTCGTGGAGCGAAACGGCGACCTCGTCGCGCGGCTCATGCCGCTACCCGCCGGGGCGGTGACGACACTTGCCGAGGCCGTTGCGGCCTGGCGTGCGGCCGGCGAGCCGGACCCTGGCTTCGCCGACGACCTCGAGCGTGTCGGCAGCTGGGACCGGCCTCCGGACGATCCGTGGGACTCGTAGTCGACACGAGCGCCGTCGTTGCGCTCGAGCGCGGTGGCGTCGAGTGGGAGACGGCGCTCGCGAAGCTGGGGGATGAGCCGCTCGCCCTGCCCGCGATCGTCTACGCCGAGCTGCTCATCGGCGTGCGCCTGGCCGATCGCGTAGGGCGGGCGTCCGCTCGACGCGCGAAGGTCGACGCGCTTGTCGCACGCGTACCCATCGTGGACTTCGGGCGCGAGATTGCCGACCGCTGGGCCGACGTCGTGGCAACGCTGAGGAAGAAGGGCGCGTTGATTCCGGCAAACGACGTCGCCGTGGCGGCGACGGCGCTGCAGCTTGGATTCGCGGTCCTCGTCGGCAGCCGCGACGAGCAGCACTTCCGGCGCGTACCCAAGTTGCGCGTCGAGTCGCTTCGAGCGTAGTGCCCGAGGGCGACGCTCTCCACCGCGCGGCGCGGCGCCTGCAGCCGCTCGTCGGCGAGCGGCTCGAGGTCGAGACGCCCCATCCGCGCGCGGCAGCGAGCCGGCTCGTCGAGCGGCTGGACGGCTGCCGACTGCTCTCGGTCGAGGCGGTCGGGAAGAACCTGCTGCTGCGGTTCGAGGGCGGCCTCGTCCTGCACAGCCACCTGCGGATGAGCGGGCGCTGGACGCTCGTCGCGTGCGGGACCCCGCTGCGGGGACGGCCGTGGCTCGTCCTCCGCGGGAGCCGCTTCGAGGGACGGCAGTGGAACGGGCCGGTGCTCGAGCTGCACGCCCGCTCGGTCGCACGGCTCGGGCCCGACGTTCTCGCCGATCCGCCCGACCTCGACCGGGCGTTCGCCAACCTCCGCCGCGCGGACGGCGGCCGCGAGGTCGGCGAGGCGCTCCTCGACCAGCGCCTCGTCGCCGGGATCGGGAACAAGTGGAAGGCCGAGGCGCTCTGGCAGGCACGCCTCTCGCCCTGGCGCCCGCTCGCCGAGACGTCCGCCGACGAGTTGCGCGCCGCGGTCGACGCGGCGGCGAGCGTGATGCGCCGTTCGCTCGACGGCGTCCGCCACCGGAACGCCGTCTACCGACGCGTCGGGCGTCCGTGCCCAAGGTGCGGGGAGCGCATCCGCTCGCGCGGCCAGGGGGACGCGAACCGGATCGCCTACTGGTGTCCTGGGTGCCAGGTATAGAGACGAGCAGTGGCCGTTCGGGCTCCTCATCTGCACGAGGTCGTGCGTGCGTTCTGCCTCGCGGCGTTTGCCGAGCTCGGCCCGCACGCGGCCGCGGCAGAGGTGCCGTTCGTGGTCGAGGAGCACGACTCGGGGCTCCTCGAATACCGGCCGCTGGTTAGCGGCGTCGTCGAGGGGCAGGCCGACCGGCTCGCCGCGCTGCCCGATGCACGCATCGCGGTCGAGGAGCTTCGCCGGGAGCCCGCGGCGGCGATCTTCGGCTCCGCCGACCGCGCGCTCTTCCAGGCGATCCTGCTCCCGGTGCTCGTGCGAACCGCCGAGGCGTGCGCCGGGTTCGACTGGGAGGACGGGGCGTTCGAGCGCGTCTATGCCGACCTCGAGCGCACGTTGTACGGGTCGCGGCGCTTCTACAGCGCTGCCGCGCCGCTGATCGGCCTGTCCGTAGGGGCGGCCGTCTCCGTCGGACCCGGACTCGTCGCGCGCCCGGCGGCCGAGCCGCTCCGCTACGAGCTCTTCCTGGAGCGCGAGCTGCAGGGGGACGAGCCGGAGCCGCCGGACGCGCCGGTCGAGCTCGCCGCCGCCGTCAGCGCCTTGCGCATCGCCACCGGCGCCCCAGTCGCCGCCGGGCCCGCCGTCGCCGAGCGGCTCGACCGGCATCCGCTCGCCCCGCGCGTGCTGCCGTGGACGGCGGCGACCCCGCCCGCGGGCGAACCCGGGCGGCTCGATCCGTGGCGCGCAGCGCTCGCCGCCGACCTGCTCGAGCGGCTCGCGCGTGAACGCGAATCGGAGGTCGTCGAGGCGGTCGAGTGCTGGGAGCTGGCGCTCTTCGAGGACGAGCCGCTCCGTTCCGAGCGGCTGCGCGAGGCCCTCGCTGCGCTGCTCGGCGGCGTCGACGGGCTCTGGGCGGCGGCGATGCGCGCCGCCCTCCTTCTCGGCGAGGGCAACCGCGAGCGCGCGGCCCTCGTCGACCGCCTGCAAGGGCTCGCGCGAGGCGACCGCGGCGGCGTGCAGGCGGCCGACGACGTGCGCCGCGCGATCCTCGAGACGCTGCTCCACGACGATCGTGCCAGGCTCGTCACCGCGCTCGACGAGGCGCTCCTCGGGCTGCGGCCGCGCCCGGCCGGGTACTTCGCGGCCCGGGCTGCGACCGTCTAGTCCCGCTTCCGGCACGGACACGTCACGCGCCCGCGGCTACCGTCGCTGCATGGACGAGGCCCGCCGCGTGCTCGCCCGGCTCGAGCGGATCGAGGAGCTCCAG
>Ga0070741_10009813_pt1 | contig 18385 bp, 21 predicted proteins | sample Coa_R1_4_FD_66440 | JGI IMG/M metagenome (GOLD analysis project Ga0070741, IMG submission 66440) | Surface soil microbial communities from Centralia Pennsylvania, which are recovering from an underground coalmine fire - Coalmine... | ecosystem: Environmental > Terrestrial > Soil > Unclassified ...
TGAAGGCTCGGCTCGAATCTCTTGGCATTTACGATGCAGGAGGCAGCGTTGATGAGCTTCGACAATTCCTTGCGAAGGAACGCGCACGATTTTCCAAGGCTGTCGCGGATGCGGGGATTGAGCCCGATTAAACCGGGAACTGCACGAGCGCAGCGGGAGAGTTCAACCGCAAGGCTAGCTACGGTTGTGCCCAGTGCACGTAATCAGCAGGACCTTCATCCTTAGGGCGCCCAAATGTTCCACGTAAGCGGCACACTGTAGAACACCGCCCTAGGTGCGGTCGCGCCATTCATGTACCAGATTGCGGTTGTGCCGTCATTGGTGTTGCGCAAGAGGGTCGTCCTTGCCATCACTGTCAAAATCCACTGCCCCTGCAGGTCGCAGCTCGCCGGCACGCCGTACAAGGACGCCGCTTTCAACGGCACCCTCGCTACGCTGAACTCGTGAGTGCCGTGGCACGTCGTTTCTTTAGAGGGCCATTGATAGCGAAGCCCAAGTAATCGTTCCATTGGAACGTCGCGCAACGAAACGCCTTGTTCACGCCTGCCGCGTACCGCATGACTGCAAAATGCTCCTCCATCCCCCACCGGAGAGCTTATGACCACGACCGGCACACCGGGCATCACCGTCGTTGCCGACGGGCCGACGCTTCATCGACAAGCGGTATCTGGGGGTACGCATCGGCCTACGCGTCGGGGCGGTGACACAGGACCAAGCCGAGGAACGACTCCGCACAGAGATGGCTCGCGTGGAATGCGATGTGGCACGCAGGGCGCACACGTGTGCGAGCTTCACCGATTGCGCGGCGCGTTACATCGAGCAGTCGCACGCAAAGCGCAGCATCGACGTTATCAAATGGCACGTCGCGCTGCTCCAATCACATCTCGGCGACCTCGAGCCACAACAAGTCCACGATCAGACGCTGCAAGCGTTTATCAAAGCGCGGGTTGCCGCCAGCGCCAGTGCGACGACGATCAACCGCAGCCTCGAAGTCGTACGCACGATCCTCAATCGCGCCCGCAAAGTCGATACGGGTGTACAGCATCTCATGCATCGCGCCGAGGTTGATGATGTCGTGGGCCAACTCGTGCTAGTGGTCTAAGCGAAATGCTGGATCGAAGCCTAGCTGCTGTCGAGCCCGAGCAATCGAGACCGATCCGTCGTCCTCCGCTACGTTGTAAATCCCGGGATCACCTTCGGTAAGTGCAAGCAGTGCCGCGTGCGCTGCCGCGTCGGGGTGCACCACTGGCGATGCAGGTTTCTCGCTGAACCACGTTCCCGGCCCGTACAGCCGGCCATAGCGCAATACTATGCCTTCAACTCCAGGTGTGCTCATGACTGTTCGCTCGAGCGCGAGCACACCCTCCACTGCGATGCGGGTTGAGTCGGAGGCGCCCTCGTCTAGCGCATCCTCCTCAAGATGCGGTTTACGTCCTGGCGCGTAGACAAACGCGATGCTTTGCGCAATGAGGCGACGAACGCCGTAGTCGCGGGCAGCGGATGCAAGATTGGCCGTTCCAACGACGCGCAGGTGTGCGTTCCGTTGCCGGTCCGAATCGACTTGTTCAGGCCGGTAGATGTCTGGCAAGTCGGTAAGTTGATGGATCAAAACGTCCGGTTTCGCTGCCGAAAGGGCCTTCATGACAGCCGAGCGGTCCAATGCATCCAAGGCAACCGGAGTAACCCCAAGCGCCTCGAGTTCCGGAATTCGGTCAGCCGAACGAGTCGTCCCAACAACCTCGTGCCGCTGGCTTAATAAGAGGAATGCCAATGGCCGGCCGATGATTCCGAGCGCTCCGGCAAGAAACACTTTCATAGTGAACTACCCTACCGATCTGATACGCCGCAAGAGGTAATCAGGTCGGCCTCTCTGCTTTCGCAGTATCCGTTTCAAGGAACCAGTCGCAGATCTGCGCACCGCTCATGAACTTGGTGTCATCCCTCGCCAGCAGATAGTCCAGTGCGCGGGCTGCATGATGCGCGCGGTGCGCCTGTCCCATAAGATAGGTGTGGAACGAAAGGGTGAGCACCCGGGGCGCCTTCCTCAGCTCGGGCTCTAGGCCGGCCACCATGTCTCGCATCCGAAGGTCTTGCTCTGCCGGTCCATGCATCGCGACGTGGAAGATGTAGGTGTCATTGAGCTCCAGCGTGTACGGCACCACAACGAGCGGCCCGGCGTCGGTGCGCATCCATACCGGCAGGTCATCAATCATTCCCCAGTCGGACACATAGTCAATGCCTGCGCTGCGTAGCAACTCGGGTGTACGCGGTGATTCCCTTATCCCCGGGCCGATCCAACCGCGTACGGGCTTGCCCGTGAATGCCTTGATTCGCTCGAGTGCCCTGCCGATGACCTGCTGCTCCTCGTCCTCGGCGATCGCCTTCTGCTGTGTACCATGTCCCTGGAATTCCCAGCCGGCTTCGAGACAAACCTCGGCAACCTCGGGATACGCATCGATAAGATCCGAGTTGATGCATGCAACTGCGGGAATGCTGCGCTCGTTCAAAATACGTGCGAGCCGGGGTAGGCCGCAACGCAGGCCGTACTCGATCCAAGACCAGTTAGCGATATCGGGAACTGGACCCGCGCCGTGCGGGTTGGGGAGCAGCTTGCGCGGTACCGGCTGATCAAACGCAAAAAGTTCCAACGCCACCACGATCTGCACGATCAGCGGCTTGCCGTCTGGGGCAGGCAAACCCTGTCGACGGGTGGCGAGCTGAAACGGGATTCTCGGATTAGGCAACGACGCCTCTCAATTGATGTTGGCCGTATGCGGCTGAAGCGATTTAAACGTCAGCTCAACGTACTGGGTCTCACAAGGCGGACCAGCGGCAATCCAGACCTTTCGGTCGGTCAAATCCATTACGATCGATACCGACGTTTCGAGGCGGGTGGCTTCGGGATCGCCCTGGTCTCCATGCCGGCAAATACTGTGAGGGAACCCTGAGTGGTCCCGTAGCGCATCGAAAAGATGCTCGACTTCGATGTTTCCAAGTTGGCACCGCAGCAGCTGCTCCATACGACTGAGGCGAGGCACGGTGTCAGGGAACACAGCGATGCCGGTGTCAAGCTCGCGTCCCCAGCTTGTCACAAAGTGATTCGAATGCGTCAGCAGTCCGTCCGCAGGTTCGAGACGTCCGATGCCCTCCGGTGCAGCTTCGAGATCGAGCGCCTGCCCATCCGCATGCGCGACCAGGTAATTCGATGCGATACACCGCGCCATGCCACGTAGTGCATCGGTGGCCGCCGCGAACGTCCACGCATTCAGCATCGCGCGCCGCAGGAGCTGAGTCGGAACCCCGAACGTGCCGGTCTTGCGAACGTCGGAGCCGCGGCTTCGGAGAAAGTTGATGCACAGGCCGACTCCGGCCGCGTTCATCCCGCTGCGTGCGAGGGTACCCGCCTCCGTTACCGTTACGATGTTCGGTTTGTCGTGATCCGCTTGCAGAATCTCCAGCACGACGCCGGAGGAGGTCGCAGTCGTCTTCCAGTCCAGGTTCTGCCCGATGAAGGTATGCCCGGAGCGGCTCGCCTGAGGCAGCACGGCGAAGGCGGTGCATTCCGGATGCACGGCAAAAAGCATTTCGTTGCGCGCATTGATGGCAACGATGTCCTCGAGCGCCTGCCCCGAGCCGTCTGCCACGCCGCGCAGCTCGATCAGCAGTTCGCGATCGAACTGTTCGATGCCCGGAATGAAACGTGCGGCGGCACGCCTGACGGCAGCACGGTCGAGACCGGCATCGCGTTCGAACGCGCGCACGTAAAAGTATCCACGGCAACCCCAACCTGCTCGCGGGCTTGTCTGCCATGCTGAACACCGCGGTCGTACGGTCCACCGCGCAACGTGATTACTGGAAAGAATGGTCGGCTCATGCACGTTTCTCCTGCAACTTGTACGCGGGGCAGGGGCGCGACTACAGGTCTGTGCGACCCGGCGCGGCCGCTCTTATGATGTCCGGGTAGATCAGTTCGTCGACGAGCTTGTTCGGATCCGACGTTTGAAAGAGACCGACTGAAACCGACCACGCCGCCAGCTTGCGCTCGTGTTCCACTAGCGCCTTGCGGAGCTCGCCTGTGAACTTGAACAGATCTAAGTCGTGAAATGCCTGTTCCTCAGAGCGCGCCTTTAAGACGGTATTGGCGAGTTTCGCTGCCTCGCGGCGATTTGCCTCCATCCAGTCCGCGGCGGCGATCAGTCCCCTCACCACCCGCACCGCCGTGTCTTTGTCGTTCTTGACGAAATCCTCCCGCATCACGACATTGTCCTGAAAGAACACGCCGTCGTCCCCTGCCCACGTCATGATCTTCGCGTTCGGAATGTCGTGCGTGCTGCGCGACACAAACGGTTCCCACGAGAAGAATGCTTGGATGTCGCCGCGAGCCAGAGCAGGCACTTGGTCCGGTGCGTCCAAGTACCTTATCGTCACTTTGTCGCGCAGGTTGTGCTTGTTTAGGAAGGTAACCAGGTGGTAGTTCGACCCACTGCCGCGCTGCGTTGCTACCGTCTTGCCTGCGAGGTCTGCCGGTTTCGCGATGCCACCCGCTACCACACACGCAGCGTTGCGCCCGCTGACCCATCCAGTTAAGACCTGCACGATCTTGGCGCCGCGCGCCCTGGCGCCAAGTTGTGGCGGTTCCGTGTTCATCGTGACATCAGCCTGGTGACCCACCACCGCCTGCAGCGCCTGCGGTGAGGAATCGAACAACTTGAGCTCGGGTGCGAGTCCTTCCTTGGCGAGAAAACCTCCGTTCACGGCCACGATCAGCAGCGCGTTGTCGGGCGAAGGCGCCACGCCCACAACGACCTGCTTCTTCTGAGCGAACGCGCCGGCGGCGACGGTCATGCCCAGCGCCAATACGACCATTCTGAGAATCAGGGACATGATCTCCTCCTTATTTGACCTCGGCTGCGCTGATGTCCTGCTTCCAGGCGAGTGCCCACCGTTCCACACGCACCAGAATCGCATTGATCGCGAAGCCAAGAACGCCCAGCGCGACGACGCCAACCATGCCGCGGTCAGTCTGGAACGTCAGCCGCGAATCCATGATCAGGTAGCCGAGTCCTGCAGTGGAGGCGATGAGCTCCGCCGCAACAAGCGCCAGGAAAGCAAAGCCGAGCCCGAGCCGGATCCCTACGGCAAGGCTGGGCAGCGCGCACATGAGCACGACACGTGTGAAGATTTGCGCTCGCGTCGCGCCAAGCGTCGATGCAACCTGCACGAGCATAGGGTCGGTATAACGCACTCCGGCTACTGTGTTGATGAACATCGGGAAGAACGCGGCGTACGTGATGATGAAGATTTTCGATGCTTCGCCGATACCGAACCACAGGATGGCAAGTGGCAGCAGGGCCAGCACCGGAATTGGCCGAAACAGCTCGACGATGGGATCGACGATGTTGTAGAGGAGCGGTGTGGAGCCGGCGATGATGCCCAACGGAATGGCAATCACGGCCGCGATCGCGAAGCCGGTGAGAACGCGGGCAAGGCTCGTCCAAACGTGTTTCAGCAGCTCGCCGCCGGTGAGCAGCTTCCAGCCGGTTTCTGCGACGAGCGACGGCGGAGGCAGCAGGATGGAGGAGAACCAGCCGCTGCGCGCGGTCGCCTCCCACAAAATCACGAAGGCCACGACCGCGGCAAGACGTGTGAGGCGAGCATTCACGAATGGCGACCCACTTCCTGCTTGAACGTCTCCTCGGCCTCGCTGTAGAACGCCAGGAATGACTGGTCGGTCCGTCGTCGCGGATGGGCGAGCGGCACGCTCAGGGTGGCGAAGACGCGCCCGGGTCGCGCGCGCAGCATGACAATATCGTCGGCCAGGTAAACGGCCTCCATCATGCTGTGCGTCACGAAGAGGATCGTCTTCTGCTCTACCCTCCAGAGCTGCAGGATCTCGTCCTGGAGGCTCTCTCGCGTGAGCGCATCAACGGCGCCGAACGGCTCGTCCATAAGAAGAACGCGAGGGTTGTTGGCAAGCGTTCGGCCGATCGCCACGCGCTGCTTCATGCCCCCGGAGAGTTCGGAAGGATAGCGGTTGTCGAAGCCAGAAAGGCCAGTGAGGTTCACATACTTGTCGACGATCGCTTCGCGCTCCGCCGCGGGCACCCCGCGACAGCTGAGGCCGAAGCCGATGTTGCCGCGCACCGTCAACCAGGGAAACAAACCGTACTCCTGGAACACCAGGCCCCTCTCCGGACCGGGCCCTGTCACCAAAGCGCCGCCCACGCGAATCGAACCGGAGCTTGGCCGCATCAAGCCTGCCACCATTGATAGGAGCGTGCTCTTGCCGCAGCCGCTCGGCCCGACGATGCATACGAATCGGCCGCTCGCGATTCGCAGGTTCGTCTCTGACAGCGCGTGTACCGGCGCTGCACTCTGGGGCTTGTAGACCTTTGTAACGCCCTCGATGGCGATATCGCCGGTAGACATTTAAATCTTGACGAGTGAGGGTCGCACCTCGCGCAGGGGGCCTGGTACTAGCCACTCGCTCACGCTCGCCCGACGGTTGATTCGCTGCACCGAGTACAGGAAATCCGTCATTTTCTGAAGACCATCCACTAATGTGGGGTCGATGGTCATGGTGTACTTGCGCGCTTCGATCATTTTGAGCAGCACGTCTTCGGGCATGCCGGGCGCCTCGTTCGCCAGGATCGACTTCGCAGCCGCGCGCTCGCCCGCCGTCGAATGAATTTCGTCGTTGGCGCGAAGTAAGGTGCGCAAGACTGCTTTCACGGTATTCGGATTTTTAGCAAGGAACGGCTCGTGAACGAGGAGCAAGTTGTAGGTGGTGAAGAGGCCGGGGCCCCGTTGCATCACGTGCGCCCCAGGGACCTTTTGCAGAGCAGTCCATACCCAGGGTTCCCAAGAGACGATTCCGTCTATATCACCCGAAATGAACGCCGGAATCTGATCAGGGGCGCTCATGTGTATCAGACCAAGCTTGTTGGTATCGAGACCATTCCGTTTGGCGTAGAGCTCGATCAGCATCGTCGCTACCGTACCCTTGGTAAGCCCGAGCTTCGCGCCTTCCAGCTGCTTGGGATTCGTGATCGCCTTCTTCACGACAAGAGCCTGATCGATCGAAAAATCGGCGAGCGGCGCCAAACACTTCGCCGGTCCCTTCGCCGCCATGAGCCCGATCGCCGGCACGTCTCCGGTTGCGGTAATGTTCAAGGCTCCGCCGACCAGTGCTTCGTTCATTTCGGCGGCGGAATTGAAATAGGAGATGCTGACCTCCAGCCCGTCCGCGGCAAACATGTTGTTCGCGATGGCCAGCGGAATTTGCGCCGACTGGCCAGCGCTCTTCGCCTGACCGAGCGCGACCTTCCTGATCTCGGGTTGCTGGCCGTGCGCGCCCCAGCTGAACAACCCACTGGCAGCGAGCGCCGAAGCACTCAGCGCCTTGAGAGCGTTGCGGCGACCGTTGTCACGATCCGGTGATTTGGACATGCGTTCCTCCTCATGTGGCCGTAGGTTCGAGGACTTGCTGCGTCAGGCGAAGACAGGTCACGTAGGCCCGATCCACGGCCGCGATGTCCGCGGGCGTGATCGTGTGATCACCACGGATGCAGGGGTCGCGCAAATGCTCGAGCACCATCATGGCATCGCATGCGTCTTCGAGCTCGCATGGCAGCTTCGCCTGCACTTTGGGCATACCCACGTGAACAATGTCGCAGCCGTAGCGAAGAGAGTGTTTCCACGTGCCCGGGGCGTCCCCCTGCTCCAGATACACATCGACCGACTGCGTGCAGAAGTATTCACCTGGATCGGTGGCCCCTACGTGATGAAGAGCGGCATTGATCGCGTGAGTTCCACCGATCATGCTCATCCAAAACCAGAGCTCGAAGTCCTGCATGGGATCCAGCCTGGATCGTACGTCCTGCGTGCGTCTGAGCTTCTCCAGGTGCGCGGCAATGTTCACGTCGAGAGCACTGGTCCGTAAATCAAAGAGGGACTTGCGCTCAAACACCTGGTCGCAGCGGACGCGCCGCCAGCGCAGCCGAGCGGATCCTTTCCAGCAGCTCCAGCGCCCTTGCGCCCATTTGCTCTCCACCCGGCGCGCTACCACGCACATAAAGTGCCCTGGAAGCCTCGATTTCCTCGAGGGCTTCGATCGTGTCCATCATCACCAAGCTCAACTTGAGACGCTCCACCTTGGTAAGAAATTCGGCGTGCATGATGTCCTGCTCTGGAGGCCGCAACTCATGGATGTGCGCCGCGTAGTTCAGCCAGTGGCTGCCTGCAAGCATGACGCCCTCGATCACCGCTTCGTAATCGGCAGCCGTACACTTCGCCAGCGAGCGGGAGATTCGTTCGGCTTTCGTGCGGTGCAGTTCGGGTGTCATGGTGGCTCAGATGGTACGCCATCATCGGACCGAAAGGTGGCGTGGGTAGTTTCTGCTCCGGAAACATTGTTGCACCGGAAGAGATTCAAGTCCACAATCGGGTGCGGATCGGCGTCCTTCCGGGCGCATGAGCCATTCTCGCGTCACGGCGAAAGGCGCCAATTGCCACGATGCGGGTGCGACCAGCTAGCGAGGTGTCATGACCCCGACCGAGGCCCAAGCCCTGTTCGAGCAGAACGGGATCCAGTTCGTACTGGCCCAGTTCGTCGATATACACGGCACTGCGAAGACCAAGGCCGTTCCGGTCGCTCACTTCGAAGGCCTGCTCAGCACCGGGGCCGGATTTGCCGGGTTCGCGATCTGGGGCCTGGGAATGGGACCGCATGGTCCTGAGTACATGGCCGTCGGCGACATCTCCACACTCACGCCGATGCCCTGGATGCCTGGCTTCGCGCGCATCGCGTGCGATGGTCACGTGCGGGGCAAGCCGTATGAGTATTGCCCGCGCGTGGCGCTGCGTGCGCAGGTCGCAAACCTGAACAAGCTCGGGTACACGATGTTCACCGGTATCGAGCCGGAGTTCATGCTTCTGAAACGCGGCGAGGATGGCACCTTGCGGCCGAGCGATGCCTCCGACGCCCTTGAAAAGCCTTGCTACGACTACAAGGGGCTCGCGCGCAGCAGCGGGTTCATTCAAGAGCTTGTCTCTTCGCTGCGCACCGCGGGGCTGGACATCTACCAGGTTGATCACGAAGACTCGAACGGGCAGTTCGAGGTGAACTTCACCTATAGCGACTGCCTCACCACCGCAGACAACTTCGTGCTGTTCAAGATGGCGGCCTCGGAGATCGCGCATCGGATGGGCATGATCTGCACGTTCATGCCGAAGCCCTTCGCGAACCGTACCGGGACCGGAGCGCACTTCCACATCTCGCTGGGCGATTCGAAGACCGCGAATCTGTTCGAGGACAAGCGCGACAAGCGCGGCCTCGGACTGTCGCAGATCGGCTATCACTTCATGGGCGGATTACTCGAACACGCGCGCGGGATGACCGCGCTCGCTGCACCGTCCGTCAACTCGTACAAGAGACTTGTCGTGGGGCAAGCGCTGTCGGGGGCCACATGGGCGCCCGCCTACATCGGTTACGGCGACAACAACCGGACGGCGATGCTGCGCGGGCCTGGTGGGCGCATCGAATTGCGCCTTCCGGACGGCTCGTGCAACCCCTATCTGGCGACGGCCGGGATCATCGCCGCGGGTCTGGACGGCATCAAGCGTCAACTCGACCCTGGTGAGCCCACCAACATCGATCTTTATCAACTCACGCCGGCAGAGATCAAGGACCGCGGCATCGGCATTCTTCCGCAGACCCTGGGAGAGGCGATCGATGCGTTCGAGTCGGACCGCGTGTTGCGTCAGGCGCTCGGCGAGAAGCTGGCGGAGGAGTTCATTCGCCTCAAACGGATGGAATGGATCGAGTACGGGCGCCACGTCTCGGAGTGGGAAACCAAGCGCTACCTCGAGTTCTATTGAACGATCGGCGGCACCCTGACCCGGCGAAGCCACGCCCCTGAAAGAATTAGGACAATACATGTGCGGAATTGTCGGTCTGCTCGTGAAAACTCCGGCGCTGCGCGACCGGCTGGGTGAGCTCATGCTGCCGATGCTTATCGGAATGTCCGAGCGGGGCCCCGAATCGGCGGGCCTCGCCGTGTTCACGGAACCGCTCAGTGGCACCGCTCGCAAGTACAGCATCTACAGCGGCGCTCGCGCGTCGAGCGGCTGGGACGAGTTCGAGCAATCGGCGCGACATGACCTCGGCGATGCGGTGCGGCTGGACATCAACGCCAATCACGCGGTGCTCGAAACAACCGCCGAACCGCACGTCGTCAAGGAATGGCTTTGCCACCGTCATGCCCAGTATCACCTGCTTTCCGTGGGCAAGTCGATCGACCTGTATAAGGACACCGGCTCGCCGCGCGAAGTCGCGGACCGCTACGGCTTCGCCGAGCTTAGTGGCTCGCATGTCGTTGGCCACACGCGGATGGCGACCGAAACGGCAGTAACACCGGCGCGCGCGCATCCATTCACCGCGGGCGAGGATTTTTGCCTCGTTCACAACGGGTCGCTGTCCAATCCTTACAGCGTCCGACGGAAGCTCGAGCCGCTCGGCATCGCATTCGAGACGGACAACGACACCGAGGCCGCCTGCCGCTTCCTGGAGTGGCGCATGCGCGAGGGCGACGATCTCGAGACTTCCCTGCGAAAGGGGTTCGACGAGCTCGACGGGTTCTACACGTTTCTCATGGGCACGCGCGACGAGCTGGCCCTGGTGCGTGACGCGTTCGCGTGCAAGCCGGCGATCGTCGCCGAGAATGACGATTACGTCGCGATCTCGAGCGAATTCCGGTCGCTCGCGAAGCTGCCCGACGTTAAGAACGCGCAGCTGTTCGAGCCCAAGCCCGAGGAAATCTACGTATGGCGCAAGTGACGTTCGATCTCGCGCGCCAGCCGCTACGGGAGCTCAATCAATACCTGCATCAGCGAGCCGGCGAGCGCGACCTGCACGTTCGCGTGCTCAATCCGGACGGTGCTCATAGCATCGCGGCTGGAGTCGATGCCGCGATGGACATCGATATCGAAGGGCACGCGGGCTATTACGCGGGCGGTATGAATCAGCACGCCCGACTGACCGTCCATGGAAATGCCGGACCGGGCGTGGCCGAGAACATGATGTCGGGGCGCATGCACGTCAAGGGCTTCGCGTCGGTGGCAGCCGGAGCGTCCGGCAATGGCGGGTTGCTCGTGATCGACGGCGATGCGTCGCTGCGCTGTGGAATCTCGATGAAAGGCATCGATATCGTTGTCGCAGGCAGCGTCGGCGACTTCGCAGCGTTCATGGCACAGGCAGGCGTGCTGGTCGTCGGCGGCGACGCTGGTGATGCGCTAGGCGATTCCATCTATGAAGCTGTGATCTACGTTCGCGGTCGCATCAAGTCGCTTGGCGCTGATGCTCACGAGGAAGATATGACGCCGCGTGATTACGAGGTGCTGGGCGCGTTGCTCGACTCGGCAGGGCACCGCTACGATCCTCGCCACTTCAGGCGCGTTGCATCCATGCGAACGCTCTACCACTGGAACGCCGACGCCAACCAGGAGTATTGATGGGGTACGCCGAGGACGAGCCACGCAGTGCCCAGGAAAGCTGGGGCTACGATCGCGCGATCATCGATTACATCCATCGTGCCGCCGCGCATGGGCTGTACGAGATCCGCGGCCTCGGTGCGAAGCGCAAGCTGCCGCACTTCGACGATCTTCTTTTCCTCGCTGCGTCATTGTCGCGCTATCCGCTCGAAGGCTATCGGGAGCGCTGCGAGACCAAAACCGTGCTTGGCACCCGCCATGCGAAGAAGCCGATCGAGCTCGCTATCCCGATCACGATTGCAGGCATGAGCTTCGGCTCGCTCTCCGCGCGTGTGAAGGAAGCGCTCGGGCGGGCCGCAACCGAGGTCGGCACGTCCACCACGACAGGGGATGGCGGCATGACGGCGGAGGAGCGTCGTTCCTCGAAGACGCTTGTCTACCAATGCCTGCCGTCGCGTTACGGCTTCAATCCCGACGACGTGCGCAAAGCTGACGCGATCGAGATCGTGATCGGGCAAGGCGCGAAGCCCGGCGGCGGCGGCATGCTCCTGGGCCAGAAGATCAATCCGCGCGTCGCCAGGATGCGCATTCTGCCCGAAGGTGTCGATCAACGCTCCGCTTGTCGTCACCCGGATTGGACGGGTCCAGACGATCTCGTCATGAAGATCCAGGAGCTGCGCGAGATCACGGACTGGGAGAAACCGATTTACGTCAAAATCGGTGCGACGCGGACCTTCAACGACGTGAAGCTCGCCGCAATCGCGGGCGCCGATGTGATCGTCGTGGATGGCATGCAGGGTGGCACTGCAGCAACGCAGACCGTCTTCATCGAGCATGTCGGTGTGCCCACGCTCGCCGCCCTGCGCGGCGCCGTCGAAGCGCTCGAGGATCTCAAGTTGCGCGGCACCGTTCAACTCGTGGTTTCCGGCGGCATTCGCACGGGGGCCGATGTCGCGAAGGCGCTCGCCATGGGCGCCGACGCCGTCTCGATTGGACAAGGGATGCTGATGGCGCTCGGCTGCAACAGTGACACCTACATGCAGAATGGCGAGCTCCATTCGGCACTGTCGGACTATGGAAAGCTGGGCACTGCACCGGGATATTGCCATCACTGCCACACGGGTGGATGCCCGGTCGGCATCACGACGCAGGACGAAGTGCTGGAGCAGCGGCTGGATCCTGCCGTGGCTGCAAGACGCGTGAAGAATTACCTCAAGACACTCACTATGGAGTTGACGACGATCGCGCGTGCCTGCGGCAAGCAGAACGTGCATCATCTCGAGCGCGAGGACCTCGTTGCGCTCACTGTCGAATCGGCGGCCATGGCAGGCGTGCCCCTTGCAGGCACCGACTGGATTCCGGGACGCGAGCGCTAAATGCCATCGACTCGCGCCGGCGCATCGACGCGCGTTCGTGCCCGACGCGACAGTCGCGCCGAAACGGGCGCCGTATCGACGGGCCGGCTCGACGACGTCGAGCGTCATGTTGGAAGCATCGTGCACAAGTTGCGGCTGCAGCAGAACCTCACGATTCGGGAGATCGCGCGCAAAGGCAACATAAGCAGCGGAATGCTGAGCAAGATCGAGAACGGCCAGACCTCGCCCAGTCTGGATACGCTGGTGAGCGTCGCCGACGCGCTAGGCGTCACGCTCGCGAGTCTGTTCGTGGGCTTCTCCACGCGAGAGGGCGGCGCGCAGCATGTCAAGGCCGGCCAGGGTCCGGAGGTCGTCCGACGCGGAACCAGGCGCGGCCATACATATCATCTGTTGGCCATCGAACGCGGACCACGTCGCGTTTTCGAGCCGTTTCTCGTCACGCTCACCAACAAGAGCGAGGTCTTCCCGGGCTTCGAACATCCGGGGATCGAGTTCATCTACCTGTTGCAGGGAAAGCTGCGATATCGCCACGGGAAATCGAGCTACCTTCTCGCCCCGGGCGATGCGCTGACCTTTCGGGGCAACGTGCCGCACGGCCCGGAAACCCTGATCAAGCTCCCGATCAGGATGCTCGCGGTCATCATCTACGACGACGAGGCCGCGCGCCTGGTGCTGTAAGTGCCACGACCTCATGACCCGAAAACGCTGCAAGGCCGTTTTGCGCGTTGGCCGACAGCCGTCTCTACGATCTCGCCCAACGCGAGCAACTCGGCCTCGCCGTAGGCGCGTCCCGTCAGCGACACACCCACCGGAAGACGGTCCTCGAAAAATCCGGCATTGACCGCGAGCGTGGGAAGTCCAGAAACATTGAACGGCGATGTTAGCGTCGGGCCCTCCAATATCGCGAGCTTCCGCGCGTGCGCCAATGGGGGTGCCGCAGACACGTTTAAAGCCGTTAACAACGCGTCGCAGCTTCGTAGTGCATCGAACATCTCCTGGCTCAAACGTCTACGAACGCGGTTCGCGCGTACGTACTCCGATGCCTGAATGAACGCCCCCGAAACAAAGCGCTCACGCGCGCTTTCGCCGTAGAGTTCGGGACAGTTCGCCAAATTCGCTCGATGCACTTCGAATGTCTCGGAGAGCATGATTACGAGACAGCAAGCGTGATAATCCCGCAGCGGGGAAAGGCTTATCTCGACTACTTCGGCCCCACTGGTTTCAAGCGCGTGAGCCGCCGCCGAGACTGCCTCTGTTGACTCCGCGGCGGTATTGGTATCGGTTTCAATGAAGTGCCGGATTATGCCGATCCGACTTCCCCTCGCCCCGGCTTTCCGGGCACTTTCCCAGCGCGCGATTTCCTCGACCGGACTACACGCGAGTGCCCAGAACATTAGCCCGCAATCTTGGACGGTCCATGCGAGAGGGCCAGCCGTGTCCAGGGAATACGCAAGGGGCATGACGCCCTGCAGTGGAAGTCGGCCGTAAGTGGGCTTTAACCCTGCAACGCCGCAATAGCCCGCCGGGATGCGAATGGATCCGCCAGTATCGGACCCCAATGCGCCGAGGCACATGCCTGCCGCTACTGCGACGGCCGAACCCGACGACGATCCGCCAGTCACACGTGTGTGGTCCCAAGGGTTCTTTGCCAATGGAGACAAGATATCCAGAGAAGGCCCGCCAAACGCAAACTCATAGGTCGCCAGTTTGCCGGTAAGGATGGCCCCGGCATCTCGAAGGCGCCTAACGAGCACAGCGTCACGAATGGGCGTGCGATGCTCGTCAACCCGTGAGCCAGACGTCGTTGGCACTCCAGCGGTGTCGAAGATGTCTTTGACACCGACAGGGATGCCGTGGAGTGGCCCGCGATACTTGCCCGAGGCTATTTCCTTGCCCGCCGCGAGAGCTGCAGCACGGGCGCTTTCGTCTAGCCGGGTGATGTGGGCGTTTAGCGCACCGTCGTGTTGTTCCGTCTGCCCGATGCATTGTTCGAGAACTTCCGAAGGTGTAAGACGCCCCGCCGCTATGGCCGAAGCCGCCTGCGCGAGCGTTGGGAACTCGCTCACTCGCGAGGAAAGGACACTTGAAACGTTACTGCGGGCGCGTGTCCGTCCAGCTCAATCTGCATGAGGCGGGCGACCCAATCCCGGACCTGTTCCGCTGCCCTGCGCTGATCCGCGGTATCAAGTCGCTCCGCCGAGAGACCTGAACAGCGCAAAAAGAATTCGAATTGCTCTTGCGTCATGAGTCGGTGCCACTGCGCGTCAACACGCGGACGTACGCAGCCTTAAGCTTTTCCGAGCACCGCGCGAACGACGAAGAACGCGGGGCCTCCAATTTTGCCCAAAACATATTACCTAAATGTTGAACGGTGTGCACGAGTCTTGACGCAGCGACCGTTTGACCATAGTGTTTTGGAACCTAAAGGAGGTGCGCGATGGATGTTTCACCGGTTGCTGAAACGCGACGTTGGATGCTCTTTCTATTGACGAGGCTGGCACTGTCCGTCATTACTTTGGGAGCCGTGGGGCAAGCGGGCGCGCAACAGGGAAGCCAACCACTAACCTTGAAACTTGCGACGTCAGCGGCTCCCAGTCAAGCGATCGCGAAGGCTTGGACCTACCTCGCCGATCGAATCAAGCAGAAGACAGGCGGCAAGGTCGTGGTGCAGGTCTACTTCTCAAGTTCGCTTTTTGGCGAGCGCACAGCCATCGAGGCAGCGCTGAACGGCGCGGTCGACATAGGGACATCCGGCGTGTCCCAGTTCGCCCCTTGGACCGATGCATTTTTACCGTTCGATCTCCCGTTCCTCTTTACTAGTATCAGTGCCGCCCGGAAGGTCGTAGACGGTCCTATCGGTGATCAGATGCGGGCTAGAGCGGAGCAGCAAGCGGGCCTGAAGATAATCTCGATCGTGGACAACGGTGGCGGTCGGCCCATCTTCACAACCAAGAAGAAGGTGCGAACGCCCTCTGACTTGAAGGGGCTGAAGATTCGAACCGTTGCCAGCCCGGTCGACCAGACGTTGTTTCAGTGCTGGGGCGCCATCCCCACTCCAATGGATTTTGCGGAGGTGTATGGCGCGCTGCAACAGGGTGTCGTCGAGGGAGAGGCGCCGACCTACACTTTCGCCAACGGCGCAAAGCATTACGATGTTCTCAAGTACTCAGTCGAGGTTGCATACGTCATACCGCCGGGAGCTGCGGCCATGAGCGTTGCACGTTTCAACGCTCTTCCTCCGGATATACAGAAAGCAATCCTTGAGGCGGGCAAGGAGACGGAGAAGTTTGCATCCGTCACTGACGCCGCGGACGTCAAGGCTTCGCGCGACGCAGCCATCGCCAAAAAGATCGATATCCACGTGCCCAATGAAGCGGAGATGGCGGAGTGGCGCAAATGCGCCATTCCGGTCTACAAGTCGTACGAGAACAAGCTCCCGCCGGGGCTGATTGAACAGATCAGGGCCGCCCAGCGGTAATTGACGCAGCCACCCCAAACGGAAGAGGTAGCGCTCCGAAGTAAGCACGCCTCAATCCAATAGGCGTCTCGGAGCACTCTCCAGTATGCGCAGCAAGGCATGGACAGCCATCGGATTCCTGCGCTTGTTCCCCGAAGCGCTGGCCATTGTGCTGATGGCAGCGCTGGCGGTTTTGTTGTTCGCGCAGGTAGTGGGCCGAAATTTCATGGACGCCCCGCTGTCCTGGTCGCAAGACGTCATCCATATCCTGTTCGTGTGGGTTAGCTTGGTGGGTGCGGCCATAGCCTGGAAGCGCCGCGCGCATCTTCACATCAGCATTGGCGCGGAGCATCTGCCGCCACGGTGGCGGCGGTTTCTGCCGCTACTGACCTCACTTGTAGCTGCGTCCGTTTCGGTCGTCCTGATTGTGCAGGGCTGGATCGCAACGCAACAGAACATGCGACAGTTGCTGCCAATCACTGGCATTCCCGTCGGTTGGTTATATCTGGCGCTGCCCGTTTCCGGAACTCTGATCCTGCTCTATTCGCTGGCGCACTTGCGCGCAGACGTCAAGCGCCTGCGTCAACCGTCAGCAGCCCATCATGGAGCGCGGGAATGATCGTTTCTATTATTGTCGCCGGCTTCGCGCTGCTCATCTTGCTCGAGGTGCCGGTGGCCTTTGCGATCGGCGCAGTGGCTATCGCGGGGGTCTGGGCTAAACCAGAGTTGCCATTCTCAGTCGTTACGCAGAACACCATTATCGGTATCAATTCGTTCGTCTACATTGCGATCCCGATGTTCATCCTGGCGGGTTCGCTCATGGAGCATGGTGGGATCGCACGGCGGCTGGTAGCACTTGCTCAGGCGCTAGTCGGCAGCCTTCGAGGCGGACTTGGCATGTCCGTGGTTATTTCTGAGATGTTCTTCTCCGGCATTTCCGGATCGACGGTTGCAGACGTATCAGCTATCTCCAGCATGCTCGTGCCGGGTATGAAACGAGCCGGATACCCGCCTGAATATGCCGTATCAATCGTGTCAGCTGCATCTGCGATGGGCACCTTGATCCCGCCGTGCAACTTAATGGTTGTGCTTGGTGCCATCGCAAATGTATCGGTCGCTGCTCTATTCTTCGCGGGCTTCATCCCTGCGCTCGTGTTGGCTGTCGTTCTGATGCTGACGTTGTTCATCCAGGCGATCAGGCAGGGCTTGCCTGCTGGCGACCGAGCGTCATGGCTCCGACTACGGACCGCGCTCATCGATTCCCTCATTGCACTAGGCATGCCAGTTATCGTCTTCGGCGGGATCTTGGGTGGCGTGGCAACCCCAACCGAGGCAGCGTCATTAGCCGTGTTTTATGCATTTATTGTCGCGGTGTTTGTGTATCGCGAAATCAAGCTGACCGAAATACCCGGCCTACTGCTGGAGACCGCAGTTGTGTCGGGGACGGTAATGTTGCTGATTGGACTCGCGTCCATTCTCGCCTATTTGTTCGCGGTAGAGCAGATTCCCCAGACCGTAGCAGAGGTAATGGTGGCAGCCGCAGTACCCGCATCGGTTTTCTTGATAATTACGGCAATCATCTTCATCGTGTTGGGGGCGTTGCTCGAAGGCATTCCGGCGGCCCTCATCTTCGTCCCCATCCTTCTGCCGCTAGCGGAACAGCTCAATGTCGACCCGTTGCACTTTTTAATCATTGTTGTCGCGGCCATGGGTATCGGTACATTCCTGCCGCCGGTGGGCATGGGTCTGCTGATCGCGTGCGGCGTCGCTCAGACATCGATGAGCCGCGTTGCGGGGCCAATGATGACGTTTGTTCTGGTGTTGAGCGCCGGAACATTGATTCTGATCTTTGCGCCCTGGCTAACGACAGTCCTTCCAGTGACGTTGTTGGACTATCGCGCGCGCTGAGATGCCGCTTCGCGACCAAACGCTTGCGACACGCGGGGTGGCGAAGAAGGCATTGGCGTGCCGAGAACACGGGCGCGGGCCACTTCGCTTCGGGCTTTGCCCCGGTGACTTGCGGTGCGCGAATTCCGAAGCCGACTTCAGCGTCGCCGAGGGC
>Ga0070741_10009814_pt1 | contig 18383 bp, 18 predicted proteins | sample Coa_R1_4_FD_66440 | JGI IMG/M metagenome (GOLD analysis project Ga0070741, IMG submission 66440) | Surface soil microbial communities from Centralia Pennsylvania, which are recovering from an underground coalmine fire - Coalmine... | ecosystem: Environmental > Terrestrial > Soil > Unclassified ...
GCGCTCCCAACGGCATAATCGCGCTGGCGCCAGCATCAAGCAGACGCTTGGCAAAGACCACATCGTCAGACGTATAGGGCAAAACAGTAAAGCCTTCCTTCACCAGTACGCGAGTGGCTTCGAGAGTGGCCTGAATGTCGGGATAGAGTGTCGCCTGATCGCCGATGACCTCGAGCTTCCCCCAATCCGAGATGCCGACCTCGCGTCCCAGCCGCGCGGCGCGGATCGCCTCGTCCGCCGTATAGCACCCGGCGGTATTGGGCAGCAGAAAGTATTTGTTGGGATCGATGTAGTCGAGCAGCGATTCTTTGCTGCGGTCCAGGTTGACCCGCCTGACGGCGACGGTCACCATGTCGGCGCCACTCGCCTCGAGTGCCCGCGCGGTTTCCTGGAATGATTTGTATTTTCCCGTGCCGACGATCAGCCGCGAGCGGAACTCGCGGCCCGCAATGATTAGGTGATCCATACCGATATTGTAATGAAAACCGGCCTCGAGCTGCTCGCTCGCGTTATCTCGATGTCAGTCCGAGCTCAGCGAGGAATTCGCTTTCCTACGGGTGCGGCATGCGAATGAAGTACAGCCAGACGAATGTTCCAAACAGAATGAGCATGAGTGCACTCCATCCCACCGACAGAACAGAAATGAATCCACGCGCCGGACGCTCCTTTGAGAGTGACCGCATCAGCAGCACAATGGCGGTAATCTCGGCGGCAACTGTAACAGTCAATCCAGTTGTGAGGAAGGCCTCGACGAAGCCTGCCGCCACTGCGCCGAAGCCAGTAGCTTTCTGCTCTGAGATTCCTCGGAACGTTCGGGTCATTGCAAAGAGAACAGGAAGCGATGGTATCCACGCTAACAACATGCCCCAAAGGAACCACTTTTTGGCGCGCAGATTGTCGCCATCCGAAACCATGCGGCAGCTTATCACGCCCGCAACGCATCTCGTACTCTCAGTAGAAATCCGAGCAGCTCAGATAAAACCCGCAGCGGGGACAGCTCAGCTTGCAGCGATGCTCTTTAAGCTGGGTTGAGCAATTGGGACAGAAGCTGGCAGGACTGGGGTTTGTGGGATTCGGTACCGCTGGGGCGGATGGCAGCGGTTTGTCCGGCGGCTTATCGAGCATTCCGCTCACAGTAGCACGCCGCGGTGGACGTGAATCGGTACTGCTGTTGGTTCTCTTGGCTACTGACCGCTGACTGCTGACGCTGCCAAGTTGCTACTCCACGAGTCGGCCACGATCAGCCAGGAGCCAAAACGCCGCCAGGCATGAACGAACTTACCGCGATCACCCACGCATGTTCCATTGTCCTGGCGGATGGCCAATGTGTAACGGCCGATTTCGATCGCCATGTCACCGGAATATTCAACCTGCGTGGTTTCCAGGCGGAGATCCTGATAGCCGTTCTCGCCATACGTGCGCAGCAAGCGCTCAATCGCCTTCGGCCCCTGCGCAGGCTCCCGGTGCGCCGCCATAAGCAGGCCGTCTGCGGCAAACAACTGCGCGGCATGATCGTAGTTGCCGGTGTTGAAAGCTGTGCAGTAGTCCTGAGTAAGTCCGCGGATTTGAGAGTCGACATCGAGGAAAGGACCAGAGTTGGGCACACTGCTACTCATGGGCCGGTACATCTACTACCTCCTGGGGGAAGGACTTCGAGCGCCCGCGGTCGGCCAGGACTGCGCGCGTTGGAGTGGGGTCATTCTACTCCAAAACGGTCTGTGCTGGTTGTGAACTTCGGGTGAAAAACTCGACTCAAAAGTACCGTCGGCGGCGCTTGGAGAAATGCCCGGGTGTCGGTTAGTTGGCTGATGTTCGACGCTGCGAATCGAGGTATGATTCGCTAGGTGCGCACCGCGCATCCCGGGAGGCACTCCATGGTGTTTGAGCAATTCTATCTCGGTTGTCTGGCGCATGCCTCCTACATGCTGGGATCGGCAGGCGAAGCGGTGGTCGTCGATCCTCAACGGGACGTTGATATTTATATCAAGGCAGCTGAGGAACACGGCCTTGCCATTCGTCACATTTTTGAGACCCACCTGCATGCCGATTTCGTGTCCGGCCACAAAGAACTCGCCCAGCGCACCGGGGCGAAAATTTATATCGGTAGACACGCCGGCGCGAGTTTTCCGCACATTGATGTGCAGGATGGCTTCGAGTTGCGCGTGGGGCGAATGCGGCTTGCGGTAATGGAAACTCCGGGTCACACGCCGGAGAGCACCTGTCTTGTTATTACCGACGAAGAAAAATCTGCCGCACCGTGGGCGGTGCTGACCGGCGACACTCTGTTCATTGGAGATGTGGGACGTCCCGATCTGTCGAAGTCGCACACTCCTCAGGAACTCGCCGGCATGCTTTACGACAGCCTTCACAACAAGCTCCTGAAGCTTGCTGACAGTGTGCTGGTCTATCCGGCGCACGGAGCCGGATCGTTGTGCGGACGCAACATGCGGGCGGAGCGGTCGTCCACCATTGGAACCGAGCGTCTGACCAATTACGCGCTGCAGATCCCCAGCAGGGATGAATTTGTCCGGCAGTTAACGGCGAATTTGCCGGCACGTCCCGAATATTTCCTGCAAGACGCTGAGATCAATCGCGAGGGAGCGTCAGCGTTATCAGATCTGCCGAAGGTGCCAGCGATTGCGCCAGCTGAACTCGACGCCCTGCTGAAGTCGGGCATGATTGCGCTGGATGTTCGTCCCGGAGAGGTTTTCGCCGCACAGCATGTTCCTGGATCGGTGAACATCGCCTTGTCCGGGCAGTTTGCGTCCTGGGCCGGTACGCTGCTGGGCACTTCCTCCCAACCCGTGTTGATCGGAGATTCCGGCGAACAGATCGACGAAGCGCGCATGCGGCTGGCGAGGGTCGGCATTGAGCATCCGCGCGGGTACCTTGATGGTGGTGTCGCGGCCTGGCAGCGCGCCGGATTTCCAACTGCCGCCGTGGCTCAGATCACAGTTCAGGAGCTGAACGCTGCCTTGCAGCGTGGCAGCATAAAGGTGCTTGATGTCCGCCGCGAACCGGAGTGGCAGGCCGGACACCTGGCCCAGGCAGACTTGTGGCCTCTCGATAATTTTCATTCCGAGATGCCGATGCTGACCGGGGCTCCGGTCGCTGTGCACTGCAAGAGCGGCTACCGCAGCATGATTGCGTGCAGTGTGCTCCAGCGCGCCGGGCACAATAACGTAGTAAACGTCGTAGGTGGATTCGATGCCTGGCAGGAGGCAAGTCTGCCGGTCGTCGCCGGTACTGCGGTGGGAGCGTAATGTCGGCAACCGCCGCAGCATTGTCATCGCAAAAGCCAATACGCCGCATGACCTGGGTGGGCGTCGCTGCTTGCCTGGCTGTGTTTTTATTGGCAGTCCTCTATTGGTGGAATCAGGGCGGCGAATATCAGGTCCTGTTAGCGCTGCAACCTGACTTACGCGTCAGTGAAATCGACGTCAAAGCCGGAACGATGACCATCGGCAATGCGAACGAAGCTTTTGTCCTCCGCTGCGCAGAGGTTTGCCAGACATTTGAGATCGGCGGAAAGTATCCCATGCTGTATCGCGGAGCAGTCATGGAATACCGGCGAAGTGGCCGGATTTTCCGCTTTCCCATCCTGCAGCAGCATGTGAATTTCGATGTGGTCGGCGGACGAGGATAACTACTGCGGTCTCATGCTGCGACGTCGCCGTGCCGCCGAACTCGCCAGTTGGTTGGCTTCCGCGTTAAGTTCGCGCTTGATGTGCGAGATGGAAAAGCCAAACGAGCGTGCCAATTTTCGGCACATCCAATGCAGTGAGTAGAGACGCGGGCTGCGGCAGGCATATTCTCCGCGCATCTGCCGGACCACCACTTCGGAATCTGAGTACACGTGCAAAGTGGTGGCATTCAGCCGCAGGGCGCATTGCATAGCTTCCATAAGTGCCACATACTCAGCGACATTGTTGTCCTGCAGCCCGATCCATTTGGCAATCCTGATCGTGCCACTCTCGGCACCGTTAATGACCACCCCAATACCAGACGGCCCTGGATTTCCCAGGGATCCGCCGTCCACATGAGCGACCAGATTTGCCATGCGCCTGCCTGTACAAACATGCTTCGGAATGTTGCCGCCGTCAAGATGTTTATCTGGTTCGAATGCAGCGGGTTGGTCCACAGCAGCTGTGGAAGAGCGGTGCAAAGCGGTGGAAATCTTGGAATGAGCTGCTGTAAGCAGCAGAAACTTTTGGAGATTCAGGCTGGTCATTTTTCGTGTCAAAAAAATTGCGTTGCACCGATCTGCGGCATTGACTGTTTCGCCTTTTGCGTTTACTGTTGCGCACGTCGACGGCTGAAAGGGTTGGCTCAAATTAAAACTTAGCCAGTCCGAAGTAAGCTGAGTGATCTGTCAGGCGAGGCAACTCGCAGGACAACCGGACCCGAAAAAACCGACTGACTCTGCGAGGAGCAGTTGGGGTTCGGAACTGCGAAAGCAGTGATCGCATCAAGGGCTGTGACGGTGCACGCCTCCACGCTGTTGGCTCCCTCGCAGGAGCTGATGGCTAGAGCGTAACCAATGTCACAGCCTTTTCAATTTTTCTGCCAGAGTTTTTGTCTCAGTCGCTGAATGGAACGCTGTAATGTGAAGCGACGACCCGCCAGGTGTTATCCGTTCTCATCCACACGTCGGTAAGGCGATCTCGATATTCGTAACTCTTGCCCTTCGATTCTCCTTTTTCGTAATACGCGCCCGTCACCACCGCGGTGTTGCCGTGCATGCGGACCTTGAGGTCGGACATTTCCGCCACTTGCACACGGACGGATGTATCGGCGGTATGCGAGATGTAGCCCTCTTTGCCGTAGGTTTTGCCGTCTTCGACGGTGATGACGAAGTCGTCCATCAGCAGGGAAGAGAGGATGGAGATGTCCCGCCGACGGTAAGCGTCGGTCCACTTCTTCTCCAGCGCAATGATGTTGGCCCCGTCCGATGCATGTTGTTGGGCAAACGACGCCATCGGGGCAAGCGTAATCAGGCAGAGGATCAGAACATTGTGCAGCCGCATGTCCAAAATGCTGCACGCAGCAGAAGGCAGTGCCAAGTGCCTTGTGGTAGACCGGCGAGTACGTGCCTCAACGTGGGCCGTCCGCAGAACCTGATCATTTCTCCTCGCCTACCCAGCGCTGAAGCGCTGGGTTACACTGGCTCGCGCCTCCGGCGGTGGTCATAGGCTCTGTGGCCGAGCGAACGTCCGACAGGAAGTAATTCTGGCGCTATACGGCTCCAGTTCACTGAGGATAGTCATGAGACGAATTGTGCTGCTGATCGCGGTAGCGGTGTCGATTCCACTGGCCGCACAGACTGGCTCCGCCCGCCCGGCCTCTATCAATCCGAAGGTCAGAGCAATCACCGCATTCGTCCGAATGGATCGATCAACGTCCGACAAGCAAATTGCCGATGCGCTTGCAGTGCTGCAAAAACTTAAAGCCGAATTCGTGTCCTCCGGTTACGAGGTGGAGACGGTGCGCCTTACCACGCAGCCATTGACGGAACTGGTTGCAGGCCTCTCCGAAGACCAAGCGTTAGCTTTCCTTCGGCAACTTGACGAACGCTCGGCCAAGGACAACTTTCTCCTCAACGTGGGGCCGGCAATGCTGCACGACAGCGATGATCCTGCAAGCATGCAGCTGCTGGAAAAAGCGCTCTCGACTCTGCCCCATGTTTCGGCAAGTGCCATCATTGGCGATGAAGACGGCATTCATTGGAGGGCAATTCGACGCACCGCGGAACTGGTGAGGTATGTCAGCGAGCACAGTCCGGAGAGCAAGGGCACATTTAATTTTGCCGCCAGTGCCATGATGAAACCTCTATCGCCGTTCTTTCCCGGTTCTTATCACACCGGCCCTGGGAGACAATTCACTATCGGCTTCGAAAGCGCCAACCTTGTTCAGGACGTTTTCGCCAGCGACAAAGGAAATGCAGAGGCGGCGATTCACGACCTGACCGCTGCTTTGACCAAACATGCCCAGGTCGCTGAGAAGATCGGCAAAAAGGTCGCTGCGGAAACCGGCTGGAGCTATATGGGAGTGGATCCCACGCCGGCGCCGCTGGGCGATGTGTCTATCGGCGCGGCCATCGAAGCATTTACGGGCGCGCGGTTCGGTTCGAGCGGAACGTTAACAGCAGCCCGCATCATTACCACTGCGGTGAAGGCTGTACCCGTTACTCAGGCGGGTTATGCGGGCCTGATGGTGCCGGTGATGGAGGACAAAGTTCTGGCCCAGCGCTGGGCTGAGTCGACCTACAATGTCGACTCACTGCTTGCCTATTCGGCGGTATGTGCGACTGGGCTCGATACGGTACCGCTGCCGGGTGACATCACAATCGAGCAAATGGCGCGGATCTTCGGCGATGTAGCTTCAATGGCCGTGAAATGGAACAAGCCGCTCTCGGCACGACTACAACCGATCAAAGGCAAGAAAGCCGGCGATCAGACCGATTTCCGCGATCCGATCTTGTCTAACACTACAGTGCACGGGCTGCCTTAGGTTGCATCGTACCTCTCACGAATCCTGAACAATCGTGCCCTGGTGAAAAACGATCTTCCACCCTGCCGGGGTACGCTGCCAGATCGTAGATCTCCGGGTCATACGCTGCTCGTTCTGGATCAACGTGTAGGTCAGGAGGTACACGTCATCAGCTAATCTGCGGCATAGGAAGTCGCGGGTTTCCCACCTGTCGACATATTCTCCCGCATAGCGTTTTTCCAGTTCATCGAGAACATACTCGCGGCTGTAGCGTCGCCCGGATGCCCCGATCTCCCAGAAGTCAGGGGCGGTAATATTCTCAAAATCAGCCCGGGCGGTACCGAATTCAGGCCGATGAAAAATAGGCTCGCGCCGCACCAGTTCGTCGAGGATGGGCCGGAGAACGGGATCGGTGGTGAGAGTCGGTTCCATAGTTGTGGATGATAGCGCGGGCTCGATGGAGAGCCCAGCGAAGTTCAGAAGAATCTGGCGCGCGAGAGCGCATTCACCTTCCGAGCGCCGAGTGCGCGCGCTAAATCACTTCCCTTTGTAGCCGCGCGGGGAACCCACCCCGGCGCACAGGTCCCAACCCGTCACGCAGTGTGAGTCGCCACTGGTGATGTCGTTGAACGCGGCTTTGTACAGAGTGGGGTTGGCGTACTCGTTGTAGATCATGGTCAGTTCGGCTTTGGTTGACTTCTTCAGCAGGCCGGCAGCATTCACGATGCCAGCAAATGTCGGAGAACTCCAACTGGTACCGCCAACTTCCGTCCAACCGCCCTGAAAGAAAACGGCGGCACAGCAGTAGTTGGAGGCCACATCCGGGAAGCCGCGATGCGTTCCGACTATCGGCGCGATGACGCTTTGGTAGCTGGGGATAGGCTCGTACGGACTGATCGCGCCACCACCGCCGAAGCTGTAGTACTGCTCGCTGACAAACTTGCCCTGGGAATCACGGTTGAAGTAGGTGCCGCCCACCGACACAACGTTGGGAGATGCAGCCGGATGAAACGGAAAATTCAGCCCATAGTCGCCACTGGCGGCAAAGTAGACTACGCCGGGAGTGGTGAAAACTCTGTCGTATTGAGTTTCTGTGGGAAATTCCGGAACACCCCAGCTCATGCTGACCACGCCACCGCCATTTTGTGCCACGAGGTTGCCGGCCACGGACACTGCTTGAAAGGTCGGATCGGTGTGGGTTTGGACCGATTCAACCAGAAAGAGCTTGGCATTGGGCGCCATGGCATGCGCCCATTCAATATCCAATGCCTCTTCCAACAGCCAGTTCTGATACACCGGAGGCTTATTCCCGTCAGCGTAGACGACCTGGAAATCAGCAGGAGGCAGACCGAAGTAAGAGGAAAACGCCGCCAAGTCGGCAGCGGCGGTCGGATAATCGCCGGCATCGACGATTGCAATCGCGCCCACGCCGCCGGTGGGCACGGTCGTACTGGTCGCGATAGGACAGCCTGCCGGGCCGGTGACGAGCTTGTAAACGCACGCGATGGAACCCGGCGTTTCGGCACCTGGAGGCGGCCCTGCGCTTGGGACCGTCGAACCAACAATGAAATAACTCGTGTTGATCCGGCCCGGCCGCGGGATGCTGGATTCGGGAACGATCATCTTCCGTCCGTCCAACGTGGTGCTGACAAATCCCTGGCCAAAGCAGGGAGCAACAAAAAGCAATAGGCTCACAACCGCGCGCCACATCCCAAAGCTTCCTCTCATGTGCATTCCTCTGTGAAGTCGCCGTTTACGCAGGGCGGCTGTCGGTGCCGGAGAAGTCTACACCTGTTTGTCACGATTATGTTGGAAAACGCCCACCAGCTGAGGGTTTGAAACGAATCTTGACTAATCATTCGATTTGCTAGTACAAGTGTGCCCACTCTTCTGTGCACGATGGAGAATCGCGACAGAACATGCATAAACTCTTACTTTGTTGGGCTCTCGCTCTCGCCATTCCTGCCTCCGCGGAAAAGATCAAAGTGATCGTGGACCAGGACGCTCGTGGACCGGGCACCAGCGACCAGCAGGCAATCCTCGTGTTTCTACAGTCCGAAAAGTTTGATGTGCTCGGCATCACCACCGTCAGCGGCGATCAATGGGTTAAGGAAGAGACCCAACACGTCCTCCGCCTGCTTGAAATTGCCCGGCGCACCGACGTGCCCGTCATCGAGGGGGCAGAATTTCCGCTGCTGAATTCAAAAGAAGAATCTGAACGCTGGGAGGCGCTATACGGCAAGCTCGAGTACAAAGGGTGCTGGACCGAGCACTTTGAAGCCAAGCGCTCTACCATCTATGACGAGCCTTACCATCCGCCTGACGTCGTTCCGCCGATGAAGGAAGGTACGCCGCAGCTCAAAGCCGCTTCTGGCACCGCCGCGGAATTCATCATCAAGATGGTGCACAAGTACCCGGGGCAGGTTGTTTTGTGGGCCGGTGGTCCACTCACCAACTATGCGCTCGCGCTTAAGCTCGATCCCGAAGTGGCCACGCTGGCAAAAGAGTTTGTCATGATGGGCGGCGGCCTGTACGCAGACCATGGTGCGATTGATCCTGGCGCTATTGACGCTCGCCGCGAATTCAACTGGTGGTTCGATCCCGAGGCTGCTCGAATCGTGCTCCGCGCGCCGTGGAAGAAACTGACCATCACGCCGATCGACATTTCGGTCAAGACGCGCTACACCGAAGCCATGAAGGCGGAGATTGCAAAAGCCAATACGCCGGTCACGCAGTATCTGGACAAGTATTCGCTGCCCGGCTACATGTGGGACGAGATCGCGGGCGCGGCGCTGATCGATTCTTCCATCATTACTGGCCAGAAACAGCTTTATATCGATATCGATGTTGACCACGGCGCCAGCTACGGCAAGACCCTGTTTTGGGATGCAAAGGCAAAAGTGCCGCCTTACCTGCGTCTTGCCAATGTGCAGTTCGACATCGATGCGGAGAAGTTCTACAAGCTGTACGTCGATCTGATGACACGACCCCTGCATCCATGAGCACAACCGGGAAATCGAAGCTGAGCGCCGCGCACATTACCGTGGTTGGGAGTTACGCCACCGGGCTCACCATGAAAGTCGACCGCCTGCCGAGCAAGGGTGAGACTCTTCTCGGGACCGGATACCGCGTCGATTATGGAGGGAAGGGCTCCAATCAGGCCATAGGCTGCGCGAGATTGGGAGCAAAAGTCACGTTCGTTGCCAAGGTCGGTAAAGATTCGTTTGGCGATGGCGCACTGAGGCTGTATGGCGAGCAGGGCATTGATGTCGCATACGTCGAGCAAACTAGAGAAGCACCAACCGGGGTCGGCTTCATAATTGTCGAAAGCGGCAGCGGGCACAACTGCATTGCTCTCGACCCCGGTGCGAACGAACTTCTCACGGCGGAAAATGTCGCAGCCGCCGATTCCGCCCTGGCATCATCTGCCGTCGTGCTTACGCAACTGGAAATTCCGGTCCACGCTGCCGAAGCCGCTCTCACGCGCGCCCGCAGTCATGGCGCGATCGCGATCCTGAATCCCGCACCCGTCCGCCCGCTTCCGGCGTCTTTTCTGCGGAGCGTCGACATTCTGACGCCTAACGAAACTGAGGCCAAAGTTCTGGCTGGTTACGCTCCATCAGATTCCATTACTCCCGAACAAGTAGGCCGCGAACTGATTTCCCGCGGGGTGAGCACTGTCATCATCACTCTCGGTGAACAAGGCGCGCTCATGGTTACGAGCACCGCCACCACTCACGTGCCAGCAATTTCTGTGACCGCCGCCGACACCACCGGTGCCGGAGACGCATTTAATGCCGGACTCGCAACCGCCCTTGGCTTCGGTGCGGGGCTCGAAGATGCCGTGCGCTTCGCCGTCGTCACAGGAGGGTTGGCCGTTGTTAAAGAAGGTGTCGTGCCCGCACTGCCCAGCCGCGACACCGTCCTGAACTTTTATCGGCAACAACACCGCACTCCTCCCGAATGGTTGGAATCAACGCGGGCAGCCGAGCGTTCCGCGCCATGAGCACGCAACCCGTTCACGCAGAGCTTGCCGCGAAAATCCAATCCACGCTGATCTCCAATGCTCTTACGACCGCCCAGTGGGACGCTCACATCCAGAGCTGCCTTCGCTATCACTTCGGTGCGGCGATGATTCCCGCAGCCTGGGTGAAGCGTACTGCCGACGCGCTCCACGGCTCCGGTATTAAGGTGGCCTCGTTCATCGATCTACCCTTCGGCACGATGACTTCAGCCGGCAAGGCTTATGAAGCCGCGCGCGTCGTCGAGAACGGTGCACAAGAAATCGACCTCATGCCCAATATCGGATTTCTGCTCTCTGGGATGAAGAACGAATTCTTCGAAGATGTTCGCGGCGTAGTTGAAGCAGTACCCGGCACCCCAATCAAAATCATGCTCGAGCTTCCACTGCTTAGCCCGACCGAACGAGAGCGCGCCGTCGCTTTAAGCGTTGAGGCCGGAGTTGCATACCTGAAAAATGCGAGCAGTGGCGCCGTTGGGACCGCGACTCCTGAGGATATTCGGTTCCTTCGCCACTTAGCGCCGCGCAAGGTCGGCATTAAAGCTTCGGGTGGGATCAAAAATATCATGCAAGTTCGCGAGCTCCTTGAAGCTGGCGCTGACCTGGTCGGCACCAGTGCTGGGCCGCAAATCATGGCTGAGTTGGACGGTAGCGACATCGTCCCGGAGCGCGGCCAGCCTTACTAGGCTTACTCACCCGCGACGATCAACGCGTCTGATCCCCGTGACGCGTGGTACTATCACCGCCGAAAACGTCAACCTCATATGCCGCTAATAACAGGTTTCGTGCTGGTGTTGCTGGCCGCGCTGTTGCAAGGCACGTTCATTCTGCCGATGACATTCGTGAGGCGCTGGTCATGGGAGCACACCTGGGCAACCTTCTCTCTTCTGGGAATGCTTGTTTTTAACTGGCTCATCACTCTTGCGCTCGTTCCGAATATCTTTGCCGTATATAGCGCTTCCCCCGGGAGAGACCTCGCTATTCTCGGGATGTTCGGAGCAGGGTGGGGAATTGGCGCTGTCCTGTTTGGGCTGGGAATGGACAGGCTCGGCATGGCTGTGGGTTATCCCATCATCATGGGACTGATCGCAGTGCTCGGCTCGCTGATTCCGCTGCTGGTGTTCTTCCCACAGACGCTCCTGACATCCAAAGGACTGATGTTGATCCTCGGCACATTGCTTGCTGTTGCAGGCATTATCTTGTGCTCAATTGCTGCCTCGCGCCGGACTTCCGCTGGCGGACCGTCCTTCAAAGGCAGCTTCGGGACGGGATTGGCCATCGCTATTCTGGCGGGCGTTCTCTCCTGCCTTCCCAATGTGGGCGTGGCCTTTGGCGGCAACCTGATCCGCACGGCTACCGCGCTCGGCGTGTCGGAAGCATCTTCGGGAAACACGGTGTGGGCTCTTCTGTTTACCTTCGGATTTATCGTAAACTTCGCATACTGCGCGTACCTGATGGTCCGCAGACAAACCGCAGCAGCATATTGGAACGCTGAAACACCGCGAAATCTCGCGCTGAGCGCCGCAATGGCGGCAATGTGGATCGGAAGTTTTTATCTGTACGGCGCGGGCGCTGCGCATCTCGGGCGCTGGGGTTTGGTGGTCGGCTGGCCCGTGTTTATCTCGCTTTCCATCCTGACCGGCAACATGTGGGGACTATGGAGAGGCGAGTGGAAAGGGTCGCCGGTAGCAGCCCGAGCCGTACTGAATAGAGGTTTGGTAGTCCTGATTATTGCCGTGATTGCAGTGGCATTCAGCAACCGGTTCTGATGCTGCGTCGATATGCCAATTCCAGCCTCATGTACGGCGAGCACGCAACCGAGGGCACGATGGCTGAGGCTCGATACTGCACATCTGCTCAAGGCCTTTTTCTTCTGCGAGCGGTCGTTGCTGATCAGCGCGGCTGCATGGATCCCTCACGCTGCGTCCCTCGACGTCAAGACTGGCCTGGCGCGCTGCATCTGGCAGAGCGCGGAAACTGCTCACGCCCTGCGGAATCGCGTGTTCGAGCTTCGCTTTCCCAGCCGTTTGTTCGAGGAGGAGGGATCCGATCAGAGCCTCGCAGCGGTTTTTGCCGCCGTTAAGGAATCGTCGTCAGTTGCGGCGTTTTTGTGCAGCGTCGGACGAGTGCTGCTTCCCGCCTTGCGAGATGCTTACGGGGCTTATCTTCATGCCTCGGATGTGATTGCAGACGGGCCGACCCACCGCTTTCTCGCGCTCGCCATTCAGGAGAAAACCGAGCAGATCGCGGCCTTCGAAACCTGGGCGCACGATGAACTCGCTCGAAATCCCCACGTCGAGCCAGAAGCACTCGCCTGGACAAAGACGATTGCGACATCTCTTAGCGACGTTGGCGGTCTTGGGATCGAGTTGCCCGCGAGAACCGTCGCTCTCTCAATTCCAGGTGGCAAACCAAACTCCGCTCCAGCAAGCCCCGCGAGAGATCCGCGTTTCTGGCTCTGCCGGTTCTATTGGCCCGACATAGTTGATCCGCACTATCCCTACGGTGACGGGCTCCGGTTGCAAGTTCGTTCTGCGATCAGTCACCTGAATGAAGTCTGGGCGATCGAGGCGGCTGCAATCATGTTGAGCGCCTTCGCTGACATTCTTCCCTGGGAATGGATTCACGATTCGGCCCGCTGGACTTATGACGAGTCTCGCCACTGCCGCATGGGTTATGAACGTCTGATGGCGTGGGGATTTAAACCTGAAGAGATCCCGCTCGGCACCTACATATATGACAGCGCGTCGGGGCAGGATCCGATCTACCGCCTGGGCATGCTGTATTTCTTTGAGACCAAGAATATCAAGCATAAGCTCGCGCGTGCACAGTCGTTCCACGATTGTGGCGATCGTTTGAGCGAGCATGACATGGACTTTGACTGGGCCGACGAAACCATTCACGCCAGCTACGGCAAGCATTGGCTCACTGAGTTACTCGCGATTCGGGGAGAGGACCCGGCTGCCTATCAGCAAATTCGAGAACGTTGCGGAAAGTTAGTATCTGATTGCGTCGCGACGGCCACGGCGTCTGAAGTTGCGGACATCAAAGCCGTTGCCGAAGCCATGATCGCGAAAGCTACATAGCGGTTGTGATATGAAGCGCTGAGATCTTGAACAGCAAGAAGATTCTGGCGGAGAGAGTGGGATTCGAATCCCCTCGAGAACGTTAACGCAAGCACTTACAGAGCACAGACCGCACAACAAGTACACGGAAGTCAACCGAAGTTCCCGTACCTGATTGCAAACTGATTGCAGTGCTGGGAACTGCAACCGCATGGCGAGTGCACAGCTTCCTCATGCATACCGCTGAACCATCGGCGCTGCTGGCAGCACGCGCAAGGGGTTCCGGGGATCCTTACGGTCTTCGAGCCGCTCGAGATTGTGGCACGAGTTGGGACGCGACCGCCACAGAGCCACGATCGAGTTCCGACACCTTTTTCGCTTCGTACCGTTCAATGACCAATTGATCCCCGACCTCAGTTCGGCTTCTGAACACAGTGTGGGCCGGTAGTTCGATGACGCTTTCAGCGTGACGTTTCGGCAAAATCACGCTGAACGGCTTCACCATTTCTCGCACGCTGACAACCTTAAAATCTTTGTCGATCATCACTGCGTCAAATGTGAACATCATGCCAACGGTGTGGATCCCGTTTGCCGGCACGATCCACACCCCGCTATCCGGGTTGAGAGATTTCTTCCCCAGCAATCCGACGAGGCGGCTCACAATAGAGTCTGCCACCTTCACCCGGAAAGCGAGGAATGTCTCCTTCGTCTTGTTATAGACGAAGACATCTCGCGATTTTCGCAGCATGGAGATTCTCAGTTGGGGGATTCGTACTACACCGTTACCGCCGTTCTCCGGCCGCCCCGGGTTAGCGAGGCGCCTTCTTCTTCATCCTGTAGATGAGAATAACCAGCGTGCAAACGGCTAAAACTCCTGACACGACTCTGATCAGCGTTACGTTGTCCATAGTTCACCTCTCAAGTGAAGTTAGTTACAGATAGCTCTTACTTAACGATGTGACTAAGGTTGTTGCCGACCGTAATCAGCGCCGGCCCAACCGTTACTACTCCCATTGCTGGGAAAATGAAAAACACGAGGGGAGGAACAAGCTTGATGGTCGTCTTGGCAGCCTGTTCTTCCGCCAATTGCCTGCGTTGTATGCGGAGCGCATCGGAAAACGCGCCTAGTGACTTTGCAACCGGAGTTCCGAAGCGGTCAGTCTGGACGAGCATGGCAACGAATGAACGCACGCTCTCTACGTCAGCACGCTCAGAAAAGCCTTGCCAGGCCGCGATACGTTGCACCCCTGCGCGCTGTTCAAAATTGATAAGGAGCAATTCTTCGCTAAGCGCCCGGTGACTTACGCGCAATTCTTGGCCAACCCGCACAATAGCCTGGTCCAATCCAAGCCCCGCCTCGAGGCAAATGGCGAGCAGGTCAAGAGCATCTGGTAGGCTCAACTTGATCTCTTCTCTGCGCTTAGTTATCGCCCGCGACAACCAGAGGTCGGGGGCGAAGAAACCAATGAGAACTGCCATGATGAAGAAAATGATTACGTTGCTTTCGAAGAGATATGCGGATACAAACCCAAGCACAGCAGGCAGAGCGAGCCTCACGCCCAGAAAAATGTCTGCATGAGAAGGTTTGCGGTACCCGGCCAGGCTGAGGCGGCGCACCAGATCAGCATTCGGCTCCGGTGAAAATAGCTTTCGCACGACCGTGAACGGCCGAGCGAGATACTCCGCATTGAGTGCTGAACGCCAGCCGGAGAGGAGCACTTGTTGTTCCTGGCGGCTGTCGCGTACCACCTGTTCCAGCAGAGCCGACTCGGCTGAAGCCCGCGGCAGCAGGAAGAGGAATAGCGTCACTAACGCCATAAACAATGAAATGCCGACAATAATGACAAGCGTCATAAAGGTCACACCTTCACGTCAACGATCTTGCGGATGATCAGGAACCCGATCAACATAAGAGCGAGCGCGCCGTAGACCATGTGCAAACCGAATTCGTCGGTAAACAAAACCTTCTCATACTGGTGATTGACGACGCTTAGTAGTCCGAACATCACGAATGGCGCAAACCCGAGTATCCAACCGGTGATACGGCCCTGTGCTGTGTAGATCCTCAATTGCCCCCTGAGGCGGGCACGCTCACGAACTACAAGCGAGGTCTTATCGAGAATCTGGGCAAGATTTCCGCCCGACTCTTTCTGCAACAGGATTGCCGTCGCGAGAAAACGCATGTCATCGCGTGGCATACGCTCGACTAAATTCATAACCGCTTCTCGCATTGGCAGACCGAGAGTCTGCTCTTTGGCCAACGCGCGAAATTCAAATCCAACCGGATCGCTGATTTCGCTCCCAACCATCTCCAGAACCGCAGCAATGGAGTGTCCTGCGCGCAGTGCGCGTGACATCAGGTCCACTGCTTCGGGCAGGAGCGCATCAAAGCGTCTAAACCTGGCTTCCCTAAGAATCATCAGGTACACATATGGAGCTGCGCCGAGGGCTGCCGCGATGACCAAAGCTATGACGACACCCGGCACCAACAGCGATGCGATCCACCCACCCGCGAGGGCCCCGAAAACACTGACTCCGAGAACTGTGCTGACGGTCCAGTTGCGTCCCGACTGTCTGATCAGACGAACCATGCCCGGCGTCCATGGCAACTGCTGTAACAAGTTATCGAGACCGGGATTGGAACTAAGAGCCTCCCGCCGCAGAATTGTCGGGCTTGGTCCTTCGACTGCTCGCGTGCCCTGGATGTCGGCGATGTGCTGCTCCACCGCAACTTCCGTCGCAGATGGTTTCAGAAAGTAGAGCACCACTGCGAATGTGAGTACTAACAGCAATAGGAACAGAAGCACGAGCGACATTCGAATAACCTCAATTCCACATCTTCATCGAGCTCTGAAAGAAGTTTGCGGGCAGTGAAATACCCGACGCAGCAAGCTTGTCAGCAAATTTGGGCCGTATACCGGTAGCCACGAATTGGCCCAAGACTCGGCCCTCCGGCGACACACCCTGTTTGTCGAATACGAAAACATCCTGCATGCTGACGACGTCGTCTTCCATACCGGTAATCTCGGTTATGTGCGTCAGACGGCGGGTACCGTCATTGAAGCGCGCGACCTGGATGACGATGGTTACAGCAGACGCAATTTGCTTTCGGATCGCCTTCTCCGGAAGATTCAAATTCGCCATTAGGGCCATGGTTTCCATGCGGGCAATCGCGTCGCGCGGGCTGTTTGCGTGGATGGTGGTCAGAGAACCATCATGGCCAGTATTCATCGCCTGCAACATGTCCAGAGCTTCCTCGCCGCGCACCTCGCCGACGATGATGCGGTTGGGACGCATTCGCAAGCTGTTGATCACAAGTTGCCGTTGCATGATCGCGCCCTTGCCTTCCACGTTTGCGGGTCGGCACTCCAGGCGAACTACATGTTTTTGTTTCAGTTGTAATTCAGCGGAATCTTCGATGGTCACGATGCGTTCTTTGTCGGAGATGTAACCCGATAAGACATTCAGCATGGTTGTCTTTCCAGCGCCGGTTCCTCCTGAAACAACGATGTTGAGACGCGACTTCACCGCGCCCTTGAGCAATTCCAGCATCGGAGGGGTCAGTGTTTCGGTCGCGAGCAGATCGTCTTCCGTGATGGGGATGTGTCCGAAGCGCCTGATCGACAGGTGCGGGCCGTCCACCGCCAGAGGGGGGATGATCACATTCACACGCGAACCGTCAGGTAAGCGCGCATCCACCATAGGGGACGATTCATCGACGCGGCGACCGACGGCTGAAACGATCTTGTCGATGATGTGCATCAGGTGAGCGTTGTCCTTGAACATGATCCGGGTTTCTTCCAGCATTCCCGCTCGCTCGATGAACACCTCCTTATAACCATTGACCAGGATGTCGCTGATAGTCGGGTCCTGCAGCAATGGCTCCAACGGGCCCAGGCCGAAGACCTCATCCAGCACCTCGAGAGAGAGGCGCTCCTTTTCCGGTCCGCTCAGGGGGGTCTTCAGATTTCCGACCAGCTCTTGAATAACGCTAAGGACCTGACGGCGCGTACGGTCGTCGCGCAATGTCGCGACTCTCTCCAGATCAACCTTGTTCAACAGATCGCGATGAATGCCGCTCTTCATCTCTTGATAAAGCTTGAAATCGAGTCCGCCGCGTTTCTTCTGCTCCCCGGATACAGCCAGGTTCGGTGCGGCTTGCGAAATCATCGGGTTTAATTCAGACATATTCCTCTCCGACGGCAACGGGTTAGCGGCCCCAAAGACCTAAAATTCCTCCGCCTTCTTTTTTCTTGGCTTCAGGCGAGGTCTTTTTCGTAATCGCCGCCGCCCAGTCATTCAAGCTGCGCGTGACTTCCGAGCTCGAAAGTTGCGAGACCGGATCTCCTTCATGAATCGTCTTCACCACCTGTGGGTATTGGTTGGGCACTCGCCAGAATATTCGCTGTTCAATGAGCTTCTCGATTTGAGCATCATCAACCACGCTGCGCTTGTTCCAGCGATTCAGGACGACTTCAATCTTGTCTCGAGCAACTTCCTTCTTTTCGAAATACTCCATTTGGCGCACAACGTTTCGTATTGCTGATATTTCCGCCACCGTGACCAGGTACACCTGATCGCAATGGCTAATTACTTCAACATTGAAGTCATTCAGGCCGACAGGTAAATCAAGCAACAGGTATTCATACCGGGCCCGCAAGAACTCCAGGGTTTGAGAGACGGCACCGGGCAAGGGAGTTCGAACGGAATTGGCACCCTCGGGCGCAGGAATGATTTGCAATCCGCTGGAATGCTGCATGAGAAAGCTTTGCAGCAAATCGGCGTCAAGTCGGTCAGTGTTTTCGAGC
>Ga0070741_10009815_pt1 | contig 18383 bp, 12 predicted proteins | sample Coa_R1_4_FD_66440 | JGI IMG/M metagenome (GOLD analysis project Ga0070741, IMG submission 66440) | Surface soil microbial communities from Centralia Pennsylvania, which are recovering from an underground coalmine fire - Coalmine... | ecosystem: Environmental > Terrestrial > Soil > Unclassified ...
ATCTGCCGGGCTCGGCGCTGGCGCTGGTCGGCTTTTCCCAGGGCACCATGATGGCGCTGCACGTCGGCCTGCGGCGCGCAGCCGCGCCGGCCGCCATCGTCGGCTACTCCGGCCTGCTCGTGGTGCCGGAGAACGTCGCGCCGGAAGCCTTTGCCGCCGAGATCAAGGCGCGCCCGCCGGTGCTGCTGGTCCATGGCGACAGCGACGACCTGATCCCGGTGCAGGCGCTGTTCCACGCCGCGCAGGGGCTCGCCGCGCTCGGGATTCCGGCCGAATGGCACATCTCGCCCGGCGTCGGCCACGGCATCGATCCTGAAGGCTTGCGGCACGGCGGCGAGTTTCTCGCCCGCTTCCTGCGTCAGGCATGATCGCGTTTGGTTGAAGCGGTGCCGCAGGCGTGGCGCGCCCCCCGAGGATCGGCCGTAACCCCTCACCCGGCGCGCCATAAGCGAGTTTACGCGCGTCTCCGACGCGCTGCGGCGCGCCGACCTCTCCAAGCCGGCCCATGGCAATGCTGATCCGAGCAAGCCTGGCAACTTGCGCGTAACCCCCCGGATATGCTTCACAATCCCGTCACGCTGACTGTAGACTATGCGGGCGATTAGAGAATCGCTCTCGGGGGTGTCAGGAGTAGACGCTTGAACGTGCACGTTTCGCCCAGCGGGTATCCCGCCCTGGTCCTGAACGCGGACTTCCGGCCGCTGAGCTATTACCCGCTGTCTTTGTGGTCCTGGCAGGACACCATCAAGGCCGTCTTTCTGGATCGCGTGAATATCGTCGCCAATTACGACCGCGCGGTGCACTCGCCGTCCTTCGAGATGAAGCTGCCGAGCGTGGTCTCGCTCAAGACCTTCGTGAAGCCCTCGACCTACCCCGCCTTCACGCGGTTCAACGTGTTCCTGCGCGACCGCTTCTGCTGCCAGTATTGCGGCGAACGCGACGACCTGACGTTCGACCATCTGCTGCCGCGCTCGCGCGGCGGCCACACCACCTGGAGCAACGTGGTGGCGGCCTGCTCGCCGTGCAATCTGCGCAAGGGCAACCTGACGCCCAACGAAGCCAAGATGTGGCCGTCGCAGATGCCGTTCCAGCCGACGGTGCAGCACCTGCACCGCAACGGCCGGCTGTTCCCGCCCAATTATCTGCACGAGAGCTGGCTCGACTATCTCTACTGGGACACCGAACTCGAGCCGTAAAGGTTTCCCGCGCACGGGGGCTTGGCATGCACGGCGCGCTGCGAGGCATGGGGGCGGCGCTGGCGGCCGGCGCGATGCTCGCCTTCGCGGCGGCGGCAGGGGCGCAGCCGGCGCCGGCCTCGGCGGGTCCGGCCGACCCGAAGCTGGTCGAGGACCTCGTCGCCGCCTATCGCATCCTCGCCGACCACAATCTGCTCGACGGCTGGGGCCACGTCTCCGTCCGCCACGACAAGGACCCCAACCGCTATCTGATGGCGCGCGGCATGTCGGCCGACATGGTCACGGGAACCGACATCGTCGAATTCGATCTCGACAGCCGGCCGGTCGACACCCATGGCCTGCCGATGTCGGCGCTGTTCACCGAGCGCTACATCCATGGCGAGATCTACAAGATGCGGCCCGACGTGGTGGCGGTGGTGCACACCCACGCGCCGTCGCTGATCCCGTTCGCCGACACCAAGGTGCCGCTCAAGCCGATGTATCACCGCGCCGCCTTCATCGCGCTCGGGGTTCCGGTATTCGAGATCCGGGACAAGGCGGGAATGACGGATATGCTCATCCGCAACGCCACGCTCGGTCATGACCTCGCCGCGGCGCTGGCCCAGCATCCGGCGATCCTGATGCGCGGCCACGGCGCGGCGATCACCGCGCCGACGCTGCAGCGCGCCGTTGCCCGCACCATTTTCCTGTCGCTCAACGCGACGCTGCAGGCCGAGGCAATGAAGATGGGCGCGCCGATCACCTACCTCGACCCCGAGGAGGCGCGCAAAATCGAGGCGCGCGAAGGCCACGGCCTTGCCCGCACTTGGGAAGGCTGGAAGCACAAGGTGATGGCGAAGCCCTAGCCGCCCGGCAGCATGCGCTGCAGCACGCGGTCGCCGCGGATGAAGTGGTGATAGAGCGCGGCGGCGACATGCAGACCGACCAGCGCCAGCAGCACATAGTTCGACAGCACCTCATGCACGTCGCCGGTCCAGCCCCAGCCCGGCGCGCGGGTGGCGACGAGTTTCGGCAATTCAAGCCCGGCCATGACGACCGGCATGCCGCGCCAGGAGGCGTTGATCCAGCCGAGCAGAGGCAGCGCCAACAGCAGCAGATAGAGCAGCCAATGCACGATGCGCGCCGAGGCGGTCTGCCAGGGCGGCAAACCGTCCTCCGGCTCCGGCTCGCCCTGCGCGGCGCGCCAGGCCAGGCGCACCAGCGCCACCGCCAGAATGACAATGCCGAGCGTGAAGTGCAGGCTGATCAGCGTGGTCACCGGCGTGTTGCGGCCGATATGCGGCATGCTCCAGGCGACGGCGAACTGCACGACCAGCAGCGCCAGGATCAGCCAATGCAGGAATTTCGCGGTCGATGTGTAGCTCTTAGTCATGATTCGTCCCAAGCCTTGATCGTGAACGAAAAGCGCCTATATGTGTGTCCACAATGATGTCGAGCCGTAAGGCTCCGTCATTGACCTAGAGCAAAACGCTCCAGGTGGACGACCACGTTTAGATCGGCGTCGCCGGATGTACGCGCGCCTTTCCATTCGTGGTCGTTATCATTTCCGGGGTCAGCGCCCTCGTGCCGTGCGCGAGGATGAAGGCAGCATCGCTAGCGCGCCGTGCGCAGCCGCTCTTTGTCGTAGCCGGCCACCCGCTTGTAGCTCTCCGACAGCGCGACGAGCTCCTCGCGGCTGATGACGTCGTCGATCGACTTGAACGGCTTGTCGCCGGTGCGGCGGTAGACCTCCTGCAGGATGGCGTCGGGCGGCGCCTTGCGGTTGGCGAGCACCACCTCGCTGGTCGCCGGCAGGCGCTTGGCCTCGTAGACCTTGAGCGCCTCGACCGGGTCCGGCGTGGCCGCGAGCGCATCGCTGAGCGCGCGGCAATCCAGGATCGCCTGCGCCGCGCCGTTGGCGCCGCGCGGATACATCGGATGCGCGGCGTCGCCGAGCAGCGTCAGGCGGCCGAAGCTCCACCGCGGCAAAGGGTCCTTGTCGACCATCGGATATTCGAGGATGGCATCGGCGCTGGAAATGAACTGCGGCACGTCGAGCCAGTCGAAATGCCAATCGGCCATCGCCGGCAGGAAGTCCTCGAGCTTGCCCGGCCGGTTCCAGTCGTTGGCGAGATGCTGCGGCGTCTCGATGTCGCAGACCCAGTTCACCAGCTGGCGGCCTTCGGCGTCGATGTTGTTGCGGATCGGGTAGATCAGCAGCTTGGCCGGGTGGTGCCAGCCGACGCGGATCATGCTGGCGCCGGACATAAACGGCTTCCAGCGCGTGATGCCGCGCCACATGTTGATGCCGGAATATTTCGGCGGGCCTTCGTCCGGGTAGAGCTGCTTGCGCAAGGTCGAATGGATGCCTTCGCAGGAGATCGCCACCGTGCCGCGCTGGGCGGGCAGCGCCTTGCCGCTGACGTCCTCGAAATAGGCCACAGCCTCGGCACCGTCGTAATCGACGCGCGTGCATTTGTGGCCGAGGATCACCTTGTCGCGGCCGGCGCGGGCGATGAAGGCCTCGAGCAGCACCATCTGCAAATCGCCGCGGTGGATGGAGAATTGCGGCACGTCGTAGCCGGCGAAGCGCCCGGCCGGCTCGCTGTAGATGTACTGGCCGAAGCGATTGTAGAAGCAATATTCCTTGGTGGTGACGGCGACCTTGGCCAGCGCCTGTTCAAGCCCCAGCGCGCACAATTCGCGCGAGGCATGCGGCAGGATGTTGATGCCGACGCCGACCGCCTTGAGCTCGGGCGCGGCCTCATAAATGCGGCAGGGAATGCCGGCGCGATGCAGCATCAGCCCCAGCGTCAAGCCGCCGATGCCGGCGCCGATGATGAGCACGTCCATGACTGTTTCCTACTTGGCTACTTGGCGCGCGCGAGCGAGGCGCGCGCTCCCCAGGCGGCGACGATCGCCAGGCCGAGCGACACCAGCACATCCCAGCCGGCGAGCGAAAGCCCGAGGAAGCGCCACTGCGCCTCGTCGCAGCGGATCGGGCTGAAATTGTTGAGCTGTTTGAGCAGGTCGTTTGCCGCGCCGACGTTGTTCATAGGGCCGGTGCATTCCTGCGGGCCGGGCCACCATTTCCATTCGATGCCGGCGTGATAGATCGACAGGCCCGTGTTCCACAGCATGGCGACCGCGATCGCCAGGAAACCAAGCAGCAGCACCTTGCGTTGCGCGCCATGTCCGGCGCCGAGCCACAACAGCGCCGCCAGCGGCACGCTGACGTAATAGGCGTTGCGCTGCTCGAGACAGAGCGGGCAAGGCGACAGCCCGACGACATATTGGAAGAAGAAGAAGCCGGCGATGGTGGCGAGGCCGACAACGGCGACAATCGCCGCCGCCGCGAGCGGCGGATCGTTGCGGACAAGCGTCAGGGTGGCATTGGTCATAATACGTCCTTCACGCCCCGCCCGCCGGCTATTGCCGTCCCGCGAACGCCGATATAACGGGCGGGATTTGGCAGTCAAGCAAATGGGCGGGCGGCATGTCATCGCTGCGTGAATTGCATCGCAAGGACCAGCCTCTGGTGAGCCCACTGGCCCACGATGCCCTGTCGGCGCGGCTGATCGAGCGCGCCGGCTTCAAGACCTTCAATGTCGGCGGCTCGGCCCTGCTGGCGGCGCGCCATGCCTTGCCGGATCTCGGGCTGGCCGGATTTGCCGAGATGCTGGCCGGCATCCGCGACATCGTCGACGCCTCGAAGCTGCCGTGCCTGGTCGACGCCGACGACGGCTACGGCGACGTCAAAAGCGTGGTGCGGACAATCCAGGGCTACGAAGCCGCGGGCGTCGCCGGCGTGCTGCTCGAGGACCAGTCGCGCGAAGGCAAGCAGCCGGGCGCGGCGTCGGCGCGCAGCGTCGTGCCGCTCGCCGTCATGGAGCAGAAGCTCAAGGCGGCGATGGATGCGCGGCGCAATTCCGATTTCGTCATCATCGGCCGCACCGACGCCTATGGCGCGGAGGGGCTCGACGCCGCGCTCAAGCGTGCCGAGCATTTTCTGCGCATCGGCGCCGACGGCGTGTTCGTCGCCGGACTGAAGACGCCCGGCGATTACGCCCGCGTCGGCCAGGCCTTCAAGGGCAGCTGGAACTGCGCCGCGATCTTCGAGGCGGCGGCGACGCCGTGGCTGACGCCGGGCGAACTCCACACCATGGGATTTTCGCAAATCGCCTATCCGAACATCCTGATCGGACGCGTGGCCAAGGCGGTCGAGACCGGCTTGCAGCGCCTGACTGCGCTTGCTGCGGGCAAAAACGACGCCTTCGCCGGCGGCGGGCAGGAACTGGCGCTGCCCAGCCTGGCGGAGGCGCTCGACCTGCAAAAGTGGAACGCGTTGGAGAAAAAATACTCCTAGCCGTGATGCAGGCGGCGATCGATCGCCAGCAGGACGGTGTTGACGCTCGCCGCAAACACCACCAGCAAGAACGTCACCGCCATGATGAGATCGATATTGTAGAGGCTGATGGCGTTCATCAGCAGGTAGCCGAGGCCGTGCTGCGCGGCGAACATCTCGCCGAGCACGGTGCCGATCAAGGTCAGCGAGAAGCCGACGCGGATACCGGTGAAGATTTCCGGCACCGCCGCCGGAAACAGGATCGAGCGCACCATCACCGGCGGGCTGAGCTTGAGCACCCGGCCGGTCTTGATCAGGATCGGCCTGATATTGCGCACCGCGCTCAGCGTGAACAGCGCCACCGGAATGATGCCGTGAATGGCGCCGAAGGCGATTTTCGCCGAAATGCCGAGGCCGAAGGCCAGCAGGATGATCGGATAAAGCGTGATCTTGGGGATCGAATAGAGCGCGACCAGCATCGGCTCCATGGCGTCGCCCGACAGGCGGTGCAGGCCGAGGGCAAAGCCGATCAGCAGCCCGAGCACCACGGCGATGACAAGCGCCACCGCAAAGGCCTTCACCGAGTCGGCCAGATGCAGCCAGAAGATGTCGGTCTGCATCAGCTTGCCGAGGAACTGGATCGTCTCCCAGGGCGAGCGCAGCGCCACTTCGCCGACGACGAGGTAGGCAAGCTCCCAGAACAGCAGCAGGCCGACGATCAGGATCGCCGTATTGCGCAGCTGCATGCCCCTGCCGTCCTGCATCATTTCTGCCCTCTGCGCGCCAGCAGCACGCGCTCCCAATAGGACAGCAGGCTGTTGGCGGCGATCGACAACAGCAGGATCAGCAGGATCAGCGGATACATCGTGGCGTTGTCGAAGTTGGTATAGGCGTAGCTGATCTCGTAGCCCATGCCGGCGCGCGCCATGATGAATTCCGAGCCGATGACGCCGATGAAGGCATAGGCGAGCGCAAGCTTGGCCGCGGTCAGGAGATAAGGCGTGCAGAACGGCAGGGTGACGCGCAGCGCCGTCTGCACGGGGCTCAGCCGGTTGACCCGCGCCGTCTTCTTCAGCACCGCCGGAACGCGGTCGAGCCCGTTGAGGGTGGTGACAATGACCGCGACCACGGCGAGCAGAAAGCCGATCAATAGCTGCGGCCCGTCGCCCAGTCCGAACATGACGATGAACAGCGGATAGAACGCGAAGACCGGGATGGCGTAATAGGTGGCAAACAGCGGATCGAGGATGTCGCGCGCGGTCTTGTGGCCGTGCAGGATGGTGCCGGTGACGACGCCGAAGATATAGGCCGAGGCAAAGGCCACCAGCACGTTGCCGAGGCTCTTGCCGATCTCGCCGAAATAGCGGCCGGCCAGGATCATGCGCACGAAGTCGCGCACGATGATGTGCGGCGCCGGCATGGTGACCTTATCGATCACGCCGGCGAGGCAGAGCGCTTCGAGCAGCAGGATGAAACCGGCAATGACCGCGATCTGATAGAGCCGCATCTTGGCCATGGCCGCTATCCCCCGCGGCCCATGGTCTTCATCGATTCGCTGCGCAGCGTCTTCCACAGCCGGCTGGTCAGGGCGCCGAAATTCTCACGTTCGACGATGCGGCTGTCGCGCTCGCGCGGCCAGCCGGTCTCGACCAGGTCGATCACCCGGCCCGGCCGCGCCGACATCACGGCGATGCGGTCGGCCAGCATCGCCGCCTCGTCGAGCGCGTGCGTGATCAGAAAGACGGTGGCGCCGGTATCGCGCCACAGCCGCAGCATCTCGTCGCCCATCAAGAGCCGCGTCTGCTGGTCGAGCGCGCCGAACGGCTCGTCGAGCAGGATGAGGTGCGGCTCGGCGACGATGGTGCGCGCGATGCAGACGCGCTGGCGCATGCCGCCCGACAGCTGCGCCGGATAGCTGCGGGAAAAATCGCGCAGTCCCATCATCTCGATGACGGCGGCGACGCGGCGCGCCTTTTCCTCGGGCGAGAAGTTCTTGCGCCGCAGGCCGAACGCGACGTTGTCGCCGACATTGAGCCAGGGAAAGCAGGCGTCTTCCTGGAACACGACGCCGACGCCGTCGGGAATGTCTTCGCCGATCGAGCGGCCCTCGAACACGATGTCGCCCTGCGTCGGCGTCGTCAGCCCGGCGATCAGCTCGAGCAGCGTCGACTTCCCGCAGCCGGACGGGCCGACCACGGCGAAGAACTCGCCCTTTCTGATCTCGAGATCGAGCGGCCCGAGCGCGTGCACAGGCTGCCCGCCGGCGCCGGCGGGGAAGGTCTTCGCCACCCCGCGCAGCGTCACCTGAGCCGCGGACACAGCCACCATCCTCCGCGGCGCAGTCTATTTTATTTTCTTCAGGTCGTCCGGCAGGAACTGGGTGTCGACAACCTTGGACAGATCGATGTCGCCGGTCAGCGCGCCGACGCTCTTCTGCACCTCGATGATGCGCTTCATGCCGTCGAGGTGGATGTCGCCCTCGCCCCAGTAGGGGATGCCCTCGGTCATGCTGGTGGTGAGGTTCTTGATGGCGCTGGTCGCCACCTCCGGCGTGATGTTGAAGGGCTTGGCCAGGATCTGGCCCGCCTCCTCCGGGTGCTCCTTCATGAACTTGATGGCCTTGCGGCGCGCGCGGATGACGGCGCGGATGAAGTCGCCGCGGGTGGCGGCGGCCTGCGCGGTGACCACGCCGACGACGTTGTCGAGCGGCGGCAGCGCTTCGGCGCCGGTGATCAGGACGCGGAACTTGTCCTTCATCTTCGACCACAGCGGCTCGGTGACGGGGGCGACGTCGATCTGGCCGAGATCGAGCGCGGCGACCATCGGGCCGAAGCCGCCGGTCTTGACGAGCTCGGCGTCCTCGGGCTTGAGGCCCGCCTTCTTCAACATCAGGATGTCGAGCGCCTGGCTGGTCGAGCGCGGGTTGGTGTAGCCGATCTTCTTGCCCTTGAGGTCGGCGATGGTCTTGATCGGCGAATCTTTTTTCACCAGCCAGGCAAATTCGGCGATGGTGAGCACGTTGTCGCTGACGATGCGCAGGTCGGCGCCCTGCTGGATGGCGACCGCGATGGCGCCGGGATTGGCCTCGCCGTAAGCCACGCCGGCCATGGCGTTGCGCACCGAGGTGCCGCCGCCTTCGGAGGCGATGATGCCGGTGACGTTGGCGCCCTCCTCCTGGAAGTAGCCCTTGGCCAGCGCGATGCCGAACGGCATGCCATTGGCCGAGGAGCCGTAATTGCCGATGGCGATGTCTTCCGCCCTGGCGCCGACCGCAGCCAGGAACGTTGCCGATGCCAAAACGACGAGACGCGCAAAGGTTCGACCGGTCATCCTGTCCTCCCGATTATGCCGCCGGATTGGGTTCCGGCTTGGCCAAGCGACGGTGCTTGCAAAAAGGATAGACCCTCCGGCGAAGCGCCGCCATGTGCGATTGCTTCAATCGCGGAATGGGCAGCGGGCTTTGCCCACTGCCGCCCGGACGGAGATGGGCGGCCCCCCGGCCGGGCTCGCTTGATTTTCCCGCGGTCGCATTTTCTCCCGTACACACGCAGAGGTTTCAGCCTGTCGGCCGGCAGAACCGGGCCGGCTTTGCTGAGCCGGGTCCGAAAACGTGAGCGCGTGCGCGAAAGGACGCCGTCAATTCGAGCGGCGGCAAATTTTACGCAAAGAATACTTCCGAGTTTTTGTTCGGCGACTCAACACCATGCGCGCGGCTACGCGGCGATGGCCGGCGCTGGCGTGACCTGCATCACAAGGGGACGGCTCGACTTGTGCTAAATGCCTTGGCGCAATTGCAAGAAGGACGATGTGCAGGAAGCAACTTCAGCGCAACACCGGGGATAGGGAGACGCACCCATGACGATCTACCAGGGAACGATCACGGGCGGCGGACACGTCAGCGGCGGCGGGTTTTTCGTTCCGATCACGACCAGGGACGTCGCCACTCTCGATATTACGATCAACCCCGACGGCAGCTTCACCGGCTTCGAGCAGCAAGACATTACGGTAACAGTTTCGCCGCCCGGCCTGCCGCACGCTTCCGCCTCGCAGCATATCGGCGGAATTGCCATCAGCGGCAACGTCAATACGCCGACGCACCTCGTCGAGACGATCGGCGGGCAGCTCGTCGACGTGGATGCCAACTTCTCGAACGGCAACCAGCAGGTCAACATCAGCGGCAGCGCCAATATCAGCAACTACAATTTCGACGGCATCAGTTTTTCCGGCGACGTCAGCGCCCACGGGGCGCTGCATGCGAAAAACGTGTTTTTCACCATCACCGGCTCGCACACCGCGCATGAGCCGCTCAAACTTGTCAACGGGCAACTGATCGGCAGCGTGGTCTACACGGTGTCGGTGCACGGCGACACCAATCCGAACAATGTGTATGCGGTGACCATCACCAATGACACCCTCAACCACGGCACCGACGGCGCGAGCCAAGGCGTCAATTATCAGGCTTTCGCGCCGATCCACCTCAACGTGACGCCGTCCCACGCCCAGCAGTTCACGATCACGGTTCTCAACGATCACGGCGCCGACGAAATAAGCCGGGGCCAGAACCATACCGACGGCAGCGTATTCTGGACCGCCACAGCGACCGACCCGCTCGGCGGCGCGATCTCGGAATCGGCCAATTCGGTGAACAGCGTGCAGATCATCGAATCGGCGCTGACGTCGAGCCATATGCAGGCTCATTTGCACACCAGCGACATGTTGTTTCATTAACGCAGGAGCCGGCCCAAGGGCGCGCCCCGGGCAGCGATGGAACATTACGGCGGATTAATCCCGGTTATTGCCGGTGTTCAATGCTGACTCGCCGCCGGGGACCTTTCGGCTTCTGAAAATAACCACGTCGGCGAGGACGGCGGCACCGACCGGGGCAAATGATTGCCTGTGATGCGTGTCACAGTCTAAATTGGGCCGCTGTGTTAACCATGTGATACGGCTTTCTCGGGGAGGCCGCGTCATCCGAACGCATCACTGATCTGCAAACTGAAAGAGCCGGGCGCCTTATAGGCCGCCCGCACCGATGAAATTTCTGTGCGGGTCGCACATGTTCGGCGCCAAAGGCGGGGCCAGCGACACTTGGAAGTCGGACAGCCGCGCGCCGCGGTTGGGCAGCAACAATAGGCAGCTGAGAGGGCCGAGAGAGGGAAGCAACGATGGCGACGTATGACTGGAACGGCAGCACCGACAGCGATCTCAACAAAGCGGCAAACTGGAGTCTCAATAAGGTTTCCGGCGTCAACGTTCCCGGTACTAACGATATTGCACAATTCGGCAGTGCCAATGGATCGCCCGTCCATGGCACGCTCAACGTCTCCCAGTTTCTCGTCAATAGCGGACCGCTCGCATTTGACAGCGGCTCGATCACGGCGGCCTCGGAGACCATTGGCGGCGGCGGCGACTTCTCGCTCGACGGCACGCTGAACAATGTCACCACCAACCTGACGCTTGAAGGTGGCGGTAAGTACTCCGCTATCAATGGCGGCGTCCTTTCGGTCGGCGGCGATGAAATCGTTGGCGCGAATGGGCCGGGAAATTTCAGCCTCAATGCCAGTACGAACACCATCACCGGAAACCTGACGCTCGGACAGACGAGCGGCTCCGGCGTCTACAACATCTCCGGCGCCAACGCATCGCTCAGCGTCGGCAAGAATTTCATCCTCGGCGACGAGAGCGGAAGCAGTGTCGGCCAGGAAGACGGAACGGCCGCCGTTACCGGGCAATTGATCCTCGGCAACCAGAGCGGCAGCGACGGCAAATATGATCTCAAAGGCGGCACGCTCACCGTCGGCCATGATGAAATTGTCGGCAATTCTGGAGGCGGGGAGTTCGATCAATCGGCCGGCAACCATACGATCACCGGCAACCTGATCCTCGGCCTCAACAACGGAAATAACTCAAAGTACGTTTTTCATGGCGGCACCCTTCAAGCTGCAGGCTTGACGATCGGCAAGGGCGGCAGCGCAGTCTTCGATATGAACACATCCGAGACGCTGAGCATCGCCACGGCGATCAACCTCGGCGTCGATGTCGGCAGCGACGGCGAGTTCGAGGTCAGACAGGCCTCGTCATTCACCGCATCGGGAACGGGTACCAACTCCGCAATTACCGTCGGCGTCAGCGGTGACGGCCTGCTCGACATCGAGGACATCAGCCTGGTCACGGCGAATTTCGTCCAGTTTGGTTTCAACGCCGGAGCGGCCGGCGAAGGCTCCATCAAAGACGGCTCGAAGCTCAGCGTCGCGACCAATGTGGTCTTCGGCCAGTCCGGGCAGGCGGCCGTTGCCGTGTTCAACGGCGGCATGGTCGAGGCCGACCGCGTCCTGCTCGGCAACATGGCGGGGAGCAAAGGCGCACTGGCCATTTTCGGCACCGACGCCGTCGTCCAGTCCGACAATACCAGCACCACGGTGCCCGGCATCGCCATAGGCGTCGCCGGGACGGGCGCGGTCCTCGTGGGCCTTAGCGTCGACGATAAGTCCCAGGTGACCGTCAGCGGCGGCGGTTTGCTTCACTCGGCGTCGTCAATCGCCGTGGGCGGGAGCGCGAGCTCGACGGGCGGGCTCGTTATTGCGGGAAGCGGAGCCGAAGTGTCGGCCACGACGACGATTTTCGACGGCATCGCCGCCACCGGCGGCATTGCCGGCGGCGCGGGCGGTCTCCTCACCGCCGCGTCGCTCACGATCGGCACCAAAGGCGGCCTCGAGGCCGGCAGCGCCACTCTTTCCGGACCGCTGCAAAACAGTTTCCAGGGCGATTTTACCGTCAAGGCAGCATCCGTGACGGACGCCGGCAAGATTCTCGTCGACGCCAACTCGACGCTGCATTTCGTCACCGACGTGTTCACTTTGGCCAAGACCGGAACGGCTTCGATCGCCGCCGGAGGCATTCTGGAATTCGACAAGAGCGTGACCATCAACAACCTGGGCTCGTTCTTCAATGCCGGGGAAATCGCGCTATTGGCCGGCACCACCGCCACATTCCAGGGCGGCGGCAAGATCGTTCAAGGCGATGGTCCGGGGGCCGATAGTCCTATTGGCGGCGCCACCCTCAACAACGTCGACAACACGTTCTCGGGCGGCGGATCGATCCTGGTCGACCTGATCAATCAGGCGAAAGGAACCATCAACGGCAACGCCACCAATAACGCCTTGCGGATCCACAACACCGGCACCACCAACCATGGCCTGATTGAAGGCACGTCCGCCAAAGGCCTCATCTTGCAATCCAACGTCGGCAGCAATGACGGCACGCTTGCCGCCATCGGGGCGAAGGCGGCACTCGAGATCGACGCCGCGGTTACAAACACGGCCAAGGGCGTCATCCTTGCATCGGGTGCCGGCGCGCATGTCGATCTCAAGGGCGCGAGTGTTACTGGGGGCACGTTCAAGACCTTGAGCGGCGGTGTCATTCAGACGACCGACGACAGCACCATCACCGACGTCGCCAATACCGGCAGTCTCAAAGTCGGCAACGGCACCACGCTGGATGTCGCGAGCAATCTGACCACGGGCGTCAACGGCTCGGGCGTGTTCAACAACAGCGGCACCGTCACGGTCGACGGCAATGGCGGCAGCGCCACCCTTGCGTTTGCCAGCGACATCACGCTCCAGGGCGGCGGCAGCGTCGTGCTTGCGTCCCTGGACCACACGGCAGCAATTCATACCGGCAACAGCGTCACCATCTATAACGGGACGGCAACCAGCGCCCACACCATTTCCGGCAACGGCGACCTTGGCAGCGACACCACGATCCTCGTCAACGGCGCCAAGGGCGTCATCAACGGCAACGGACCCGGCTCCACCCACATTCCGCTCAATATCGTGGCGTCCGAAATCACCAACAACGGCATCATGGAGGGCACGAACCCGCTTGATCCCGTCACCCACCAACCCGTCGACAGCCTTGGCCTGGAGTTCAACTCCGGCGCAGCGCTGATTCATGTCGTCAACAACAACCTGATCGAGGCGCTCGGCGCGGGTGCCATCGTCGATTTCGAGACCGACACCCACGTCGACAACGGACCGAAGGGCGTCATCCTCGCCTCCGGCGCCGGCGCCGAGGTGCACATCGACGGCGGCGTCGTCACCATTTCCGGCGGCACCTTGCAGACGGCCGGCGGCGGCCAGTTCGTCGTCGACAACACGCTGACGCTCGACGCCACGGGAAATGCTGGAAACCCGGCGACGCAGGTCAACATCGCCGCCAACATGGTGGACGACGCCGAGCAGATCATCCTGCGCGGCAACAACACCGACGCCATCTTCAACACCAAGGGCGGCACCATCCAGATCCAGTCGGAGAGCGGCGGTTTCGACGGGCAGCTTCTGGTCGACGGCGGCGCCACGCTGCAAGGCGGCGGCAAGATCGTGCTGGTCGACGACGCCAACGGCGCGTCCAACGAGATCGGCCGTTTCGGTGCCACGTCCGACACGCTGATCAACGCCGACAACATCATTTCCGGCGCCGGCACCATCGATATCCCGAACCTGACCAACGGCCTCAAGGGCGTGATCAACGGCAACGGCACCGACAATCCGCTGATCATCGATACGCTCAACGCCAACAACACCATCAACCACGGCATCATCGAAGGCACGACCTCCGAAGGCCTCATCATCCAGTGCGATTTCGACACCAATGACGGCACCTTCGCGGCCCTGTCTGCGGCGAAGTCCGGCACCGACAATGCGCGGCTCGACATCAACGGCAACGTGACGAACGCCGGCAAGGGCCTCATTGAGGCGCTGGGGACCGGCGCGCACGTGCTTCTCGAGCACAACACGATCACCAACACCGCCACCAGCATCATCCTGGCCTCCGGCGTCAGCGCTCATGTCGACCTCGACGACGAAACCATCGTCGGCGGCACGCTCAAGACCACCGGCGGCAGCGGCGCGACCCTGGCGGTCATTCAGACCGCCGGCACCGGCACCAGCACGCTCGACGGCACGGGCAGCGGCAATCCGGTCAACAACGCCGGGTTCTTCCTTATCAACGACGATACGGTGGTGGAACTCGAGGGCGCCCTCAACAATACCGGCACGCTGCAGATCAATACCGCGTCCGGCGTCAATTCGAGCACCGCGGCGTGGCTCATCGGCGACGTGACGCTCACCGGCGCCGGCAAGGTGATGCTGGCCAACGACAACGCCTCCATCCTCACCGACGGCTTCGCGCACACCCTGACCAACGGCGATAGCAAGGCCGGCAACACCATTTCCGGCCTCGGCACGATCGGCGACGGCAACCTGCATTTCGTCAACAACGTGAAAGGCATCGTCAACGCCAGCGACGCCAATAGCGGCGTGCTGCACATCGCCACCGCGGACGTCACCAACAACGGCGTGCTGGAGGCGACCGGTCACGGCGTGCTGGAGCTCGACGTCAACGTCAGCGATGCCCTGGTGACGGCGGCGGTGAAAGCCGCAGCCTCCGGCGCCCATGTCGACCTCAACGGCATCACCATTACCGGCGGCGCGGTGTCGACGGTGGCGGGCAGCGTGCTCGAGAGCATCGCCGACGGCAGCAAGATCGCCAATGACGCGGCGCACGGCAACAAGGCGCTGGTCAATGCCGGGGCGCTGGAAGCCAACGGCCACAGCCTGACGGTGACCGGCGCGGTGGCCAGCAGCGGCGACATTTTCGCCCACGGCGGCGTGCTGGACATCCAGGGCGCGGTCACCGGCACCGGCACCGCGCACATCGACAATGGCGGCACCCTCGACTTTGCGCTGGGCGCGACGTTCAAGACGGTGACCTTCGGCTCCGGCAACGACACCCTGACGCTCGAGAGCTCGACCACCGCCGCCAACAAGTTCGCCGGCACCATCGTAGGCTTCGTCAACGGCGATCACATCGAGCTTGGTGCGATCGGCTTCACCAACGGCGACGTCAACATCACGAACCAGGCGAGCTTCGCCAATCACGTGTTGACGGTGCACGACAACAGCGGCCATTCGATCGCCCTGACGTTCGACGCCTCGATTACGGACGTGAACCAGTTCCAGATCCAGAACCACAGCGGTCACGTCGACCTGCTGCACGTCTAGCCGCGACGAACCGATGCACAACGGCGGCCGCCACGGCCGCCGTTTTTGTTATGTCCCCTGACGCCCGCGGGCATCGCCTTGCTGTGGGGACAACAAAGGGCACCCGGCGCTGGCCGCGGCCGGGCGGAAACCGTTGATCCGGCAGGGAAACTTTGCACGCCGGGATTGCCGTTGATTTTTTATTAACTTGTGAGGCGCGTCACACCGGCGCATCATCAAATCGGGTAAGTGAGGTGGCGGAGGGCGACGGCCACCGTTCGGGGGAGGCCATGGTCAAGCAGCAGTCGCCGACGCGACCATGCGCCGCCGCGCGTAGACCTCGCATAATTGCACATAGGCTTCGCAGCACGTGCCGCATGGCGCAAGCGGTTGACGGCTCATTCTCGACAACGCCAGCGCCGTCTCTGATCTCACGGTAGCCCACCGGCGCAGCAAACAAGGATCTTGGCATCATGGTCGACACCACCCCTCCCGCCGTCAAAGTGGCTCTCACCAGCGACACAGGCATCTCGAAGACCGACAAGATCACCAGCAGCGCCGCGCTGACCGGATCGGGCGATCCGAATACGACGGTCACCATCATGGAAGGCGTCACCCTGCTCGGCACCACGATGTCGGACAGCAAGGGCGCCTGGACCTTCACGCCGTCCCTCAGCGCCGGCGCGCATACCATCACCGCCAAGGAGACCGACGCCGCCAGCAATACCGGCCAGGCCTCGATCATCTTCACCCTCGACAAGACGGCGCCCGGCCTGGACAACCCGAAGATCACGCTGCTCGGCGCCGCCGCCGACGGCAATATCGGCGCCGGCCAGACGCTGCTGTTTGACGTCAATTTCAACGAGGCCATCACCAGCACCGGTGCGATGTCGCTGTTTCTCGGCGGCGGCTACGGCTCGGCGCTGTTCGATGCCAAGGACTCCGACCTCGCCCACGGCCATGCGGCGTTTTCGGTGCTGATCCCCACCGGAAAAGCGCAAGGCGCGCTGTCGACCACCGGCGTCAGCACCACCGGCGGCTTCGCCGATCTCGCCGGCAACGGCATGGACGTCCTCGGCATTACCAACGCCCTGAAGAGCGTGTCGCTCGGCGTCCAGGTCGACACGATTGCGCCGACCGTTTCGCCTAACGGGGTCACCAGCAACCCCGGACCGGGTATGCTGGTGCCGAGCGGCGGCATCAACGGCCAACCGGTCGAGATCGATGTTGCCATCAGCGAACCCGTCGTGGTCAAGAACGGCGACAATAACGGCCTGACGCTGAAGCTCAGCGACGGCGGCGTCGCGACATACGACTCCGCGGATTCCACCGCGACCAAGCTGGTCTTCCACTACACGCCCGCGGCGGGGCAGAATACCGGCGATCTCGTGGTCAGCGGCATGGTGCTCGGCAAAACCACCGCGGTGACCGACCTCGCCGGCAATGCGCTGGTGCTCACCGGCGCCGCCAACCAGGACCTCGGCGTCAAGATCGACACCAATGCGCCGACGGTCACCGCGATTGCCAAATCGACCACGCCTGCGGGCCTCACCAAGCTCGCCGCGGGCAACCACGTCCTCATCGACGTCACGCTGAAGGATGCCACCCTCGGCGACCATCTCACCGTCAGCGGCACGCCGGGCGATCCCGGCTCGACCGCCGCGCTGGTCATGAACGACAGCGGCAAGGCGGTGTTCGAGAGCAGTTCTGCCGGTCCCGCCGGTACCACCATTCTGCACTTCGACTACACGGTCGACACCGAGAGCACCACCGACCTGAAGGTGGTCGGCTTTAACTTCGACAAGGGCACCATCACCGACGATGCCGGCAACGCGGCGGTGCTGCCGGCGAACTTTGCCGCCGCCGATTTCAAAATGCCGGTCAACGTGTTCAGTTGGATCAACAAGTTGGGCGGCGACTGGGATACCCTGACATCCGCCAATTGGTCGCCGGTGCCGTCGACGCCGATCGGCAAAACCGACTCCGGCGCCACCGTGCTGATCTCGGTGCCGACCAGTCCCAGCGCGCCGGTGGTGGCGCAGACCGAGGACCACGGCGTCGCCATGCTCGGCGTCATCAAGGGCGCGACGCTCGAGCTCAGGGACCACAAATTCACCGTCGGCAACGGCGCCGGTTCGGCGACGTCGTCCAACGCCGGCACCATCAAGGTCGACCCCGGCGTCGAGTTCCACATCAACGCGCCGAGCTTCAGCAACATCAAAGGCGGCGCCATCACCCTGGGCAGCGCCGATCTCTACGTCGGAGACGGTGTGAATCCGATCACGCTGGCGCTCAGCGGCGGCGGCACCGTCACCATGCTCGGCAGCGCCAAGATCGAGGCCGGCGCAGCCGGTACGGTCCTCGAGAACGTCGACAACCTCATCAACGGCGCGGGCACCATCGGCGATGACCATCTCGCGTTTAAAAACGACGCCAAGGGCACCGTCAGCGGCGACGGCCTGACGATCGACGCTAGCACGAATAATGCTCTGAATTTTGGCATCTTGAAAGGCATAACCGCGAATGGGCTAGCGATCGACGGCACCATTGCCAATTACAATCTGATGGAGGCGCTCGGCGTCGAGGCCTTGCTCACGCTCAACGGCGAGGTCGACAACCAATTCCCCGTCGGCGGCAAGGTCGCGGGCAGCATCGTGTCGTCCGGGCCGGACGCACTGGTCGATTTCAACGGCGTGACCGTCAGGGGCGGCACCATCACCGTCATGACCGGCGCCGCCGCCGAAATCGCCGACGCCAGCACCTTCCAGTCGCTGGTCGGCAACGCGCTGACCATCAATAACGCCGGCACGATGACGCTGAATA
>Ga0070741_10009816_pt1 | contig 18380 bp, 21 predicted proteins | sample Coa_R1_4_FD_66440 | JGI IMG/M metagenome (GOLD analysis project Ga0070741, IMG submission 66440) | Surface soil microbial communities from Centralia Pennsylvania, which are recovering from an underground coalmine fire - Coalmine... | ecosystem: Environmental > Terrestrial > Soil > Unclassified ...
GAGACCTTGCGCGCGACCAGGCCGTACGCGAAGTTCGGCGCGACCGTGAGAGTGGCGCGGGCATCGGAGATCGCCTGCAGCCAGCTCGCCGGGCGGAGCATGAACTCGAGCGGGGAGAGCAGCCAGCAGGTGGCGCCGTGCGCGACGGGCGCGAGCAGGCCGCCGATCAGCCCCATGTCGTGATACAGCGGCAGCCAGGAGACGACCCGATCCTCGCGCCCGAGCTGGAGCGCGGCGCCCATGGCGTCGACGTTCGCGCCGAGGTTGCTGGAGGTGACCACCACCCCGCGCGGAGTTCCGGTGCTGCCGGAGGTGTACTGGATGAGCGCGGTCTCCTCGCCGCTCGCCGGCAGCGGCGGCGGCGGAGGCGCCCGCGTCAGCGTGCGCGGCTCGATCAAGGGCAGGGCAGGATCGAGCAGCCCGGAGTCGCGGAGGTGCGCCGCCGTGCGCCGATCCGCCAGCACCGCGGAGGGAGCCGCGTCGCGCACCACGCTGGTGAGCCGGTTCACGAACGCGGCGGGACGGGCGAACCCCTCCAGCGAAGGGAGCGGGACCGGCACCGCCCCGAGCGCGCTGGCTCCGAGGAACGCGTCGAGGAAGGCGCGGCCCGTGGGAAGGCAGAGCAGCACCCGATCTCCGCGGCCCAGGCCGTTGCGCGCCAGCGCCGCCGCGCAGGTCCCGGCCCCGCGGGTCCACTCCGCGAAGGTGACGGGCTCGTCGCGGAACGAGCCGCGCGATGCGCTGTGCAGGAGATGGACCGCGATGCGCTCCGGCTCCTGTGCCGCGAGGGCAAGGAGCCGGGTGGCTATCGGGTCAGACATCCGCGATCAGTCCCTTCACCAGCCCGGTGCCGAGGCGCCGCCTCAGGCGCGCGGTGGGGAACCCGCAGCGGTCCAGCTGATCGGGAACCAGCGAGCGGTACCGGTGCAGCACGCCGAGGGCCTCCAGCCGATCGAGGGCGTGGCGGCGCATGCGGCGCTTGGGAAGCTCGAGCTCGCTCCACACCGGCTCGGCGAGGAGCGCGGCGACGCTGGCCCGGATGCTCTCGAACACCAGATCCTCCATCTCCGGGAAGACCTTGCCGGCCAGGGCCTGCGAGAGCGGCTCGCGCAGCTCCTGGCTGTAGGCGAGGTGGCGCGCCTCGTCCTTGAGGTTGACGCGGAGGACGGCGGTGAGGAGCGGCTCGCGCGCCTTGGTCAGCAAGGTCGCGACCAGCGACGCCGCGGTCCACTCGAACACCACCTGGCCGACCAGCAGCTTCACCTCGGGCGAGGCGCAATCCTCGATCGCCTGCAGCGCCGAGCGCAGCCGCCGGCAGGGCGGATAGAGGACGCCGGCCTTCTCCGACAGGTACCGCTGCAGGGCGAGGAAGTGCTTGGCCTCCTCCTGCGCCATCACCGCGAGGAACTCGCGGTCCGCGGGCCGCTCGCGGGCGGTGAGGACCATCACCTGCGCGATCAGGTTTTCGCCGCTCCGTTCGCCGGCGAGCAGGTTGGAGAGGTGGAAGCAGGTCTCGCGGAAGACGAACGTCCGCTTGTCCCTCGCGGTCATGCCTTCGAAGGCGCGGAGGCCGCGGGCGAAGAAGCTCTCGTCCGGGAAGGCGCCGCGCTCCGGATCGACCTCGAGCTTCCAGGGAAGGCTGTCGAACGACCACGCGTTCTTCAGCGCGGAATCGACCAGGGCGGTGATCCGGTTCATGCGGTCACCGCCTGCAGCGACACCGCCACCGTGGTCCCGCGCCCGGGCTCGCTGTCCACGCGCACGGTGCCGTGCTGCGCCGCGACCAGCTCCTGGACGATGGAGAGGCCGAGGCCGGTCCCCGAGCCCGGCGGCTTGGTGGTGAAGAAGGGGTCGAAGATCCGGGAGAGGTTCTCCTTGGAGATTCCGCAGCCGTTGTCGACGACGGAGATCTCCACCCGATCGCCGGTGCGCAAGGCGGCGATCTTCACCTCGCCGCCTTCGGGTGCGACCGCCTGCACCGCGTTGTGGACGATGTTCAGGATCACCTGGAAGAGATCCTGCGGATTCGCCCGCACCACCTCGCCGTCGATCTCCTGCACGATCCGCACGCCTTTCGGCGTCTGCGGGGCGACCATCTTCACGGCCAGCGGGACCACTTCCGCGAGCTTCACCGAGGCCGCGGCGTCGCCGCTCTGCTTGCGGCCGAAGAGGAGCAGCTGCCGGGTGACGGCGGTGATCCGCTCGACGCTCTCGTCGATGTCCGCCAGCATCGGCCCCGCCGAGTCGCTCGTTCCCACCCGCTGGCGCAGCAGCGAGAGGTTTCCGCGGAGGAAGTGGAGCGGGTTGTTCATCTCGTGGGCCACGCCCGCCACCATCCGGCCGAGCGCGACCATCTTCTCGCTCTGCACCAGGGTGGTCTCTGCCTTCTTCAGCTGGGCGAGCGCCTCGCGAAGCTCACGCGCCTGGGCGCGCAGCCGGAGGTGGAGGTCGATGCGCGCGCGCAGCTCCTGGACGTCGAACGGCTTGTGCACGTAGTCGTCGGCGCCCGCCTCGAAGCCGGCCAGCTTCGCCTCCAGCTCCTCGCGGGCGGAGAGCAGCACCACCGGCACCTGCGCGGTGCGGGCATCGCCGCGGACCCGGCGCGCCAGCGTGATCCCGTCGAGGCCCGGCATCATGATGTCGGAGACGATCAGGTCCGGCGGGTCTTGCAGGATGGCTTCCAGGGCGGGGGTGCTCTCGGCGAACGGCGCCACCCGGTACCATTTCCCCAGCTCCTGGGCGAGATAGCCGAGCAGGTCGGCGTTGTCCTCGACCACCGCCACCTTCGGTCCCGTCGCGCCGACGCCGACGCCCTGGGCCGGCGGAGGAACGCTCGGCTCCAGGCGGACCCGGGGGATCTCGGGGGCGCTGGAGGGCGCGGCGATGGCAATCCCCGCACCGGCGCGCGGAGGTCCGGAGAGATGGACCAGGAACGTCGAACCGACGCCCGGCTCGCTCTCGACGGCGATCTGGCCGCCGTGGAGCGTGACCAGCTGCTTGACGATGCTCAGGCCGATGCCGGTGCCCTGGAACCTTCGCGTCGCCGAAGACTCCACCTGCACGAAGCGGTCGAAGATGCGGTCCACGTCCTGCGCGGCGATCCCGATTCCCTGGTCGGTGACGCTGAGCCAGATCCCGTCGCGATCGATCCCCACCGCCACCTTCACCACGCCCTTCGGCCGGGAGAACTTGCAGGCGTTCGAGACCAGGTTGAGGACGATGCGGTCGAGGTGCCGCTCGTCTCCGTTCCAGATGAACGGTCCACCCTCGGCGACGTTGGTCTCGAGGCGCAGGTCCAGCGACTGCGCGTAGGCCTGCGCCTCCTGCGCGATCCGGACCACGGACTCGCCGACGTCGACGGGAACGCGATCGATCCGCGGCTCGCCCGACTCGAGCTTCGCGAGCAGCAGGAGATCGTTGATCAGGTGCAACAGGCGGCTGGCGTTGCGGTGGATGGTCTCGACCAGGGTGCGCTGTCCCGCCGCGAGCGCGCCGTGCGATTCGTTCGAGAGCGACGCGGCGGGCGCGAGGATCAGCGTCAGCGGCGTGCGCAGCTCGTGGCTGACGTTCGCGAAGAACTCGCTCTTCACCCGGTCCAGCTCGCGAAGCCGCTCGTTCGCCTTCTCCAGGTCGATGCGCAGCGTCACCTCCCGGAGGAAGAGGTTCGTCACCACGCGGTTGCCGATGCAGGCGATCAACGCGGTGTCCACCAGCAGCATGACGTTGGAGATGAAGTGCTTCGCCCCCAGCGGCTCGTTGCCGACGATGGCAACGGAGAGGTAGCCGAAGGGCAGGGCGAAGGCGGTGGCGATCACCGCCGGCAACGGCGCGGGATAGAGGATCGCGATGCCGAAGGAGATCAGGTAGTAGGGAAAGACGAAGTCGCTCTCCAGCGTGCCGCCGGTGAGCGAGAGGTTCACCGCCTCCGTCGCGTTGCAGATCACGCCGGCGAGCAGCGCGAACGGCACCCACGGGTAGCGGTCGAACACCCGCCTCCGCAGTCCGAGCAGGAGGAGGACGATCAGCGCGTCCGCCGCCGCGGCGGTGGCGATGCCGTTCGGAAGCTGCGCCGGGTAGTACGCGGCGTCGTAGCCGACGATGGTGAAGGGGATGATCACCAGCGCCACCCAGCAGGAGGCGACCGCGCGGGCGGAGAGGGTTCGCGTCAGCTCCAGCGCGACGCGGGGATCGGGCCGCGGCGCCACCGCGACGCGTGCGGCGGCGACGGCGCTGGAGAGCGCGTGACCCTTTTTCCCCCATGGCATCAAGGGAAAAGATATCGGTCCCTTGGGCTGCGATCAACGACGGTGGTAACATTTGCGCCGTGCCGGAACCCTCCTACCGCCTGCTGGTCGTGGACGACGAGCCCCTTGCGCTCAATCTGGCGAAAAGGGTGTTCGAAACCGAGTCGGACATCGCCCTCCATTCGGCGACCTCCGCGGTGCGCGCCCTCGAGATGGCGATGGTTCACGACATCGACCTGGTGATCACCGATCAGCGGATGCCGGAGATGACCGGGCTGCAATTCCTGGCCCGGGTGCGGGAGGTGCGCCCGCGCGCGCTGCGGGTCCTGCTCACCGCGTTTCCCGACACTTCCGTCGCTCTGAAGGCGATCAACGAGGGCCTGCTCTACCGGTTCATCCTCAAGCCGTGGGAACCGGAAGACATGCGCGTCACGGTCCGGCGCGCGCTGGAGACGAAGCGGCTCTCCGACGAGCACGACCGGCTGGTGAACCAGCTGAAGACCAGCTACGACGACCTGATCCAGTCCGAGCACATGGCAGCGCTCGGCCGCCTGTCCGCCGGGATCGGGTACGAGCTGAAGACCGCCGTGGAGCCCTTGCACGCGAGCATCGGCGAGCTGGGCGTGCAGGTGGCGAGGCTGGTCGACACCGCGCGCGCCGCCAGCCGGGCGATCCAGCAGGACTTCGCGCCACAGGAGCTGGCCTCGCTCAAGGACGCGGTGGTCCGGGCGACCCCTGAGCTCTCCGGCTCGGCGGAGAGGTCGATGGAGGCGGTGCGCAGCGGCTGCGCGCACCTCGACGCGCTGGCCCGCGGCATCCAGGGCTACACGACGGCGGGCGAGCCGGAACCGTTCGACATCAACCAGGCGGTGCTCTCGGCGATGCAGCTCCTGTCCCACCGGCTGCGCCAGGCGGTGCGGCTGGAGCGCGACCTGCAAGCGATTCCGCTCGTTCGCTGCCGCGGACCGGAGATCACCCAGGTGGTGCTCAACCTGCTCTCCAACGCGGCGGATGCGGTGCAGAAGGTGTCCCAGCCCACCATCCAGGTGCGCACGCGCAAGGACGGGTCGCGCGTGCGGCTGGAGGTGGCGGACAACGGCGCAGGGTTCGATCCCGTCGTCGCCCAGCAGCTCTTCCGTCCCTTCAGCGTCGGCAGGGGGCCGGGCGAGGACCGCGGGTTCGGCCTGAGCATCTGCAAGAGCATCGTCGAGAGCCACGGCGGCAACATCGAGGCGGGCGCCGAAGGCGGCAAGGGAACGCGGTTCATCGTCACCCTCCCCGCGATCGCGGCAAGCTGAGCGGGGTCGCCTTCGGCGCGCGCCCCGCGACGATGTCCTGGGCGCGGCGGAGGACCGCCGGCGCCATCTCCGGGTGCGTGAGCACGTAGAACTCGCCGCTGCGCACCGCGTTCACGGTCCGGTCGGCGATCTCCTCCGCCCGGCGGCCTCGGGCCACCAGCGCCTGCAGCACCGGATCGGCGCCGGGCGCCGATTCGAGGAGCCGCGTCGCCACCCAGCCGGGGCAGAGCACCGAGACGCCGATGCGCGTTCGCCGCACCGAGAGGTCCTGCGCGAGCCCCTCGGAGAGCGCGACCACTGCGTGCTTGGTGACGCTGTATGCGCCGGAGAGCGGCGGCGTGACCAGGCCGGCCATCGAGGCGGTGTTCACCACGTGCGCAGGTCCGCCCTGCTTGATCATCCGGGGAACGAAGGCGAGGCAGCCGTGAATCGCCCCCCAGAGGTTGACCGCGACGATCCGCTGCCATCCTCGCAGCGGCACCTCCCACACCGCCCCGTGCCCGGCGATGCCTGCGTTGTTGCAGAGCAGGTGGACCGCGCCGAAGCGGGCGTACGCCTTCGCGGCCAGCGCCTGCACGTCTCGCATCCGGGAGACGTCGGCGCGGACCGCGAGAGAGCCCGGGAGCGCGGCGGCGACCTGGCGCAGGCGGCGCCCGTCCACGTCCGCCAGCACCAGCCGCATCCGTTCGCGCGCAAGGCGCTCGGCGAGCGCGCGGCCGATCCCGCTCGCCGCCCCGGTGATCACGGCGGTCTTTCCCCGGAGCGTGCGCACGGCCGGACTCTACCTGTCGGAGCGCCCCTCGTTGAAGTGGCACAACGCTCCGGTGATCGTGCCGGTGAAGCCGGTGGCCGTCTCGACGCCTCGTGAAATGAGCGTGCCGCTGCTGCGCTTGAAGCGGCCCGTTCCGGAGACCACCTGCTCGAGCTCGAAGAACTGCCCGGTGGCGGGATCGAGCACGCCGAAGTCGTCGATCGTCACCGTGCCGGACTTCGTGGTGATGGTCAGCACTCCCGTATACAGGACGTCGTTCCCGGCGCTGGTCATCGTCTGCACCGCGAATCGGGTGGTGCCCTGGAGCAGCCCGGAATCGATCGCGCCTTCCGTGCAGATCCCCAGCGGGCTCTCCCCGGGCGCGCACACCGTGAACGTGGTCACGATCGGGGCGTCGACGGACTTGCACGGGTCCGCGTGCGCACCGGCCGCCCCGAGCAGGGCGACGGAGAGCGCGGACATCGCGGCGGACAGTAGTCGCATGGAAGCCTCCTGGCGGCGGAGTAACCCCTTCCGGCAGGGAGCGCGTCAAGGCGCCCGAGTAGGCATATGTAATTTTGCAGCGCCAAAAGGCTCGCCGCATTGCGGCGGACCGGGGCTGCGGCGCCGCTCGCGATCGTGGACCGCCTCGACGATCCCGATCGAGAGGGGGACCGTCAGGGCGGCGCCTCCGAAGGCCGCGGCGCCGGCCCAGCCCCAGCGGGAGAAGGCGGCGCCGGCGACGCTGATCCCGGCGGCGCCTCCGAGGTAATAGAGCAACACGTAGAGCGAGTTCGCCCGGCCACGGCTTCCGGTGAGCCGCCGGTTCATCGCCCCGACGGCGCCGGCGTGCATGGCGAAGAAGCCCCCGCAGATGCCCGCCAGGCTGGCGGCGATCACCGCGAGCGACGGGACGAGCGTGAGCGCGATCGCGGCGCCGAACACCGCGCAGCCGAGCACGATGGTGAGCCCGGTGCCGAATCGCGCCGCCAGCGTCCCCGAGATCGGGCCAGCGGCGATCCCGACGACGTATCCCAGGTAGAGCAGGGTGATCACCCGCACCGACGCGTGCAGCGGGCCTCCCGAGAGGTAGAAGGGAACGTAGTTGAACATCGCCGAGAAGACGGCGAAGGCGAAGAACCCGACCGCGAACATCCGCAGCAGCTCCGGCCTCCGGAGCAGCGCCAGAAACCCTTCGACCTCCGCCGGGGAGCGCGCGTGCGGCGGATCGCGCGGCAAGAGGCGCAGGGCCGCGATCCCCGCGGCCAGCACCAGCGCTGCCGCCGCGACGAAGGCGTACCTCCAGTGCTCCGGAGGGAAGACGAATCCTCCGAGCAGCCGCCCTCCCAGGCCGCCCGTCACGGTGGCGGAGACGTACCAGCCCATCACCACCGTGAGGCGCTGCGGAGGGAGTGTCCGCGAGAGGTACGCCGCGAGGCAGGTGCTCATCGAGGGGATGAACAGGCCCTGCAAAAAGCGCGCGGCGATCAGCAGGCCCATCCGATGCGTGAGCGCGCAGGCGATGCTGGCGAGCGCGACGACGGCGCCGCCGCCCAGCACCAGCGGGCGGATGGAGAACCGGTCGGCGAGGACGCCGAAGGGCAAGTTCGCGAGCGCGATCCCGAACACGGTGGCGGAGACGGTGAGGGAGGCAACCCCGGGCGTCACCCCGAACTCCCGGGTGAGGATGGGGAGGACCGGCTGCGGGATGTACACCGTCATGAAGGTGCCCGCGACGAGCGCGAACACCACGCCCTGCATGCCGCGTCCGCCGTCGTTCGCTTCCACCGGGGGGCGGACCCTACCGCGAACGCGATGTCACGTGTAATCGCGGTGGACCACTTCGCCGGGCCGGGGCGTCTCGCGCAACAGGCCGAGGGCATCCATCACGATCCACTTCTGCAGCGCCTCGTCCTCCGGACGCCCGAGCGAGTGCCCGGCGATGAACCCGCGCGGGCAGAGCGCGCGCGGCGGCCGCGCCTGGGCGCTCTCCTCCGGCTCGACGGTGATCAGCACGGTGGGGACGCCGAGCATCTCGATGGCCCGCTGCACCGTGACCACGGTGCGGTGGCAGAGCCGTCAGCCGCCGGTGAGGAGGACGGCGTCGGGGCGCACCGCGGAGACGGCGCGCGCGATCTGCGGGACCGTGGTCTCGCGCAGCTCGCGCAGCGCCTGCGAGTAGCCCATCGAGAAGTGCTCGGCGGTCACCCCGGCGATCCGCCCCTCGCGCGCGAGCGCGGCGAGGCGGTCGGCGGGGAACACGCAGTTGAGATCGCGGTCGACGCAGGCGTGATCGTAGTGCGCGTCGTCGTACGAAAGGTCCGCCGTCGAGAGGCTCGAGTCGATGCGGCGGAAGGAGTTGTCGCCTTCGACGTTGAACGGCGTATCGCTCTTCGCCCGCACCGCCGCGGTGGTGACGAGGCAGATCAGCGACTCCTCGAGCGCCTTGGTGAACGGGGTGAAGGGGACGCAGTAGCGGGACAGCTCGAGCGGCTTCTCCATGTCACCTCAGCTTGTCGAGCGCCTCCATGATCTTGTCCGTCGGAGGCTGCTCCCCGATCGCGTGGATGTCGATGTAGCGGATGACGCCCTTCTGGTCGACGACGAAGATCGCCCGCTCGGCGCGCCCTTCGCCGCGCAGGACGCCATACTGCGTGCAGACGAATCCGTACGGCCAGTTGTCGCTGAGCAAGGGATACGAGAGCCCGCCCATCGACTTCGCCCACGCCTCGTTGCTGAACACCGGGTCGACCGAGATGCCCAGGACCTGGGCATTGCGCCGCTCGAACTCGGAGAGATCCTCCTCGTACGAGGGCATCTGCACGGTTCAGACGGGGGTGAACGCCGCGGGGTAGAACGCGATCACCACGTTCTTCTTGCCCCGGTAGTCGGAGAGGCGGACGTTCTTGCGGGGCCCGCCTTTCCCCGCTGTCTCTCCGGTGGCGATCAGATCGAACTCGGGCGCCTCTTCTCCGACCTGCAGCCGCCACACCGGCCTGCTCGGTTGTGCCATCGCTCCTCCCATGCGCCGGAGCCGGCGCAGAGGCCTTGTATGCCGATCGCGCGCGGTCTGCGCATGCGGGGGGATACGCAAGCCGCGGTTTTCACGCTTCGCAACAATCCGTCCTGGCGACTCGAGCGCCCTGAGTCCGGTGACTTGCCCTCTCGACGGCGCGCGTCAGCGGAGACGCCCGGTCGAGGGGCTTGAAACCGGACAGCGACAGCGGGTAACGCGCGGCCTGCATTCCAAACCCCGAGCCGCCCGCCTCGCTGGCAAAAGGATCCACGGCATGAACCGTTTCCCCAGTCCCACGGCACTCGCCGCACTGTCACTGCTGGCATTCAGCGCCAGCGCCAAACAACCCGTTCCGGCGGACCTCGTCCCCGCCCGCAATCTGGTCTTCGGCGAGGAGAACGTCGATCAGCGGAACGGCCAGGTCGATCCCGAGAAGGTGATCTTCTCCTGGCTCACCAACGCGACGCTGGCCGCGTCGATCAAGGGCCACGTCGTCCTCCTCGACACCTTCGTGCACCGCGCCGAGGTGGTGCCGGGCCGCACGCCGTTCGTCGTCGAGGACCTCGTCAGCCTGAGGCCCGAGGCGGCGTTCATCGGCCACGGCCATGGCGATCACGCCGACAACGCGGCCTGGCTCGCCAGCAAGCTGGGGATCCCGCTGTTCGCCTCGGCGGAGACGTGCATCGAGCTGAGGGCGGACGCAGTCCGTTACGTCGGCACCGGCGCGCTCACGAATCCGAACATCGACTGCCGCGACGTGACCTCCGCCGGATCGCACCCCGGCGCCGAGCTGGTGAAGATCAACTTCCTCGAGCCCGTCGCTTCGATCACGGCCTTCCGGCACCTGCACTCCGGAACCTCGTATCCGGAGAGCGGGGAGCCGAATCCCTTCCCGATCACGCCGGTGAAGAACATCGCCGATCCGCGCGACCCCGACATGTACCCGCCCGGCGTGGCGCACTCGTTCACCACCCGCGGGCCGGTCGGCGGTCCGATCAGCATCTACTATCACTTCGTCGTGCGCGGCGATCACAACTTCACCTTCGCCTGGCACAACACCACGGGCGACCTGCACCACGGCTGCACCATCGATCACCAGCCTCCGGCGTGCTGGGACGACATGTTCCCGGCGGAGCACATCGCCGCGAACGTGAAGGCGCGCATCGAGGCGCTGCCGGAGACCGATCTCGAGTTCGGCTCGTTCGTCAGCCTCGGGTACGCGGTCAACGGCATGCGCGATCCGATCGAGAACAGCGCCGCGCTGAAGCCGAAGGTGTACGTGCCGATCCACCAGACGAACGCGGCGCTGCCCACCTCCTCGCTCTACTTCAAGGTCGCGTACCAGAAGCAGCTCGAGCAGATGATCCCGGCGCTCACTCCGGAGCAGCGGCCCGAGTACCGCTGGATGGTGGACCCGGACGACTACCTGAAGCCGATGGTCTACGATCCGAAGGATGTCCGCTGGGCGAAGCGGCACGAGCGGCACGGGGATCGGGACGACGATTAGGTAGCGCGAAAAGAACGGCGCGCCCGGATGCAGTTCTCGCCGGGCGCGCCGCGCAGCCGTTGCGACGCGCGTCGCAATCCCCGATCTCCTCCTCCGGTGCATGGCTTCGCCGCCGCGAAACGCGTGCGAACGCGATCCGGCACGTCGCTCGCAGCAAGGCGAGTGGCCGGACGTGGTTCCGGAGAAAGGATCGTCCATGAAGATCGCAACCGGACTGATCGCGCTCGCCCTCGGCCTCGCCAGCGCGGGTCGCACGGATCCGATCGCGCCGGAAGTGACGGCGCCCGGCGCCCGGATGCCGGGCACCTCGATCGGGATCTCGCTGGGCGTCGGTGGCGGGGTCACCAACTACACGGGGAGCGAGATGAGCAACGCCGCAGGCGTGGGCGGCGCGTACGAGCTGCGGGCGACCATCGGCACCCGGCTCTTCCTCGCGGGCGAGGTGGCCTACATCGGGTCGCGGCGGAACATCGACACCTCGAACGTGAACGGCGTCTTCGGCGGGTCACCGCACATCTTCAGCAACGGCCTCGAGGGCGCGCTGCGCGTGCAGGTTCCCATGTACGCGGGCGCGTGGATGATCGAGCCCTTCGCCTTCGGCGGCCTGGGCTGGACGCACTTCGGCACGGACGAGGTGATCAGCTCTTCGGAGCTGAAGTCCTCGGACGACGTCCTGGTGGTTCCCTTCGGCGGCGGGATCTCCGCGGCCTGGAACGGGCTGTTCCTCGAGGGCCGGTTCACCTATCGGCCGGTGTTCAACGAGGACCTCATGGTCCGGGCCGGCAACACGGCCAGCCTGAACAACTGGAGCGCCGGAGCGCTGGTCGGCTACGAGTTCTGAGCGCACGATCGAGCGCCGTCTCGCAGCATCCAGCGGACGAGGCCCCCGGGATCGCCGGGGGCCTCGCGCTCGTCAGGCGCGCAGCAGCGCCAGGTTCTCCTCGGCGCGGGCGCGGAACGCGGCGGTGTCGCCGGCGAAGACGATCCGGCCCTTGAGCACGATCAGGTGGCGATCGCCCAGCTCGAGCAGGGTCTTCACCTCCTTGTCCACGATCAGCGAGGCGATCCCCTCGGCGCGGAAGCGCCGGACCGCGGCCCAGATCTCCTGCCGGATCAGGGGCGCCAGGCCTTCGGTCGCGCCGTCGAGGATGACGAGCGCCGGATTGGTGAGGAGGGCGCGCGCGATCGCCAGCATCTGCTGCTCGCCGCCGGAGAGCTGCGAGCCGAGGTGGGCGAGCCGCTCGCGCAACCGGGGGAAGAGCGCGAGGGCGCGCTCCTCCGACCAGGCGCCGGGTCTCTGCGCCACTCTCAAATTCTCGCGGACGGTCAAGGTGGGAAAGATCCCGCGCCCCTCCGGGACGAGGGCGATGCCCTCGCTCGCGATGCGGTGCGTGGGCCAGCCGGTCACCGCTTTTCCCCGGACCCGCACCACTCCTTCGCGCGGCGGAGTGAGGCCGAGCACGCTGCGGATGGTGGTGGTCTTGCCCATCCCGTTGCGCCCCATCAGGGTGACGGTCTCGCCCGCCGCCACCGAGAAGCTGATGCCGTGCAGGATGTGGCTCGCGCCATAGAAAGTGTGCAGGTCCACCGCTTCGAGGAGCGGGGTCATGCGACTTCTCCTCCGAGGTACGCCTCGCGGACTGCCGCGCTGTTGCGGATCTCGTCCGGTGCGCCGGTGACCAGCACGCGCCCGTCGACGAGGACGGTGACCGTGTCCGAGATGCTGAAGACGGCGTCCATGTCGTGCTCCACCAGGATGACGGTGCGGCCCTTCGCCACTTCGCGCAGCAGGGCGACGATGCGCAGCGCCTCGTCGTGGCCGAGCCCCGCCAGCGGCTCGTCGAGCAGGAGCAGCGAAGGCTCCGTCGCCAGCACCATCGCGATCTCCAGCTGCCGCTGCTCGCCGTAGCTGAGCTGCCCGGCGATCGCCGAGCGCCGCTGCGAGAGGCCGCAGGCTTCCAGCGCGCGCGCGGCCCGGACGCCGACCTGCGGGTACCGCTCGGCAGGCCTGAAGAAGAGCATGGAGGACGGCAGCCGCGATTGCGCCGCGAGCCAGACGCAGTCGCCGGAGGAGAGCTCCGGGAACAGGTTCGCGGTCTGGTACGCGCGCCCGACCCCGAGCCTGGAGAGCCGGTCGGGCGGGGCCCGGGTGACGTCCTCCCCGCGGAGCAGGACGCGGCCCGAGGTCGCGCGCAGCTCGCCGGAGAGGAGGTTGAGAAAGGTGGATTTCCCGGCGCCGTTCGGTCCGATCACGGCGTGCACGCGCCCGGTCTCGAACGCGAGGGAGACGCCGTTCACGGCGGCGAGGGCGCCGAATCGGCGGGTGAGGCCGTGGGTCTCGATCAGCGCTTCACCCACGCGGCCTCCCCTGCAGAAGGCCCGCGAGCCCGCGGGGAAGGAAGAGGACCACCGCGATCACCAGCGCCGCGATCAGCGCGTTCCAGTGCTCCGTCACCTTCTCGCCGTAATGCTCGATGAACGCGAGCAGGAGCGCGCCGAAGGCCGGGCCGTAGAGCGTTCCCTTCCCTCCGAGGAGCACGGTCACCAGGATCAGCCCTGACTGCCGCCACCCGAGCTGCGCGGGGTTGACGAAGCCGTACAGCGTCGCATCGAGGTACCCGGCCACCCCGGCGGTCGCGCCGGCGATCACGAACGCCACCAGCTTGTACCGCCGCGTCGGATACCCGAGCGAGCGCATCCGCTGCTCGTTGCCGCGGATCCCCTCCAGCACGCGCCCGTACGGAGCCCGCAGCACGCGCGAGAGCACCAGGTACACGGCGATCAGCGCCAGCCAGATGACGACGTACGCGGCGACGCGGCTGTCCACCGGCCGCGCCTGGACATAGAGGCCGTCCGAGCCGCCCAGGGCGGGCGAGTCGTTGAACAGGTAGTAGAGCATCTGCGTGAATGCGAGCGTCACCATGATGAAGTACACGCCCGTGGCGCGGAGGCTCAGCCACCCGATGACGAGCGCCGCGGCGGCGGCGAAGGCGATGCATGCCGGAAGGGTGACGAGCGGGTTGACCAGGCCGAGCCGGTTGGTCAGCAGGGCGAGCGCGTAGGCGGCGAGGCCGAAGAAGGCGGAGTGGGCGAGGCTCACCATCCCGGTGAAGCCCACCAGCAGATCCAGGCCGATGGCGAGGATGCAGCCGATCATCGCCTTGCCGAGGAACTGGAGCCAGAATCGATCTCCGCTGAAGGCGACCGCCGCCAGCGCGGCCGCCGCCGCGAGCAGCAGCGCCTGGCGCCTCATCGGCCCTCGGCGGCCGCGCCGAGCAGCCCGCGCGGGCGCCAGAGCAGGACGGCGGCCATCACGGCATAGACCATCGCGCTGGCGAAGCCGGGCAGGAGCACCTTCCCGAAGGTGTCCGCGAGACCCACCAGGAGCGCGCCGAAGAAGGCGCCTTTGATCGAGCCGATCCCGCCGATGACCACCACCACGAAGGAGAGGATGAGCACGCTCTCGCCCATCCCCGGGTAGACGGTGGTGAGCGGCGCCGCCAGCATGCCGGCGAGCCCGGCGAGCGCCGTTCCGGCGCTGAAGAGGGTGGCGAACAGGCGCCGCACGTCGATCCCCAGAGCTTCCACCATCTCCGGATTGGAGGCGCCGGCACGGACGCGCATCCCGAAGCGCGTCCCGAGCACGATCTGCCGCATGGTGACGGCGATGCAGATGCAGGCCAGGGAGGTGAAGGCGCGCCAGGCAGGCCAGGTCTGCTCGCCGAGCCGCACCGTGAAGGAGAGCGCCTCGGGCGTGTTCACCCCGTGCACGTCGTTTCCGAAGAGCACGCTCTGCAGCTCGTTGAAGAGCAGCACCAGGCCGTAGGTGAGCAGGACCTGCGAGAGGTGATCGCGGGAGTAGAGGCGGGCGATCGCCAGACGCTCCACGAGGAGGCCGATCAGCACCATCGCCGGCACGCCGACCGCGATCGCGAGCAGCAGGCTTCCGCTGCGCGCCGAGACCCACCAGGCGAGGTAGGCGCCGAGCATGTAGAAGGAGCCGTGCGCGAAGTTCAGCACCCCGAGCACGCCGAACACCAGCGTCAGGCCGCTGGCGACGAGGAAGAGCAACAGGCCGTATTCGACGCCGTTGACCAGCTGGACGAGGAAGAGCGAAAGGCTCATTTCCCCATCTTGCAGCCGGCGGCGGGATCCTCCGCGTCCTTCAGCGCCACGCCCAGCACCGCTTCCTGCCCGCCTTTGACCTGGCGAAGGTAGACGTCCTGGATGGGATTGTGGGCCTTGGAGAAGCGGAACGGCCCGCGGGGGCTGTCGAGTCGCGCCGACTCCAGCGCCGCGATCAGCTCCTTGCGCGCGCCGGTGTCTCCCTTCACCTTGTCGAGCGCCTGGGCGAGCACGTTCACCGTGTCGTAGCCCGCCACCGCGTAGACGTCGGCGTCGCGGCCCGTCGCCTTCTTGAAGGCCGCCCGGAACTTCTTGTTCGCGGCGTTGTCGAGGCCGTCTGCGTAGTGGAGCGTCGTCTTGATCCCTTCGGCCGCGGCGCCCTGCACGCCGAGCACGCCTTCGGTGAGGAACCCGGAACCGTAGAGCGGGATGTTCTCCTTCAGTCCCGCGGCGGCATAGTCCTTGACGAACTTGGCGGCGCCCGCGCCGGCGAAGAAGACGAACACCGCATCCGGCTTGAGCGAGGCGATCTCGGAGAGGTTGGCCTGGAACTCGGTGCTGGGGAAGGGGACGGCGATCTCCTTCACGATGGTGCCGCCGCCCTTCGCGTATCCCTCCTTGAATGCCGCCATCGACTCCTGGCCGAAGGAGTAGTTCCAGAACATCAGGACCGCCTTCTTCTGCCCCGCCTTGAGCAGCACGTCCGCGCACGGGTACGAGGTCTGCCAGTTGGAGAACGAGGTGCGGAAGACGTGCGGCGCACAGAGGGTCCCGGTCACCGCCTGCGCGCCGGCGTTGGTGACGACGGTGAGCACCTCCTCCTGGCGGACGATCTGCATCATCGCCATCGCCACGCCCGAGTGGACCGGCCCGGTGAGGATGTCGACCTTCTCTCCCGCGATCAGCTTGTTCACGTTCGCGGGCGCCTTGGCCGGATCCGACTCGTCGTCGACCGCCACCCATTCCACCTCGCGGCCGCCGAGCTTGCCGCCATGCTCGGTCGCCGCGAGCTTCATCGCGTCCGTGATGTTGTGCCCGAGCGCGGCATAGGTGCCCGAGTACGGGAGCAACAGGCCGATGCGGAGCTTCGCCGCCCCGGCGGCGAACAGGCGGCGGGGGAGAAGGCTCGTGCAGGCGGCGGCGCCGAGGAGCGCGCGGCGGGACAGCGTCATGGTTTGACCCTCCGGGCGCGCTAGTAGGACAGAAGTCTCCGTCCGTCGCAAGACCGGGAGCAGTGCCGGCAGCCTCGTGCCGGGGACGGCCATGCCCGAAGGACGCGCCCATCCATCGACACCGGACGGTGGCGCGCGCGGGCGCTCGCCAACCCGGCGCCCGCCGTGCGACCTTCAGGCGTGTTCTCGCGCCGCCTGCTTCACGTCGTCAGCCGCAAGGACCTCGCGCTCCTGATCGCGCCGACCTATGCCGCATCGGCGAACGTCGACTTCGACGAGGCGCACGAGCGGATGGAGCGGGCGGTCGGCAGCCAGCGGATCGTGGACCAGCTGTACGCCGGCCTCTCCGCGGCCCTGGCCGAGCGCAAGGGACCGCGCACGACGGAGGACGAGCTGATCGACGCGCTCTCCGCCGGAGTGCAGAAGCGGCGCTCGCGGGTGAAGGCGGCGGCGCTCACGCCGGCGCTGTCGGCGGTGATGGTGCTGCTCAATCTCGAGCTCGGCTATGCGCCGGAGATGATGCGCGGAGCGCTGGAAAACGAAAAGGGCAAGGGGCTTCTGGAAGACGGATTGCGCGCGCTCGGCGCTCACCTGGCGAAGGAGCTGATCAAGTGACGCTCAGCGCCAGGCGCACTCGAGGAAGGTGGTCCGCCGCCCGAGTACGATGGCCTTGCAGCAGCGCCAGTACGTCGCGATGCCGAAGCTGCCGACGATCAGCATCGGGTGCCGCAGGACGTCGCTGGTGGTGATCAGGCCCTTGATCGACATGGCGGCGGTCTCCGCTAAGACTTCTGGCTGCGGCTGATTGCCACACGCGTGCCAACCCGGATCGGCCTGGAGGGGGTCGTTTGCGCGCAAGTTCTGCGCTGCGGTGCAGCGGCTGCATGCGCCGGTTGCGGACTCAGCGGCGGCGGGCGCGCTTCCGCCTGGCTGCCGCTCCTGGCGACGGCTTCGGCGAACGGGTCTGCGAGGCGAGGATCGCGAACGCCCTCGCCAGCTCGGCGCGGAGAAGCGCGAGCTCGGCGCCGACCTCGTCGCGATCGGCCGGGCCGAAGTATTCGAAATGGGGCGTGCCGCACTTCGGGCATCGGACGCGGATCAGGCCGGGCTTGAACCCGACGCAGAACCTGGGCTTCGAGGCGAAGACGTGCGGCATGACGGTTCCTCGAACCGGCGCGACCGCCTGTCACGCTGGACTCCGGGCCGCCGGGCGTCAATCAGCAGCAACACGCAAGGGCTTCAACTGTCCGGCCGCCGACCGCCGTCGCTTCGGGTTCAGCGACGCCGGGGCCGGAATTGCCAGAGCCAGTCGCCGGGGTGGACGCGCTCGCAGGCGTATTCGGGATGGCTCCGGCCTTTGTAGAGGGTCACGCGCGAATGCAGCACGCGCCGCGGGCGCTCGTCGAGGCGGCACCGCGCGCTCCGCTCCACCTCCTCGCAGAACTCGTGCGCGTAGCGCCAGTTCCAGGCGCCGGGAGTGACGCCGTCCTTGGCGCCGATCTCCAGGACGTGCCGGACCGGCGCGCGGACCAGGCGCTCGAGGAGATCTCCGGGAGGGAGCCAGCAGGCCAGCACCAGGTGCGGGCGCGTCCGACGGATCGCCGTGAGCGCGTCGAGCCGCAGGACCTCGCGGCCGGGGCGCACGCCGGGCACCGATGTTCCTTCGAGCTCGCGCTTCTCGCGCGCGTTCATCCGCGCGCGCGGATCGGACCAGGCGAAGGAGTCGCTGGCGATCACCTCCACCTCGGGGAGCGCCTTGCGCAGCACCCTGGAGAGGAACCCGTCGCCGGCCGCGACCTCGAGGACGCGGCGAGCACCCGTCGCCCGGATGCGCTCCGCGAGCGCAGCGACGAGCTCGCGCGTCGCGAGCAGGTACAACGGGCCCCGCGGATCGAGCTCGCAGATCCGGAACAGGTCTCCGCGGCGCAGACGGGCCAGCGCGGCGTCCAGCGCGGAGGTGCGAGGAACGCGACGCGCACCGGTGCGCGTCCAGAGCAGCCGGGCCACCGTCTCGCGCGCCTCCGACATCAGGGCCGCTCGTAGGTGCCGGGGAGACGGTGTACGCGCGCGGCGCCCGAGGTGCGAGAGCTAACGCGAGAGGAGGCGAATAGCGCCGGCGCGCTTTCTGTTCGGAATTCGAATGCTCGATCACCCTTGCTCCCGGAGACGCCCGTGCAACTTTGCCCGAACCGACACTCCGCAGCCTCCCGGCTCGCGCTGACGATCCTCACCGCGTTCGCGTTCGCCTGTGGCGGCACGAGCGGCGG